>Ga0307416_100001933_pt1 | contig 11575 bp, 8 predicted proteins | sample DK1Cmetagenome_2_FD_203821 | JGI IMG/M metagenome (GOLD analysis project Ga0307416, IMG submission 203821) | Maize rhizosphere microbial communities from greenhouse at UC Davis, California, United States - DK15-C-3 | ecosystem: Host-associated > Plants > Roots > Rhizosphere > Soil | place: USA...
CACCCGGGCCGGGCCGCCCAACGGCGACCCCACCGCCCGACTGCCCGGACGAGCCCTGCGACGCTGGATCGCCGTCCGCGACCGCCGCTGCCCGTTCCCCGGCTGCCGCACACCCGCACACCGCGGCGACGCCGACCACAGCCGCCCACACGCCCACCGCGGCCCCACCCTCGACACCAACCTCACCCTGCCCTGCCCCAGCCATCATCGGCTGCGCGAACACGGCTGGCTGCTACACCACCACCCGCACCGGCCCGGCCACGTCCAATGGACCAGCCGGCTCGGCCACCGCTACCACCGCCAACCCCAACCCGGTCTGGACACCCTGCCCGACCCGGCCGCCACCGCCCTGCGCGACCACGACGCCGACCCCTATCCCTACTGGCCCAGCGCGTGGGCCAACCCGGCCAACGGCCTGGACCAACCTCCACCACCACCACCCCGGCCGCCGTCGGCCGCCGACACCGAGATCCCACCGTTCTAACAGCCGGGGGTCCAACTATCGTGGGCGCGATGGCTCGTCGGACGGGCGCCTCGGGCGGACCACTCAACGACCGCGGTGGATTCCTGCGTTGGGTGGAGCTGGACGACGCCACACCCGAACGCGGCTACCCGTACGACCTGCCGGTCGTCGCCGCGTTGAGGGCGGCCGGCCGGTGGGATCTCGACCCGGCGGTGACGTTCCTCATCGGTGACAACGGCACCGGCAAGTCGACCCTCGTGGAGGCGGTGGCCGTCGCCGCCGGCTTCAACCCGGAGGGCGGATCGGTACACTTCCGCTTCGCCACGAGGGAGACCGAGTCGGAGCTGGGCCAGTACCTGCGACTCGTCCGGGGCGTGCGCAAGCCGCGGACCGGCTTCTTCCTGCGGGCCGAGTCGTTCTACAACGTCGCCACCGAGATCGAGGTGCTGGGCGACCTGGGCCCGTACGGGAAGCGGTCGCTGCACGAACGTTCGCACGGTGAGTCGTTCCTCGCCCTGGCCGTGCACCGGTTCGGGCCGAATGGGCTGTACCTGCTCGACGAGCCGGAGTCGGCCCTATCGGTGCACGGGTGCCTGGCCCTGCTGGCCCGCATGGTCGACCTGGTCAAGGAGGGCAGCCAGTTCATCGTGGCCACCCACTCCCCGATCCTGCTGGCCTGTCCGGGCGCCGTGATCTGGCAGATCGACGGGGACGGCACGCTGCACCGGGTCGACTACGACGACGCCGACCCGGTCCGGATGCACCGCGACTTCCTGGCCGACCCGGGCCGGTACCTGCATCACCTGCTGCGCGACGACTGACGCCTCACTCGGCGGAAGGCTAGGCGACCGTGCAGGCCGTCCCGTTGAGGGTGAAGGCGTTCGGCTCGTTGTTGACGGAGTTGTTCCATGTGCCGATGAAGCCGGTGGTGACCGAGCCTCCGCCGGCCGGGATCGTCGCGTTCCAGTCCGGCGTGATGGTCACGTCCGGTCCGGTCTGGGTGCGGAAGCCGCCCCAGATCTGGCTGATCGTCTGTCCATTGGGGAACGCGAACCCGAGCGTCCAGCCGGTGATCGTCGCCGAGGAGTTGTTGGTGATGACGATCTCGCCCTGGAAGTTACCGGTCCACTGGCTGATCACCGTGTACCGCACCGCGCAGGAGGCGCCAGTCGGCGGACGGGTCGTGGTGGGCGCGGTGGTGGGCGGACGCGTCGTCGTGGTCGGTGGGCGGGTCGTGGTCGGTGGGGGCACCGTGGTGGTCGGCGGCACCGTCGTCGGCGGCGGGCTCGTGGGCGGCGCGTAGGTCAGGCCGAATCCGTACGGGAACAGGGCCGGCTTGCCGTCGCCATCGTTGATCGGCTGCTCGGACGCCGACTGCATCCAGGTGACCGGCAGCTTGCCGGTCGGGGCCGTCACTCCGAAGAGGACGTCGGCGACGCCCTGGCCCTCGGTGCCGGGCAGCCAGGAGGCGACCAGACCGCTCCAGTTGTTGATCTGCGAGGCGATGTCCATCGGCCGGCCGGAGACGAGCACGACGACGACCGGGACGCCCGACGCGCGCAGCGTGTTGATGGTGTTGAGATCGGTCGTGTCCAGACCGAGGGCGCCGGTACGGTCGCCGCGCCCCTCGGCGTACGGCGTCTCGCCCACGACGGCCAGGGCCACCCGGTACGACGAGTCGATGCCGGACCCGTTCGCGCTGTACGTGACGGTCGTCGAGGACCCGACCGTGTTGCGGATGCCCTGCAGGATCGTGGTGCCCGGGGTGACGTTGCCCGACCCGCCCTGCCAGGAGATGGTCCAGCCCCCACTCTGATAGCCGATGTTGTCGGCGCTCTTGCCGGCGACGAAGACCCGGTTGTTGTCGCGGGCCAGCGGCAGCACGCCGCCGGCGTTCTTCAGCACGACCTGGGACCGGGCCACGGCCTGGCGGGCCAGGGTGCGGTGCGCGGCACTGCCCAGTGTGGACGCGTACGACCGGTCGGCCAGCGGACGCTCGAAGAGCCCCAGCTCGAACTTCTTCCTCAGGATACGGCGGTTCGCGTCGTCGATGCGCGACATCGCGACCCGGCCGGCCTGCACCTCGGTGCGCAGCAACGAGATGAACGTCTGCCACGCGGTCGGCACCATCACCATGTCGACGCCGGCGTTGATGGCGGTACGCACGTCCGTGGCCGACAGGCCGGTGGCGCCGTCGATCTGGTCCACGCCGTTCCAGTCCGACACCACGAAGCCGGTGAAGCCCAGCTCTGTCTTGAGGACGGTGTTGAGCAGGTACTCGTGGCCGTGCAGCTTCTGCCCGTTCCAGCTGCTGAAGGAGACCATGATCGAGCCGACGCCGCGCGCCACGGCGGCCTGGAACGGCGGCAGGTGGATGGCCCGCAGCTCGGACTCGGAGATCTGCGCGTTGCCCTGGTCCGTGCCGTTGGTCGTGCCCCCGTCGCCGACATAGTGCTTCGCGGTGGCCAGCACCGAGGCCGGGCCGCCCAGCGACGCCCCCTGCAGACCGGTGACGAACGTCGCGTACGAGTTGCCGATCTCCGGTTTCTCCCCGTACGACTCGTACGTGCGTCCCCAGCGGTCGTTGCGGGCCACGCACACGCAGGGGGCGAAGTTCCACCGCACGCCCGTGCCGGTGACCTCCTCGGCCACGGCCCGGCCGATGGCCTCCATCAGCGCCGGATCGCGGGCCGCGCCGAGACCGATGTTGTGCGGGAAGATGGTCGCCCCGACCACGTTGTTGTGCCCGTGCACGGCGTCGGCGCCGTAGATGAGCGGGATCTGCCACGGGGTGGCCAGCGCCGCGTTCTGCATGCCGTCGATCATGTTGGCCCACGACGCCGGGTTGTTGGGCGCGGGCGCCGAACCGCCGCCGGAGAGCACCGAGCCGATCCGGAACTGCGTGATCTGTGCGTTGGTCACCGATGCCCGTTCGGCCTGGGTCATCTGGCCGAGCTTCTCGTCCAGGCTCATCCGGGCCAGCAGGTCGGCCAACCGGGTCGCGACCGGCAGCGACGGGTCGCGGTACGGTTCTCCGGCCGCGGTGGCCCGCTGGGGCACGGCGAGGGCGATGGCCACGGCGAGTCCCAGCGCCGCGCTGCCGGCCGCGAGCCCGGACCAGACTGATCTCGGCATCGTGCGCATCGGGGGCACCCTCCGGCAGACAGACATGCGTCGATTCGACGGTGCGGCAACGATAGCAAGATCACGAGGTGTTCCCGAGCGTCGTCGCGCCGGAGGGCGATCGGGGTGAGTACCGGGGCGGAGCCGCGCGAAAGTTACACGAGCCGGTGCGCGGTGGCCCACCGTGACAGCTCGCGCCGGTTGGACAGCTGCAGCTTGCGTAGCACCGCCGCCGCATGCGTCTCGACCGTCCGCGGCGATATGGACAGTCGGCTGCCGACCTCCTTGTACGTGTAGCCGGCGGCCACCAGCCGGAGCACCTCGCGCTCGCGCGCGGTGAGCTGGTCCAGTTCGGGATTCAGGCCGGGCGCCTCCCCCCGGAACGCGTCGAGCACGAAGCCGGCCAGGCTGGGTGAGAAGTACGCGTCGCCGTGGTGGACGCGCCGGATCGCCTGACCGAGCTCGGCTCCGGAGATGGCCTTGGTGACGTACCCGCGGGCACCCCCGCGGATCACCGCGATGACGTCCTCGGCCGCGTCGGAGACCGACAGGGCCAGGAACCGTACCGCCGGATGCGTCGGCACCACCGCGTCGAGGATGGCCCGGCCGCCCCCGCCGGGCATGTGCACGTCGAGCAGGACGACATCGGGCCCGAGGCGCCGGATGCCGTCGACGGCGGCGGGGACGTCGCCGGCCTCGCCCACGATCTCGACCTCGTCGCCCAACTCGGCCCGCACCCCGGAGCGGACGACCGCGTGGTCGTCCACGACGAAGACCCGCACCCGGGTACTCATCTCGCTCCAATGGGGACATGCAATTCCACCTCGGTGCCGGCGCCGACGACCGACCGGATGGTGGCCGTACCGCCGTGCTGGCGCATCCTGGCTTCGATGGAGTCCGGGATCCCCCGGCGATCGTCGGCGACCGCGGAGGGGTCGAAGCCACGGCCCCGGTCGCGGACGATCGCCGACAGCTCGGCATCGGTCGCCTCGACGAACGCCGACACGCGCCGTACCCCGGCGTGGCGGGCCGCGTTGGTCAGCGCCTCCCGCAGCGCGCCCACGACGGCCCGGCCGAGTCCGTCCATCGGGCGGGTGCCCACCGTGATCAGCTCCACCCCGATGGCGTACTGGTCCTCCACATCGGACACAGTCGCCTTGACCGCGTCGGCCAGGTCCCCGGGATCGGCCGGCCCCTTGCCGTACAGCCAGGCCCGCAGCTCCCGCTCGGTGCTCCGGGCCAGCCGCAGCACGTCCGGCTCGTCGGTCCGTTTCTGGATCAACGTGAGCGCCTGCAGCACCGTGTCGTGCAGGTGCGCGGCCACGTCGGCCCGCTCCTCGGCCCGGACCCGGGCCGCCCGCTCCCTGGTCACCGCCCGCGTCATCACGACGATCCACGGGAACAGCACACCGCCGAACAGCGCGACCAGGCCGGCCAGCAGAATGGAGAACCCGGCCACGGCGGCGTTGAGGTGGTCCTGACCCCGGAAGATCAGGGTGAACAGCACGCCCAGCGCGACCCCGGCCGCCGCGATCACGCCCGCGTGGACGACCACCCGACCCAGGGCGCCGCGCGCCTCGGCGTCGCCGGCCAGCCGGCGGGCGGTCAGCACGAGCCAGGGCGCGACCGCCAGCCCGACCAGCGCGATCGCGTTGAAGATGATGGCGGGCAGGCTGTTCGGCGGCGGCATGCGCTCCCAGGCCCAGACGAACCACCCCACCAGCCCCAGGCCGCACAGCCCGAGCGCGATCAGCCAGCGGGTGCCCATGCCGCGATCCTACGAGTCATTCGGTACCGACCGCCCGGACGATGTCGGTCCGGGCGGCCCACCGGGCCGGCAGCGTCCCGGCCAGCCCACCGGCGACCGCGACCAGGAGCGCTATCGCGGCCAGCGGCGCCACCGGCACGGTGAAGACCACCGGCGTGGCCGAGCGGGCCAGCACCCGGGCGGCGGCCCAGCCGAAGAGAAGGCCGAGCCCGAGGCCGAGCAGGACGCCGACCACGGCAGTGATCATGGCCTCGGCCCGCACCATCGACCGGATCTGCCGGCGCTGCATGCCGATGGCCCGCAACAGGCCCAGCTCGCGCCGACGCTCCACTATGGATAAGCTGAGCACGTTGACGACGCCGAACAGGCCGACGAGCGCGGCCAGCCCGGTCAGCGCCCGGTACACCCAGGTGGCCGTGTCGATCTGGTCCAGCGACCGCTGCCGCACCGCGGCCCGGTCGACCGTGTCCACCGTGGGCCCGAGGACGGCCGCGACGGCGTCGCGAACCGCGGCCGGGCCGACGCCGGGCGCGGCCCGCAGATAGGCTGTACGCGGCACCGGGTCGCCGCCCAACGCCCGGTAGTCGGCCGGCACCATCAGTGCGACGCCGCCGGTCAGGTAGTAGCCGTCGTAAATGGCCGCCACGGCCAGGTCCCGCTCCCCCTTCGGCAGCCGGACGGTCACCCGCGAGCCCACGGTCCACCGCTGCGCCCGGGCCTGACCGTCCTCGACGACGAGGCCACCGGCGGCCAGATCCGCGACGCGGCCGTCGACCTCCCGCAGCGCCAGGACCCGGGGCAGCCCGGCCGGATCCATGGCGCACACCATCTGGCCGGCCACCGCGCCGTCCGTGCACCACTGCGGCACCACGGCGGCCACCTCGGGCAGCGCCCCGAGCCGGTCGACGGCCCCGGCGCCGAGGCCGCTCTCGCTGAACACCTCGACGTCGGCCAGATACCGGTCGTACTCGGCGACCATCCCCCGCCGCGTCGAACCGGACAGAACCGTCACCAGGCCCAGCAACGCCACGCCGATCATCAGGGCCGACGTGGTGGCGGCGGTGCGGTCCGGGTTCCGGACGGCATTGTGCCGGGCCAGATCCCCGGTCACGCCGGTCGCCCGGGCCAGCGGCCGGCCCACCGCCGCGGCCAGGCGGGGGGCCACGACCGCACCGAGCAGGCGCACACCGACCAGCGTCAGCGCGGCGCCGGGCAACAGCAGCGGCCCGGCGTGCGCGGCGACGCCCGCACCGACGAACGCGGCGGCGCCGACCATGACGGCCGCGCCGGCCGCGGTGCGGATCCGGCGCGGGCCACCGGCGGAGCCCGGCCGGTCGCGCAGCGCCGCCATCGGCGCCAGCCGGCCGGCCCGGCGGGCCGGGGAGATCGCGGACAGCGTCGTCACCGCCATGCCGAGCGCCAGCGCCACCGCCACGGTCCGGGCGGTGAGCACGTACGAGGACCCGGGCAGGTCGCCGGGGAAGCGGACCGTGTTGATCAGCGCGCGCAGCGTGGCCGCGACGGCGAAGCCGAGCGCCAGGCCGGCCCCGGCCCCGGCCAGCCCGATGACCGCCGCCTCCAGCCGTACCGCGCGGCGGATCTGGCGGCGGCTGGCGCCGACGCAGCGCAGCAGGGCCAGCTCCCGGGTGCGTTGAGCGACGGTCACCGACAGCGTCACGTTGACGATGAACGCGCCGACCAGCACGGCCACGCCGCCGGCCATGAGCATCACCAGCCGTACCAGATCCATCGCGTCGTCGCCGGGGCCGAGCCGGTCCGCGGTGTCGCTGATGATCAGCGTTCCCGAGACGACCGCGACGCCCACGACGACCGCCAGGCCGGTGGCGGCGGCCCGGCCCGGCCGGGTCCGCAGGCCGGCGAATACGACACGGATCACGAGCCGATGCTCGTCCGACCCGACAGGCTCGGGCATCCGTAGTCGGCCCGCGAAAACCCCGTAGGCTCGAGCGCTACCGGCCGGGGACCGACCCGGTGGCCGCCGGGCGCAGCGTGAGGGTGATGGTGACGGTGGTGCCCTCGCCGGGGCGACCGTCGGCCCGGCGGCCAGAACTCCGGCTGACTCTCGGTTGTGGGTCGAAAGCAGGCGGACAATTCGCCCGTCGGGTCACCGGAACTGACCCACGACCGGTCGAGGTCCGCTTCCCCAGAGCGCGACGCCGTGGCGCAGCCGAGTGTCAGTGGTAGAAGCAGACCAGCTGATGGCCACGTCCGGCGCATGTGGACAGCCACGAGCCCAGCTCGTCCACCGCCGCCCGAACGTCGGCGTCGGTCACCCGGTTCGGGTCGGCCGCCGCCAGCGCGGACCGGGCGTGGACCACCCGGTCGGGCGGCGTGACGCCGATACCCGGAAGCCCGCCGGCCGGTAGAAGATCGCAGCCACCACACCCCACGGGCCACCCGGCGCACCGCCCCGCTCGTGGGTGCGCCCCGACTTCACCAGCCACGCCAGCACGCCGAGCGCGATCGCGGCACCACCGCCCATCGCGGCACCGGTCCAGGCGCCGCGCCACTCCACTGTGGTCAGCAGGTCGACCACCGCGGCGCCGACGTGGCCGTGGGCGGCGCCGCCCACGAGCGGCAGGACGACGCCGGCGCGGCCCAGCCGCCGGAGGCGGGCATCGACGTCGGTCGGTGTCAGGGTCACCGCCCGAGCATCGCGCACGGGACCGGCGCCGGACAATCGCATGTGCCCGATTCGCCGGTGCCGGGCGATCAACCGGCCTAGACTGGGCGACGCGGCGAGCGGGGAAATGGGTCGACATGATCGCGTTGCTCAACGGATTCCTGTTCACGCTTGTGTTCGCACGGGCGTTGGTGGCGTATCTGCGGCGCCGCGACATCCTGATGCGCGATGTGATGCTCATCTTCGCCACGGTGGCCAGCTGGGTCGCCATCGACCTGTACCGGCGCGAGATCGGGCAGCCCCCGCCGCTGGTGGCCGACCTTCTGGTCATGATGAGCCTGGGGCAGCCGTACCTGACGTTGCGTCTGGTGACGCGGTTGCGTCCGGTGCCGACGTGGCTCATGCGCATGGCGCTGGTGGCGTTCCTGGCCACCGCCATCCCGTACCTGTTCCTCGACTCGCCGACGCCGGCGCCGTGGAGGTTGACCGTCGTGGGTGTCTACGGGCTCGCCGGCGGGGTGGCGGCCGCCTTCCTGTGGGCCGAGGCGCGACGCCGCGTCGGATCGCCGCGGGTGCGGCTGCGGCTCGCGTCGGCCGGGACGGCGCTCATGGCGCTGGCCCTGCTGGTGGCCGGCGTCGGGTCCGTCGTCGAGGCCACCCGGGTGACCACATTGGCCAGCCGGGTCATCGCGTTGGTGGCCTCGGTGGCCTACCTGCTGGCCTTCATGCCGCCCGCCGCGCTGCGTCGACGGTGGTCCGGCGGTGCCGCCTACCGGGCGGTGCGGCGTGCGCTGTCCTCCGAGGACCAGTCGCCGGCCGCGATCTGGCGACAGTACGGCGAGAGCGTGCGCGACATCACCGACGCCGACGCGCTGGCCGTCGTCGCCGCCGGGCCGGACGGTGCGGTGGAGGAATTGACCGTGGCCGGGATACGGGCGGCCGGCGCCGATCCGCACCCGGTGGCCGAACTCGAGCGCCTCCTGGCCGCCGCCCAGCCGATCCGGATCGACGCATCCACACTGGACGCCGACCCACCGGACATCGGGCTCGACTACGCCGTCCGCGCCCAGGCCCGCTACGTGCGGGCCATCGCCTTGCCGCTGCCCGGGGGGCGCCCGGCCGCCCTGTTGCTGATCAACCGGTACCGCTCGATGTTCGCCGAGGACGACGCCCGGGTGCTGGCCGACCTGGGCGGCCACTCGGGCATGCTGGCCGACCGCGGCGCGGTGAACGCGGCCCGGGAACGGCTGGCCGCCGAGCTGTCCGACACGGTGGCGGCGTTGGCCGCGGCCAGCCAGGCCAAGACCGACTTCCTGGCCACCATGAGCCACGAGCTGCGTACGCCGCTGAACGCCATCATCGGGTTCAGCGACCTGATGCGGGCCGAGAAGCGGGCCGACCCGGGCGCGGTCATCCCGACCGACTGGATCGACAACGTGTTCACCAGCGGTCAGCACCTGCTGCGCCTCATCAACGATGTCCTCGATCTGGCCAAGGTGGAGGCCGGCCGGATGGAGCTGCACCCGGTCGACCTTCCGCTGCCGGGCGCGGTCAACGAGGTGTGCTCCGCCCTGCGGCCGCTGGTCGACCGCAAGGGGTTGCAGCTGGTCACCGCCGTACCGAACCTGACCGTCACCGCCGACCCGGTACGGTTCCGCCAGATCCTGGACAACCTTCTGTCCAACGCGATCAAGTTCACCCCCAAGGAGGGACTGGTCACAGTGGAGGCCGCCCAGTCCGGCGCGGAGGTTCTGGTCAGCGTCTCCGACACCGGGATGGGCATCCAGCCGGAGGATCAGGACCGGATCTTCGACGCGTTCCAGCAGGCGGGCGACGAGCTGTCGCGGCGGGCGGGAACGGGGCTCGGCCTCTCGTTGACGCGTCGCCTGGTCGAGGCGCACGGCGGGCGCATCGACCTGGTGTCCGCGGCCGGCCACGGAACGCGGTTCACGCTCCACCTTCCCATCGGGGAGCGCCCTCCGCCGGTGGACGGCGGCCTCCCGGCACTGCCCCGCGAGCGCGGTGGCATCCTCGTCATCGAGGACGATCCGGCATCGGCGTCGCTGCTGCGCACGTATCTGGAGTCCGCCCACTACCAGGTCCTGCTCGCCTCAACCGGCGAAGCGGGCCTGGACATGGCCCGGCGGCGGCTGCCCGACGCCATACTGCTCGACATCGTGCTACCGGGGATGAGCGGCTGGGAGGTCCTGCGCCAGATCAAACAGGACCCACGCCTGTACGCCGTGCCGGTGTTCATCGTGACCGTCGTGGACGAGGGCAAGGTGGAGCGGGCGCTGCAGCCGACCGACTTCTTCGTCAAGCCGGTCGACCGCAACCGGCTCATGGCCCGACTGGCCGAGCACGTGCTCACCGCGGCGCCCACCGACACGCCGTCGGTGCTGGTGGTCGACGACGACCGCGCCTCGCTCGAGCTCATGCGGGTCGAGCTGGAGCAGCTTGGTGCGGCGGTGACCACGACGCAGGATCCGGTGGACGGGCTGCGGCGCGCCGCCGCCCACCACTTTGACCTGATCATCACCGATCTGGTCATGCCCGACGTGGACGGCTTCACGCTGGTGACATCGCTCAACGACGATCCGGCCACGCGGGCCACACCCGTCCTGCTGGTGACGGCGCATGATCTGAGCGGCTCGGACCGGTCACGCCTGGACGGCAAGGTGATCGGCGTGCTGCCCAAGGGAACGGGCGTCCACGCCGAGCTGCGCGACTACCTGGACCGCGTCTCCGGTCGGCTGACCGAGCCCGTTGCCCGCGGCGCACCGGAGCTGTCCCGGTGACCGGCCACGACGGGTTGCGCCTGCTCATCGTCGACGACCACGACATGAGCCGCTCCCTGCTGCACGCCATCATCGGCCGCAGTCCGAACGCCCGGCTCCGCGGGGCGCGGACGTCCGACGCCACCAGCCTGGCGGCCGCCCGGGCGGCCATCGTGGCCGAGCCGTTCGACGTGGTGCTGCTGGACGTGCACCTGCCCGACGGCAGCGGGCTGGACCTTTTGGGCGACCTCAACGGCCTGCCGCATCGGCGTCCGGTGGTCATCGCGCTCACCGGCGGCGTGCTGCCACACCAGCGGGCGGCCGCTCTCGACGCCGGCTGCGACGCCTTCCTGGACAAGCCCTTCCTCGCCGACGATCTGGTGAGCCTGCTCGACAAGCTGGCCCCGAACTAATCCCAGGCTTGACTTATATAAGCCGGACGTGAAAGAGTCCGGGTGATGCACGCGTTTGACGTCCTGGGGGACCCGGTACGCCGGCGGATCCTGGAGCTGCTCGCCGAGGGCGAACTGACCTCCGGCGCGGTGACGGCCACCATCGTGCGGGAGTTCGGCATCACCCAGCCCGCCGTGTCGCAGCACCTGAAGGTGTTGCGCGACAGCGGCTTTGTGATGGTACGGGCCGAAGGCACGCGGCGGCTGTACACAGTGGACATCGCGCCCTTGCGCGAGGTCGACCACTGGCTGGACCGCTTCCGCGGATTCTGGGACCAGCGTCTGGACGCGCTCGCCACGGAACTCGCCCGCGGGCGGCGCCGGCGTCGCCCGCGGCCGGCCACGACG
>Ga0307416_100001934_pt1 | contig 11574 bp, 10 predicted proteins | sample DK1Cmetagenome_2_FD_203821 | JGI IMG/M metagenome (GOLD analysis project Ga0307416, IMG submission 203821) | Maize rhizosphere microbial communities from greenhouse at UC Davis, California, United States - DK15-C-3 | ecosystem: Host-associated > Plants > Roots > Rhizosphere > Soil | place...
CCACGGCCCGTCCCCGCTCCGCCTCCGACGGGCCCCGGCCCGCTGCTCCCACGTCCCCTCCGGTGACAGGGGCGCGCCTATCCGGCGCTGGTGACGGGCTCCTTGACCCCGGGCTCCGGCTCCTCGGGCTCCGGGTCCCGGGGCTGGTCCCCGGCCGAGGCCCGGGCCGCGGCCACCACCCTGGACAGGGCCGTGGCCATCACCTGGACCTCCTCGGGGTCCAGGTGGCGGGCGAAGTGCTCGTGGATGCCGCGCAGGTGGATGGGGGCGGCCCGGCGCAGGGCGCTGCGGCCCTGGTCGGTGAGGACCGCGAACCACCCGCGGCGGTCGTCCTCGCAGCGCTCGCGGCGGACCAGGCCGGCCTCCACCATGCGGTCGACCAGGCGGGACAGCCCGCTCTTGGACAGCAGGACCGACGCCGACAGCTCCTGCATGCGCAGCCGCCCATCGGGCGCCTCGGCCAGGTTGAGGAGCACGTCGTAGCGGCTCAGGGGCAGCCCGCGCTCGGTCACCAGCTCGCGCTCCAGCAGCTCGGTGATGGTTGCGTGCGCTTCCAGCAGCCGCCGCCAGGCGGCCAGCTGCGCAGGATCGGGTCGGGCCGGCATCCACCCCATTGTAGGTGGTCGTCCAGCTACGGAGGGTCAGCGGGATGACAGGGCGGAGAAGCAAATTCCACAAAGGTGGTTTGGTTCTCCGACGCCGGGTTACACATCCCCTCCCGCAGAGAAGTGGCAGTGCAAGCAAAGCGCGGAGCTGCTCGTTCGCCCGATTCGTGCAAAGGATCACGAAGATGCGTGTCCTCGGCGTGAACGCCGTGTTCCACGATCCCGCCGCCGCCCTGGTGGTCGACGGCCAGGTGGTGGCCGCGGCCGAGGAGGAGCGGTTCACCCGGCGCAAGCACGGCAAGCTGCCGGTGCCGTTCGCCACCTGGGAGCTGCCCGAGCGCTCGGCCGCCTGGTGCCTGGCCGAGGCCGGCCTCGGCCCCGACGAGCTGGACGCGGTCGCCTACTCCTACGACCCGGCGCTGGCCCCGCCGGCCGGCCCGGACGTGACCGCCGACGGCTGGGAGGGCCTGCGCACCCTGTACGCCGAGCGGGCCCCGCTGTTCCTGCGCAGCGTCCTGCCCGGCCTCGACCCGGCCTGCGTCCGCTACGTCCCCCACCACGTCGCCCACGCCGCCTCGGCCCACCTGGCCGCCCCCTACCCCAGCTCCAGCGTGCTGGTGCTGGACGGCCGCGGCGAGGCCGCCTCCCACCTGGCCGGCCGCTCGGTCGACGGCGACCTCGAGATCCTGGCCGCCCAGCGGCTCCCCCACTCGCTCGGGCTGCTGTACGAGGAGGTCACCGACCACCTCGGGTTCCGGCGCTCCTCGGACGAGTACAAGGTCATGGCCCTGGCCGCCTACGGCAAGCCGGCCTTCATGCGCGAGCTGCGCGAGGCGGTCAGGACCACCGGCGACGGCGGCTTCACGGTCGCCCCGATCGAGCTCGACACCCTGGCCAAGCGACGCGGCAAGGCCGAGGAGTGGACCGGCGAGCACGCCGACCTGGCCGCCAGCGTCCAACTGCGGCTCGAGGAGGTCCTGCTGGAGCTGGTCCGCTGGCTGCACGCCCAGACCGGCGACCGCGACCTCACCATGGCCGGGGGGGTCGCCCTCAACTGCGTGGCCAACTCGGTCCTGGCCGCCCACGGGCCGTTCGAGCGCATCTGGGTGCAGCCGGCCGCCGGCGACGCCGGGACCGCCCTCGGCGCCGCCCTGCACGTGGCCCACGCCCTCGGCGACCGGGTCGCCCCCATGCCCACCGCCGCCCTGGGGCGGGGTTGGACCGACGACGAGCTGGCCGCCTGGCTGGCCACGGCCAAGGTCGCCTACGAGCGCCCGCCCGACCTGGCCGGGGCGGTCGCCGAGGTCATCGCGGCCGACGGGGTGGTCGCCTGGTTCCAGGGCCGCAGCGAATACGGGCCCCGCGCCCTCGGGCACCGCAGCCTGCTGGCCAACGCCACCCGGTCGGCCAACCTGGAGCGGCTCAACGACGTCAAGGGCCGCGAGCAGTTCCGCCCGGTGGCGCCCATGGTCCTGGCCGAGCGGGCCGGCGAGATCTTCGACGGCCCCCTGCCCAGCCCCTACATGCTGTTCACCCACCGGGTGCGGCCGGCCTGGCGCGAGCGCATCCCGGCCGTGGTCCACGTCGACGGCAGCGCCCGCATCCAGACCGTCGACCGGGACTCCGAGCCGCTGGTCGCCCGGCTGCTGGAGGCCGTCGAGCGCCGCACCGGGGTCCCGGTGGTGGTCAACACCAGCCTCAACACCGCCGGCCGGCCGATGGTCGACGACCCGCGCGACGCCCTGGAGTGCTTCGGGTCGGCGCCGGTGGACGTCCTCGCCCTGGGGCCGTTCCTGGTCCGGCGGGCCGCCTTCACCCGGCCATGAGCTTCGACGTGGTCGTGCCGACACTCGGGCGGGACAGCCTCTGGCGGCTGCTGGACGCCCTCGGGTCGGGCACGGGGCCGCTGCCGGGGCGGGTGCTGCTGGTCGACGACCGGCGCGACCGGTCCTCACCGCTGCTGGGCGCGGACCTGCCCGACCGGGTCGAGGTCGTCGCCGGACGGGCGCTGGGGCCGGCGGCGGCGCGGAACCTCGGGTGGCGGGCGGCCACGGCGGAGTGGGTCGCGTTCCTGGACGACGACGTGGTCCCGTCGGCGACCTGGCTGGCCGATCTGGCCGCCGACCTGGAGGGGCTGGGGCCGGACGTCGGCGGCAGCCAGGGGAGGATCGTGGTGCCGATGCCGGGCGGGCGGCGGCCGACCGACTGGGAGCGGAACGTCCGTGGGCTGGAGACGGCGCGCTGGGCCACCGCCGACATGGCCTACCGGCGGGAGGCCCTTGAGGAGGTCGGCGGGTTCGACGAGCGGTTCCCGCGGGCGTACCGGGAGGACGCGGACCTCGGGCTGCGGGTGGTTGGGGCCGGGTACCGGATCGCCTCCGGTCGGCGTGAGGTCGCCCACCCGGTGCGGGCGGCGGGGCGGTTCGTCAGCGTCCGGCTGCAGGCCGGCAACGCCGACGACGTGCTGATGCTGGCCCTGCATGGGCGGGGGTGGCGGCACCGGGCCGGGATCCCCGGAGGGCGGCGGCCCCGGCATCTGGTGGTGACGGCCCTGGGGCTGGTGGGGGTCGGGGCGGGGCTGTCGGGTCGCCGGGGTGGGCCATGGGCTCGGCGGGCCGCGGTCGTGTCGGGACTGGGGTGGCTGGTGGGGACCGTGGAGCTGGCCCTCGCCCGGATCCTTCCGGGGCCGCGGACGCCCGGTGAGGTGGCCACCATGGCCGCGACCAGCGTGCTGCTGCCGCCGGTGGCGACCTGGCGCTGGCTTTCGGGGTGGGTCCGGCTGCCGAAGCTGCTCGCCGACCGTGACCGGGCGCCCCGACCCGTCGGTCCCTCCCGACCCGCGCCCAAGGCGGTGCTGCTCGACCGGGACGGGACCCTGGTCGTGGACGTGCCCTACAACGGGGACCCGGAGCGGGTGGTGGTGATGCCGGGGGCTCGGGAGGCGGTGGGGCGGCTGCGGGCGGCCGGGGTGCCGACGGCGGTGGTGAGCAACCAGAGTGGGGTGGCTCGGGGGTACGTGCGGGTCGAGCAGGTGGAGGCGGTCAACCGGCGGGTCGAGGAGCTGCTGGGGCCGCTGGGGCCCTGGATGGTCTGTCCGCATGGGCCGTGGGAGGGGTGTCGGTGCCGGAAGCCGGCTCCGGGGTTGATCGTGGCGGCGGCGGGGGCGCTGGGGGTCGAGCCCGCCGACTGCATGGTCATCGGGGATATCGGGGCCGACGTGGAGGCCGCCAGGGCGGCGGGGGCGCGGGCGGTGCTCGTGCCGACGGCCGGGACCCGGGACGAGGAGGTGGCGGCGGCTCCGGAGGTCGCGCCCGATCTGCTGGCCGCCGTGGAGCTGGTGCTGAGGCCGTCCGATGGTGAGGGGCGGCGATGACCAGGCACGTGCTGGTGGCGCGGCAGGACAGCGTGGGCGACGTGCTGCTGGCGGGGCCGACGGTGCGGGCGGTCGCGGCCGGGGCGGGGCGGGTGACGCTGCTGTGTGGGCCTCGGGGGCAGGCGGCGGCGGAGCTGCTGCCGGGGGTGGACGAGGTGGTGGTCGCCCATGCGGCGTGGATCGACGCCGAGCCGCGCCGGGTCACCAGGGCGGGGATGGACGCGCTGGTGGACCGGCTGACGGATCTCGAGGTCGACCAGGCGCTGGTGCTCACCTCCTTCCACCAGAGCCCGCTGCCGTTGGCCCTCCTGCTGCGGATGGCCGGGGTGGCGACCATCGCCGCGGTCAGCGTCGACTACCCGGGATCGCTGCTGGACATCCGTCACCGGGTGGACGAGGACCTCCACGAGGTCGAGCGGGGACTGTCGCTGGCCGCGACCCTCGGCTACCGGCTGCCGGAGGGGGACGACGGGCGGCTGCGCGTCCGGCGGGACCGGGTGGCCGACACGCCAGAGCTGGAGGGACGGTACGTGGTCGTTCATCCGGGGGCGTCGGCGCCGGCGCGGGCGTGGACTCCGGAGCGGCATGCGGCGCTGGTCGACGCCCTAGTCGAGGGCGGGCGGCGGGTGGTGGTGACCGGCGGCGACGACGAGCGGTCGCTGACCTCGCTGGTCGCCGGGGGGCCGCGGGATGGGGTCGTCGATCTCGGGGGGCGGGTCGAGCTGGCCGGGCTGGCCGAGGTGCTGGCCGGGGCCGAGGCGGTGGTGGTGGGCAACACCGGGCCGGCGCATCTGGCGGCGGCGGTGGGGACGCCGGTGGTGTCGCTGTTCTCGCCGGTGGTGCCGGCGGCGCGGTGGCGGCCGTGGGGGGTGCCGCTGGCGCTGCTGGGCGACCAGGACGCGGCCTGCGCCGGGTCGCGGGCGCGGGTCTGCCCGGTGCCGGGGCATCCGTGCCTGGACGGGGTGCCGGTGGCCGAGGTGGTGGCCGCGGTCGAGCGGCTGGCGCCGTTGCCGGAGCGGCAGGAGGTGGCCGGGTGAGGGTCCTGCTCTGGCATGTGCACGGGTCCTGGACGACCGCGTTCGTGCAGGGGCGGCACGAGTACCTGATCCCGGTGACGCCGGACCGGGGGCCGGACGGGCTGGGGCGGGCCCGCACCTGGTCGTGGCCGGCGTCGGCGGTGGAGCTCACCCGGGAGGAGGCGGCCACCGCCGAGGTCGACGTGGTCGTGCTGCAGCGGCCCGCCGAGCTGGAGGGGCTGGCCGCCGACTGGCTCGGGGGGCGGCGGCCGGGGCGGGACCTGCCCGCGGTCTACCTGGAGCACAACGCCCCCCAGGGGCGCGTCAACGAGCTGCGCCACGTCGCCGCCGACCGCCACGACCTGGTGGTGGTGCACGTCACCCACTTCAACGACCTGTTCTGGGACTGCGGGAGCACCGCCACCCGGGTGATCGAGCACGGCATCCTCGACCCCGGCGAGCGCTACAGCGGCGAGCTGCCGGCGGCGGCGGTGGTGATCAACGAGGCCGGGCGCCGCGGGCGGGTGACCGGGACCGACCTGCTGGAGCGGCTCGGGGCCGAGGTGCCGCTGGACCTGTTCGGGATGCGGTCGGAGCGGCTGGCCGGCGCCCCCGGGGTGCGGTCGGTGGCCGACCTGGCCCAGGAGCGGCTGCACGCCGAGATGGCCCGGCGGCGACTGTACCTGCACCCGGTGCGCTGGACGTCGCTCGGGCTGTCGCTGCTGGAGGCCATGCACCTGGGCATGCCGGTGGTGGCGCTGGCCACCACCGAGGTCGTCGAGGCGGTGCCGCCGGAGGCCGGGGTGATCTCGACCCGGGTCGAGGCGCTGGCCGACGCCGCCCGGCGGCTGGTCGCCGACCCCGAGCAGGCCCGGCTGATGGGCAAGGCCGCCCGGGTCGCGGCCACCGCCCGCTATGGGCTCGACCGCTTCTTGGGCGACTGGGACGCCTTGCTGGAGGAGGTGCGCTGGCGGTGAAGGTGGCCATGGTCAGCGAGCACGCCAGCCCGCTGGCGGTGCTCGGCGGGGCCGACGCGGGCGGGCAGAACGTCCACGTGGCCGCGCTCTCGGCCGCCCTGGCCAGGCGCGGGGCCGAGGTGGTGGTCCACACCCGCCGCGACGACCCCGACCTGCCGCCGAGGGTCGACGCCGGGCCCGGGGTGACCGTCGAGCACGTCGACGCCGGGCCGGCCGAGGCGATCCCCAAGGACGACCTGCTGCCGCACATGGACGAGTTCGCGGACCGGCTGCGGCGGTCGCTCGCCCTCGACCCGCCGGACGTGGTCCACGCCCACTTCTGGATGTCGGGGATGGCGGCGCTGGCCGCCGCCCGGCCGCTGGGCATCCCGGTGGTCCAGACCTTCCACGCCCTCGGGATCGTCAAGCGCCGCCACCAGGGCGCCCGCGACACCAGCCCGGCGACCCGCCTGCGGGAGGAGACGATCCTCGCCGGGAACGTCGACCGCATCGTCGCCACCTGCTCCGACGAGGTCTTCGAGCTGGTCCGGATGGGCGCCGACCTGCGCCGGGTCGCGGTCGTGCCGTGCGGGGTCGACCTGGAGCTGTTCCGCGCCGACGGGCCGAGGGTGCCCAGGCCGGCCGGCCCGGCCCGTCTGCTGGTGGTGAGCCGGCTGGTCGAGCGCAAGGGGATCGGGGACGTGGTCACGGCGCTGGCCCGGCTGCCGGGGGTGGAGCTGGTGGTGGCCGGGGGGCCGCCCGCCGGTGAGCTGGGGCGGGACCCGGAGGCCCGGCGGCTTGCCGCCGTGGCCGAGCGGGTCGAGGTGGCCGACCGGGTGCGGCTGCTGGGCCGGGTGGGCCGCGCCGACCTCCCCGCCCTCTACCGCTCGGCCGACCTGGTCGTGAGCGTGCCCTGGTACGAGCCGTTCGGGATCGTGCCCCTGGAGGCGATGGCCTGCGGGGTCCCGATGGTCGTCTCGGCCGTCGGCGGCCTGGTCGACGGCGTGGTCGACGGCGTCACCGGCGTCCACGTCCCCCCGCGCCGCCCCGCGCTGCTGGCCGACGCGGTCGGCGGCCTGCTCGCCGACCCCGAGCGCCGCGCCGCCCTGGGCGCCGCCGGCGCCCGCCGCGCCCGCCGCCGCTACGGCTGGGACCGCATCGCCGGCAGCACCCTCGACGTCTACACCGGCCTCCTCGAGGCCCGGTTCGTGGCCACGCCGACCCGGCAGTCCGGGCGGTGGCCGCGGTGACCCGGGCGCCGCTGGTGGTGGTGGGGGACGCCCTGCTCGACCGGGACCTGGACGGGCGGGCGGAGCGGCTGGCCCCGGACGCGCCCGTGCCGGTGGTGGACGACCCGGCGGAGCGGCGGCGGCCCGGTGGGGCGGCGTTGGCCGCGACCCTGGCCGCGACCCTCGACGGGCGGGCGGTGGTGCTGATCACCGCCCTGGCCGCCGACGAGGCCGGGGCGACCCTGCGCGGGCTCCTGGAGCTGGCCGGGGTGGAGGTGGTCGACCTGGGGCTGGCCGGGCCGACGCCGGAGAAGATCCGGGTCCGGGCCGGCGGCCACTCGCTGCTGCGGGTCGACCGGGCGACCCGGCCCGGTAGGGTCGGCCCGCTGAGCCGGTCCGGGCGCCGCGCCCTCGCCGGGGCCCGGGCCGTGCTGGTCGCCGACTACGGCCGCGGGGTCGCCGCCGAGCCCGGGGTCCGGGCCGCCCTGGCCGGCCTGCCGGCCCGCCTCCCCCTGGTCTGGGACCCGCATCCCCATGGCCCGGCGCCGGTTCCCGGGGCCCGCCTGGCCACCCCGAACCGGGCCGAGGCGGCCGGCTTCGCTCCCGAGGCTCCCGGCGCCGGCCTGGCCGCGGTGACGGCCCGGGCCCGCCTCCTGGCCGAGCGCTGGGCCGCCGCCGGCGTCGCCGTCACCCTCGGCCCCGGCGGCGCCCTCCTGGTCGAGGGCGCCGGCGCCCCCCTGGTCGTTCCCGCGCCCCCAACCCCCGCCGGCGACCCCTGCGGCGCCGGCGACCGCTTCGCCACCACCGCCGCCGGCCTCCTCGCCGACGGCGCCCTCCCCTCCGAAGCCGTCGCCGGCGCCGTCACCGCCGCCACCGCCTTCGTCGCCTCCGGCGGCGCCACCACGGTCCACCTGACCGCCCGCGGGAGCGCGGAACACGGGTCCGCGGTTGTCCACAGCCCCCCAGCCGACCCCGACTCCCCGACCACCACTTCACCCTCGGCGCTCGACCGGGCCCTGCGGCTGATCGGGGCGGTGCGGGCGAGCGGTGGCACCGTGGTCGCCACCGGAGGATGCTTCGACCTGCTGCATGCGGGGCATGTGGCGACACTTCGGGCGGCGCGGGCGTTGGGGGACTGTCTGGTAGTGTGTCTGAACTCCGACGACTCGGTGCGACGGCTCAAGGGGCCCGAGCGGCCGTTGGTGAGGCTGGCGGACCGGGTCGCGGTGTTGGAGGCGCTCGGCTGCGTGGACGTGGCCGTGCCCTTCGACGAGCGGACACCGGAGGCGGTGCTGCGGCGGCTGCGGCCCGATGTGTTCGCCAAGGGCGGGGACTACGCCCTGGCGGAGCTTCCGGAGGCCGCCCTGCTGGAGAGCTGGGGCGGCCAGGCCGTCATTCTTCCCTACCTCGAAGGCCGCTCGACCACGCAGTTGATGAAGGAGGTCGTCCGACGTGACAGCCACTGAGGGGCCGGTCCGGGACCGGCCGGGCGCGGTGCTGGTGACCGGGGGGGCATCCGGGCTGGGGGCGGCCGTGGCCATGGCCGTGCAGGAGGCCGGCGGGCGGGCGCTCGTGCTCGACCTGGTGGCCCCGCCCTTCGAGGTCGAGCACGAACGGGTCGACCTGGCCGACGGGCGCGCCGCCGCGGCCGCGGTCGACCGCGCCGCCGAGCGGCTGGGGCGGCTGGATGGGGTCGTGACCGCGGCCGGGGTCGACGCCTGCGGGCCGCTGGACGGCGTGCCCGCCGACGCCTGGGAGCGGGTGGTGGCGGTCAACCTGCTGGGCACGGCCGCGGTCGTCCGGGCCGCCCTTCCCCACCTGCGGCGGACCGAGGGCAAGGTGGTGACGGTCGCCTCCACCCTGGGGCTGCGGGCCCTGCCCGACGCCACCGCCTACTGCGCCAGCAAGTTCGGGGTGGTCGGCTTCACCCGGGCCCTGGCCGCCGAGACGGCCGGCCGCATCGGGGTCACCCTGCTGATCCCGGGCGGGATGCACACCGCCTTCTTCGACGGCCGCCCCGAGCAGTACAAGCCGGCGGCGGACGCCAAGCTGAACCGGCCCGAGGACGTCGCCCAGGCGGTCCTGTTCGCCCTCTGCCAGCCACCGGGCTGCGAGGCCCGGGAGCTGGTGGTCGCCCCGTCCACGGAGTCCTCATGGCCGTGAGCGCGGCCACGCCGGGCACGGCCCCGGCCGTGGTCGTGCTGCGCGCCCTCGGGCTGGGCGACCTGCTCACCGCGGTGCCGGCCCTGCGCGCCCTGGCCGACGCGTTCCCGCGGCATCCGCGGCTGCTGGCCACCCCGGCCGTGCTGGCCCCGCTGGCCCGGGCCTCGGGGGCGGTCGAGGAGGTGGTCCCGGCCGACGGGTTGGCCGAGCCGCTGCACCGGCGCCTGCATGGGGCCGGGCTGGCCGTGAACCTGCACGGCCGCGGGCCCGAGAGCTCGGATCTGCTGCTGGCCACCGAGCCCCGACGGCTGGTCGCCTTCGCCCACCCGGCCGTGCCGGCCAGCTCCTCGGGGCCCCGCTGGCGGCCGGACGAGCACGAGGTGGCCCGCTGGTGCCGGCTGCTCGAGGAGAGCGGCATCGCCGCCGATCCGACCCGCCTCGACCTGGAGCTGCCGCCGGGGTCGGTCCCGCACGGCGCCCAGGGTGCCACCCTGATCCACCCGGGCGCGGCCAGCCCGTCGCGGCGCTGGCCGCCGGAGCGGTTCGCCGAGGTGGCCAGGGCCGAGGCGGCCGGCGGCCGGTGGGTGATCGTCACCGGCGGCCCCGGCGAGGCCGAGCTGGCCCACGAGGTGGCCGACCGGGCCGGGCTGCCGGAGAGCGCCGTCCACGCCGGCGAGGGCGGCGTGCTCACCATCGGCCGGCTGGTCGCCGCCGCCGACCGGGTGGTGTGCGGCGACACCGGCATCGCCCATCTGGCCACCGCCCTGCGCACCCCGTCGGTGGTCCTGTTCGGGCCCACCTCGCCGGCCCTGTGGGGCCCGCCCCCCGACCGACCCTGGCACCGTCCGCTCTGGGCCGGGACCACCGGCGACCCCCACGGCCACCTGCCCCACCCGGGCCTGCTGGCGCTCGAGGTCGACCAGGTGCTGGAGGCCCTCGCCGACCTGCCCGAGGCGACTACTCCACGCCCCACCCGCCGCGCCGTGCGCGGCCAGGTCGCCTAGGTCAGACCGCCAGGGCCAGCGCCGGGTCGCGGCCCCCCGGGGTGGGGAGGCCGCTGAGGACGCGGATGGTGACCTCCTCGACCCTGCCGACCCCGTCGACCATGGAGAGCAGCCGGCGGTGGCGGTAGTAGTCGATCAGGGGGCGGGTCTTGACCGCGAACACCTCCAGGCGGTGCCGGATCGTCTGCTCGACGTCGTCGGCCCGGTGCTGGGCCGCCGCCCGCCCGGCCAGCCGGCGCAGCAGCTCCTCCTCGCAGGCCTCGAAGAACAGCACGCCGTGCAGGGGGGCGTCCAGGTCGACCAGGCGCCGGTCCAGGGCCTCGGCCTGGGCCACGGTGCGCGGGAACCCGTCCAGCACGAACCCGGCCTCGCAGTCCCGCTCGGCCAGCCGCTCCATGACCATGGCGATGACCACCTCGTCGGGCACCAGGTCGCCCCGGTCCATGTACTCCTGGGCGGCCCGCCCCAGCTCGGTCCCCTCGGCCACGTTCGCCCGGAAGATGTCCCCGGTGGCGATGTGGGGGCAGCCGAACCTGCCGGCCACCTCGGCGGCCTGCGTGCCCTTTCCAGCCCCGGGCGGGCCGAGGAAGACGATGCGCATCGGAGCTCCGCTCGGTCAGGTATGGAGACCTCAGAGCGTAGGCGGCCCGCTTGCTATCGGTCCAATAGATCGTCTAAATGGTGAATATCGAGATCTCCTATGGCGAGGAGCCGGGATGCTGCCCCAGATCGAGGCGTTCCTGGAGGTCGCCCGCCGCCAGAACCTCAGCCGGGCCGCCGAGGCCCTGTTCGTGTCCCAGCCCACCCTGACCGCCCGGCTGCAGAGCCTGGAGGCGTCCCTGGGCGAGCAGCTGTTCATCCGCACCCGCCGCGGAATGCGGCTGACCGAGGCCGGGGAGGCGTTCCTGCCCTATGCCGAGCACGCCCTGCGGGCCCTGGCCGACGGCCGCGAGCGCCTGGGCGAGCTGCGCCGGGGCGTGGCCGGGCGGCTGGTCCTGGGGGCGCCGCCCACGGTCAGCGCCTACACCCTCCCCGCCTTGCTGGCCAGCTTCTCCGCCGCCCACCCGAACGTCCGCCTGGCCGTCAAGACCGGCACCTCCGAGGAGATCCTGGAGATGGTCCTGCACGACCGGGTGCAGCTGGGCATCATGCGGTCGCTGGTCCACTCCGAGATCGAGAGCGTGCCCCTCTACACCGACGCCCTGGTCCTGATCGCCGGTCCCGGCCA
>Ga0307416_100001935_pt1 | contig 11573 bp, 11 predicted proteins | sample DK1Cmetagenome_2_FD_203821 | JGI IMG/M metagenome (GOLD analysis project Ga0307416, IMG submission 203821) | Maize rhizosphere microbial communities from greenhouse at UC Davis, California, United States - DK15-C-3 | ecosystem: Host-associated > Plants > Roots > Rhizosphere > Soil | place...
GAACGATCTCGACCGCCGAATACAGATGGTAGAGACTCATCGCGACGAGCGACGTCGTCGCGAATGCGCCCAGCGCGCCGCGGAAGCGGCTGACGGCGCCCTCCTCCTGCTCGACGTAGCGCTCGGCGCGGGCGAGTTCTGCCGCGCCGACGCGCGGTGGCGCGACCACCGGATCCAGAGGCCGGTTCATCGGTCGCTTCGCGTGAGGTGAACGGCGCGGGTGGCCACGAAGGCCGCCCGCCGGCGCTCAATTCGGGATCTTCACGCCCTGTTCCTCGAAGTAACGCTTGGCGCCGGGATGAAATGGCGTGGGCACCGCGAGCGACTGATTCTTGAGCTCGATGTTCTTCGCTTCCGCATGCACCGCGACGAGCTCGGCCTTCCTCTCCATCAGTGTCTTGACGATCGCGTAGGCCATCTGGTCGCTCATCTTGTCGGTGGCGACCAGGATGTTCCAGACGTCGACGCAGCTCGATGTCTGCGCCTGGCCGCCGTAGGAGTTCGCCGGGATCGTGCTCTTGACGTACAAAGGACCGTACTTCTTGTTCATCGCCTCGGCGGCGTCGCCGTGGTCGATCAGCTTGATCTTCATGCCCGGCGTCGCCGCCAGGTCGGTGACCGCCGCCGTCGGCAGGCCGCCGACCCAGAAGAACGCGTCGAGCTTGCGGTCCTTCATCGCGTTGACGCTCTCCGCCACGCCGAGGCGTTCCTGCTTCACGTCCTTCCGCCCGTCGATGCCGACGGCCTCGAGCACGCGCAGCGCCATGATCTCCGTGCCGCTTCCCGGCGATCCCGTCGACACCCGCTTGCCCTTCAGGTCGGCGAGCGAATTGATGCCGGTCCCCTCGATCGTCACGACGTGCATCTTGTTCGGATACAGCACCATCAGCGTCTTCGCGGGCACCTTGTTGCCCTTGAACTTGTCGATGCCCTCGTGCGCCTCGAGCGCGGTGTCCGCCATCGTGAACGCGACCTCGGCCTTGCCGGAACCAATCAGCCGCAGGTTGTCGACCGATCCCCCGGTGACCTCGGCGGTCGCGGTGAGGCCGGGAATGTTCTTGGACAGGATGTTCGCCATGCCCCCGCCCATCGGGTAGTACACCCCGCCGGTCCCGCCGGTCGTGATCGAAATCCGGTTCTGCGCGCCGGCCGGAAATGTCGCGAAGGCGAGCGCGGCAAGCGCGCAGGCGGCCAGGCTTCTGATCGTTGCGTTCATGCGTCCTCCAGAAGGCGTTCGAATGGCGGCCGCGATCGTCCGTCGCGGTCCGGGCGCGTGTACGAGTCACGCGGCCCGACGATTCTAATGCATGCCCGTCGATCGCACGGGCCGCGCGTCAGGCCGCGCCGGCCACGTCCGGCGACGGCGAGCGTCGCTGCAGCGCCGACACGTGCAGGGGGAACCGGCCGAGCTTGCGGTCGAGGAAGTAGTTGCGCAGCGTCCGCGCGATCGTGCGGAAGGCGAGCCCTTCCCACGGGATCTCCTCCTCGTCGAACAGGCGCACCTCGAGGCTCTCCGGCCCCGGACCGAAGTCGAGGTCGGCGAGCCGCGCGCGGAACACCATGTAGACCTGGTTGATCTGCGGCAGGCTGATCAGCGTGTACAGCCCGTCGATCTCGACGCGCGCCGAGGCCTCCTCCAGCGTCTCGCGCTCGGCGCCGGCGACGACCGTCTCGCCGTTCTCGAGGAAGCCCGCGGGCAGCGTCCACAGCCCGTGCCGCGGCTCGATCGCGCGCTTGCACAGCAGCACGCGCTGCTCCCAGACGGGCAGGCACCCGACGACGATCTTCGGGTTCTGGTAGTGGATCGTCCCACAGCGCTCGCAGACGAATCGCGGCAGCGTATCGCCGTCGGGCACGCGCGTTCCGATGCGGTCCGAGCCGCAGACGCTGCAGAACTTCATGCGTCGCTAGGCGTTGCCGGGGCTTGCCTCGGCGCGCAGGAAATGCTCGCGGTAATAGCGCAGCTCCTCGATCGATTCGTAGACGTCGGCGAGCGCCTCGTGCTTGCCTTCCTTGGGCACGCCCTTCATGAGCTCGGGCCGCCAGCGTCGGCACAGCTCCTTCAGCGTCGACACGTCGAGGTTGCGATAGTGGAAATGCGCTTCGAGGCCGGGCATCCAGCGCGCGAGGAAGCGGCGGTCCTGGCAGATCGAGTTGCCGCACATCGGCGAGTTCCGCGCGGGGACGTGCTCGCGCAGGAACGCGAGCGCCACCGCCTCCACCTCGGCCTCGTTCAGCGTCGAGGCGCGCACCTTGTCGACCAGACCGGAGCGGCCGTGCGTGCCCTGGTTCCAGCTGTCCATGGCGGCCAGCGTGGAATCGGATTGATGCAGCACCCATACCGGCGCCACCGCGACCGGCGCGAGCGCCGCATCGGTCACGACCAGCGCGACCTCGAGAATGCGATCGCTGTCCGGCGACAGACCGGTCATCTCGAGGTCGATCCAGATGAGGCGGTCGACGTCTGGGGGCATGGCACAGTCGCGTAGAATGTTCGGTTCATTCTCGCACACGGCGCCGCGATTCCCCGCGACGCGGCGACTCGCGTGACCGCTGCAAACTTTACCGTCCTGTTCGCTCTCGCGCTCGGCACGATGGTGGGCGTCCGTCTGTGGCTCTCACGCCGCCAGACCGCGCACATCGCCGCGCATCGCGACCGCGTGCCTGCGGCGTTCGACGGCCGCGTCGCGCTGGCGTCGCACCACAAGGCGGCGGATTACACGACGACGCGGCAGGCGCTCGGCCGCATCGAGACGATCGTCGACGCGCTCGTGCTGCTCGCGCTGACACTCGGCGGCGGTCTCGCGAAGCTGATCGAGCTCACCGGTTCGCTCGCCGTCGGCCCGCTGTGGCAGGACGCGCTGCTGATCGGCGCGCTGGTCGTCGTCAGCGGCGTCGTCGGCCTGCCGTTCTCGTGGTATTCGACGTTCGTCATCGAGGAGCGCTTCGGCTTCAACCGCATGACGACGCGCCTGTGGCTGGCCGACCTCGCCAAGGCGATCGGGTTGTCGATCGTTCTCGGCCTGCCGCTGCTGCTGCTCGTGCTGTGGCTCATGCGCGAGGCCGGCGCGCAATGGTGGCTGTGGACGTGGGCGACGTGGACCGGGTTCCAGCTGCTCGTCCTCGTGCTCTATCCAACGTTCATCGCGCCGCTGTTCAACAGGTTCGAGCCGCTTCCGCCGGGCGACACGCGCTCGCGCGTCGAGGCGCTGCTCGCGCGCTGCGGCTTCTCGGCCTCCGGGCTGTTCGTGATGGACGGCAGCCGGCGCAGCGGCCACGGCAACGCCTATTTCACCGGGCTCGGCCGCGCGAAGCGCGTCGTCTTCTTCGACACGCTCATCGCGCGGCTGTCCGGCGACGAGCTCGATGCGGTGCTCGCGCACGAGCTCGGCCATTTCAAGCTCAAGCACGTGACCAAGCGCATCGCATGGTCCGCCGCGATCTCGCTCGCCTTCCTCGGCGTGCTCGCCTGGCTGATGCAGCAACCGTGGTTCTACGCTGGCCTCGGGATCCCGGCGTCGCAGGTGGCGGGCGCGATGGCGCGCCCGGGCGTCGCGCTCGCACTGTTCGCGCTCGTGCTCCCGGTGTTCCTGTTCCTGCTCTCGCCCCTGGCTGCGCGCTATTCGCGGCGACACGAGTTCGAGGCGGACGCGTTCGCGGCGCGCATCGCCTCCGGTCAGGCGCTCGCGCGCGCGCTCGTCAAGCTCTACGAGGACAACGCCTCGACGTTGACGCCCGATCCCGTGCACTCGGCGTTCTACGACTCGCACCCGCCGGCGTCGATCCGCATCGAGCGACTGTCGTCCCTTTCCGCGCAACCCTCGCCCGCATGAGCGCGCTGCGTCGTCCGCTGCTGCTCGCCGCCGTCACGGCGGTCGTCGCCACTGGCGCGCCGCTCGCGCAGGGACCGCCGGCTGGGGCACCCGCCGGCGACGCCAAGACGGGCGCAGCGATGCACGAGCGGGACTGCGTGGCGTGCCACGTTCGGCGCGTGGGCGGCGACGGCAGCGCGATGTACATCCGTCCCGATCGCCGCGTCACCACCCCCGCGCAGCTGAAGGCGCAGATCGCCGTGTGCAACACCGAGCTCGGGACGCGCTACTTCCCCGACGAGGAAGAGCACCTGGCGGCGTACCTCGACCTGCGTTACTACCGGTTCGGCCACTGACATGCACCCCTCGTCGCTCGAAACGCTGTCCCTGCAACCGTGCGTGCGCGGCGCCCCGCGACTGGGTGACGCCGACCTCCGCGACGCGGTCGCGCAGCTTCCTGGCTGGACGCATGTCGCCGATCGCATCGCCAAGACCTACCGGTTCGCGAACTACCACGAGACGATCGCGTTCGTGAACGCGGTCGCGTGGGTCGCGCACCGAACCGATCATCACCCGGACCTGTCCGTGCATTACAACCGTTGCGTCGTCTCGTACTCGACGCACGATGCGGGCGGCGTGACCCAGAACGACATCGTGTGCGCGGCGCGCATCGAGCGCCTGGTCGCGTAGCGCCGGCGCGCAGCGGTCCGGCGGCGGCCGGAACGGTGCTCGCGGCGCAACGCCGGCACTTCATCGTCGGACTCGACGACGGCGAGCGCATCGCGTGCGTGCTCAAGGGACGCGGCACGACGCTCGCGTGCGGCGATCGCGTCGAAGTGGTCCGCGTCGCCGGCGGGGGCGCGATCGAACGCGTGCTCCCGCGCACGAACCTCGTCTATCGCTCCGACGCCTTCAAGGAGAAGTTGATCGCGGCGAACGTGACGCTGCTGATCGGTGTCATCGCGCCCGACCTGCCGGTCGATCTGGAGCTCGTCGACCGCTGGACCGTCGCCGCCGAGGCCGAGGGTTGTCGATTCCTGCTGGTCGCGAACAAGGCCGACCTGCCCGGCTTCGACGCGCTGCTCGCGCGGCTCGCGGCGTGGCGGCGCCTCGGCTACGACGTGTTGACGCTGTCCGCGAAGCGCGACGTCGCGCCGCTGCGCGCCGCCGCGAGCGGCGAGCACTCGGTGCTCGTCGGCCAGTCGGGCATGGGCAAGAGCACGATCCTGAACGCGCTGGCGGCCGGCGCGGCGGCGCGCACCGCGGACATCTCGTCGGCGCTTGCGAGCGGGCGGCACACGACCACGTCGACCACGCTGCATCCGCTCGATGCCGATCCGCGCCACGGATGGATCGTCGATTCCCCCGGCATGACTGAATTCGCGCTCGCGCACCTCGCGCCCGATGCGATCCCGCCGGCGTTCGTCGAGGTGCGTCGCTACCTCGGGCATTGCCGCTTCCGCGACTGCCAACACCGGCAGGAGCCCGGCTGCGCCGTGCGCGAGGCGGTCGCACGCGGCGACATCGCGCCGCACCGGCTCGCGCTCATGCACACGTTGATCAGCGACAGCGAAGCGGTGCGCGATCCGGCGCGCCGCTGAGGGGCCGCTCGCGACGCGCGTCAGCCGGACAGACGCGCAAGCGTCACGAGCAGCACCACCAGCAGCCACAGCACGAGCGCTCGCCACACGAGTCCGATGGCCGATGGCAGCACCTCGGGCTCCGGCGCGTCGCCGACGCCGAGCTCCGGGCGCGAGGCGAGCTCGCCACCGGGCAGCAGGAAGGGCCCGCCGAGCTGTACGCCGAGCGCGCCCGCGCCGCTCGCGAGCAGCGTCGCCGTCTCCACGCCGCCCGGCTGACGCGCCCAGGTCTGCGGCTGCGTGCGCCAGCACCACGCGGCGTCCTCGAAATCGCCGACGACGGCGAACGACAGCGCGGTGAGCCGGATCGGCACCCAGTCGAGCACCGTCAGCAGCCGGCGCGCCGGCGCACCGAAGACATCGCGCGACCTGGCGATCGGGGATGCGTCGTCCTCGCCCGGCTCGACGCCGCGCCATTCCTGCGCGAGGAGCTGCATGCCGCGATACAGCACCGCACCCGCGGGGCCTGGCAGCACGGCGTACCAGAACATGACGCCGAACACCTGGCGATAGGCTTCGACGAGGCCGCGCTCGATCGCGAGCTTGGCGATGTCCTGCGACGAGAGCTCCGCCGTATAGCCGCCACGCCACGCGGCGAGCGCGCGACGGGCCGCGATCACGTCGTTGTCCCTGAACGCCGCGACGATCGTCGAGATCGCATGAGAGAAGCGCCGGAAGCCCATCAGGAAATAGAGGAGCGCCACGTCGAGCACGAGGCCGAGCAGCGGGTGGATGCGCCCGGCCAGCCAGGACAGCGCCGCCACCGCGGCGATCGGCGGGGCCACGGCGGCCAACAGCGCCACGATGCCGTGCTCGGTACGGCCGCCGTTGAGCTTGCGCTCGAGATAGCGCGCGTAGCGCACGAACGCACGCTCGGACGACGCGCGCCAGTGGAACGCGCGCCACTGCTCGAGGCCGAGCGCGACGATGATGGCGACGAGCTTCATGCGCGGCAGCGCCGCGGCGCGCGATTCAATAGCGCAGCTCCTCGCGATCGCGGAACTGCTCGAGCGCCTCCGGATTGGCGAGCGCCTCGAGGTTCTTCACGTCGCGACCGTGCACGACATTGCGCACGGCGAGCTCGACGATCTTGCCGCTCTTCGTGCGCGGAATGTCGCTCACCTGCAGCACCTTGGCCGGCACGTGCCTGGGCGTCGTGTTGGTGCGGATCTGCCGCTGGATGCGCTCGACCAGCGGCTGGTCGAGCGCGAGCCCCTCGCGCAGCTTGACGAACAGCACGACGCGCACGTCGCCCACCTCGCCCGGCGGCCAGTCCTGGCCGATGACCAGCGCCTCGACGACCTCCGGCAGTTTCTCCACCTGGCGATAGATCTCGGCGGTGCCGATGCGGACACCGCCGGGATTCAGCGTCGCGTCGGAGCGTCCGTAGATGACGATGCCGCCGTGCTCGGTGATCTCGATGTAGTCGCCGTGACACCACACGCCGGGAAAGCGCTCGAAGTACGCGGCGAGGTATTTCGCATCGCCCGGATCGTTCCAGAAGCCGATCGGCATCGATGGGAACGGCTGCGTGCACACGAGCTCGCCGCGCTCGCCCGAGCCTTCCGGCAGCGGCTTGCCGTCGTCGTCGAACGCGGCAACGGCCATGCCGAGGCCGCGACACTGGATCTCTCCTCGCCACACGGGGAGCGTCGGGCTGCCGAGCACGAAACAGCTGACGATGTCGGTGCCGCCCGAGATCGACGACAGGCAGACGTCGTGCTTGATCGCCTCGTACACGTAGTCGAAGCTCTCGGGCGCCAGCGGACTTCCGGTCGAGAGCATCGTGCGGAGCGGATCGAGCGCGTAATCCTTGACCGGCACGAGCGCGACCTTGCGCAGCGCGTCGATGTACTTCGCCGACGTGCCGAAATGCGTCATCGCCTCGCTCTCGGCCAGCTCCCACAGCACGCGCCCGCGCATGACGAACGGCGATCCGTCGAACAGCAGCAGCGTCGCGCCCGACGCGAAACCCGACACCAGCCAGTTCCACATCATCCAGCCGCAGGTGGTGAAGTAGAACATGCGGTCGCCGGGCTTGATGTCGGCGTGCAGCCGGTGCTCCTTCAGGTGCTGCAGCAGCGTGCCGCCGGCCCCGTGGACGATGCACTTCGGCACGCCGGTCGTGCCGGACGAATAGAGGATGTAGAGCGGATGATCGAACGGCAGCGCTTCGTACTCGACCGCACTGCCGGCGAACGGCGCGAGCAGCGCCTCCCACGTCGTGCCGCCCCGCAGCGGCGGAAACTCGTTCGCCGTGCCGATGTTCTCGTTGAGGTAGGGCACGACGACGACGCGTTCGACCGAAGGAAGCTTGTCGACGATGTCCGCCACCTTGTCGAGGATCGTGATCGGCTTCCCGTTGTACCAGTAGCCGTCCACCGTGAAGAGCACGCGCGGCGCGATCTGGCCGAACCGGTCGAGCACCCCCTGGACGCCGAAGTCGGGTGAGCACGACGAGAAGATGCAGCCCTTGGCAGCCGCCCCGAGCATCGCGATGACGGTCTCGGGCACGTTCGGCATGTACGCGGCAACGCGGTCGCCGACGCGGAGGCCCAGCGCGGACAGTGCCGACGCGACCTGCATCGCCTGCCGCCGCACCTCAGCATGCGTCAGGCGCCGCTTCACCTTGTCCTCGCCCCAGAAGACGATCGCATCGCCGGCATCGCCGACCGGCCGGCGATCGAGGAGGTTCTGCGCGAAATTGAGGCGCGCATCGGGAAACCAGCGCGCGCCCGGCATCCTGTCACCGTCCACGAGCGTGCGCTCACCGCGCGTGCCGATCACGCCGCCGTCGTCCCACACCGCTCGCCAGAACGCTTCCGGCTGGTCGACCGACCAGCGCCACAATGCGTGCTGGTCGGGCAGCGTGACGCCATGCGCAGCCTCGATCCGTCGCGCGAACGCCGTCACGTTCGCCTGCGCGATGCGCTCCGGCGACGGTTGCCACAGCTTGTTCGTTGTCATCGTGCGCTCTCGTTGGCGTCCGCGCCGCGCTCGGCCGGATGCGTCGGCACGTGCCTGAGCGGCGCGGCGATCGCCTCGGGAAGCGGCGCGGGTCGGCCGGTGCGAAGGTCGATCCAGACGATCTTCGCCGCCCCGTCGGCATGGCAGCGCTCGTCTTTCCAGATCTCGTAATAGCTGGCGACGCTCGTGCGGCCCGGCGCGGCGAGGAACATTCGCACCTCGACGTCGCCCGGGTACAGCAGCGGCTCGCTGAACGTGCACGAGGCGTTCACGATGACCGCGCCGCTTCCCGCTGCATAGCCGTGTCCGGTCTCGCGCGCGACCGCGTAGAGCCACTCGATGCGCGCCTGCTCCATGTAGCGGAAGTAGACGGTGTTGTTCACGTGACCGAGCGCGTCCATGTCCGCCCAGCGGATCGCCTGGCGGGACGTGTGCACGAGCAGCCGGGAATGCGCGGCGGTCGTCGTCATCGGTGCAGCCGGTGGATCGTCGTGTCAGGCGGGCGCGCAGAGCTCGGCGACGTCGCGCACGGCGACGTCCTCGCGACCCAGCGCCTTCAGGCCATCCTCGAGCATCGTCGCGCAATACGGACAACCGGTCGCAATGATACCCGCGCCGGTCGCGAGCGCCTGGCGCGCCCGCTCGACGTTGATGCGGCTGCCGAGCCGCTCCTCCTGCCACATCCGACCCCCGCCCGCGCCGCAGCACATCGCCCGCTCCCCGCACAGGGCGAACTCGCGCGGAGCGTCGCGACTGACCGCCTCGACCAGACGGCGCGGCGCGTCGACCTCGCCGTTGTGTCGCGCGAGATAGCAGGGATCGTGAAAGACGACGCGCTCGACGGCCGGCACGATCGGCAGCCGGCCCTGGTCGTGGAGCTGCGCGAGGAGTTGCGTGTGGTGCACGACCTCGTAGCGTCCGCCGAAGGCCGGATACTCGTTCCTGAGCGAATTGAAGGCGTGCGGGTCGGTCGTCACGATGCGCGTGACGCCGAGCCCGTTCAACGTGTCCACCAGGCTCCGCGCCAGCGACTGGAACAGCATCTCGTTCCCGAGACGCCGGACGCACTCGCCGGTCGAGCCTTCGCGCGCCCCGAGGATGCCGATGCGCACGCCCGCGCGCTGCATCGCGCGCACGAACGCCGTCGCGACGCGCCGGCCGCGCGGATCGAACGAGGCCGCCGAGCCGACGTAGTAGAGCCAGTCGACGTTTCGCACGTCCTCGGCCGTCTCGACGATGGGCACGTCGAGCGCCTTCGCCCAGTCGCCGCGCGTCTCGGCAGGAAGCGCCCACGGATTGCCCTGCGACTCGTACGCGTCGAACAGCGCGTTCAGCTCGTGCGGGAACGCGCCTTCCATCATCACGCGCTGCTGCCGCAGGCGATAGAACTTCGGCAGGTGCTCGAGCTCGATCGGACACGCGGCTTCGCAATAGCCGCAGGTCGTGCACGCCCACAGCGCATCCTCGCTGATCACCCCCGGCACGATCGCGGGCAGCGCATCGTCGCGGTCGGCCGCGCGATGCACGATCGCGTCCCGCTGATCCATCAAGTGATGCTTGAGCGAATCGTTGACCCATTTGAGCGCGAGCGGCTTTCCGGTCAGGAACGTCGGACAGGCCACCTTGCAGCGTCCGCACTCGGTGCAGGTGAACGCGTCCAGCGCGTCCTTCCACACGAGATCCGCCGCCGTCTTCACGCCCACGCGAACGTCGTCCGCGGCGTCGCTCATCGCCGCATCCAGGTCGACGCACGGAACGACGTTTGCCGGCCGGCCACGCGCGAAGAACAGCGCCGGCAGCGCGGTCACGATGTGGAAATGCTCGCCGAGCGGGAGCACGACCAGGAACGCCAGCACCGTCAGCATCTGCGTCCAGTAGGCGACCTGCATGGCAATGTCGAGCGTCGAGGCAGGCCACGCGGTCACCAGCCCGGCAAGCGCACCGCCGATCGGCGCCCATGCGGCCTCGTGCGCGATGCCGGCGTCCTCCGCGCCCAGGCGCGCGAAGCGCAGGGCGTCGAACGCGAAGTCGGTCACCATGATCGTGGCGATGAGCGACAGGATCACGAGCGCTTCGCGGTTCGGCTCGAGCCGCTGCGGGCGGCGTACGAAGCGCCGCGCGAGGCCGTACGACACCGCGGCCAGGACGACGAGCTCGACGATGTCCTTGGCGAAGGCGAACGCGCCGCCCGCGACGCCGCCGTAGGCAAAGCGGTCGTCGAAGCCGACGGCCACGAGCTCGACCTTGCGCGCGAGCAGGAGCAGGAACCCGCCGAAGATGGCCGCGTGCGCGACGCCGGGCACCCGGTCGCCCCGGATCATGCGCGACTGCAGGAAGCCGTTGCGCACCAGCCGGCGCAGGCGGGTCATCGGCTCGTCCCAGCGAACCTCGGGAGCGAGCGCGAAGACGACGGCGAGCTTGCGCCAGGCGAGCACGGCGAACGCGCCTAAGGCGACGCAAAGCGCGATCGTGATGCCGACGGGACTCATGGCAGGCGCCTCGCGGACCGCCGCGTGCACGCGATGCGCCGCATGCGCCCGCACGACGCGAAGGCGCGACCGATTATACAATCGCCGATTCACCATTCCTTGAGCGGCATCAGCCCTTCGCCGCGCTCGCACGATGCCCGAACCGGTCAGCGACACGCCGCGCGAAGCGATGGAGTTCGACGTGGTCATCGTCGGCGGCGGCCCCGCCGGCCTCGCCGCGGCGATCCGCCTGAAGCAGCTGGCCGCCGCGGCGGGCCGCGAAGTGACCGTCTGCGTGCTCGAGAAGGGCTCGGAGATCGGCGCGCACATCCTCTCGGGCGCGGTGATCGATCCGCGTGCGCTGGGCGAGCTCGTCCCCGACTGGAAGACGCGCGACGCGCCCATTGAGACGCCGGTCACGGAAGACCGGTTCCTCGTGCTGACGCCGGACAAGGCCTATCGCATCCCGAACGCGCTGTTGCCGCGCTTGATGAACAACCACGGCAACTTCATCGCGAGCCTCGGCAACGTGTGTCGCTGGCTCGCGGGCATTGCCGAAGGATTGGGCGTCGAAATCTATCCCGGATTCGCGGCGGCCGAGGTGCTGTACGACGAGCGCGGCGCCGTCAGGGGCGTCGCGACCGGCGATCTCGGCGTCGGTCGCGATGGCGAGCGCAAGGCCGCGT
>Ga0307416_100001937_pt1 | contig 11570 bp, 6 predicted proteins | sample DK1Cmetagenome_2_FD_203821 | JGI IMG/M metagenome (GOLD analysis project Ga0307416, IMG submission 203821) | Maize rhizosphere microbial communities from greenhouse at UC Davis, California, United States - DK15-C-3 | ecosystem: Host-associated > Plants > Roots > Rhizosphere > Soil | place: USA...
GATTCCAAAGGTGGATCTGATATTTGGCTGATAAGGCTTAATGAATTTGGAGATGAACTCTGGCAGAAAACTTTAGGATCAGCATCCGATGAGGAAGCGAGATCAGTTATTCAGACTACAGATCTCGGATTCTTTGTAGCCGGGAATGTGCAAAACGCATCTAAAGGTTATGGTTCAAAAGATGTTTTGATTGTAAAACTTGATAAGAATGGAAAAGAAATCTCTCAGTCTATTTTAGGTGGAAAAGGATTAGATGAAGCTGAGAAAATGATTCCAACTAAAGATGGTGGAGCTTTGTTAGGAATCTATTCCAGAAGTAACCTGGGCGGCTCAAAGAAAACAGAAAACTTTGGAGAAGGAGATTACTGGATTATCAAGCTTGATAAAACCGGAAAAACAGAATGGGAAAAGAATTTTGGAGGAAAAGGAGATGATCACCTGAGAACACTGGCCTTAACATCCTCAGGCTATTTAATTGGCGGAGAATCAAGATCCGAAAGATCAGGAAATAAAACGGTAGGCGTAGAAGAAGGAACAGATTTATGGTTGATTTCTTTAAACGAAAGAGGTGAAGAGCTTTGGCAGAAGTCTTACAGTTTTGGAAATAGAGATATTCTGATGGGAACAAGCGTGCTTCATTCAGCAGATGATAAATCTTCAAAAGGAATTTTATTGGGTGGTTATACACAGGCAGAAGGAAAAATTGAAACCGATGATGAAACCTTCTGGATGCTCTATCTCAATGCCGATGGAAACGAGCAGTGGAGAAAACATGTAAAAGGTGAATCCAGAAAACGAGAAGAGAGACTTTCTGATATAAAATTAAACAGGGATGGTTCCATTATTCTTGCAGGAACCAGTGCGGAAGAGCTTGGAAAAGAGAACTGGAAAATTGTGAAGCTTGGAGATAAACAACTTGATCAGCTAATTGAGAAACAGGATATTAAAATTTATCCAAATCCAGTATCAGATTATGCTTATGTGGAAATAGGCTTTGAATTTAAAGAAGCTGATATTATGCTGTACGATATGGGAGGAAGACAATTGCAGAGTTTGAAGACTAAGAATAAGGTGACGAAGATTAATACCCAGAATTTGATTCAGGGAGCTTATCTGGTGACGATAAAGACGGATACTAATAAAACGGCTAGTGCAAAACTAATTAAGAAATAAAACCAAATGAAAAGAAAAATTATACTATTCGGAACTTTTTTATTTTTAAACTGTACTATTGATGCCCAATATATTCCTAAAATACTTCCACCATCACCCAATGCAACTTCTATTGCAAAATTTGCAGAGAGTCCTGTTTCATATTATAGAGGTACAACACATGTAAATATTCCACTATTTAATATTGAAACTAGAGATATTACTTTGAATATATCCATACAATATGATACAAAAGGAATTCGTGTAGGTGAAGTTGCTTCATCTGTAGGAGCAGGCTGGAGTTTAAGTGCAGGAGGATTAATAACCCGGCAGATAAGACAACGTCCTGATGAATATAATCTGGGTTATCTTCAAAATGCTTCTACTGCTAATTTTGAAACTGACACAGCTTTACGTCAACAAGTGAGCGATTTACAGGCAGGCAATGGTTCTTCAGATACCCCTGTAGATGAAGATCCCGACTTATTTTTTATTAATTTTTTAGGTAAATCCGCTAAGTTTATCATTGACAATGAAACAAAAAAAGCAGTTGTTCAAAGTTTTAATGACTGGAAAATTGATATAGACTATGAAGATAGTAATATAGGGAATTTTAGAATTAACAGAATCATAGTTACTGATGAATTTGGAACTCAATATTACTTTGGGCAGGACTCTTCAGGAGTTAACTCAGCATATGATATTGTAACTTCTGTCAGTTCTGGATTGATTTCCGAATCTCCTAAAAATCAAGAAAATGGATATAAGACAGCTTGGCATTTAAAAGAAATTAAAACACAAACAAATAGCTATACATTTAATTACACTTCTGAACAAGTGACCACTTATGCGAAAACGGATATAAAAACAGGTGATAATATAGGTGAGATTTCCCTTAGTAAAACTGGTACAACTCAACAGGTAATTCAAACTATTTTCTTTCCAGAAGGAACTTTGAATTTTATATACAATCCTATGGAGCGTGAAGATTTGTATGGAGGAAAAGCTTTGAATAACGTCATATTAAAGGATAAGAAGGGAACACAGATAAAGAAAATATTTCTTGTACAAAGCTATCGGTTAGGGGATGGTAATCATACTAATATTCATCCCAATGTATTGAGTAAAGATTTAAAGGCTGATAAAAGGCTTTTTTTAAACCAAATCAATGAAATGGGAAAGGATGAAAATGTAATTTCATCCTATAAATTCCAATATAACCCCACAGAACTTCCTAATCGTCATTCAAATTCTATTGATTACTGGGGATATTATAATGGTAAACCCAATAAAATGAATATTTTTACTGATATTTCGGATAGAGATGTTGACGCAAATTTTACAGAAGCAGGAATTTTAACCAAAATAATTTATCCTACAGGTGGGAGTGAAAATTTTTACTATGAAAATAACAATGTTTTGGTTCCCAATTATTTTTCAAATTTCATACTTTCCAGTCCATCACAGATAGTGTATGACGTTAAATCAACAGCTATTGCCAAAACTTCAAATAGTTTTGTTCTGAATAATGGAAGTACTACTCTTGGAAAATACATAAAAGAATTTACCATTCAGTCAAATTATGATAATAAACTCACATTTAGTGCAATGCTGGGAACCGGGTGTACCTCTATAGAAACTTCGGATTGTAAAACCAAAGTAAGATTATATAACACTCAAACAGGGGCAACATATACTATTACGCAAGGAAGCAATGTTGAAATTATAAATCCTCCCGTTGAAAATGGGAATTACCGTTTGGAAGTTACTAATTCAAGTTTTACACTGGCAGATTCTGAAAATTACGAAACCAATCCTTTCTCTGTTAGCCTACGTTGGAAAGAGCATAAACCAAGTCTACCCATTAACAGTTTTGTAGGGGCGGGAAGAAGAATTTCAAGAATTGAAACTAACGACACTGGGAAAATTATCAAAAGAAAGTTTACTTATATATCAGATAACGGAACAACGTCAGGAAAATTATTAGGAATTCCTGATTACATGTGTGTAATAAAAAAATATGGAAATATTCCTTTGGTAGCAGGTCAATTGTCCAATAGAATACAGCCTATGTCTAGTTTTAATAATGCAGGGCAGGTAGGCTATTCTCAGGTAACCGAATCTTTTTTATCAGCAGATGACTCTGTATTGTGGAGTAAAAAATATAATTTCAGTAATTATTCCGATGGTGGAGAATACTATAGATTCCCTTACCATATTCCTGATGATATGGATTGGGCAAGAGGTTTGAATCTAAAAACTATAAGCTATGATTCAGAAGGAAAGATTGTGGAGATGCTTGAAAATAAGTATAATTTTTCTGGTGAAGAATTTTCTCCTTACAGATTTTATACAAAATATGACGGTACAGTAGTCACAAATGCCCCTTCCAATGAATTAATTCCAATACCTCCTACTCAAGCTCCTATAAGTTATCTTTTTTCACACGTCATCAAAAGCATACCTATTTATAAATTTGGTAAATACCTTGATGGTCCTTCTGACCCTTCTAATCTATCTCCAAATGTTTATAGAACAGCATTTTTTTATGGAGGAATGATTCAGAATTATAAGAAAATAAAAACAGAATATCTAAACGGAACACCCATAGCCACTCAAACAGAGTTTTTCCACAACAACCCGGCTCATTACCAACTTAACAAACAGAAAACAACTTTCCCTGATGGAACTATCAGTGAGACCAATTACAGCTATGCACATGAAAAAATTAACCAACTGATGATCAACAGGAATATGATCGGAATTCCTTTGGAAACAACCTCAACCCAGACTATTGGAAACAGTACGGAAACATTGTCAAGAACTGAGACTATTTATCCAAAAACTGCAGCAGAAATAACCAACAATAATACTTCTTTAATTCTTCCACTATCTGTTCTTTCTTACGACATTGGGACTGCAACGATTCCTTCTACTGAAGTCACTTACGACAAATACGATTCAAAAGGAAATCTCCAGCAGTACACAACAAAAGAAGGTATTTCAACAACGATCATCTGGGGATACAATAATACTCAGCCCATTGCTAAAATAGAAGGAGCAAAGCTTTCAGATATTTCTCAAACACTTATTGACAATATTGTGAGTTCATCCATTAATGATGCTCAATTAAGTACTGATGCGTCAGAACAGTCACTGATCTCCGCTTTAGATTTGTTCAGAAATAATGCTGCGTTAGCAGGTTATCAGATCACTACTTACAGCTATGATCCATTAATTGGAGTAAAAAGCATTACACCACCATCAGGTATCAGGGAGCTTTATAAATATGATTCAGCCAACCGCCTTGAAAAAGTGCTTGATACCAATGGAAAAGTATTGAAAGAATACAAATACAATTACAAAAACTAAACACAAATATGAAAAAAATAATATTCATTGCCGATATATCTATATCAGCAGGAGTTGTAAATCCTGTGGCAGTTCCACTATTGGGCAATAATCAGTTAAAGGAACAGCTCCTGACCATTAAATCCGGTATCAATTAAAAATATGCATAAAAAAATATACATAAGCATAGGATTAATACTGGGTATTTATCACTATGGCCAGGTGGTCCTGAATTCTCCTCCTGCTCCTAATACAGAAAAAGCAGATCCTCAAAGTATACGTATGCTTCCGGGGTTCAGCTTCAATTCAGCTAACGGAACATTTCGGGCCTATATCGGGGGATCTTCTTCCAATAATCCGGGGAATACCTATACGCCTATCACCGTTGACTATTCCACTACTATTTCAAATACTGAAAATTATGTCTATACCAGGCAGTATTTAATGCCTACCGAAGTTTCAAACGGATCTTTGCAGCAGATACAGAGCGTACAGTTCTTTGACGGGCTTGGAAGACCTAAACAGTCAGTGAGCATTAAATCTACTCCTACGGGAAAAGATCTGGTGACCCATATTCCTTATGATGGATTTGGAAGACCGGTAGACAGTTGGCTTCCTGTTCCTATGTCCTCACAAAATGGGAATATCCAAACCGGGGTGGAAGGAAGTGCCAATGCGTATTATCAGTCAAACGGTATTAATGACTCCTTTCCATTCAGTCATCAAAATTTAGAAAACTCTCCGATAGACAGGCTCCTGAGCCAGAAAAATCCGGGTGCCGATTGGCAGAACAAACCTGTTGTTTTCGGGTATGATACTAATGTAGCCGGAGAAGTGAAAAAGTATACGACCGTTACGAACTGGGTCGATGGGGCTACTTCTTCAGTATTAAGTACACCAGGAACTTATGGAGAAGCACAACTGTATAAAAATACTGTTACGGATGAAGACAATAATAAAACCATAGAATTCAAAAATGGAGAGGGACAGACTTTATTGGTCAGAAAAGTTATAAGTGCTTCAGAAAATGCAGATACCTATTATGTATATAATGAATATGACCAGCTCGCATTTGTGATTCCACCGTTGGCTTCTGCTTCCTCATCAATATCTGCTTCTGCCTTGGAACATCTATGTTATCAGTATAAATATGATGGCAAAAACAGGCTTGTAGAAAAAAAGCTTCCGGGAAAAGGTCCGGAGCAGATGGTTTACAACAAAAAAGACCAGATTATTCTGTACCGGGATATTGTTCTGAAAAATGGAATACCTAATTTTACAGCAATCAATTCATGGGCTTTTACCAAGTATGATCAATTTGGGAGGGTGGTTTACACAGGGATTTCAAGAGACGGAACTTCCAGGCAGAATATCCAGACTTTTATTGATAATCAGCCTGTAAATCTTTCTTACGAAGCCCGTGGCGGTAGTTTTGCCTTAAATGGAATCAATACGGAATACGGAAATGTTTCTTATCCTACAAGTATCGACAAGATTCTTACCGTAAGTTATTATGATACCTATCCTCAGGGGGCACCGGCAGTTCCCGGGACAGTTTTAGGTCAGGAAGTTCTGCCTCAGACTGCCCAGAGTTCCGGACTAAGTACCAAAAGCTTACCTACAGCATCCTATGTAAGAAATATTGAAAATGAAAGCTGGACAAAAGCGTATACCTACTATGATAAAAAAGGGCGGGTAGTATCCACTCATTCTGTGAATCATCTCGGAGGGTATACCAAAACTGAAAGTTTTCTCAAGTTTTCAGGGGTTCCGGAATATACGCTTACCGAGCATAAAAGAGCTGCGGACGGAGCGAAAATAAACATCAAAGAAACTTTTGAATACGATCATCAGGAAAGACTGGTAAGACAATGGCATGAAGTGAATGGAGGAGCTAAAGAGCTTCTTGCTGAAAATCTATATAATGATCTTGGGCAAATACAGACCAAAAATGTAGGAAATACCACAGGAAGCCCGTTGCAGAGTATTAAATATGCATACAATATCAGAGGATGGCTCACAAGACTTAATGAACCTTCCGATCTGCAGAATAAGCTCTTTGCTTATGAGCTGAGGTATAACAAACCTAACAGCCAGTTTTCCGGCTCTGCCAGGTACAATGGAAACATCTCACAGATGTCATGGATTACCCAAAACGATGCTGTACTGAGAAATTATTCCTATGAATATGACGCCATTAACCGTCTTAAAGAAGGACGTTTCTGGGATGCCATGAATTTAGACAGAGGAGAGTATCATGAGCAGCTTACTTATGACCTGAACGGAAATATTAAATCCCTGCTTAGAAGAGGAAGGCAGCTTCCCGGCTATACTGCTCCTGAAGTGATGGACAACCTTGAATACCACTATGAAAATGGTGAACAGAGTAACAAGCTAACTTACCTTAAAGAGGTGGGAACAGGTAATGCCTTAAGCGGCTATCCGCTTTCATCTGGAAGTACCGGAAGTACAATCAGCTATGACCTGAATGGAAATATGACGGTTCAGCAGGATAAAGGTATTTCTTCCATTCAATATAATTATTTAAATTTACCCGGAAAGGTTACCCAGAATTCCAAAGTAACGGATTACACGTATAGGGCAGATGGAGTAAAAGTAAGAAAGGTCTTCGGTACAGGAACTACAGATTATTTAGAGGGTTTCCAGTATGAAAACGGCACACTGAAATTCTTCCCTACGGCAGAAGGTTATTTTAATTTTGAAACCGGGAAGTATGTATATAATTATACTGACCATTTAGGAAATACAAGGTTAAGCTATTTTAAAAATGGCTCAGGAGCAGAGATCATTGAGGAAAGTAATTATTATCCGTTTGGCTTGAAGCATGAAGGATATAATGTTTTGTCTGGAAATCCTGCGTATAAATATAAATACAATGGGAAGGAATTGCAGGAGACAGGAATGTATGATTACGGAGCGAGAATGTATATGCCGGATATTGGGAGATGGGGCGTGATAGATCCAAGAAGCCAATATACGCATGAAGCTTATAGTTACGTTTGGAATAATCCGATTATGTTTACAGATCCGACAGGAATGCAGGGAGAATGTGATACTTGTCCAGGAGGAAAGAATAATCCCAAAAGCATTGACCCAGTCGTAATTACAATCTATAGACCTATAAAAATTGAATCTCACGGCTTTGATTTTTCTTCATCTTCTAACCTTGAAGCTGGTGCAATGGTGCTTGGAAGGTTTAATCTTGCAGGCCTTGCTTTGACAGGAATAGCTGCGATAATTTTGTCTAAAACTCCGGAAATTTATCAGGCAGTATCAGGTTGGAGAAAAGCAGAAATGACAATAGACTTATCGCCTAAAGCTCTACCTGCACACTTTGCACAGGGACAGGATGAAACTGACGAGGATACTGATGTAAATGGTGTGAAAGTGCCACAAGAAGGAAATGAAAGAACAGCAGATAATCCCCTTCGCAGAGATAAAGATGGAAATGCTATACCTGATGATGAAGCAGCAGGAACAGAGCACACCCAACTTGGAACTAAGCAAGGAAGAAAAGGTTCATATAAGCAAGGACGCGAATTTGATAAAAGTGGAAATCCAGTAAGAGATGTTGACCATACAGATCACGGTAGACCAGGGCAACATACAAATCCTCACCAACATAAATGGAAACCTAATAAAACAGGAGGAACTCGCCAAAGAGGAGGCGCAGAACCCTTATAAAAATATTATAATGAAATTATTAAGAATTCCAAGTCGTAATATGGAAGAAGTTCCAGAGCTAATAAATATTTTGAACAGTATAGTAGAATTCAATACTTCTATTAAGGAATACAATTATTCAATATCTTTTTTTGATGGTAGTCCGAGGGATAATTTTAAAGGCTTATTTGTAGATTTTTTAAATTCAATGAATAATGAAAAAGGGTTGATACTTAATTTTAGTCAATTGCAAGAAAGGCTTCCAGAATTGTTTCAGATATATGATTTACTATTACTGGTAGATAAAGATGTTGACAAATTTGACAAATCTAAATTAAAAGAAGATTCAATTATGTATAACAATACTTTCCTTACAATTACATATTTTGACGGCGGGTTTTGGGAGGTGTCTTCTCAGGATAAAAACTTATTAGATTTTATAAAAACAAAACAATCAAACTGTGAATTTGTCCAGTTATAGAAAAAAGAATAAAATATCTCACCATTGATCAAGATCTAGATGATGAAAGAATTATTGGTGTGTTTTCAAGCCTTGAGGAGGTAGAAAAAAATAGGTAAAATTAAAACAACAACCTGGATTTAAAGAGCATCCTGAAGATTTTATAATTTGTGAAATAGAACTGAATAGACTTTTATGGACTTCCGGTTTTTGATTTTAAAAAAAATCGAAAAATTAAAACTGAGACAAATCAATTGGAGCTGTTAAAAAAATAAAACTAAATTTATAACAATAATTCAAAACAGACTACCGACAAATTCAGCCTGGAAAATAACAATCTATTTTTTGAAATTAATTCCGGAATTTGGAAATAGCTATAGTAATTTATATCCAGTTCCGGGGAAATACTTGGGTTTTACTGCAATTATAGCAGCTTTCTTTGGTATATTTGTTAGACAATCACCATACAAAATCTTATCGCCATGAAAAAGTTCGTTTTCGTTATTCTCGGAATCCTTATTATTTTGGTTGCTGTATTGCTCATCAAAATGTATACTTATCCTTTTAAAAAAGCCGAAGCAGGAACTTCTGAAGGATGGAAGCCTGTCAAAAATGATTCTGCCGTAATGAGACTGTCTGGCGGTATCAAAATTCCTACAGTTTCCACCGGAAGCCTTGGTGAATTCAATTATGCGCCGTTTGATCAGTTTAAAGAATACCTGAAAACATCTTATCCGCTCGTTTACCAGAATACCGAAAACAATGAGATCAATACCCATGCTTTGGTTTTCAGGCTTAAAGGAAGCGATCCTTCACTGGAACCTATACTTTTTCTTTCTCATATAGACGTTGTTCCTCCCGGTGATGCCGATGTGAAAAATAAAGAACAGAATATTTTCAGACCTGATGACAAGCCTCTGCCTCCGGTTTCTAAAGTAGCGGAAGACTGGGATTTTGAACCCTTTTCAGGAACTGTGGCTAATGGCAGGATTTACGGAAGAGGAGCCATCGATATGAAAGGAATGCTTTTTTCCCTCATGGAATCTATGAATACCATGATTAAAAGCAAAAAGGTTCCTAAACGCGATATCTACCTGGCTTTCGGTTTTGATGAAGAAGTGGGCGGACAGAAAGGAGCCATACAGATCGCTGAATATTTTAAGAAAAAAGGACTTCAGTTTGATGCAGTGTATGACGAAGGGGGGCTCATTATGAAGAAAGGCAATGTAGCAGGGGTAGATGCCGACGTAGCTGCTGTTGGATGTGCAGAGAAAGGTTTCTTTTCTGCAAAGATAAAAGTCAAAGGGCTTGGAGGGCACTCCTCAATGCCTCCCATGGAAAGCGCAATAGGAAAAGCTGCTGTGATCATGCAGCGGCTTGAAGACGACCAGATGAAACCTTCTGTAACACCGCTCATCAACGAATTCTTTAGTAATATTGGCGGCACAATGCCGTTTACTTCCAGGCTGGCCCTTTCCAACCAATGGCTGCTAAAGCCCCTTCTTTTATCCCAGCTTACAAAAAATAATACAACTAATGCCCTGGTGCGTACAACGACTGCTTTAACGATGATGAAAGGAAGCGACGGGACCAACGTACTTTCTCCCGAAGTGGAATTTGTGGTCAATTTCAGGCTTCTTCCCGGAAACACGGTGAAAGATGTCCGTGAGCATATGGCAAAAGCGACAGAAGGCTTTGATGTTGAAGTAGAAGATATTGACAATACAAGAGAAGCTTCTGCCGTTTCTCCTTCCAATACAAAAGGATTTAAATTAATAGAAGCAGGAGTCAGAGAGATCTATCCGGAGGCTATTGTGACTCCATATCTTACTATGGCCGGTACTGATGCTTATAAATATCAGATCGTAAGCAAAAATATTTACAGATTCATGCCGATCAGGATCAACAGCTCAGAGCAGCAGAGTATCCACAGCACCAATGAATATATCAGTATTGAAAACTACCTTAAAATGATCCATTACTTTGAATATATGATGATGAATTATGACAAATAGTGTTTGGGAATCGAAGTTCAGTAGGAGTTAGAGAGTCGGAAAGTTTGAGGGTTTGAGAGTTTAAATGCAGGATTTCGGATGACCGGATTTATGTCTGAAAATATCTATATATTATTGACCCAAATAATATACAGCTTCACAAAATCTATTTCTGAAGTCTGACATCAGATTCTCTATCTTACCTTAATAAATATTTACAAAAAAAATAACACGTCAAGTTTTGTCGCATTACAGCAATAGCTTTGTCATATCAAAATTACAGAGCTATGGAATTGCCGTTTTACTTAACATGTAAAGAATTTGAAAACCATTATTACGACACTCTTGAAAAATGGTTTGAAGAATATCATAATGCCAGCGAGATCGATTTTTTAAAGGCCCTGGCAGATCTTTACAGCCCTTATTTATACTACAGTTTTGCAGATGACAGACTTCTGGCCGATGCATCTATGGAGATCAAAGACTGTTTTTTTCCTTATCATGAAAAGATCGGGATCTCTTTCTGTACCAACTGTGAAAATGAAAAACATCCCAAAGCTGCCAAAAGAATGAACCATATATTTGAGTGGAAAACCATTACCATGATGGAATACGCGCAGCATATTCTGGATAAAATCAACAGACACCTGTCAAAAAATGGCAGCTCTTTGGACAGAAATAAAACGGTCTTGGACTATATCAATGACCGTGAGATTATTACCTCAAGAGAAGGAGCAGGATATTGTGTGAATTATAGCAGGCATCAGGTCGCAGTTCCCTTTTTGAAAGCCTATCTTCCTTATTACTGTAAATTCCAGTGATATTGACCACCCAATTCCAATTCAAAGTGACCAGGTAATTTCGGTTTAAATTGACCACCCTTAAATTTGATAAAAACTCTTGCTTTTCATGTGTCAATTAGTATTCAA
>Ga0307416_100001940_pt1 | contig 11566 bp, 4 predicted proteins | sample DK1Cmetagenome_2_FD_203821 | JGI IMG/M metagenome (GOLD analysis project Ga0307416, IMG submission 203821) | Maize rhizosphere microbial communities from greenhouse at UC Davis, California, United States - DK15-C-3 | ecosystem: Host-associated > Plants > Roots > Rhizosphere > Soil | place: USA...
GACCATCTTGGCTTTGCCTTCGACGGCGGTGAGGGCTTCGGCCTTGAGCTTTTCAAGTCTGGGATCGGCGGGTGCCGCGTTCTGGGCTATCGCGGCACTGATCGGGGCGGCGAGAAGGGCAATGGCGATGAGGTGACGCGCTCGCATTCGGGGCTCCTGACGGTAGCGGACAGTAGGCTCAAAAGATGCCTCCTGCACCGGGTGATGCCAGTCGTGACCGTGCCGGAAGTTGCCCATGTTCCAGTCAGAGATAATGTGGAGCCGGGAGGGAGGCATGAACGGAATTGCAAAGCGCCTCCGCCGGTTTGGAGTCCTGGGTCTCATGCTGTGTACGGAAGCATGCTCCCCGGACGCCGACGTAGAAGACATAAAGCAATGGTCTCACGAGGCGACCCGATTCTTGCGACGACCCGGGTCGAGAATGGCGTCACCGTTTACGAGCACGCGGCGGATGCGTTCGACAAGGCGCCACAAATCATGGACCACAGGGGACACAGGGGTACACAGGGGTTTTCGAATGCATCAGATCATCATGCGTTTGATGCCGTGACGTAGATGAACAACGTTGAAGTTGATTAGAAGGCCAACACGGCGCCGACGCAATTTCAGATAGCCCAGTAATTGCGCCTGATGAACGGGATGCAGCCTGGCGACTGATTTGAGTTCTACGATCACCGCATCTTCGACCGACGGATCCACGCGATAGCCAGTTTCTATTTTCACATCGCGATAAACCACGGGAAGGGCGAGTTCCTGTTGAACCGAAAGACCAATGTTTTCGAGTTCATATCAAACGCACACCCTATAAGTGCCTTCCAGAAGACCGGATCCAAGAGCCGTATGAACCCGCATGAAGGCCCTCACGATCTCGCCGGTGATGTCGTTGATTTCCATTGAGAACACTTCATCCAAGGCGTCACACGGGCGTCACCCCTGTGTACCCCTGTGTACCCCTGTGTCCTCTGTGGTTAAAGGCATTTGAAGTTGCAGACTTGATCCAGGAGTCAGCATGCCACGTCTGATTGTAGCAGCGAGCCTTCTACTGGCTTCAAGCGCCGGGGCCCAAGCAGCTCGCGAAAACATCGCGGTTCCAAACAATGGACCAACGACGCTCCCACTCGGCACCACACGTGGTGAACGCGCCAATCGGCTGATCATCCGCGGCGCGACCGTTCTCTCGGGCCGGGGAACACCCGGCACGAATCGGGCGATGCCGCCGGAAGGGCCGGTCGACATCGTCATCGAGAACGGCGTGATCACCGACATGATCCCGATGGACGCCGTCAACGCCGCCGGTTATGGCCGCAACTTCCAGCGCGCCACCGGCGACAAGGTGATCGACGCAACGGGTCAGTACGTCATGCCCGGCCTGGTCGAAATGCACGCGCACCTGCCGGCGCCTAACGGGGACCTTGGCGCCAAGGCACTCGACCTCGTCTATCGCATCTACCTGGGACACGGCATTACGACCGTGCGCGACGCGGGCACCGGCGCGGGCATGGCGCGCATGGCCGAACAGCGAAAGCAGATCGAGGCCAACCAGGTCGTCGGCCCGCGCCTCGTGCTCTGCCTCCGCTGGCCGCAACCGCTGCGCGAGTGGGAAATCGGCAACACGCCGGACAAGGCGCGGGCGATGGTGCGCGAGTTCAAGCAGGCCGGCGCCGACTGCATCAAGGTCTCGAAGAGCCCGGGTCACTATCCCGACGTCATGGAAGCGATCGCCGATGAGGGAAAGAAGCTCGGCATGTTCACCATGGTCGACCTCAAGGTGTCCGAGAGCGACGCGCGCGTGGCATCGAACGCCGGCGTCCGCAGCATCGAACACTGGTACGGCATTCCCGACGCTGCGTTAGGCGGATCGCAGAACTTCCCGACCGACTACAACTACTGGGATGAGCTGGACCGCTTCCGCTACGCGGGACTGCTCTGGTCGGAGGCCGACAGGAATCCCGAGAAGCTCGGTGCCGTCATCGACCTGATGATCAAGAATGGCACCAACTGGGATCCCACCATGACGGTCTATGAGGACAATCGTGACTGGTGGCGCCGGGCCGGGATCCCGGTGAAGGAAACGCTCATGCATCCCAGCCAGATCGCCGCCGGTCCCGACACCAGCGTCCATGGGTCATTCAAGCGGGAGTGGAAGACTTCCGATGAGATCAACTGGAAGAAGAACTTCGGCATCTGGATGAAGTGGGTGAAGACGTACCATGAGCGGGGAGGGCTGCTCACCGCCGGCAGCGACGAAGGTGAGATCGGGGGGATCGCGCTCATCCGCGAGCTGGAACTCCTGCAGGAAGCCGGGATTCATCCGATTGACGTCATCAAGGTCGCCACGACGAATGCCGCGCAAGCGCTGGGCATGACCGGACAGTGCGGCGTGCGCGTTGGCTGTCGCGCCGACCTCGCGGTCGTCAACGGCAACCCGATCGACAACTTCAAGGTGATGTACGGCAGGGGCTACGGCTTCTACGGTGTCGTCCCGCGCCAGGAACAGTGGAAATACGGCGGCGTGACGTGGACGATCCGTGACGGGATCGTGTTCGACGCGCAAGCGCTGTTGCGGGAAGCCGAGTGGTACATCGAGCAGGAAAAGACGCGGCTGAAACCGAAGGCGGCAACGAATCCCTGACGATGGCTGCATCAGCAGAGTGAACTCAGCGAGCACCCCATGGCCGATGAACTGATTCTCGTCGCAGGATCCACGGGTTTGTTAGGCAGTACGATCGTCCGGCGCCTGCGCGAGCAAGGCCTGAACGTGCGTGCCTTGTCGCGCGATCCGGCGCGGCTCGACGCCGCTCAGAAGCTCGGTGCCGAACCGTTCGTGGGCGACATGCTCGACCGCGCCGCGATGGACCGGGCCTGTCAGGGTGTGACACAGATCGTCAGCACCGCCAACAACATCATGGGGAAGGGCGGACTCAGTCCACGCCGCATCGACGAGGCGATGTACCGAACGTTAGGCGCCTCGGCGAAGGCGGCCGGCGTCCGCCGCTGGATCCACGTCTCGGCGCGCGACATCACGTCCGACAGTCCGGTGGATTTCTTCCGGATCAAGCTCCGCGTGGAACAGATCGTCAAGGACAGCGGCGTGCCGTGGGTGGCCATCCGACCCAGTGCCTTCATGGAAATCTGGACCGGCGTGCTATTCGGTAATGCCGAGAAGCCTAACGCGGTGGCGACGATCTTCGGCCGCGGGAACCACGTCTGCAACTTCATCTCGATCGACGACGTGACGTCGTTCGTGCTCGCCGTGCTCCGCGAGCCGGGTGTCAGGAACGAAGTGATCGACATCGGCGGTCCGAGCGAAGTCACGCTCGTGCAGTTCTCGCAACCGATTCAGCGCGCGTTAGGCGTGCCTGAGAAGCGACGACACGTGCCGGCACCTGTGCTACGCGTTGCCCGCTACGTAGTGCGGCCCTTCAGCGAAGTGGCCGCACGTCTCACATCATTGGGGTACTGGATGACGGTCACCGAACGGCCGTTTCCAGGCTGGCGGCAGTCGGCATCGCGGTTTGGTGTCGAGCCGATCACCGTCGAGCAATTCGCACAGCGCTTCGCCTTGGGGTCACCATTGGGGTCAGACACCAAATAAGGGGTCAGACACCAAATAAGGGGTCAGACACCAAATAAGGTGTCTGACCCCTATTTAGGTGTCTGACCCCTATTTAGGACCAAAAACGTGGCCTGTCCCCTGTTTCCTAACGCGGGTCTGTCGCCAGGAGCGTCGGCGGCTCGGCGGTCGTTAGGCCGTGACGGGCCGTGTGAAACAACTCCGAGACGAGCGTCATCAACGCCTTCGGATCCACCGGCTTGACCAGGTGATGGTCGAATCCCGCCTCGCGCGATTTCCGGCGGTCCTGCTCCTGCCCCCAGCCGGTCAGCGCAATCAGGACGACGCTGCGCCCCCAGGGCTCGTTCCGGATCATCTTCGCCGCATCGTAGCCGCTCCGCAGCGGCAGACCAACGTCGAGCAACACAACGTCCGGGCGGAATGCGTCAGCCGCATGCACGGCTTCGACGCCGTCATACGCCATGTGCACGTCATTGCCCATCAGCCGTAACAATGTGCTCAGGCTGTCGACCGAATCCCGATTGTCGTCCACGACCAGCAGGCGGAAACGCGCCGTCGGCAGGTCGTCCTTCGCCCCGCTCGCGCGCACCGACGCCTCGACTTCAGCGGCGATCGGGATGCGCACCTCGAACGTGCTGCCGAGCCCGGGACCCGCGCTGTGTGCGCTAATCGTGCCGCCGTGCATCTCGACAAGCTGCCGCGAGAGCGCGAGTCCGACGCCAAGTCCGCCCCGCCCGCGCTCGTGCGCGCGGTCCACCTGCACGAACATCTCGAAGACGCGGGTCAACATCGTCGCCGGGATGCCGATTCCTTCGTCGGCGATTCGGATGACGGCATCCATGCCGTCACGGCGAACGTCCACGTGAATGTGTCCCTTCTTGTCACTGTACCGGGCCGCGTTGTTGAGCAGATTCGAGATCACTTGCGCCACGCGCGTCACGTCCGCGAGCAGGACGATCGGCTCGTCAGGCAGCGAGACCTCGAGCGAGTGCCCGCCGGCGTCGATCAGTGGCCGGCTCGATTCGATCGCCGCTTCGACGATCGCCGACAGGCTCGCCGGCTCCCGCCGCAGTTCGAGCCTGTTCTGCGTAATGCGACTGATGTCGAGCAGGTCGTCGACCAGACGGGTCAGGGCGCGCGTCTGCCGGTCGATCACTTCCGCCGGTCCACGCTTGTCGACCGGCAACTGGCTCTTCATCCGCAGTAACTCGACGGCGTTGCGGATCGGCGCGAGCGGATTGCGGAGCTCGTGGGCCAGCGTGGCGAGGAAGTCGTTCTTGCGGCGATCGGCTTCCTGCAACGCCTGCTCGTCATTCTTCCGGTCGGTGATGTCGAAGGTAACACCGATGCGTCGCGGGGGCCCGAACTCGTTAGGGACCGTTCGTCCGCTCACCAGCAGCCAGCGTATGGCGTTGTCCAGCGGCCTGATGATCCTGAATTCGTAGGTGTAATCGTGAGACATCGAAACGTCCGGCTTGAGCGCGCGCTCGATGGCCTTTCGCACCATCTCGTCATCGTCCGGATGCGTCAACGCAACGAGCGTATCGAGCGGCACTGCCTGCGGCAGCGCCGGCAGGCCGAGCAACCGGGACTGAACCTCGTCCAGGTAGCAGACGCGCCGTATGGCGTCGAGCTCCCACGTCCCCATGCGTCCGGCGGCCAGGGCGATCCGCAACCGCTCCTCACTCGCCGCCATGACCGCATGTGCCTGCACCAGCTCGGTCGTCCGAGACGCAACGCGCGCCTCGAGCTCCTGGTTCGCCTGGCGCAGCGCCTCCTCCACGCGCTCACGCTCGGCAACTTCCGCCTGCAGCTGCGTGTTCGTGTCGGTCAACGCCTGCGATACGCGGTGGAGGTCAGCGAAGATGTTGATTTTCGCCCGCAGGATCTCCGGGTCGATCGGCTTGGTGAGATAGTCGACGGCGCCGGCCTGATACCCGGCCAGGACGTCCTTGTCGTCCATCATGTGCGCCGTGAGGAACAGAATCGGCACGTGCCGCGTTCGGCGCCTTCCCTTGATGAGCCTCGCCAACTCGAGTCCGTCCACGTCAGGCATGCGGATGTCGAGCACGATGGCTGCGAAATCGTGCTGGAGAAGCGCAAGCAACGCTTCGTCGGCGGACTGCGCCGTGATCAGCCGGCAGCCGAGCGGGTGAAGGACAGCCTGCAGCGCCTCCAGGTTTCGCACCTGGTCGTCGACCAGCAGGATCTTTACCAGCTCGGCCATATGTTTTTGGGCCCTGCGATTTATCTATTCTGCTTTAACGCTTCAACGCTTCAACCATCACGCTCCAACTCACCGGTGCAGCCAGACACGGAGCAGCGACAGTAGCTGATCGGTGTTGACGGGCTTGGCGATATAGTCCGACGCGCCGGCTTCGAGGCATTTCTCCCGGTCGCCCTTCATGGCTTTCGCCGTGAGCGCGACAATGGGCAGTGTTCGGAACCGCGTATCGCGGCGGATCCGCCGAATCGTCTCATAGCCATCCATCTCCGGCATCATGATGTCCATCAGCACGGCACTCAGGCCAGGTGTCGAATTGAGGATATCGATCGCCTGTTTTCCGTTCGTCGCGCCGAATACCTCCATATCGAGGTTCTCGAGCACCGACGTCAAGGCAAAAATATTTCGTGCGTCGTCGTCGACGACGAGCACCTTCCGGTTTCTCAGGACATCGTTCGACCCGTGTAGCCGATCGATGAGCTTTCGTTTCTCCTCCGGCAGCTTCTCGATGACCCGGTGCAGGAAGAGAGCGGTTTCGTCAAACAGGCGCTCCGGCGAACGGACGTCCTTCAGCACGATGCTCTTGGCATAAGCCTGTAGTCTGAGCTCCTCCGCATCGCTGAGCTCCTTTCCGGTGAACACCACGATCGGCACATCCGTCATGCCTTCGTGCGAGCGGAGCAATTCCAGCAACTCGAAGCCGCTCACGTCAGGCAGGCGAAGGTCGACGACGACGCAATCGAACTTCTGCCTATCGAGCGCGGCAATTGCGTCGGCGCCTGTACCGACGTCCTCGATTTCGATGTCGTCGTGTGCCAGCAGGTCGACGATGCTGTCGCGCTCGATCTGGTTGTCCTCGATGACCAGCAACCGCCGTGTCTGCGGTGCGGCGTAGCTCCGGATCCTGTCGAGCGCGCCCTCCAGCGCTTCGGTCGTCGCGGGCTTCACAAGGTAAGAGAACGCGCCATGCGCGAGGCCGTGCTGGCGCTCTTCCTCGACGGAGAGCATCTGGACCGGGATGTGCCGCGTTGCTGGATCGAGCTTGAGGTTGTTCAGCACCGTCCAGCCGAGCATATCGGGGAGGAAGACATCGAGGGTGATCGCGGTCGGCTGGAACTCGCGCGCGAGCGCCAGCGCTGTGCCTCCGCGATTTGCCACGATTGCCTTGAACCCCTTATCACGGGCAAGCCCCAACAGGACGCGCGAGTAATGCGGATCGTCGTCGACGATGAGCAGGACGGTGTCGCCTTCGAGGATCTCATTGCGATCGTCTGGGATGACCTCCTCGCTCTTGACGATGCTGGCCAGCGTGATTGGCGGCGGCGTGTTGACGCGCGTCCCGGGCTCCGTGATGGTTCCGGCACCACGGGCCGGGCCTTCGTACGCGTCAGGCAGGTACAGCGTGAAGGTGCTGCCCTCACCCGGGCTGCTCGTCAGGCGGATCTCACCGCCTAACAGGCCGGCGAGCTCGCGGCTGATGGCGAGCCCCAGTCCGGTACCACCGTACTTGCGGCTCGTTCCGGCGTCTGCCTGCTGGAATGCCTCGAAGATGAGCTTCTGCTTCTCGGGTGCGATACCGATACCCGTGTCGGCCACGCTGAACGCGACGGCGCGATGCGCATGACGCAGCACCGAGTGATCCGGCGTCCAGCCGCTCGTGACGTGACGGACGCTGAGCGACACGTGGCCCTGCGCCGTGAACTTGAACGCGTTCGACAACAGGTTCTTCAGGATTTGCTGCAGACGTTTCGGGTCACTCGAGAACGACGGCGACAGCGCCGGATCGATGTCGATCGTGAACGCCAGGTTCTTCGAGTCGGCCTCATGGCGGAACGTGCGCGCCACGTTGTCACGCAGCGTCGAGAACAGGATCTCTTCCGCCTCGACCGTTACCGTGCCCGACTCGATCTTCGACAGGTCGAGAATGTCGTTGATGAGCGTGAGCAAATCGTTGCCCGCGGAGTGGATGTTGCCGGCGTAGTCGACTTCCTTCGACGTCAGTTTTCCCGACGCGTTTTCCCGCAGCTGGTGCGCGAGAATCAGGATCGAGTTCAATGGTGTCCGGAGCTCATGCGACATGTTCGCCAGGAACTCGGACTTGTACTTGGACGTGAGCGCCAGCTCGGCGGCCTTGTCTTCGAGCGCGCGGCGAGCCTGCTCGACTTCCTTGTTCTTCCGTTCGACTTCGACGTTCTGCTCGGCGAGCTGCTTCGCCTTCGACGCCAGCTCCTCGTTCGTCTGCTGCAGTTCGCTCTGGCGCGTCTGCAGCTGCAGCGTGAGCTGCTGTGACTGGCGCAGCAGACTTTCCGTCCGCATCGTCGCTTCGATGGTGTTGAGCACGACCCCGATCGACTGCGTGAGCTGCTCGAGGAACGTCAGGTGCGTCGTCGTGAACGGCGTCAGTGAGGCGAGCTCGATGACCGCCTTCGTTTCGCCTTCGAACAACACCGGGAGTACGACGACGCTCGTTGGACGCGCCGATCCCAGGCTCGAGTGGATGCGCGCGTAGCTCGTCGGAACCTTGTTGAGCAGGATGCGCTGCTTGTCGACCGCGCATTGTCCGACGAGCCCTTCGCCAAACTGCAAGTTGAGCGGCTGACGACTCCCCTGCGCGTAACCAGCCAGCAGGATGAGCGTCGGAACCGACGACGCCGATGTATCGCCGGGTTCGGCGCGCTTCACCTGGTAGATCGCCCCTTGCTGCGACCCAACCAGCGGCGCGAGCTCGCTGAGCAACATGCCGCCCACCGTGACCAGGTCTCGCTGGCCCTGCAGCATGCGCGTGAACTTGGCCAGGTTCGTCTTGAGCCAGTCCTGTTCTTCGTTGCGCTCGGTGGTGCCGCGCAAGTTGTCGATCATCGTATTGATGTTGTCGGACAACTCGGCGACTTCGCCTAACGCCTCGATCTGGATCGAGCGCGTGAGGTCACCCTTGGTGACGGCCGTCGCGACCTCGGCGATGGCGCGGACCTGGTTGGTGAGGTTTGCCGCCAGCAGGTTCACGTTGCCCGTCAGGTCCTTCCACGTACCGGCCGCGCCAGGCACGTTCGCCTGACCGCCTAACCGGCCTTCCACGCCGACTTCGCGTGCGACGTTGGTGACCTGCTCGGCGAAGGTCGCCAGCGTACCGGTCATGTCGTTGATCGTGTCGGCGAGCGCGGCGACTTCACCCTTCGCTTCGACCGACAGCTTCTGCTGCAGGTCACCTTCAGCGACGGCCGTTACCACGCGCACGATGCCGCGCACCTGGTTCGTCAGGTTGCCGGCCATCTGGTTCACGTTGTCCGTGAGGTCCTTCCACGTACCGGCAACACCGGGCACCTGCGCCTGACCGCCGAGCTTTCCTTCCGTTCCCACGTCGCGCGCCACGCGCGTCACTTCGGAAGCGAAAGCGTTGAGCTGGTCCACCATCGTGTTGATGGTGTCCTTCAGCTCGAGGATCTCGCCTTTCACGTCAACGGTGATCTTTCGCGACAAGTCGCCGCCGGCCACGGCCGTCGTGACCTCGGCGATGTTACGCACCTGCGCCGTCAGATTCGACGCCATCAGGTTGACCGAGTCGGTGAGGTCCTTCCACGTGCCGGCGACGCCTAACACTTCGGCCTGACCGCCGAGCTTTCCTTCGGTACCGACTTCGCGCGCAACGCGCGTGACTTCGGACGCGAATGCATTGAGCTGGTCCACCATCGTGTTGATGGTGTCCTTCAGCTCGAGGATTTCACCCTTCACGTCGACGGTGATCTTGCGCGACAGGTCGCCGCGCGCAACCGCCACGGAGACTTCGGCGATGTTGCGAACCTGGTCGGTCAGGTTCGACGCCATCGAGTTGACATTGTCGGTCAGGTTCTTCCAGGTGCCTGCCACCCCGGGCACCTCGGCCTGGCCACCGAGCTTTCCGTCAGTACCGACTTCGCGGGCAACGCGGCTCACTTCAGACGCGAACGCGTTGAGCTGGTCCACCATTGTGTTGATGGTGTCCTTCAGCTCGAGGATTTCACCCTTCACGTCGACGGTGATCTTTCGCGACAGGTCGCCGCGCGCCACGGCCGTCGTCACCGCCGCGATGTTACGCACCTGCGCCGTCAGGTTCGACGCCATCGCGTTCACGGAGTCAGTGAGGTCTTTCCAGGTGCCCGCGACACCAGGCACGGCTGCCTGACCGCCGAGCTTACCGTCGGTTCCCACCTCGCGGGCAACCCGGGTGACCTCTGATGCAAAGGCATTGAGCTGGTCCACCATCGTATTGATGGTGTCTTTCAACTCGAGGATTTCGCCCTTTACTTCGACCGTGATCTTGCGCGACAGGTCGCCGCGGGCGACCGCCGTGGTGACTTCGGCGATGTTGCGAACCTGGTTGGTCAGGTTGCCGGCCATCTGGTTCACGTTGTCCGTGAGATCCTTCCACGTACCGGCAACACCGGGCACCGCGGCCTGACCACCGAGCTTTCCTTCCGTTCCCACGTCGCGCGCCACGCGCGTCACTTCGGAAGCGAAAGAGTTGAGCTGGTCCACCATCGTGTTGATGGTGTCCTTCAGCTCGAGAATCTCGCCCTTCACGTCGACGGTGATCTTTCGCGACAGGTCGCCGCGTGCCACCGCCGTCGTCACTGCCGCGATGTTACGAACCTGGGCCGTCAGGTTCGACGCCATCGCGTTCACCGAGTCGGTGAGGTCCTTCCACGTGCCCGCCACACCAGGCACGACCGCCTGACCGCCTAACCGTCCTTCGGTGCCGACTTCGCGCGCCACGCGCGTGACTTCAGCTCCAAATGAACGGAGCTGGTCTACCATCGTATTGATGGCTTCCTTGAGCTGCAGGATCTCGCCGCGAACGTCGACGGTGATTTTTCGCGACAGGTCGCCGTTGGCGACGCCGATCGTGACGTCGGCGATGTTACGGACCTGAGCCGTCAGGTTGCCGGCCATCTGGTTCACGGAGTCGGTCAGGTCCTTCCACACACCCGACACGCCCCGTACCTGCGCCTGCCCGCCGAGCTTTCCTTCGGTGCCGACTTCGCGGGCGACGCGCGTGACTTCCGACGTGAACACCGACAGCTGGTCGATCATGGTGTTCACCAGTCGCGCCGATCGGAGGAACTCGCCTTCGAGAGGGCGTCCATCGACTTCGAGTGCCATCGACTGACCGAGATCGCCCTTGGCGACGGCGCCGACGGCACGCGTCACTTCGACGGTCGGGAAAACAAAGTCGTCGATCAGCGTGTTGATGGCCGAGATCTCGTCGGCCCAACCCCCGACAGCGCCGGGAACTGACATGCGCTGCTTCAGTTTTCCTTCGCGGCCGACCATATGTGAAACGCGCGCGGTTTCGCGCGCGCGTCGTTCGGCGAGGCTCACGATGTCATTGAACGCGTCGGCGATCTTTCCTTCGACGCCGGTGAGGTCCTGGGGAAGTCGGACCGAGAAATTGCCGTCGCGAAAACTCTTCATCGCGAACAGCAACTGTCGCGTGAAGGCGTCAACGGTGACGCCGTTTTCTATTGATGAAAGGCCGTTTTCGACTGAAGGCTGTTGTAGCAGGAAGGTTGTGTCCATGGAGTTGACAGGTTTTGACGCTTGCTCCATGGGCATACCTCTCGGCTGGTTACGTCGAACTCAACGGCACGGATAGCGGGGAAAGGTTGGGTTTTTGTGATAAACGGGGAATAAGCCCCCAGTTGCGATGTGGTCTACCCCTTAGGTGATAGGGCTGGGTCCGCTTGGGAGCGCTGACGAGGCGGGAAACGGATCAAGGGGTCAGAGTACTTGAA
>Ga0307416_100001942_pt1 | contig 11565 bp, 7 predicted proteins | sample DK1Cmetagenome_2_FD_203821 | JGI IMG/M metagenome (GOLD analysis project Ga0307416, IMG submission 203821) | Maize rhizosphere microbial communities from greenhouse at UC Davis, California, United States - DK15-C-3 | ecosystem: Host-associated > Plants > Roots > Rhizosphere > Soil | place: USA...
CGCTGCTCGCCACCGTCGACGATCCGTCGCAGATCGTCGCGCTGACGTTCACGCGCAAGGCGGCAGGCGAGATGCGCGAGCGCGTGCTCGGCGCGCTGATCGATGCGGATCGGAACGCGCCCCACGCCGATCGTGACCACGCGCGGCTCACGCGCACGCTCGCGCTCGGCGCGCTGCAACAGGACGCGCGCCACGGCTGGCGGCTGGTCGAGCATCCGTCGCGCTTGCGCATGCTGACATTCGATGCGCTCGCCGCCTCGCTCGCGCGCCGCGCGCCGCTCGCGGCTCGGCTGGGCCCGCACGCGGGCTACGTCGACGACGCGACGGCGCTCTATCGCGACGCGGCCGAGCGCGCGATTGCATCCGCGCGGGCGGACGATCCGGACTGGCGCCTGCTGCTGTCGCATCTCGACAACCAGGCGCCGCAGATCGCGCGGCAGATCGCGGCCATGCTCGCGCGTCGCGACCAGTGGCTGCGGGTGGTCATCGACGAGTCGCCCGACGCGATGCGCGCGCAGCTCGAACAGGCGGTGCGAGACGAGATCGTCGAGGTCCTCGCCGACACGCACGGCGCGTTTCCGGCCGGCAGCGCGGCGGATATCGAGCGATGCGCGCGCGAGGCGGCCGCGGTGCTCGACAGGGTTGGCGACCAATGCGAGCTCGCGCGTGAGCTGGAAGCGCTGGCCGACGCGGGTGGCCTTCCCGCGCCCGCCGTCGAGGCGTTGCCGCTGTGGCGCACGCTCGCGCGCTTCCTGCTCGTGAAGAGCGCGCCGGCGTTCCGGCGCAAGTTCACCCGCGCCGACGGCATCGAGCCGGTCGGCTCCGGCATCGGGGCGCAGGCGCGACGCGATCGGCGCGACGCGATCGAGTCGCTGTCGGCAGCGTTGCGCGAGGTGCCCGGCCTCGCGGGCGCGCTCGCCGCGGCGAGCCGGATGCCCGAGCCGCGCATCGCCGACGAAGCCTGGCGCGTCGTCGAGGCGCTGCTGCACATCCTGCCTCGCGCCGCGGCCGAACTGACCGACGTCTTCTCGCGCGAACGGCACGTCGACTTCGTGCAGGCGAACCTCGCGGCGCTCGATGCGCTCGGCGACGCCGAAGCGCCATCGGATCTCCTGCTTCAGCTCGACGCGGCCGTGCGTCATCTGCTGATCGACGAGTTCCAGGACACGTCGCTGCTGCAGCTGCGGCTGGTGGGCCGCCTGACGGCCGGCTGGTCGCCGGGCGATCGCCGCACGATCTTCGTCGTCGGCGATCCGATGCAGTCGATCTATCGTTTCCGCGAAGCCGAAGTGGCCTTCTTCCTGCACGCGCAGAAGGAGCGAAGCATCGGCGCCCTCGTCGTCGAGCCGCTCGCGCTGCGCCGCAATTTCCGCTCGCAGGCCAACATCGTCGCCTGGTGCAACGATGTCTTCGACGTCGTGCTCGGTCGCGTTCGGGATCCGGCGCGCGGCGTGGTCCCGTTCGAGCCGGCGGCCGCCGTCGAGCCCGGTTGCGAAGGCGTGGCGCCCACCGTCGAGCTGTTCGAGGATGCCGCCGACGAGGCGGCCCGCGTCGTCGCGCTGGTCCGTGACGCGCAAGGGGCGGGTGCTCGCGATGTCGCCGTGCTGGTTCGGGCGAGGGCCCACCTCGCCGCGGTGCTTCCGGCGCTTCGGCGCGCGCAGATTCCGTTCACGGCCGTCGAGCTCGACCGGCTGTCGCAGCGCCAGGCCGTGCGCGATCTGACCGCGCTGACGCATGCGCTCGTGCAGCCCGCCGATCGCGCGGCGTGGCTCGCGGTGCTGCGGGCGCCGTGGTGCGGCCTCGTCCTCGCCGACCTCGTCGCCATCGCCACGGCGGCCGACGCGGATCGTTCGCGGCTGTTGCCGCGGGTCGTGGCCGAAGCGGAGGCGGTGCCCGGCCTTTCCGACGACGGTCGCGCCCGCCTGGAGCGCATCGCCGGACCGTTGCAGCTTGCACTCCACGCACGCGGGCGCGCCAGCGTCGTCGATCGCGTGCGCGGCGCGTGGCTCGCGCTCGGCGGTCCCGCGTGCCTCGACGAGCCGCTCGATCTCGACACGGCGACGCTGTTCTTCGAATTGCTGGCCGTCCACGAGCGCGCCGGTGACGTGCCGGACTGGGATGCCTTCGTCGGGGCGCTCGACACGCTGCACGCGTCGCCTGCGACGCGCGCCAGCGGCGGCGTGCAGGTCATGACGATGCACAGGGCGAAGGGGCTCGAGTTCGATACGGTGATCCTCGCCGGCCTCGCCGAGGAGGCGAAGACGCCGGGCACGCCGCTGTTGCGTTGGCGGCGCCGTCGCGCCGGCCTGCTGATCGCGCCGGCGAAATCGCGCGGCGGCGACACCGATCCGCTCTATCGCTACCTGTCCCGGCTCGAAGCCGAAGAAGAGGACGCGGAGCTCGGACGCCTGCTCTACGTCGCGTGCACGCGGGCCAGGACGCGCCTGCACCTCCTCGCCGCTCCGGGAACGCGCGTCGACCGCGAAACCGGCGCGCTGCGCTGGCGCGAGGCGCCCGAGGGCTCGTCGCTCGCGAAGCTGGCCGCCGCGCTGCCGGCACAGTTGCCGTTCGTGCCCTCGCGCAGCGCCACGGACGCGGCCACGTCGCCTGGCGCGCCGCCGCTGCGCCGATGGCCGATCGAGGCCGAGCCCGTCGCGCCTGAACCGGCCATCGAGGCGACGGCTCCGCAGCGTTCGCCCGACGCCGTGTCGCCGCCGTTCGACTGGGCGCGCGAGACGACGCGCCGGATCGGTACGATCGCGCACCGGCTGCTCGCGCGCATCGCCGACGACGGCGTCGCCGCGTGGCCACGCGCCCGGATCGATGCGCTCGAGCCGCGGGTGCGGGCCGACCTCGCGGCTGCCGGCTTCACGGCCGACGAGCTTCCGCGCGCTGCCGAGCGCGTGCTGGAAGCCGTCCGGCGCACGCTCGACGACCGGCGCGGACGCTGGCTGTTCGACGCCCGTCACGCCGATGCTCGCAGCGAGTGGGCGATCGCAGGCGTCGATCGTGGCGCCATCGTCCACGTCGTGATCGACCGCACGTTCGTCGCGGAAGGCGTGCGCTGGATCGTCGACTTCAAGACCGGCGCGCACGAGGGAGGCGACGCGAGCGGATTCCTCGACGCCGAAGTCGAGCGCTATCGCGAGCAGCTCGAGCGCTACGGCCGGCTGATGCGCGGCCTCGATGCGCGTCCCGTGCGCCTCGCGCTCTACTACCCGTTCGTCGAGGATGGCTTCCGCGAGATCCCGTCGTCGGCGCCCGCCGCCGCGCGGGCCGATCCGCCGAAGCAGGCGCAGCTCGATCTCGGCTAAAATGAACGGTTTTCACTTGTCGATGCCGCGCCGCCGTCCTCGAGGCGTGCGTGCGGCGCCTCCATGCGGCTTCATCGCGGCTTGCCCGCGGCGGCGGACCTGCCGGTCGCGCTGACGATCGGGAACTTCGACGGCGTTCACCGCGGTCACCAGGCGATGCTCACGCGCCTGGTCGAGGCCGCGGAGGACCTGCGCCTGCCGAGCGCGGTCATGACGTTCGATCCGCACCCGCGCGAGTTCTTCGCGCCGCAGAGCGCGCCACCACGCCTCTTCAACCTGCGCGCCAAGCTCGAGCGGTTCCGGGCGCTCGCCATCGATCGCGTCTATGTCTGCCGCTTCGACGCGCGGCTCGCGTCGCTGTCGCCCGATGCGTTCGTCGAGGACGTGCTGGTGGCGCGGCTCGCCGTGCGCTGGGTGCTCGTCGGCGACGATTTCCGCTTCGGCAAGGCGCGCGCGGGCGACGTCTCGACGTTGCGTGCGCACGCGCGCACCTTCAGTGTCGAGACGATGGCGACGGTCGCCGTCGAGGGCGAGCGCGCGTCGTCCACCGCGGTGCGCGAGGCGCTGTCGCGCGGCGACGTCGAGCATGCGAACGCGCTGCTCGGCCGGCCGTATGCGATCGCGGGCCGGGTCATCCATGGCGAGAAGCTGGGCCGCAAGCTGGGCTTCCCGACGGCGAACATCGCGCTCAGGCGCAGGCCGCCGGTGTCGGGCATCTTCGCCGTGCGCGTCCACGGGCTCGACGGCGCGCCGCGCAGCGGCGTCGCGAGCATCGGCACGCGGCCGACGGTCTCGTCGAGCGGCCGCGTGCTGCTCGAGGTCTACGTGTTCGACTTCGACGCCCCGTTGTACGGCAGGCGGCTCACGGTCGAGTTCCTGCACAAGCTGCGTGACGAGGCCCGCTATCCCGACCTCGACGCGCTCACGCGCCAGATCGGCGCCGACGTACGCGAGGCGCGCGAATATTTCGCCAGCGCCCGCGCTGCCTGACGGCCGATCCCCATGCCCGGCGAACCGAAGAGCGATTACAAGTCGACGCTGAACCTGCCCGATACGCCGTTCCCGATGCGCGGCGACCTCGCGAAGCGCGAGCCCGCGTGGGTCGAGCGCTGGCAGACCCGCGACGTCTACGGTGCGATCCGCCGCGCATCGCGCGGCCGCCCGCGCTTCGTGCTGCACGACGGGCCGCCGTACGCGAACGGCGACATCCACATCGGCCACGCGCTGAACAAGATCCTGAAGGACGTCGTCGTCAAGAGCCGCAACATGGCCGGCTTCGACGCGCCGTACGTGCCCGGCTGGGACTGCCATGGCATGCCGATCGAGGTGCAGATCGAGAAAACGCACGGCAAGCACCTGCCGCCGGCCGAGACGCAGCGGCTCGCGCGCGCCTATGCGACCGAGCAGATCGCGAGGCAGCGCGAGCAGTTCCAGCGCCTCGGCGTGCTCGGCGACTGGGATCGTCCGTACACGACGATGGCCTACAAGAGCGAGGCCGACGAGATCCGCACACTGGGCCGGCTGCTCGAGAAGGGGTACCTGTACCGCGGCCTCAAGCCGGTGAACTGGTGCTTCGATTGCCAGAGCGCGCTCGCCGAAGCCGAGGTCGAGTACGAGGACCGGCAGGACATCGCGATCGACGTCGGGTTTCCGCTGGACGACGGCGAGCGGGACAAGCTCGCGAAAGCGTTCGGACTCCGTGCGTTGCCGGCGGGCGCCGTGTACGCGGTCGTGTGGACGACCACGCCGTGGACCATTCCGTCGAATCAGGCGCTGAACCTGCACCCCGAGCTCGATTACGCGCTGGTCCGAAGCGGCGACGTCCACCTCGTTCTCGCCGAGGAGCTCGTCGAGGCGTCGCTTGCGCGTTACAGGCGGGAAGGCAAGGTCATCGGTCGCGCCAAGGGCGCCGCGCTCGAGCGCATCGTCTTCCGCCACCCGTTCTACGATCGCGCATCCCCCGTGTATCTGGGCGAGTACGTCACGACCGAGCAGGGCACCGGCATCGTGCACAGCTCGCCCGCGTATGGCGTCGAGGACTTCCTGTCTTGCCGCCGCTACGGCATGAAGGACGACGAGATGCTGAATCCGGTGCAGGGCGACGGCCGATTCGCCGAAAGCCTGCCGCTGTTCGGCGGCTTGCGCGTCTGGGACGCGAATCCGAAGATCGTGAAGGCGATCGAGGACGCGGGCGCGCTGTTCCACGCCGAGCGGTTCCGGCACAGCTACATGCACTGCTGGCGCCACAAGACGCCGGTGATCTACCGCGCGACGACGCAGTGGTTCGCCGGCATGGACGACGTACCGGGATTCCGGGGCGCAAAGCCGAAGGAGACGCTTCGCACGACCGCCCTCCGGGGGTTGGACGAGACGGCCTTCTTCCCGAGCTGGGGCCGGTCGCGGCTCTACGGCATGATCGCCAACCGTCCCGACTGGACGCTGTCGCGCCAGCGGCAGTGGGGCGTGCCGATGCCCTTTTTCGTGCATCGGGAGACCGGCGCGCTGCATCCGCGCACGCTCGATCTCCTCGAGGAAGTCGCCCAGGCGGTCGAGCAGGGCGGCATCGAGGCGTGGCAGGGAATCACCGCTGAGCAGATGCTCGGCGACGAGGCGCGCGACTACGAGAAGGTGAAGGACACGCTCGACGTGTGGTTCGACTCGGGCAGCACGCACCAGACGGTGCTCGGCGGTCCCGACACGGCGACGACCGGGGCCGGCTCGCACGCGGCCGACACGCGATTCCCCGCCGACCTCTATCTCGAAGGCTCGGACCAGCACCGCGGCTGGTTCCACTCGTCGCTGCTCGTCTCGTCGATGCTGAACGGCGTGCCGCCGTACAAGGCGCTGCTGACGCACGGCTTCACCGTCGACGGCGACGGCAAGAAGATGTCGAAGTCCAAGGGCAACGTCGTCGCGCCGCAGACGGTGTCGTCGACGCTCGGTGCCGAAGTGCTGCGCCTGTGGGTCGGCGCAACCGACTACTCGGGCGACCTCTCGATCTCCGACGAGATCCTGAAGCGCGTCGTGGAGAGCTACCGCCGGCTGCGCAACACGCTGCGCTTCCTGATGGCGAACACGGCGGACTTCGATCCGGCGACCGACGGGGTCCCGCTGGCCGAGCTCTACGAGATCGACCGCCACGCCATCGCGCGTGCGCGCGCGCTCGCCGCGGCGGTCATCACCGATTACGATCGCTACGAGTTCCACCACGTCGTGCAGCGGCTCACGACGTACGCCTCCGAGGATCTCGGCGGCTTCTACCTCGACGTGCTGAAGGACCGCCTGTACACGACCGGCCGCGACAGTCGCGCGCGCCGGTCGGCGCAGACCGCGCTGGCCATCATCCGCGACGCGCTTTTGAAGCTGATGGCGCCGATCCTCTCGTTCACCGCCGAGGAAGCCTGGCAGTTGCTGGCGCCGGGCGACGAGACGATCTTCGTGCACAGCTGGCCCGACATGGTGCCGCGGCTCGACGATGCGGACGCGCTGCTGGTCAAGTGGGACACCATCCTCGCCGTGCGCGCGCTCGTGCTGAAGGAGCTGGAGGCGCTGCGCATGCAGGGGCGGATCGGCTCGTCGCTGCAGGCGGAAGTGACCGTCGTCGCGCCGCGCGAGGCGTACGACGCGCTCGCCTCGCTTGGCGACGACCTGCGCTTCGTGTTCATCACCTCGGCGGCGCGCGTCGAGCCCGGGGATGCGCTGTCGATCGCCGTGAATGCGAGCGGCGGCGAGAAATGCGAGCGTTGCTGGCACTGGCGTGCCGACGTGGGCCAGGCGGCCGCGCATCCCGCGCTGTGCGGGCGCTGTGTCGCCAACCTGTTCGGCGCCGGCGAGCCGCGCCGGCACGCATGAGAGGCGCGCGACGCGATGCGTGACATGGCGGACGCGGCGGGGCCGGATCGGTCGACGGCCGCGGCGGCGCCGCACTGGCAGCGCTGGCTCTGGGTTTCGCTCGCGGTGATCGTGCTCGACTTCGTCACCAAGCGGGCGATGCTCGCGACGTTCCGGCCGGGCGAGGTGCTGCCGCTGCTGCCGTTCTTCAGTCTCATCCTGACGTTCAATCCGGGGGCGGCGTTCAGCTTCCTCGCCGGTGCCGACGGCTGGCAACGCTGGCTGTTCGCGGCCACCGCGCTGATCGCGAGCGTCGTCGTCGTGTGGCTGCTGCGGCGCGGCGGCAACCGGCTCTATTGCCTCGCGCTCGCGCTGATCATGGGCGGCGCGCTCGGCAACCTGTGGGACCGCATCGCGATCGGCGAGGTCGTCGACTTCCTGCTGTTCCACTGGGGCGGCTGGTCGTTTCCCGCGTTCAACGTCGCGGACAGCGCGATCAGCGTCGGCGCCGGCCTGCTGATCCTCGACAGCTTCGGCGCGCGCGACAAGGAGCGCTGATGGACGTCGTGCTTGCGAACCCGCGCGGCTTCTGTGCCGGCGTCGACCGCGCGATCGCGATCGTCGAGCAGGCGCTCGCGCAGTACGGCGCGCCGATCTACGTCCGCCACGAGGTCGTGCACAACCGCTTCGTCGTCGACGATCTTCGCGCGAAGGGCGCGGTCTTCGTCGAGGAGCTGGCGCAGGTGCCGCCCGGCGCGACGGTGATCTTCTCGGCGCACGGCGTGTCGAAGGCGGTGCGCAGCGAGGCCGAGGCGCGCGGACTGCGGGTCTTCGACGCGACCTGTCCGCTGGTCACCAAGGTGCACGTCGAGATCCAGAAGATGCACGACGCCGGCCGCGAGATCGTCATGATCGGGCACGCCGGACATCCCGAAGTCGAGGGTACGATGGGACAGCTCGACGGCGGCGTGTATCGCGTCGACAGTGTCGGCGACGTCGAAGCGCTCGTCGTCCGCGATCCCGATCGCCTCGCGTACGTGACGCAGACGACGCTGTCGGTCGACGATGCCGCCGCGATCGTCGAGGCGCTGCGCCGCCGCTTCCCGTCGATCGTCGGCCCGAAGAAGGACGACATCTGCTACGCGACGCAGAATCGCCAGGACGCGGTGAAGTTCCTCGCGCGCGAGGTCGACGTCGTCATCGTCGTGGGCAGCCCCAACAGCTCCAACAGCAACCGGCTGCGCGAGGTCGCGGCGAACCGCGGCATTCCGGCGTACATGGTCGATCGCGCGAGCGAGCTTCGCGCCGAGTGGATCGCCGGCGCCGAGCAGGTGGGCGTGACCGCCGGCGCCTCGGCGCCGGAAGTGCTCGTCCGCGAGGTGATCGATCGCCTGCGCGCGCTCGGCGCGCAACGCGTCCGCAACGTCGATGGCGTGACCGAGAACGTCGTGTTCCCGATGCCACGGGGGCTGGCCGCCGGGAACAAGGCGCCGGAGACCGGATCCTCGCGCTAGCGAGGCACGCGCGGGCTCAGCCGGCGCGGCCGTCGATCTCCACGTCGATCATCATTTCGTTCGCCAGCGCCTCCAGTGCCTCTCGCAGGGCATCCGGGGCGACGCCGTCGGGAACGGACAGGCGCGCCTTGACCTTGAAGAGCTGCTCGCCGGACATCGCGGCGCTCGCGACGTGCGTGTCGAGCTCGTCGATGTTGACGCCCAGTCGCGCCAGTGCCTGCGACAGTTCGCGGACGATGCCGGGGCGGTCGTGGCCGACGAGCTCGAGGTGCGCCGAGCGGCGAGGCGGGCTGTCGCCTTCGTTGCGGCTGGTCGCCACGACGACGTGCAGGCCCTTCGCTTCCAGTGCGCGAAGCGCCGCCGCCAAGGCGTCGGCCTGGGCGTCGTCGACCTGGAAATGCAGCATGCCCGCGAACTGCCCGGCGAGGCTCGCCATGCGGCTGCCCGACCAGCTCGCGCCGAAGCGCTGCCCGGTTTCGGCGAGCAGGCTCACGAGGCCGGGGCGGTCCGGCCCCACGGCCGTGACCACGAGGGAGGTCGTCATCGTCGGGGCTCCTCGTCGCGCATTCTAGGCGAGCGGCCGGACTGGCCCGAGCGCACGCGCAGCGCGCGCCTGCGTCATGTCGTGCGATCGGCCTGGTTCGCGCGTTGCACGTCTCGCGTCCAGCGCAGCACCGCGGCGAACGACAACGCGGCGAGCAGCGCAGCGCTCCAGGCGACGAACGCGTGGCGTCCGTGTTCCGACCAGCCGCGCACGAGGCCCTCGGCGCAGTAGAACGGCAGCAGGAGCGCGAGCCACTGCAGCGCGCGACGCTCGCCGCGCAGCAGGCCGGGAAGCAGAAGTGCCAGCGGAAGCGCCTTCACGACGAGCCACGAGCCGCCGGGGCGCAGCGGCGCGAGTACGAGCTCCCAGAGCACGAGCACGAGAAACAGCGTCACGACACAGGCACGCGCCCCCCGTGCGACGACGGGCGTTGCGACGTTCACCGGCGCAGGCGCCGCGCCGCTGCGAACGCCGCCGTCGTCATTCGACCGGCACGTACTCGAAGATGTCGAAGCCCGGGCCCTGCTCGACGAGCTTGGTCAGCACGGCGAAGGTCTCGCTGCCGGTGCGTTTCAGCGTGACGGCCTGCTCGAGCTGGAACGCCCCCGATGGGGCGATGAGCTGCACCGGCGAGGGTTCGCTGCCGCCGCCGGTCGCGCCCGAATCCTCGGGAACCACGACCACCGGCACGAGTGGAGACGCCGTGTTGCCATCCGGCGCCGCCGCGGCGGCCTCGGGCGAGTCGGACACGAGCTCGCAGCCGAACTCGAGCGCGCTGCCCTTCAGCGTGTTGCGAAACCATCGCACCATCGCGACCTGCAGCCCGCCGCGTCCCTCGATCTTGAGCGCGATCAGCTCGCCGATGCGAAGCGCCGGCGGCGACGGATCGGACTGGCGCAACGCATACCCCGCCGGCGTGTGGTTGATGACCTGGCAGTTCGACATCTGCGGCAATCCGCTCGGCGGGTTCGCGACGGCGGCGTGAGCACCGCGGCTGTATTTCCAGACGCCGGACAGGCCGACGCAGGTCACGACGCGAGCGCGCGACGGCAGCCGGTTGAACTGGCGCGCCGGAGGAATCGCCCACTGGCGCAGCAGCCGCGTGAGCAGTGCGATGAACGCCACGCGACCGCCGGGCTCGCGCGCATAGTCGGGCGCCGCACCGCCCGAGCCGAGCGCGCGCAGCTGCTCCTGCAGCTGGAACGCGAGGTCGAACGTCAGCAGGAACAGCTTGCTGCCATCCATCGTGCCGCCCTTGTTGGCGGAGAACGGCGGGAAGTCGTGTCCGACCGGCACGATCGCCACCGCCTTCGCCATGCGATGCACGGGCGCGACGTCGGTGAGCTTCGCCCAGTGCGCGTGCTCCTGCAGGTAGCGCAGCACCTGGTTCAGCTGTCCCGGATGAAAGCCGTAGGGATTGGCGAGCGCGAGCAGCAGCGCCTGCAGGTAGGTGCGCTCGGCCGTCGCTTCCGGCTGATCGGGCGCCACGGCGATCTGGTGCAGCTTGCGCGACCGCGCGAACGCGTAGACGAGATGCGCGTCGTGCCAGGTCTTGGGTGGCACCGGCGCGTAGGCGAGATAGCTGTTGACGAGGATGCGCGCCGTGCACTGCAGGCAGCGATGCACCAGCGCGACCATCAGGCGCTGGCCGCCGAGCGCGATGCGCTTGTCGGCTTCGCGCGCGAGCAGGTGCTTGTACGCGGTCGACAGCTCGTGCGCGAGCGTGAGGCCGGACTTCGCCGCCTCGAGCGCATGACCGGTCAGCGGATGCGTGGCGCGCGAGTACAGCCGCTCGAGCTGCGGCCACAGCGCGATCGCCGTGTTCCAGTAGATCTCGGCGAGCTCGAGCCGTCGCGAGTCACCCATCGCGACGCGATTGGTCGCCGCCAGCGCGTCGCCGACGATGCGCGCCGCCTCGACCGGGTCCTTGCGCGCCGTTTCGGCGAGCCATTCGACGATGCGCGCCGGCCGCGTCTCGGGCGGATGCGCGGGCTTGGACGTCAGCGGGGGAAGATTGAGCGCGAGCGACGTTGCCATGAGCGACGACATGCAGGGAGTGCCGCATTGTATGCGACATCGATCCCACCAGCCTGCGTCGGATCGATGAAGCGATACGCGTGCCAGCCGTGCGCTATTCGGTCAGGAAGCCGACGACCGCGTCGACCTGGTCGCGTGCGAGCAGCATCGGTGCATGGCCGACGCCGTCGAACTCGACGAGCCGCGGCCGCGGCCCGCGGCTCGCCATCTCGCTCGCCGTTGCGTGTGACAGCAAGTCCGAGCGCGCGCCGCGCACGACCAGCGTCGGGCAGCGGATGGCGTCCCACATCGGCCACAGGTCGACGGCGCCGGTCGCCTGCGCGAA
>Ga0307416_100001943_pt1 | contig 11565 bp, 7 predicted proteins | sample DK1Cmetagenome_2_FD_203821 | JGI IMG/M metagenome (GOLD analysis project Ga0307416, IMG submission 203821) | Maize rhizosphere microbial communities from greenhouse at UC Davis, California, United States - DK15-C-3 | ecosystem: Host-associated > Plants > Roots > Rhizosphere > Soil | place: USA...
GGCGCCCCCGGTGCCGACTACGAACAGCGTCTCCTCCGCCGATCGCCAGGCGAGCGCGGCGAGCGCCGCGGACGCCACCGCGGCGACGGCCAGCGCCGCCGCCGGCGGGATCACGCCGAGGTACGGGCCGGCGCCCCAGGCGTCCACGTGGACGAGCGCCAGGGCGAGCCCGAGGAGGGCGTTGCCGAAGCGGCGCGTGCCGCGCCTGCGCAGCCGCCACCCGCTGGCGGCCACGACCGCGGCCACGATGGCGCCAAGCCCGACGCGCGCGCCCGGGCCCAATCGCTCGTTCGCGATCGCCCAGCCGAGAAAGCTGCCGGCCGCCAGCAGGATCGTGAGCACGGCGAGTCCCATCGCCCCGTAGCGCCCGACGAGCGCCTCGACGTCGATCGGCCGCGTCAGGCGCGAGCGCGCGAAGGCGCCGGCCGTCGCGCGCGGGTCGAGCGGGGGCACCGCCGCGGACCCACCGTACGGCCAGACGCTGGTGCGCACGAGCGCCGGGTCGTCGCCGGTCGCCGCATCCGCCGTGCTCCTCGACGCACCCTCGGCCACGGGCCCAGCCGCGCCCCCGAGGCGCCGCACCTCGGCGCGAAGCTGCGCCACGTCGCCGGTGAGTCGGCGGACGGCCGTCTCGAGCTCGTCGATGCGGTGCGCGTCGGACGGAGAGGAGCCTGACACAAAATGGGCCGAGAGAGGGAAGGCCGCCGGACTCGGTAGCGAAAGCGGGCGTCAGAGGAGAGTATAATGCGCAACACTTACGTGAGTCGCGCCCTGCTCGTCCTGCACGTCGATCCGACGCACCCCGATCCCGCCATCATCGCACGCGCCGCGGAAGTCATTCGCGGGGGCGGTCTCGTGGCGTTCCCCACCGAGACGGTGTACGGCCTCGGCGCCAACGCGCTCGACGCGGCGGCCGTGGAGCGCGTGTTCGCCGCGAAGGGGCGGCCGAGCTACAATCCCGTCATCGGCCACGTGGCGAGCCCCGACGCCGCGCAGACCCTCGTGAGTGTGTGGCCGGACAGCGCCGCGCGACTGGCGGCCGCGTTCTGGCCCGGCCCACTGACGCTCGTGCTCCCCAAGCGCCCCGAGGTGCCCGGCGTGATGACGGCGGGGCTCGGGCACGTCGCCGTGCGGATGCCCGCGCACCCGGTGGCGCTCGCGCTACTCCGCGCGGCGGGCGTGCCGATCGCCGCACCGAGCGCGAACCGCTTCTCGGAGGTGTCGCCGACCACGGCGCAGCACGTGGTCAAGGCGCTCGGCGACCGCGTGGACCTCGTGCTCGACGGGGGGCCGACGGCGGTGGGAATCGAGAGCACGGTGGTGGACGTGAGCCAGCCGCGCGCGGTGCTCCTGCGGCCCGGCGCGATCTCGGCGACCGAGCTCACGCCGTACGTCGGCACGCTCGCCCTTCCGACGCCGGTGACGTCGCCCGCGGTGCCGCGCCGGGCGCCCGGCATGACGGACCGCCACTACGCGCCCAAGGCGCGGCTCGTCCTGTTCGGCCCGGCCGGCCGGGCCGGGGCGGTGGGGCTGGCGCAGGAGGCGGCGGAGGCGGGGCGGGTGGTCGGCGCACTCCTGCTCACGCGGCTTCCGGCCCCCGTGCAGCACCCGGTCCTGATGCCTAACGACCCGACCGGCTACGCGCAGCGCCTCTACGCCACGCTGCACGCGCTCGACGACGCGGGATGCGACCTGGTGCTCGTGGAGCGCGTCCCCGCGTCACCGGCCTGGGAGGGAGTGCGGGACCGGCTGGAGCGAGCGGGGAGGTAGGACCAGTGAAGAGTGAAGAGTGGGGAGTGGCGGGTGCTGCGGACTCCCCACTCCCCACGCTTCACTCTTCACTGGCCCTTACGCTCCTGGCCTCGGCTCCCACCGCGGGCTGGGGCGCGTGGAGCCGACGGGCTCGGTGGCGCCTGCCGCGCCTGACGCGCCTGACTTCGTCGCGCCCGCACCGGTCGCACCCGCCGCACCGCCCGGCCCGGGGACGCTGCCACCGGCCGGCGGCCGCGGGTCGGCGGGGGCATCGCCGCTGCCCCACAGCTCCACGAAGTGGTCGAGCTCCGTGAGGTCGAAGGGCTTGGTGAGCAGGGGGCGCTCGAGCATGCGGAGCTGGCGCTGCGTGGCCGGCGTGCGGACGATGTCGCCGGTGACGAAGGTGACGTTGCGGGCGAGCGCCGGGTTGTGCTCGGCCAGCCAGTCGAACAGCTCGAAGCCGCTGCCGTCGCAGAGCCAGAGGTCGATGAAGACGCCGTCGACGGCGTGCTTGGCCAGGCACTCCTTGGCGGTCTCGATGCCGCGCGCCGAGTGGACGACAGTGCCGTGCCGCTTGAGCCACGCGTGCACCGCGCGGCGGAGGGGGGGTTCGTCGTCCACGTAGAGGACCGTGGTCATGCCGTGCTCCGGGTGGGGCGGGACGGGGCGGCCGGAGAGAGGACGGACATTATGCAACGAAATTCGCCGTGGCGCATTAGCGCGGCCTAAAAAAGACGACGGCCCCGCTGCACGAGGTTTACGAACGTGAGGCCCCTCCCGACACGAGTGCTTCTCACCTACGCCGGTGTCGAGGCAGGCACCGGGGCGGTCCTCCTGCGACCCTGTCCCATCGTTGCGCGCTCCTTCCAAAGCGAGTATACGGCTGGGATGACGACCAGTGTGAGGATCGTGCTACTGACCATTCCACCGACCATCGGCGCCGCGATGCGCTTCATGACGTCCGCGCCCGCGCCGTGGCTCCAGAGGATCGGGAGCAGGCCGGCTATAATCGCGGTCACCGTCATCAGCTTCGGCCGCACGCGCTCGACCGCCCCGTGCTCGATCGCCGCGTCCACGTCGGCCCGGCCGCGCAGCGCGCCGGTCGCGGCCCGGTCGCGGTATGCGTGGTCGAGGTAGAGCAGCATCACCACGCCCGTCTCCGCCGCCACCCCGGCGAGGGCGATCAGCCCGACGGCGCTCGCCACGCTCAGGTGGTACCCGAGGAGCCACATCAGCCACACTCCGCCAACAAGCGCGAACGGCAGCGACAGCATCACGAGCGCGCTCTCGGCCAGGCTCCCGAAGTGCCAGTAGAGGAGCAGGAAGACGGCGAGGAGCACGAGCGGCACGACGACCGTGAGCCGCCGCCCCGCGCGCTCCAGCGCCTCGTACTGGCCCGACCACTCGAGCCGGTAACCTGCAGGGAGGCGGAACTCGCGCTCGACGAGCCCGCGCGCCTCGGCGACGTAGCCGCCGACGTCGCGCCCGCGCACGTCTACGTAGACGACCGTGTTGAGCTGAGCGTCCTCGGACTTGATGAGCGCCGGGCCGCGCTCGACGTCCACCCGGGCGAGCTCGCCGAGCGGCACCTGGGCGCCTGACGGCGTCGTGACGAGCACCGACCGCAGCTCCTCCGGGTCGTCGCGCAGCTCGCGCGGGTAGCGGACGAGCACCGAGTACCGCTCGCGCCCCTCGAGCACCTGCCCCGCGTACGCCCCGCCCACCGCGGCGGCGAGCGCCGCCTGCGCGTCCCCGGCCGGCATCCCGTAGCGGGCGGCGGCCGCGCGGTCGACGTCCACCCGCACGTAGCGCCCGCCGACCGCGCGCTCGGCGAACGCGGCAGCCGTCCCCGCGACGCGGGGCAGCAGGGCCTCGAGGCGAGCGCCGATCGCGTCCAGCGTGTCGGGGCTCGGCCCGAACACCTTGACGCCGACCGGCGTCTTGATGCCGGTGGCGAGCATGTCGAGCCGGTTCCGGATCGGCATGCTCCACATGTTGGCCACGCCCGGCGTGCGCACGCGCGCGTTGAGCTCCGCCACGAGGGAATCATAGTCGACGCCCGGGCGCCACTCGCCTTCCGGCTTGAGGATCACCGTCGTCTCGATCATCGACATCGGCGCCATGTCGGTCGCCGTCTCCGCGCGCCCCACCTTGCCGAGCACCATCGCCACCTCCGGCAGGCCGGCGATGGCCCGGTCGCGCTGCGCGAGGATGCGCTTCGCCTGCTCGGTGCCGACGCCCGGGTAGAGCGACGGCATATCCATCACGCTCCCCTCGTGCAGCGTCGGCATGAACTCGCTCCCGAGCCGCGACCAGGGGAGGAGCGTCGCCGCGAGTACGAGGGCCGCCCCCGCCACGGTGGGCCAGCGGTGCCGGAGCACGAGCGCGATCACGGGCCGGTAGACGCGGATGAGGGCGCGATTCACCGGGTTGGCGGACTCGGGCCGCACGCCGCGGCGGATGACGAGGCCCATGAGGACCGGGACGAGCGTCACCGACAGGAGCGCCGCCGCTGCCATGGCCAGGGTCTTCGTCCACGCCAGTGGCCTGAAGAGCCGCCCCTCCTGCGCCTCGAGCGCGAACACCGGCACGAAGCTGAGCGTGATGATGAGGAGCGAAACGAAGAGCGACGGCCCCACCTCCTGCGCGGCGTCCACGACCAGCGCCCAGTGTGTGCGGGGTCTACCCTCCCGGTCGTTGCGCTCGACGTGCTTGTGGAAGTTCTCGACCATCACGATCGCGGCGTCGATCATGGCGCCGATGGCGATGGCGATCCCACCGAGCGACATGAGGTTCGCGCTCAGGCCGAGGACCCGCATGGCGAGGAAGGCCATCAGGATTCCGACCGGCAGCGTGATCACGGCGACGAGCGCGCTCGACACGTGGAGCAGGAAGAGGAGGGCGACGGCCGCAACGATCAGCGACTCCTCCACCAGCTTCTCGCGGAGGGTGGCGACCGCGCGGTCGATGAGTCCCGAGCGGTCGTAGCCGACGACGAACGTCACGCCGGCGGGCAGCGCCCGGCCGACGTCGCCCATCCGCGCCTTCACGCGGTCGATCACGGCGCGCGGGTTCTCGCCGTAGCGCATGACGACGAACCCGGTCACGACCTCGCCGCGGCCGTCGAGCTCCGCGACGCCGCGGCGCAGCTCGGGGCCCACCTGCACGGTCGCCACGTCGCCCACCGTGACGGGCGCCCCACCGGGACCCGCGCCGAGCGACACGCCGGCGATGTCCGCGTCGCTGCGGAACCGACCGGCACCCTGCACGACGTACTCCGTGCCGCCCAGCTCGAGGACGCGCCCGCCGACGTCCTCGTTCGACGCGCGCACCGCGTCCACGACGCGCGTGAGTGGCACGCCGTAGGCGGCGAGCTTCACGGGCTCGACGACCACCTGGTACTGCTTCTCGTAGCCGCCGAGCGAGGCGATCTCCGCGACGCCCGGCACCGCGGTGAGGGCGGGGCGCACGGTCCAGTCTTGGAGGGCGCGCAGGTCGGCCAGGTTGAGACGCCCGCTGGTGTCGGCGAGCACGTACTGCATCACCCACCCGACGCCAGTCGCATCGGGGCCGAGCGTCGGCATCGCCCCTTGGGGGAGTCGATCGCGCACGCCGTTCAGGTACTCGAGCACGCGGCTCCGCGCCCAGTACAGATCGGTGCCGTCCTCGAACACCACATACACGGCCGAGAGCCCGAACTGGCTCATCCCTCGGACCACGCGCGTGTGCGGGACCTTGAGCAGCTCGGTGGACAGTGGGTACGTCACCTGATCCTCGACCAGGCGCGGCGCCTGGCCGGGCCACTCCGTCATCACGACCACCTGCACGTCCGACAGGTCGGGGATCGCGTCCACCGGCGTGCGGAGCGCCGCCCACGCGCCGGCGGCGGACAGCGCGGCAGTCGCGAGGAGCACCGCGAGCCGGTGGCTCACCGACCACGCGATGACACGCTCGAGGAGCGAGGATCGCATGGCGCTACCTCCGTGGTGGTGCGGCGGTCGTGCCGGACTTGAGCGCCGCCTTGACGTCCGCGCCCTTGTCTGCCGGCATCGTCATGCCGGGCATGTCCGTCATGTCGCTCGCGCCGGTCTGCCCTATCATCGAGCGCATCACCTCGGCGACGTTCGACTCCGACTCGAGGAGGTACTGCGCCGAAGTCACCACGCGCTGCCCCGCGTCGACGCCGGAGAGCACCTCGGTGAACTCGCTGCTCACGCCGCCGAGCGTCACCTCGTGCGGCATCAGCTCCCCACCACCCATGTCGACGAAGACCACCGCGCGCTCGCCCGTTCGGATGACCGCAGCGCTCGGCACGGCGAGCGCGGTGCGCGTCGGCGTCGTGAGGCGCACGGTGGCGTACATGCCCGGCTTGAGCACGCCGTCGCTGTTCGCCACCTCGACACGCGCCCGCACGGTCCGTGACACGGAGTCGAGCACCGGGTAGACGAACGCCACCCGTCCCTTGAACGTCCGCCCCGGCGCGGCGGCGAGGTCGACGTCGGCCGCCGAGCCCACACGCACGGCCGCGGCGTCCGCCTCCCGGAGGGCGGCCTCCACCCAGACGCGAGAGAGGTCGGCGATCGTGTAGAGCGAGCGCCCGGCCTCGACGGCCTGCCCGCGGACGACGTCCTTGGCGAGCACCACACCCGACGCGGGGGCGGAGAGCGTCACCGTGCGGCGCGCGCGCCCGGTGCGCAGGACGTCGTCGATCTGGGCGTCGGAGACGTCGAGCAGCTGGAGCCGGCGCCGCGCGGCCGCGAGCAGGTCGGTCGAGGCCACTGGGACGCCCGGGATGCTGCTCTCCCCAACCGTCCGATCGAGCCCCCGCGCGACGAGCAACTCCTCCTGCGCCGCCAGCAGCTCCGGCGAGTAGAGCTCGAGCAGCGGCTCCCCGCGGCGGACCGCGCGGCCGGTGACGTCGACGTACAAGCGCTCGGCAAAACCACTGACCTTCGGCGCGACCTGCGCGACGCGCGACTCGTCCACCGCGACGATGCCGGCCGCGCGGACCGTGCTCTCGAGCGTGCGCCGCTCGACCATGCCGAACGTGACGCCGAACGTGCGGATCTGGTCGGCCGAGAGGTGCACGGTGCCCTCCCCGCCGCCCGTCGCCATCCCCGGCATCTCCATCCCGGGCATGTCCTTCATCTCGCCGCTCGCGGACGCGCTCGCCGTCCCGGCAGTGCCCTTCGTCCGCGGAGCGCTCCCGTCGCCTCGACCACACGCGGCGAGCGCCGCGAGCGTCGCGCCGGTGCCGAGCCGCAACACGAGCCGACGCACCAAGCGACGCGGCGTTCTACCGATTGTGCTCATCGCAGTACCTCCGCGCCGACGACCTGCTCGAGGGCCGCCACCGCCTTCGCGAAGTCGCTGAGGGCGCGGTAGTACGCCGTCTCGTAGGCGAGGAGCGCCGCGCGTGCCTCCAATACCGGCCGAAGGTCGGTGCGCCCCGCCTGGTACGCTGCGGCCGCCGCGGCGACCGCCGCCTGGCCTTGCGGGAGCACGGCCTTCTTCGCGAGCGCGAGCTGGGTCCGCGCGCGCTCGGCGTCGCCGACCAGCCGGGCGACGTCGGCGCGAAGCGCGACCACGCTCGCATGATGCTCAGCCTCGAGCGCGGTGAGCTCCGCGCTCGCCTCGGCCATCTGCTGGTGCTGCCGCTGTCCGCGGCGCACCGGCAGTGGAAGCCCGACCTGCGCGGTCACCACGTCCGGCCGGCCGAGGCGTTGCCCGTACTGAAGCGACACGTCGACGTCGGGGCGCACCTCGCGGCGCGCGAGCTCGACGCGTGCTGCCTGAGCGGCGATCATCGCCTCGTGTTCGCGCAGTTCGGAATTCGAGCGCACCGCGACGGCCTGCAGTTCCTCCAGCGGCGGGAGGGGCGAGTCGGCGGCGCGGGCGCCCAACGTCTGCGCGGTGAAGCGGATCGCGGCCGCAGAATCGGCCACGGCCGCGCGCGCCAGGGGTTCGGGGACAGTGGCCGGGCCGACAGTCACAGCGTCTTCCCGGCCGAGCAGCGCGACGAGCTCGGCGGCTTCGGCGCGGCGCGCCTCGAGAAGCGCGCTCGTTGTCTCGCCGAGCCGCGCGGCCTCCATGCGCGCGGTGAGCACGTCCTGCTGCCCGGTACCGCCGCTCGCGAAGCGCGCCTCCGTCGTGCGGATCACGTCCGTGAGCACGGCCCGCTGACGCTCGGCGAACTCCAGTGCGCGATCGAGGTAGGCGAGCTCGTAGTACGCGTCCCGCACGCGACGGACGACCTCGCGGCGCACGCGCTCGACGCCGGCGGCCGCGGCGTCGCGCTCGCGCTCGGCCGCGCGGCGGCGGAGGCCGCGCTTCCCGGCGAACGGGAGTGTCTGGCCGAACCCGACCATCGTCATCGTCATCTCATCGTCGCGTAGGCTCGGGCGGGACGTGGGGACGTTGACGACGCCGGCCATCAGCGTCGGGTCGGGGAGCGCGCCGGCGGGAGCGATGCGGGCGCGGGCAGCGATGACGCGGGCGCTGGACGCCCGCAGCTCGGGGTTCCGGGCCTCTGCCTCCGCAATGAGCGAGTCGAGCGAGAGTGTGGGCGTCCCGGGGAGTGCCGCCCCCGCGGGCTGCGCGTCGCGAGTCCGGTCGGGACCTGCTCCGCGCTGTGCCCCGAGGGGGGGCACACCCAGCAGAGCACCGAGCGCGGCAACGAGAGCCGGGCGGGTAGCCCGGGTCCAGGGCGCACGGCGAGGGCGGGATGCGAATGGCAGAATTGGTCGCGCCGCGGGGGCACGAGCGATGGCATGCATGAGCGACTCGAGCTGAGGTCCACTGGGAGCGCGCCGGCGGGTCGCGAACCGTGCCCGCGCACGCGCGCATCGGACCGGCCGACGCTCGCGACGGCGGCGAGGCAGCGGCACGGAGGCTCACCGGGCAGGCGACGGTTGTCGCCGCCGGCGGGCGATGTGGGTGGACCTAGGCTCGCGGAGGGGGCGGCTCTGGCGCGCTCGTGCGCGAGGGAGGAACCAGCACGACGACGCCGAGGGGTCCCGCCTCGACCAGCGTCGTCGGGCGCTCCACTGCCGCGGGGGTGGCCGCGAGTGCGGCCGGCGCACACGGCGCCATCGACTGGCACGCGGGGGTCGGCTGCTCGTGGCCGGTTGGGGGCCCGCCCGAGCCGTCACACTCCCGCCCGTCGCTCGGCGCGGAGTGGCTCGGCATCGCCATGCCGGTCATGTCACCTGCCGGGGTGCCGTCGGCTGCCGACAGACTGTGCGCGGCGCGGGCCACCGCGGGCAGGACGCACGCGTCGCCGGACCCCACCAACAGCAGGTGGAGCATGAGGAGGTGCACAAAAGCACCGACGAAGCGGCGGCGAACGGGATGCACGCTATCAAGGTAGCGGACGCAGGCGCTTCCGCACCAGCGGGAAGTACCTGACACCCTGGTCGGAGGAAACACGGGTCGCTCTCACGCTCGCGTTCCCTCAACACCGTTCAGGTTTGTGCCCGACCGAGGAGCCGCGCGTTGATCGCGACGATCACGGTGTTCGCCGACATGATCACGCACCCGCCCCACAGGCTGCCGCCAGCCCGTGGCGAATCCAGTCACACGTATCGGGCTTCGTCGCGCCTTACCCTAGCGGCCAACGTCCATGTCCCGCAGATCGGTCCGCGCGTCCCGGACAATCGACCAGGACGACTGCAGCGAGAGCCCAGCGATCACGGCCCCGACGGCGAGGTCGGGCCACGGCGTGCCGGTCCATGCAACCAGCCCCGCCGGTGGCCTCGATCGCCGGCCGCGTCGTGGCCCTGCGAGGACGGGCACTCGAGGCGCCCGCTTGATAATGACACCCGGCAGTACGTTGAATACACGCTAGCCCCTACCGTGCTCTCATGTACTCCGAGCCGACGCTCCGAACCCATGCCGCAGCAGGACGCGCCCTCACGAGAAGCACCCGTCCACTGGTCTCCGGGGTCGGGGCCCTGCTCACCCTGCTCGTCGTCGCCCCGGGTGCGTTGACAGCGCAGGGCACATCACCGGACCCAGTCGTGAGTGGCACCGCTGCGCAGTCGGCGCCGGTCGCCAGCTACCCGCTCGTGCCGACGCCCGTGCTCGAGCCACGCATCCTCACGCCGGGGCCGGCCTTCTCGGGGTACGTGTCGGCGCGCAGCACGCACCGCAACGACTCGACCGTGCACGCGATCAATCGCGCGCGGGTGACCGTCATGGGGCTGCCGCACCCGGGGCTTGCGTACCGCCTGCAGGCTGACTTCTCGGCGGCCGGACGCCTCCAGCGGGACAGCACTGTGCCCGCGACCGTGCTGACCGACGCTTACGTGCAGCTCTTCTATCACCCGACGAGCAAGGCCGACTCGGCGTCCAGGCTCGCTGCGTTCGCGCCGGCGCTGATCGCCGGTCAGTTCCGCGTACCGTTCAGCCTCGAATACCTCACCCCGTTCTCGCTCTTGAAGACGGCGAACCGCTCGCTCGTGGTGGACCGGCTCTCGCCTCGGCGCGACATCGGCGCTATGGGGCAGGTCAGGATCACGCGCTTCGCCGTCCTCATGGCCTCACTCACGAACGGCGAGGGGCCGAACCAGCCGCGGAACCCCGACAACACTGAGCTCGCCTCGGGGCGATTCATCCTGCGCCCGCTCCCGTCGCTCGCATTGGCTGGCAAGTGGGCGGGCGGCGGGCCGGATCACTACTGGGGCTACGACGGACGCTGGGTGTCGCGCACCGTCACGCTGGAGGGCGAGGTGATCCGACGCACGGGCCGCGCGCCCGGTGCCGCCGCCACCACGCCGCCGGCGCCGCGCTACGACGCCGGCGGCGGCTACGTGCTAGCCGCGTGGCGCGTGCTCCCCTGGCTCGAGCCCGAGTTGAAGTGGGAACAGTTCGGGGAGTGGACGTCCGCGACCTCGCGCCCGAGCGAGACGTGGGTCACGCCAGGCGTGGTGGTGCGTGGGCTCGATGACCGCGTGCGGTTCCACGTGAACTGGATCGTGAAGCACACACGCCCAGTAGCGCGCCACGCCAACGAACTCCAGGCGCAGCTAGTGGCAATTTTCTGAGCAACGCCGAGGCTCACGCGCGACCCACCGCTACGCACCGGACCCGCCGCCACAGGGTCGTGGTTGCATGACGAAAGGCAGGGGCGTCGTGCGTGCTGCGCGCCATCCCTCATCACGGCGGCGCTTCGTATGGCTCCATATGGACGAGTACGGACTGGACCTGCGGCACCGCCGCCTGAACCGCTCCCTTGACGCGCCCGCCCAGGAGGTGCGCCTCGTCGAGCGGTGTCTTCGGCTCTGCCTGGACATGAACGGTCACGCGGTAACCCAGACCCACCTTCCGCACCGCGAGCTTCTCGATGGCGAGCACGCCGGGGACACCTTCGGCGGCGTGACGGATGGACATCACAATGTCCGAGCCCGGTATGCGGTCCATGAGGTCATGGAGCGCGGGGCGCAGTAGCGACACACCGTTGAAGGCGATCACGGCGGAGGCGACAAGGGCCGCCCAGTCGTCGGCTGACTCCCAGCCTGTGCCGCCGCGGTGCCGGCTCCCCCAGAGCGCGACGCTGATGCCGATGAAGGCTGCGGCCGAGGTCACCGCGTCGCTCAGGTGGTGCCAGGCGTCGGCCCTGACGGCCGTGCTCCCGATAGCCGCCCCAATCGCCCCGACGCGGCGCGAGAGTAGCCCCTTCACGAGCACCACACCCACGAGCACCCCGAGCGTCCATGGTGCCGGGACCTGGTGGGGTGTACGGATCTCGCGCACGGCCTGAACCGCGATGCCGAGGGCGGCGCCGAGTAGCATGAGCGCGACGGCGGCCGCGGC
>Ga0307416_100001946_pt1 | contig 11563 bp, 10 predicted proteins | sample DK1Cmetagenome_2_FD_203821 | JGI IMG/M metagenome (GOLD analysis project Ga0307416, IMG submission 203821) | Maize rhizosphere microbial communities from greenhouse at UC Davis, California, United States - DK15-C-3 | ecosystem: Host-associated > Plants > Roots > Rhizosphere > Soil | place...
TCTGGCTGTGGGCCATCATCGTCAATCTGCTGGTGGCCGGCGACTACTTCGACATCGCCCTGCGCGACTTCGGGCTGTCGCTCGGCGCCCTGGCCCTTGCCCGGCTGGCCGAGGCCTTCCCGGCGGCCAGCGTCCTGCCGGCGGCGACCAGTCGCCAGGGTCGGTGACCGTCGTCGCCGACCGGCACCTCCGGGTCGCCCGGCCCCTCGGCCGGGTCGACCTGGAGGCGACCGAGGCGGCCGCCCGGGCGCTGCTGGAGGCCCTCGGGGCCGACGAGGGCCTTGCCGGCACCCCGCGCCGGGTCGCGCACGCCTTCGCCGAGCTGCTCACCCCGGCGCCGTTCCGCCCCACCACCTTCCCCAACGACGAGGGCTACGACGAGCTGGTGGTGGCCCGGTCCATCCCGCTGCGCTCGCTGTGCCAGCACCACCTGCTGCCGTTCTGGGGGGTCGCCCATGTCGGCTACCTGCCGGGCGAGCACATCCTGGGCCTGTCCAAGCTGGCCCGGGTGGTCGAGCTGTTCGCCCGCGACCTCCAGACCCAGGAACGGCTCACCAGCCAGGTCGCCGGCTGGCTGGAGGAGCAGCTGAGCCCGCGCGGGGTCGGGGTGGTGGTCGACGCCGAGCACCTGTGCATGACCGTCCGCGGGGTCAAGGCCCCCGGCGTCCGCACCCTCACCTCGGCCCTGCGCGGACAGGTCCGGGACGACCCCCGGACCAGGGCCGAGTTCCTCGCCCTGACCACGACGATGAGAGGATGAGGCGTCCGTCGTCACTTCCGGAGGGCGCCCGTGATCGACCGCGAACGGCTCGCCGCGCTCCTGGAGCGCGAGCACGACACCTTCGCTGAGCGGCACCCGCGCAGCCGCGCCGCCTACCGGGCGGCCGGGGCCAGCCTGCTCGGCAACGTCCCCATGACCTGGATGAACAAGGCGGCCGGGCGGTTCCCGGTGTACCTGGCCGAGGCCAGCGGGGCCACCGTTGTCGACCTGGACGGCCACCGCTATGTCGACCTGTGCCTCGGCGACACCGCGGCCATGGCCGGCCACTCGCCGGCACCGACGGTGGCGGCCGTGCAGCGGCGCTACGCCGAGGCCGGCGGGGCCACGGCCATGCTCCCGACCGAGGACGCGGCCTGGGTCGGGGCCGAGCTGGCCCGCCGGTTCGGGGTGCCGCTGTGGAGCTTCAGCCTGACCGCCACCGACGCCAACCGCTGGGCCATCCGGCTGGCCCGCCTGGTCACCGACCGGCCCAGGATCCTGGTCTTCAACTACTGCTACCACGGCACCGTGGACGAGGCCTTCATCACCCTTGACGCCGACGGGGCGACCTCGCGCGAGGGCAACGTCGGGGCCCCGGTCGACCCGGCCGCCACCACCCGGGTGGTCGAGTTCAACGACCTGGACGCCCTCGACCGCGAGCTGGCCCACGGCGACGTGGCCTGCGTGCTGATGGAGCCGGCCCTGACCAACATCGGCATCGTCCTGCCCGCCCCCGGCTACCTGGAGGGGGTGCGCGAGCTCACCCGCCGCCACGGCAGCCTGCTGATCAACGACGAGACCCACACCCTGTCGGCCGGCCCGGGCGGCTGCACCCTGGCCTGGGGCCTTGAGCCCGACCTGGTCACCGTGGGCAAGGCGATCGCCGGGGGGATCGCCGCCGGCGCCTATGGGGTCTCGGCCGAGGTCGCCGGGCGGGTCGCGGCCCGGCGCGACGCCGACCTGATCGACACCGGCGGGGTCGGCGGCACCCTGGCCGGCAACGCCCTTTCGGTGGCGGCGATGCGGGCCACCCTGGAGCACGTCCTCACCGGCCAGGCGTTCGAGCACATGATCGGGCTGGCCAGCCGGTTCACCGGCGGTGTCCAGGAGGTGCTGGACCGCTGCCGGGTGCCCTGGTCGGTGGTGCAGCTGGGGGCAAGGGCCGAGTACCGGTTCACCAGCCCGGCCCCGGTCAACGGCGGCCAGTCGGCCGCCGCCGGCGACGACCAGCTCGACGACTACCTGCACGTGTACCTGCACAACCGGGACATCCTGCTGACCCCGTTCCACAACATGGCCCTGATGTGCCCGGCCACCACCACCGCCGACGTCGACCGGCACACCGAGGTGTTCGGCGCCGCCGTGGCCGAGCTGGTCGACGCGGGCTGACGGCTACCAGCGGGTGTAGAACAGCACCTGGATGGCCAGGGCCTGGCCGAGCAGCAGGGCGGCCACCAGCGGCAGGCTGGCCCGCCAGCGCAGCAGCTGGCGCACGGCCACCACCACCGCGAACGGGACCAGGAACTGCCACATGCGCTCGACCTCGCCGCGGGTGTGGCCCCAGCAGGCGGCGGCCAGCAGGGCGGCCCCGGTGGCCATCTCGAACGACCCCCAGGCCCGCTCCCGGACCGCCGCCACCAGTCTCGCGACCAGGGCCGCGGTCAGGGGGAAGCCGAGGATGGCGGCGAAGGCGACCAGGTCGCCGAAGATCCACACCCACCAGACCCGCTGGCTGGTCCCGGGAGCGTTGCGCCAGAACTCGTCGACCGCCGCCACCGCGGCCAGCACGTCGTAGCCGGTGGTGACCATGAGCAGCCCGGCAAGGGCGAGCACCACCGCCACGGTGACCGCCGCCCAGCGCAGCACCCAGCCCCAGCCGGCGGCCGCCCGCACGGCCAGGGCCCGCACGGCCAGGAACGGCAGGACCAGGGCGGCCGCGAAGCTGAGCATGGAGGCCAGCCAGAGCAGCACCCCGCCGGCCACCGTCCACCCGACCGAGCGCCGCTGCAGGCCCCGGTCGGCGGCCAGGGCCGCCCCGGCCAGCACCGGCGCCCACATGGCGTCGGCCGAGGTGGCCACGTACAGGACGGTCACCGGGGCCACGGCCCAGCAGACGACCGCGACCCGCTCCCCCTGCTCGCCGAGCTCGTCGCGGGCCAGGCCGGCCGCCACCAGCAGCCCAAGGCAGCCGGCGGCCACGGTGGCCAGCGCGGCCGCGTCCAGGCCGGACCAGACCCGGTCGACCAGCACATAGAACACGGTCGCGAACGGCGGGTGCTGGGCGGCGAAGTCGGGCAGGGCCGGCACCCGGGCCGCGAACTCGCCGATGAAGGCCGGGACCGGCCCGGCCTGGCCGACCGCCCCCGGGTACTCCCCGGCAAAGCCCAGCGGCGCCGCCCACGCGGCCGGCCCGCCGGTCAGGGCGGCCACGGCCAGGGCCAGGACGGCCAGGGCGACCAGCGACCCGCCCAGCCGCAGGCCTCGCGACACCCCCTCGGCGCCGGCCAGGGCGACCAGGGTGGCCGCCGCGGCCAGGGCCACCGGCAGGGCGAGCAGGGCCGCCCCGAGGTCGAGGCCGGGCTGCCAGAACAGATAGGACGGCCAGCTGTGGTACCAGGGCCAGCTGGGCACCGAGAACGGCACCCCGCCGAAGTGGCGCATGCTCAGGGTGCCGGCCAGCCCGACCGCGACCAGGCAGCCGGCGGCGACCGCGGTCGCCGTCAGGACCGGCCGGCCGCTGGTGGGCCGGTCGCCGGCTGGGCTCGGGAACCGGGCGAGCACCTTCATGGCGTGCCCGAGCGTATACCGGGAACGGCCGTCTGAGGCTTAGGCCGCGCCCTCGATGTGGGCCAGGAGCTGCTCGCGGACCTCGGCCGAGCGCTCGATCGGGGGGCAGTGGCCGCAGCCCTCGAACACCAGCTCCCGCACCGACCCGCCACCGGCCGCATAGCGGTCCAGCATGGCCCGGGTCTGGGCGATCTGGGGCTGGGGCGGGAACACCTCCATGCCCGGCCAGCCCGGAACGGCCTCCAGCTTGCCCAGGGTGCCGAAGTCGAACATCGACTCGTCCGAGATGACCTGGTCCTGGTCGCCCCGCAGCCAGAGCACGGGCGGCTTGACCGCCAGGTCGGCGAAGGCGCTGGTGTCGCACCACTTGCCGGCGAAGGCGTTGTTGACCCCCGAGCGGCCCGGCGCCACCCCGGGCCAGTTCGGCGAGCTGGTGGTGTCCCCCGGGTAGCCGGTGTCGCCGACGGCGGTGCGCAGCACCTCGTCCATGAGCTCGTCCTCGTCCGGGGCCTTGTAGGCCGGCGACCAGAAGAAGGTCCGCATCACCACCCGGGGGCTGGACACCGGGTCCTCCTCGGAGGTGTCGCCGGCGGCCATGCGGCGCACGAAGTCGGGGGCGGCCGTGCCCCCGCCCGTCCCGGCCCAGTCGTCCCAGCAGGGCGTCCCGTGCACGTCCTTGCTGCCGCCGAACCCGTAGGGGGCCAGCGGCGCGACCAGGGTGATGGTGGCCAGCTCGCCGGCGTGGTCGAGGGCGTACTGCTGGACCACCCCGCCGCCGTTGGACCAGCCGGCGATGTGGAGCCGCCCGTCCCCGGCCCAGCCGAGCGCCTCGACCAGGGCGTGCAGGTCGTCGCTCCAGTCCCGCAGGCCCCGGGTGGCGTCGACCGGCTTGCGCTCGGTCCGGCCGAAGGACCGGAGGTCGGGCGCGACCAGCCGGTAGCCGCCGGGGAACCCGTCGGCCACGTCCTGCCAGAACCGGCCGGTGGTGATGTTGCCGTGGACCAGCAGCACCGGCACCCCGTCCTCTGGCCCGCTGACGAAGCAGTGGGTCCGGAGACGGCTGGTCTCCACCATCACCTTGTCCATGCGGCCTCCTCCTTGATCGCGACTGCCCGTAAGGTAACGGCTGGAGCGGTCGCGATGGGAGGGCCGGTGGTGCTCGAGGTCGAGGTCGAGGCGGGCGAGGCCGGGTTCGACGCCGGGCGGCTGTCCCGGATCGACCGGCATTTCGCCCGCTATGTCGACGACGGGCGCCTGCCCGGCTGGCTGGTCCTGGTCAGCCGCCACGGCAAGGTCGTGCACCTGGCCACCTGCGGCCAGCGCGACCTGGAGGCCGGCCTGCCGGTCGAGGCCGGCACCCGCTTCCGCATCTACTCGATGACCAAGCCGGTCACGGCGGTGGCGGCCATGCAGCTGTACGAGGAGGGGGCGTTCGCCCTCAAGGACCCGGTGCACCGGTTCATCCCCTCCTTCGCGGACATGGCCGTCTACCGCGACGGCCCGGCGTCGGGCCCGCGCACCGAGCCGGCCACCCAGCCGGTGCGGCTCTGGCATCTGCTGACCCACACCGCCGGCCTCACCTACGGGTTCCACCATGCCCACCCGGTCGACGCCATGTACCGGGCGGCCGGGTTCGAGTGGGTCGCCCCCGAAGGCCACGACCTGGCCCAGTGCTGCGACCTCTGGGCCGGGCTGCCGCTGCTGTTCGAGCCGGGCAGCGAGTGGAACTACTCGGTGGCCAGCGACGTCCTCGGCCGGGTGGTCGAGGTGGTCAGCGGGCAGCCGCTGGACCGGTACTTCCAGGAGCGGATCTTCGGGCCGCTGGGCATGACCGACACCGGCTTCTGGGTCACCGAGGCCGACGCCGGCGAGCTGGCCGCCCTCTACAGCGCCGGCCCGGGCGGGCGGCCGGTCCGCGACGACGAGCTGGGCGGCCGGGCCCTGCGCCGGCCGGCCTGCCTGGCCGGCGGGGGTGGGCTGGTCTCGACCGCCGCCGACTACCACCGCTTCACCCAGGCCCTTGCCCGCGGGGGCGAGCTGGACGGGGCCCGGCTGCTCGGCAGCCGCACCCTGGCCTACATGGCCCGCAACCACCTTCCCGGCGGGGCCGACCTGGAGTCGTTCGGGCGCCGCCTGTTCGCCGAGACCACCTTCGACGGCACCGGCTACGGCCTCGGGTTCGCCGTCCTGCTCGACCCGGTCGCCAACAAGGTCCTCTCCAGCCCCGGCGAGCTCGCCTGGGGCGGCGCCGCCAGCACCTTCTTCTGGGTCGACCCGGCCGAGCGGCTGACCGCCATCTTCCTCACCCAGCTGATGCCGTCCACCACCTACCCGCTCCGCTCCGAGCTGCGCCAGCTCGTCTACCAGGCGCTAGTCGACTAGCGGCCGCTACTCGGTGCGGGCGAAGCGGGCCACGGCCAGGCCGAGCAGGACCAGGCAGGTAGCGGCCACGATGGCGATCTGCACCGACACCGGGACCTGCCAGCCGGCCCAGGTGATGCCGGGGTTGAAGGTCGCCTTGGCGGCCGGGGTCAGGTCCAGGTGGTCGAACACCACCGAGCGGATCGGCTCCACCGCATAGGTCATCGGGTTGAGGGTGGTGGCCACGTGCAGCCAGCCGGGCAGGTTGGACAGCGGGAACAGCGACCCGGACAGGAACATCAGCGGGGTGATGGTCAGCTGGACCAGGGGCATGGCCGACTGGACCTGCTTGACCCGGGCCGACAGGAACAGCCCGAGGGCGCAGATCATGAAGGCCATCAGGAACAGCAGCACCACCAGCTCGGCCATCATCACCAGGTTGTAGGGAACCCCGACCAGGGGGGCCAGGGCGAGGATGATCAGGCTCTGGAGGGTGGCCACGGTGGCCCCGCCAAGGCACTTGCCGGTGAGGATGGCGGTGGTGCTGACGGGGGCGACCAGCATCTCCCGGAGGAAGCCGAACTCCCGGTCCCAGACCATCGAGATGCCCGAGAACGCCGCCGTGAACAGCACCGAGGTGGCCAGCACGCCGGGGAACAGGAAGGTCCGGAAGTCGACGTCGCCGTTGGAGGCGATCAGCGACGACAACCCGGTGCCGAGCACGAACAGGAACAGGACCGGCTGGACCAGCGAGGAGACAATCCGGGACCGGTCGCGGCTGAAGCGGATCATCTCGCGCTGCCAGACCACGGCGGCCGCCCGGACCTGGTGGCGCAGGCCGGTGGCGGGCACGCGCACGGCCGCCACCGGCGTCGGGTTGGTCGCGGTCATGCGGCTCACCTCCCCCGGGCGGCCATGGCCATCGGGCTCACCGGGCGGGCGGCCTCGGCGTCGCGGATGGTCTTGCCGGTGTAGGCCAGGAAGACGTCGTCGAGGCTGGGCCGGGTGACCGTGACCGAGCTGATCGGCACGTCCAGCCCGCCGAACAGCTGGGGCACGAAGGCCGCCCCCTCGGCGACGGCGAAGGTCACCGCCCCCTCGTGGACGGCCGCCTCGATGCCGAACCGGTCGGCCAGCTCGGCGATGGCCAGGGCGTCGTCGTCGGTCGTGATCTGGACCCGGTCCTTGCCGATGCCCGACTTGAGGGCGGCCGGGGTGTCGAGGGCGACGATGCGGCCCTGGTCGACGATGGCGATGCGGTCGCAGTGCTCGGCCTCGTCCATGTAGTGGGTGGTGACGAACACGGTGATCTCCTGGCGGCGGTGCAGCTCCTCCAGGTAGTCCCAGATGGAGGCGCGGGTCTGGGGGTCCAGGCCGATGGTCGGCTCGTCCAGGAACAGCACCCGCGGGGAGTGGAGCAGGCCCCTGGCGATCTCCAGCCGCCGGCGCATGCCGCCGGAGAAGGTCTGGACCAGGTCGCCGCGGCGTTCCCAGAGGTCGACCATGGTCAGCACCTCCTGGCGGCGCTGGGCGGCGGTGGCCCGGTCGACGCCGTACAGCTCGCCGTGGAAGCGCAGGTTCTGCTCGGCCGTCAGGTAGGCGTCGAGGGTCGGCTCCTGGAAGACCAGGCCGATGTGGCGGCGAACCTGGTCCCGCTCGCGGGCGACGTCGAAGCCGGCCACCGTGGCCGTGCCGGCGGTCGCCTCGGCAAGGGTGCAGAGGATCTTGATGGTGGTCGACTTGCCGGCGCCGTTGGGGCCGAGGAACCCGAAGGTCTCCCCCGGCCGGACGTCCAGGTCGATGCCGGCAACGGCCTCGACCTGCTTGTAGCGCTTGACCAGCCCGCGCATGGCGATGGCCGCCGCGGAATGCTCCATGGGTACCTCGCTGTGTGCTCTAACGTTGTTCGGGATGCTACTCTAACGGCGTTAGGGGGGCAAGCGGATGGAGGCGGGCCATGGCCCTGACCCAGCAGCAGGTGGTGCGGCGGGCCGTCGACCTGATGGCCGAGGTCGGGCTGGAGGCGCTGACGCTGCGGCGGCTGGCCACCGAGCTCGGGGTCTCGGCGCCGACCCTGTACTGGCATGTCCGCAACAAGCGCCAGCTGCTGGACCTCATGGCCGAGGCGCTGGTCGAGCGGGCGGGCCGCAGCACCGCCCCGGCGCCCGGGCAGCCCTGGTGGGACTGGCTGGCCGAGGAGGCGCGGCTGATGTGGCGGGCGCTGACCTCCCACCGCGACGCCGCCCTGGTCGTCGCCGGGAACCGGCCCACCGATACCGCCCTGCCCGGTATCGAGCAGGTCATGGCCAGCCTGGTCACGGTCGGCTTCCCGCCGGCCGAGGCCCTGCGGATGATCCTGTCGATCAGCAACTACGTCATCGGCTGCGCGGTGGAGCGCCAGGCGGAGGCGGCCAGGGACCAGGACCCCGAGCGCGATGTCCGGCTCCTCCAGCAGGCCGGGGACCTGCCCTATCTGCGGGCGGCCCTGGCCGGCCTCCACGGTCCGGGGCCGTCGGCCGACGACGCCGGCTTCGAGTACGGGCTCGCCCTGCTCATCGGCGGCGCCCGCGCCCACCACGCCGAGCTGATCGGCGCCAGCGCCGGCGCCGGGGCGGTGACCTAGCTACTGGCCGACGCGGCCGTCGATCCGCTCGCGGAGGAAGTCGGCGTGGCCGTTGTGGCGGGCGTACTCCTCGATCATGTGGACCAGCACCTCGCGGAGGACGTCGCCGTCCTTGCCGACGAGGTCGAGGTTGGGCGCCTCGGCCGCGAACCGCTCGGCGAAGGCGACCTCGGCCCGCCAGTTGGCCCACGCCTGGGCGACGATCTCGGGGTCGGCCACAGCGCCGTCGAAGTCGGCCCCGCGGTCGCCGTAGAGGCGCGGCGGGTCCTCCCCGGCCAGTCGCCGGCGGAACCAGATGCGCTCGGCCTCGGCCAGGTGGCGGACCAGGCCGAGCAGCGACAGGTTGGACGGCGGCACCGACCGCCGGGCCATGGCGTCGGCGTCGAGGCCGGCGCACTTCAGCTCAAGGGTCAGGCGCTGGTCGCGCAGGAAGCCGGCCAGGGTGGCCCGCTCGCCCTTGAACCCGCCGTCGGTCCGGGGGTCGTCGTCGGGGCTGACGAACATGTCCGACCAGCCGAACTGGCGGGTGGGCGGGTCCTGGTCGGGGGCCGGGCCGGCGGGGTCGGGCATGCCAGCGATCATCGGCGATCCACGGCCGGCCGCACAACCGATTTGGCGGCCAGGCGGGACAGGACCCGGGGAAGCTCGCCGGGGTGGACAACGCCCAGGCGGGCGGTGGCGCGGGTGAGGGCGACGTACAGGTCGTTGGCGCCGTGGCTGCCGGTGGCCAGGATGGCGGCCGGGTCGGCGACCACCACGGCGTCGAACTCCAGGCCCTTGGCCTCGGCCACGGTCAGGACGGCGACCCTGGCGTCGAGCACGGCCGGGCCCTGGCGGGCGGTGGCCGCCGGCACCTCGGCCCCGATCAGCTCGGCCAGCTCCTCGGCCCGGCCGGGCGGGACCAGGACGGCCAGCTTGCCCTCGCCGACCTGGGCCGCCTCGGCCGCGACGACGCCGCCGAGACCGGCCCCCGGGTCGGTGTCGGCCGGGGCGAGGCGCAGGTGCCAGGGGGTGGTGCCGGCCTCGCGGGCGGAGCGGGGCGGCTCAAGGCCGGTGCCCATGCTGGCCAGGACGTCGGCGGCCACGGCCATGATCTCGGCCGGGGTCCGGTAGTTGATGGTCAGCTCCTCGACCCGCCAGCGCCCGGCGGCGTGGGGGTCAAGGGCCCGGGCCCAGGAGCCGGGCCCCCACGGCGCCCCGGTCTGGGCCATGTCGCCGACCACGGTCATGGAGCGGCTGGGGCTGCGGCGCATCAGCATCCGCCAGGCCATCGGCGACAGCTCCTGGGCCTCGTCGACGATGACGTGGCCGAACACCCAGCCGCGGTCCTGGCTGGCCCGTTCGGCCAGCCCGGCCTGGGGGCCACGGGTGCGCCAGCGGCCGGCCAGCGCCGACGGGTCCAGCGTGCTGGTGTCGGGGGCGTAGCGGGCGGCGTCGCCGATCGTGGTGCCGGCAAGGACCTCGCGGGCATACGCCAGCTCGGCCTGGTCCTGCTCGGCCTGGCGGGCCTCGGCCCGCCGGGCCCTGGCCCCGTCGTCGCCGAGCAGCACCGCCGCCTCGTCCAGCAGGGGCACGTCGGCCGTGGTCCAGCCGGGGTCGCCGTCGGCGGCCGGGCGGAGCAGCTGGGCCCGCTCGGCCGCCTCCAGCCCGCCCCCGGCCGCGGCCAGGCGCTCGGGGGAGGCGTACAGGCCGCCGACGAGCTGCTGGGGGGTCAGCTTGGGCCACAGCCGGTCGACCGCCGAGCGGACCGCCGGGGCGGAGCTGAGCTCGGCCCTGATCTCGTCCAGGTCGGGGTCGAGCAGGCGCTCGTCGGGGAACAGGTCGACCAGCAGGTCGTCGTCCTCTGGGAGGTCGACCTGGGGCAGGTCGTGGGTCAGGGCGGCCACCATCTGGTCGGTGAGGGCGGCCACCACCTCGCGCCGGAAGGTCGACCTGGCCTGGTTGTGGGGCTCGCCGGTCGCCCGGGCCCGGTCGCGGGCCCGCTCACCGGTCGCCGGGTCGAGGCGGAGCCGCTGGCCGCCGACCTCGACCACGATGTCGGCCTCGGGGACCCGCTGGCGGTCGGTGATGGCCCCTGCCAGCAGCTCGACCATGCGGGTGTCGCCCTTGACGGCGGCCGCCTCGACCGGCTCCTTGGCGGTCGCGGCCACGCCCGGGAACAGGTTGCCCACGGTCGACAGCAGCACGTCGGTCTCCCCCAGCGAGGGGAGCACCTGCTCGATGTAGCGCAGGAAGGTCGGGTTGGGCCCGACCACCAGCACGCCTCGGCGGGCCAGGCGCTGGCGGTGGGTGTAGAGCAGGTAGGCGGCCCGGTGCAGGGCCACGGCGGTCTTGCCGGTGCCCGGCCCGCCCTGGACGACCAGGACCCCGGGGAGGTCGGCCCGGATGATCCGGTCCTGCTCGCCCTGGATGGTGGCCACGATGTCGCCCATGCGGCCGGTGCGGCTGGCCGTGAGGGCGGCCAGCAGGGCCGCCTCGCCGCTGAGGCCCTCGCGCTCGGCGTCGCTCAGCGAGTCGAGGTCGAGCACGTCGTCCTCGATCCCGAGGACCTGGCGGCCACGGGTCCGCAGGTGCCGGCGGCGGACCACGCCGCTCGGGGCGGCCCAGGTCGCCCGGTAGAACGGCTGGGCCGCGGGGGCACGCCAGTCCACCAGCAGCGGTTCGCGGTCGTCGTCGAGCAGCCCCATCCGGCCGATGTACAGGTGGCTGCCGTCGGACCGGTCGAGGCGGCCGAAGCACAGGCCGTGCTCGGCCGCGGCCAGCTGGGCCAGGCGCCCGCTGTGCCGGGCCACGAAGGCGTCCCGGTCCACCCGGGCCTGGACGTTGCCGCCGCCCTCGTAGCCGAGGGCCCGCTCCAGCTCGGCCTGGGTGCGCTCGCGCAGGGTGTCCAGACGCCGGTACAGCATCGACACGTAGGCCTGTTCCTGTTCCAGCTCAGCGGCGAGATTCTGCATCCTTGACAAGTGCCCCCATTCGCGGTACTGTTAGTTCGGTGGTTCAGCCGCCTAATTTAGTGTGCTTACGCAGAAGTA
>Ga0307416_100001947_pt1 | contig 11562 bp, 8 predicted proteins | sample DK1Cmetagenome_2_FD_203821 | JGI IMG/M metagenome (GOLD analysis project Ga0307416, IMG submission 203821) | Maize rhizosphere microbial communities from greenhouse at UC Davis, California, United States - DK15-C-3 | ecosystem: Host-associated > Plants > Roots > Rhizosphere > Soil | place: USA...
TCATCAACCTCGGTGCCATGCTCGTAACCTCGCATTTGGACGAGGAAAACGTCGTTGGCACCTACAAAGGCGGCTACTGGTTCGCCCCCTTCATTGCCAGCGTCGACTGCGGCACCGGCCAGGGCCTTACCGTGTTCACTGATGATGCACGTGATGGGTGTCGGCGTGGGTATCGACACCGGCGATGATTTTGGTTGTTGCGTTTGCCAAGATGGAAATTGCCCCCAGTCGGATCAATGGCTGAGGAGTGGGGCGCGGGCCAGGCCGGCAGACAAAACAGTAATGGGACTGGTCGAATCAGGTTCCTATGAGGTCATATCCGTCTGGCTCGACACCCCCATAACGGACCTTGAGCCGGCGGGCAGATCGTCGGAAAGACAGTGCCGCCAGGCACGTCAGTTTTTTGCTGGGTCACGCCGGCTCAAGACCATTTCCAGTATTACCGATTTTTGTTCTGGGATCGCTAGGAGATTTCCAGCGCGATCCGCCGCTGGGGCGGGGGACCCACCACTGTCAGGTCCATTTCGGCCTGGGCGCGGCCGAAGCCTTCCATGTCCATGTAGGGCTGGCCGCCCTCGGTGTACATGTAATCCTCGGTGGGTTTGTTGAAGTACTCGAAGAAGCCATTGAAGACCGACGGCGTGAGGAAGCCCAGCATCTGGGTGTTGTGGGAGTCCAGGGCGACGGAGTGGATGGTGCCGGCCGGGGCGTGCACAAAGTCGCCCTTGGTCAGCAGCATCTCCCGGCCGTTGGCATAGAGCCACATCCGGCCCTCGGTGACGAGGAAGTTCTCAGTGTGCTGTTCGTGGAAGTGCAGCGGGATGTAGGGCGTTTTGGCGCCCTTTGTGTGGACCGCGAAGTAGTTCGAGCCGGTGTTGGCGGGCCGGGACAGGTAGGTGAACATCGTCTGGTAGCTGACCAGGCGCTCGCCCTCGTGCGCGCTGAGGAAGTAGGGGCTTTGCGTGGGCGGCAGGCCGGCGTCGTGCTTGAAGGAAGGCTCCACCCGCTCAACGTCCGGGAACGTTATGCCGAACTCGGCACCCACCTCTGCCTGTTCCTGGAGGCTGGCCGTGTGGCCGGCGCGGACAGGCGGGATGTGGGAGTCGATGGGCGTGCCGACGCGCTCGTAGTAGGCCTCCGCGCCGCCGGGCGTCATCCAGTTGAGGAAACGCGTGTAGTGGCTGGCCATGCGGTAGGCGTGGGGCGTGTTGGGCGGGATGACCACGGAGTCGCCGGGGGTGAGGATGCGGCTTTCGCCGGGAAGCCAGACGTGCAGGATGCCGTCAAAGACATAGAGGGTTTTGTGTTCCACCGCGTGGCTGACGAACGGCGATTCGGCGCCCATGCCGCCGGAGATGTAGGCGGCGCTGAAGATGCCGCCCGTGTCGGCCGCGCGGGCGATGACGGTGACCAGCTGGCCGTTGATCTCGTAGCGGGCGCCTTCGCCTGATGCCATGTAGTAGGGGACAGCTTCGCCGGGCAGGGTGTTGGCCACCGGCAGCTGCTGGTTCATTTCCTCCACGCTGAGGGACATGGTTCCTTCTTTCCAGTCGTCCGGCTGCGCCGGAATGTGACCTCCATCATTACGTGCTGTTGCTCCGGCCAGGAGCCGGAATTTCATTGGGTGAAAGCCAAGTGTGCTGCTTCAGCCTTTGCTGGGATGCTGGCAGACATACCCACGCCACCAGGAGTACCGACCGGAATGAGCCTTGCCACCACCGTCACCCTCGCCGATGGAAGCGTCCGCGGTACCGCTGTGTCCGTTGACGGCGTCGAGGTCCGCCGTTTCCTCGGCATCCCTTATGCAGGTTCCCCGGCCGGGGCGCGCCGTTTCCTGCCGCCGGTCCCCGTTCCTGGATGGGCGGGTGTGCTGGATTGCTCGGTGGCCGGCCCTGCCGCGCCGCAGAATCCGGAAACCCCTGCTCCTCCTGGCCGGAAGCCCAGGACCTGGAGCGAAAGTGATTGCCTGAACCTCAATGTATGGGCGCCCTCTACAGGCGGCGGGGAGCTGCCCGTGATGGTGTGGATCCACGGCGGCGCGTACCTTTCTGGCTCGGGCAGTGACGGCATGTACGACGGCGCCAATCTCGCGGGTGCCACCGGCACCGTTGTGGTGACCATCAACTACCGGCTGGGCGCGTTGGGCTTGCTGCATCTGGCTGAGCTGCTGGGCCCGGAGTACGCGGACTCCTCCAACCTCGCGCTGCTCGACCAACTTGAAGCATTGCGCTGGGTCAGGAAGAACGTTGCCGGGTTTGGCGGGGACCCGGAGAGCGTAACGATCTTCGGGGAATCGGCGGGTGCTGCCGCCGTTGGGACCCTGCTGGGAATACCTGCTTCCACTGGCTTGTTCCGTCGGGCGATCATGCAAAGCGGCACCGCTGAAAGGTACCGCAGTGCCGGGGATTCCTCCCGCATCAGCCTCGAATTCCTGGAATTGTGCGGGCTGGATCCGGCTGGCGCAGGAGAACTCCTGACGCTTCCGGTGGAGCGGCTGCTCGAGGCGCAGGAGAAGCTGGACCAGCGGGCTGGGGCGGAAACGTACGCGGTTTCGCTGCCTTTCAAGCCCACCGTGGGGACACCCTCGCTTCCGGTGCCTCCGCTCGAGGCAGTCCGGAACGGCCTGAACGCTGAGGTGGACCTGCTGATCGGGACCAACCTGAACGAGGGGTCCTTCGCGGTGGAAATGCGGCCGAAGAACCCCGCGGAGCCTTCGCATGAGGGCCGGGCCGCTTCTTTGCTGGCGGAGGCCGGCGCCCTTGGGCGCGAGGTGGAGTATGCGCAGGCGCTTACGTCGGCCTTGGGAGGCGAACCCAGCGGGAAGCGGTTGCTGGAAGCGGCCATTTCCGACGTCGTGTACCGGCAGCCCAGCAACCGGCTGTTGGATGCCCGCCAAGGCTCCGCCGGTAAGACCTTTTCTTACCTGGAGGAGTCCTGCCATGGGTGGGAAGCTGGGCGCCTGCCACGCCCTGGACGTCCCATTCGTGTTCCGGCAGCTCGGGTCGTCTGAGGCCGAGTTCCTGACGCGGGGGAGGTCTCCGCAGAGTTTGGGCGACATGATGAGCACTGCTTGGGCGGCTTTCGCGGGAACGGGTCAGCCTGCCGCCGCCGGTTTGCCCGGGTGGCCTGCTTACGGTCCCGGCCGTAGAACGATGATCCTGGATGAGCTGCCCCGCTTGGAAGCGGACCCTCGCCAGGAGCTTCGCGAGTTCTGGGTGGACGAGCCAGCTTATGAAGCACGGCCTTCGCCTGGGCAGCACGCGCAAACCTAGCTGCCCCTTGCTTGATGTGCAGATTCACAATGCCGCCTACTGAATTGGTTGTCCCGACCCAGTGCCTGCCGCAGGTGACCCTGAGACGATTGTGTGAATCATCGATCAATCGCAAAGGACAAGCCATCATGAGCAACGGTGCTGTGCCCGAACCCGATCCCTCGAAGTTCACAGGAGCCGATGCCGTGTTCCTGCAGGACTTCGCCACCCTCTGCACGTTCGGCGCTACCGCGGGCGGGGGAGTGGAGCGGCAGGCGGGTTCACGCGCGGACGGGGAACAGCGCGCCTGGTTGGCCGGCATCCTTCGGGACAAGGGCTTCGACGTATCTTTCGACCAGGTCGGCAACCAGTTTGGCCTGCTGGAACTGAATCCCGGTGCACCGTACGTGCTGGTGGGCTCCCACCTCGATTCCCAGCCGACAGCCGGACGCTACGACGGCGCCTACGGGGTCCTCGCCGCCGCCCACGCCGCCTTCCTCCTCGCAGCACAATGGCAAGCCGATGGGACAACCCCCCGCTACAACCTGGCCGTAGTGAATTGGTTCAATGAGGAAGGTTCCCGCTTCAAACCGTCCATGATGGGCAGCTCCGTCTACACCGGAAAGATGGCGCCGGAGAATGTCCTCGCCATCACGGACGCGGCAGGCATCACCGTCCGGGAGGCGCTGGAAGCCACCGCCGCGCTCGGCGAGGGCACCGGGCCGAAGGCCGCTTACGCCGCCGAGATTCACATCCAACAAGGCCGCAGCATGGAACAAGACGGCATCACCATCGGCGTCGTCGACTCCAACTGGGCGGCCAACAAGTATCAGTTTGAGGTCCGCGGCGAACAGTCCCACACCGGCTCAACCGTCATCGCCGACCGGCACGACGCCCTCCTGGGTGCGTCGATGCTCGTGGTCGCCGCGAGGGAAATTGCTGATCACTTTCCGGGCGGCGCCGTCCACACCTCGGTCGGCCAGCTTGACGTCTATCCCAACTCGCCCGTCGTCGTACCCTCGCTGGTTACCTTGCTTCTTGACCTGAGGTCCGCCGACGAGGAACTCCTCGCCGAGGCCGACCGGGTTCTCCACGACCGCATAGGCCAGATCGAACAGGCAGCCCGGGTGGAGATCAGCAAGACCGGATCCCACTGCTGGCCGGTCACTCCCTACCAGCCGGAAGGAGTGGCGCTCGCCGAGAAGACCGCGGCAAACCGCGGATTCACTTATACGCGGGTCAAGACGCTGGCCGGCCACGACTCCACCAACCTCAAGGACATGGTTCCCACCGTGATGCTGTTCGTCCCGTCGGTGGAGGGTATCTCCCACAACGAGCACGAGTACACCACGGACCAGGACATCATCAGCGGGCTGCACGTGCTCACCGACGTCGTCCGAAGCCTGTGCCTCGGAGAGCTGGACCCCCGGTAGGCACAACCTTCTGCATGCCGTAAGAAATTACGCTGCCTCGGCCACGCCGCACCAGTCGGCAATGAACAGGGCGATGGTTTTGGTTACCTGGCGCACCGACTCGATGTCCACACGCTCATCGAACCCGTGAATTGCCTCGGACACCGGCCCGTAAACCAGCGCCGGGATCCCTGCGTAGAGGGTAAAGACCCGGCCATCCAGATAACCGGGCGTCGTGAAGCTCTGCAACGCCGAACCGAACACATTGCGGTGCGCCGATGCCAGCACCGCCTCAGCGTCCGATCCTTCCTCCAGGACGTAGCCCTCGGAGAAGAAGCCCGTCCGCTCGGCCGACACCGATGCCCCAGCCCCGGTGGTGCGGAGGCACTCCTGGATCTCGTCCCATGCATTGGCGGCCGGAACCCCCGGGTACAGGGCTGCGCGGACGTCGAACTCGCACCAGGACGGCACGCTTGAGGGCCAATCGCCCCCGGAAATCATGCCGATATTGACGTTAATCGGATGGTCAACGTCCTCGAAGTACGGGTGGCTGCCCTTATCGGCGTTCCATTTGGCTTCGAGCTCCCGCAGCGCCCCCATGACGGTGTAGGCGGCGTCGATTGCGTTGAAGCCTGACGCCATTTCCCGCACATGGGTTGGTTGGCCGGAAACACGGACCCGGAACCAGATCACCCCCACGTTTGCCCGCACCAGCATGTTCTCTTCCGGCTCGGGGATGATGACCGCATCCGCCGTGTACCCGCGCTGCAGCGAAGCCAGCGACCCGTTGCCAGTGCACTCCTCCTCCACGACAGACTGAATGTGGATGGTTGCTGCCGGCGCCAGCCCGGCAGCCCGGATGGCGTCGAACGCGAAGAGGTTGGCGGCGAGCCCGGCCTTCATGTCGCCGGCCCCGCGTCCGTACATCCAGCCGTCCTTCACCACGGCATCCCAGGGGCTGCGTTCCCACGTCTCCACTGGGCCGGTTGGAACAACATCGATATGCCCGTTCAGGATGAGCGAACGGCCCTTTTCCTCCAGGGGAGTGTAGGTACCCACAACGTTGGTGAGGTCCTCGAAGGCCACCGTGCTGGGACCGTAGCCCACGTGCGAAGCGAGGGCTTCGCCGTCGAGCGTCCAGCGGTCCATGGCAAGCCCGCGGGACTCAAGCTCACCGAACATGAGGTCCTGCGCACTCGCCTCGGCCGCCCTCAACGAGGGGTGCCGGACCAGTTCCGCGGTGAACTCAAGCTGACGGTCAAAAGCTGCATCCACGGCGCCGGTAATCCGGCGCGCTGTTTCCGGGTTCAGCATGGCACTCCCTACCGTACGATCGCTTTGTCCTTGACGCGGAGGCGCTCGCCGAAGAATCCACCGGCAGCGGTAATCAGCGACACGACGATCAGCAGCAGGGAAGCTGTCCAGGACGCTCCACCGGAAACACCCAGCAGGGCGACGGCGATCAGCGGCAGGAATCCGCTCAGGGCACCGGCCAGGTTGTAGCCCAAAGCGACGCCGCTGTAGCGCAGCTGGGGCGGGAACATCTCGGTCAGCAGGGCACCGGTGACCGAGTAGGCCACGGAAAGCAGCGCAATGCCGAGAGTGACGGCGAGGACGACGGCGAATGGATTTCGGGAGTCGATCAGCCAGAAGAGCGGGAATGCTGCAGCCGCGGTTACGAGGCCGCCGATGAAGGTCATCCGTCCCGGCCCCACTTTCTCGCTGATACGGCCAATGACCAGGATGACGCCGATCTGCACGACGGCGGCAATCAAGGTTGCGTTGACCATAAGCCCGCGGTCCAAACCCAGGTTCGCGGTGCCGTAGCTGATGACGAAGGTGGTCATGATGTAGAACCCGCCGACCCCGAGGAAAGCGGCAGCGATGGCAACGATCAACCGGCCCCAGGCCTGACGGAAGACATCAAGCGCCGGAATCTTGGCGCGTTCCTCGAGCTTGACCAGTTCACGGAAAATCGGCGATTCCTCGACCTTCAACCGGATGTACAGCGCGACCAGCAGCAGCGGGAACGCTGCCAGGAACGGCAGACGCCAGCCCCAGGAATCAAATACCTCGGACGGCATCAGCAGTACCAGTGCGAAGGCTCCGGAGGACATCAACGTACCGACCGGCGAACCGACTTGCACCAGCGCGGCATACCGCCCGCGCTTCTCGATCGGGGCGTGTTCGACGGCGATGGTCATGGCGCCGCCCCACTCACCACCGACTGCAAGGCCCTGCACCAGGCGCAGGATGGCAAGCATGATGGGGGCTGCGAGGCCGATGGTGCCGAAATCAGGCAGGACCCCGATAAGGCCAGTAGCCACGCCGATCGCGACGATGGTGATCAGCAGCGCTGGACGGCGGCCCATACGGTCACCGATGTAGCCGAACAGGACGGCGCCAAGCGGTCGGGCAGCGAAGCCGACGCCGAACGTGGCGAATGCTGCCAGTGTTGCAGCCGTGGGGTCCAGCGACGTGAAGAACAGTCGGTTGAATACGATGGCTGCAGCGGTGCCGAAGAGGAAGTAGTCGTACCACTCGAGGGCAGTGCCAACGAAGGCCGCCCGGGCAATTTTGCCCGCATCGGCTCCGCTGACAGCTGGTACGGCCGCTTCTTCTCCCCGTGTTGTGTCATGTGGTTGCATGATCAGTCTTTCTGCCTCTCAAGGTGGGACGGGATTGCGCGGTGGTGTGATGGGTGGCCTGAAGTGCATCCAGGTAGTCCTGGCCGAAGACACAGTTGCCCTCAAGCACGGTGGCCAGCACGGCGATTTGCCCGATTTTGTCAGGCGGTACGTCTGCCGGGTGGGCTGAGAGGACGACGAAGTCGGCAAGTTTGCCGGATTCCAGCGTGCCTCGCCGGTCCTCCTCGCCTGCCGTCCAGGCGGCGTCGACTGTGTACGCCCGGAGGGCGGTCTCGGCGTCCACGCGTTCCTGGGGACCCAATGTTGCTCCGCCGGAGGTACGGCGGGTCACCATTGACTGCATGCCGAGCAGGGGCGCCCCGGACGCCACCGGGCGGTCTGAGCTGCCGGGAACCCGAACCCCGAGGTCGAGGAAGGACTTGTGGCGGTACACCCAGGGTTCGCGCTCCGCACCGACGGCGGCCGCCATCGTATCGCCCACCTCAAACAGGAAATGGGGCTGCGGGACCGGGGTGATTCCGAGGGATGCGAAGCGGGAAAGCTGGTCGGGCCGCACCATGCCCGCGTGCTCCACGCGGTGCCGCGCTTCAGCCCGTGGCAGCTTGTGCTGGGCGGCGGCGAAGGCATCCAAGGCGACGTCGACGGCGGCGTCCCCGATTGCGTGCGCGGCGACGTTCCAGCCCGAGCAGTGGGCATCCACGATGCGCTGTGTCAGCTCCTCGAGGGAGAGCTGGAAGCTGCCCGTGCCGTGGTCGTGATCGCAGAAGGGCTCGGTCACGGCAGCAGTGCGGCCGATCAGGGAGCCGTCAATGAAGATTTTCATGGCACCGAGCCGCACGTGGTCGTCGCCGAACCCGGAGGTGATGCCGAGGTCCAGGCCAAAGGTGATCCCGTCTGCGGAATGGGACTGCAGCGGGTGCAGGGCGTCACTGGCGGCCATCAGCTGGACCCGGGTGTTCAAGAGGCCGCGGCGCCGGGCTTCCACATAGGCGGCGAGTTCCACGGGCGAGCGGCCGATCCAGCCGGAACCAATGCCTGCCTCCACCACGTGCGTTAGGCCTTCGGACGCGTATACCGTGCTCGCCGCGCCGATGGCGTCCGCGAGTTCCGTTACGGGGTAGGGGACCACCAGTGCGCTGACGAGCTTCTGGGCCTGTTCCTCAAGCAGTCCGGTCGGCCCATCCGAATCCCGGACGATCTTGCCGCCCTCAGGGGTCACTGCTGATCCGTCCAATACGCCAGTGCGTGCAAGCAGCTCAGTGTTTACGGCGCACATGTGCCCGGAGCGGTGCTTGAGCCAAACCGGGCGGCCGGGGGCGGACCGGTCGAGGCCACTGCGGTGCGGATGGCCGCCCATCACGGTGTCGTCGTAGCCGGATCCGACCACCCACGAATCTTCGGGAAGGTCGAGCGCAAACCGGGCAACGGCGTCGTACACTTCGCCAAGGGTCCGGCACCCGGACAGATCCAGCTCGGCCAGGGACTGCCCAAACCACGCCATGTGATTGTGCGAATCGCCAAAGCCTGGGACGACGACGGCGCTGGCGCAGTCGAGCGTGCGCCTCGCGGGGAGGTGGAGGATGTCGTCGTCGAACCCAACAATCCGCCCGTGCAGCACTCCCATTGCGCGGGCCGTCGGAGCGGCATCAGCCATGGTGAAAATGCTGGCATTGACAAGTTTCAGATCGAGCATGTCGTCGAGCACGTCTTTCCTGGCTAGAGGGCGCAGCCGCAGAACCGGCTCATTCAATGGTGGTCCGGATCACTCACGTAAACAATGGATAAACACAGTGCAGTCCGGTCCTAGAATGGGCATATGCCCAGCGAAGCCTCCGCGGACGCCGTTCCGGTGTCGCGCGGGCCAGCCGAACGGTCGGTGGTGTCGGACGTCGTGGCAGACTGCTTGGCTGACATCGACCGGATCGCGCACGAGTACCTGCTTGAGGTGCGGAAAATCGACGATTATGCGGGCTCGCGGGTAGTCGATCAGGACCTGGAGGAGACCGCCGTCGGGTCGATGGAACTATTGCTGCGGCTGGTGGGCAACCTGCCAATACCTGACCGGCTTGCGGGGATATCCGAAGCGCTTGGCCATCGCCGCGCCCAGCAGGGCCTGCCCCTTGAGTCCCTCCTGCGTGCCGTACGCATGGATTTTCGGGTGCTCTGGACCGCGATGCTGGAGAAGGTTCCTGCCGAGTTCCTGCCAAGTTTCACCAAGGACGCGGTACGTGTCTGGGAAGCGGTCGAATTCCACACCATCCGCGTGCATGCGGGTTATCTCAACGAAGTCGCCACCATGGCACAGGAAAAGGAGACGCGGCGGGCGTTCCTCCTGTCGCGACTCCTCAACTCGGACGGAAAGGACCCGCAGTTGCTGGGCCAGGCCGCCCGTGCGCTCGGGGTGAAGCCGGAGAGCAGCTTCATCGTTGCCGTCGCGGCGGGTCATGCGCAAGAGGAATTCCGGGCCGGTGTGCTGCGAGCCGGCGTCGAGCAGTTCCTGCACGAGCGCGACGGCGCACTGATCCTCATTCTTGAGGACGTTCCCGCCCGGGCGGGACGGGAGCCGGAGGGAACACGTCCTTGGCTCGCCCCGCTGGACTGCTTTGTGGCGCCTCCCGCCCAGTCATTGGCTGATGTACCCCGGATGCTTCGGATCGCAGTGGAATCATTACCAGTCGTGACGCCCGACCGGCCGGGCCAACACACAGTGCGCGATGCCTGGGGGCCCGTTGCCGCCACTAGGCTCGGAGAATACGGAACCGTCCTGGCGGACTCAGTACTGGGGCCGCTTGGAGTGATCAGCCCGCATGAAAGGGACCGGCTCATCGAGACGGTCCAGGCGTACCTTCGCTCCGGGTCGGTGTCTGAAGCTGCCGGTGAGCTGTACTGCCATCGGAACACCGTACTCAACCGGCTTGCCCGATTCGGGCAGCTCACCGGCTTCGATCCCGCCAATCCCCAGGACGCCGCTACGGTGATTGCTGCTCTACACGTCCACTTCCCGCTCGGGGAGTAGCACTACGCGCATCCTGCGCCTGGTGACATCGGTACAGAAGCGTGGGCGGGCAGCGTAACCCTACGTCTTCGTCAGCCGGTACCGTTCAATCTGTTTGAGCCGCCGCAGGAGGCTGTCGCGCCGCGGGTGCGGGACGGCGTCGGCCGCTTCGGCGGTGAGGTCAATGTGTTTGGTGCCGTACTGCCACAACAGCAGGTCATCGAGCAGCCGGTCCGGACCGGGCGAGTAGCGGTGATCCAGGGCCTTGCGGACTTCGGTGATGCGGTTGGCGCTCAGCAGCCCGGCGAGCTGCATGGTCTGGTTAAGGCCGTGTGCGGCGAGGAGCTCCGCGGCCCAGCCCCAGTCGTCATCCACCTTGCGGTCAACGTGGGGGAGCAGGGTGCGCCACACGTCGCGGACCCGGTTGGGTGTCAGCGGCGCGGCGCCCTCACCCTCGGTGTCCCAGAAGCTGCGCACTTCCTCGTAGCGTTCGTGCAGGTCCGCGAAGGCCGTCTCCACCGTTTCCAGCATCGCCGCCGTGGCGGTGAACTGCCGGTCGAAGTGCGGGGTCCAGGCGCGCGGGTCCTCGGCCTTGAACCGGATGTCGTGCTCGATCTCGCTCCACGCGTGCGCAAAAATAGTGCGGATCTGGCACTCAAAGAAGTAGCTGCCATTGGGCTGCGCATCCGGGTTGAAGACCTGCTGGTACTCCTTGACGGCCTCGTTCTGGATGGTCCGCAGGATCAGGTGCCGGCTGGAATAGCCGTAGGTGCCGGACTCGATGGAGCCGATGTCCTTCTCCCGGTCCCCGCGGCAGTCGAACAGTTGCCGCTGCCGCTTGATGATGTTGGCCACCGCGGCATTCTCGGCAGGCAGCTTGGTGATCACCCTGATGCCTACCATGTCATTCAGCGTCCGGAACGGGTCCGGGAACTTCAGCGCCGGCGGGCCGCCCGGCTCCAGCGGCTCCTCGATCCGGGAGATCTTCTCCTTGAACGATTCCACCGTTTTGGTGCGCCCGGTGACGAACAGCGGGGTGACTTCGCTGTCCTTGAGCATGTCCCGCATCAGCAGCAGGACATCCCGCGTTACCAGTTTCAGGGCAGGCCGGACGCGCTCATAGATCTCCACGTTCTGCTGTACAGATTCGCGCAGGCTAGGGTCCAGGCTGTCCCAGTTACTCGGCATAGTCCCAGCTTACGGCCGGGCACTGACAGAACGACGGCGGCTGGAACCTTCAGCGTTCCGCCGGGACA
>Ga0307416_100001948_pt1 | contig 11561 bp, 10 predicted proteins | sample DK1Cmetagenome_2_FD_203821 | JGI IMG/M metagenome (GOLD analysis project Ga0307416, IMG submission 203821) | Maize rhizosphere microbial communities from greenhouse at UC Davis, California, United States - DK15-C-3 | ecosystem: Host-associated > Plants > Roots > Rhizosphere > Soil | place...
CTCGTCCGCTGCGACGATGTCGCGGCGATGCTCGCGCACTACCGCGCGATCGAGAAGGCGCGCGCCGATCTGTCCTTCGACATCGACGGGGTGGTCTACAAGGTCGACCGGCTCGACCTGCAGGAGCGGCTTGGGTTCGTCGCACGCGCGCCGCGCTGGGGCCTAGCGCATAAATTCCCGGCGGAGAAAGCCGAGACGACCCTCGAAGCCATCGACATCCAGGTCGGGCGCACCGGCAAGCTGACGCCGGTGGGCAGGTTGCAGCCCGTCGGGGTCGGCGGCGTCATTGTTGCAAACGTCACGCTCCACAACCGCGACGAGATCGAGCGGTTGGGCCTGCGCATCGGCGACCGCGTCCGAATCCAGCGTGCCGGCGACGTCATCCCGCAGGTGGTCGAGAATTTGACCCGCGACGAGATGCGCCCCGCCTACCGGTTCCCGACGCGCTGCCCGGAATGCGGTTCGGAAGCCGTTGCCGAGGAAGGCGAGGTCGATGTCCGCTGCACCGGCGGGCTGATCTGCCCGGCGCAGCGGTTCGAGCGGCTTCGGCATCTCGTCTCGCGCGGCGCGCTCGACATCGAGGGCTTGGGTGAGAAATCCATTCTCGAGTTCATCGAACTCGGCTGGCTCAACTCACCCGCCGATATCTTCCGCCTGCGCAATCACCGAGCTGAGTTGCTCGGACGTGAAGGCTGGAAGGAGAAGTCGGTCGACAATCTGCTCGCCGCGATCGAGGCCAAGCGTGAGCCCGACGGGCCGCGCTTCCTGTTCGGCCTCGGCGTCCGTCATGTCGGCATCGTCACCGCGCGCGATTTATTGAAATGCTTCGGCACGATCGAGGAGCTGCGCCGCACTGCGCTGTCCGAAGGCGGCGAGGCGGAGCTGTCGTCCGTGCAGGGCGTCGGCCCGGTCGTTGCCGAGGCCTTGGTCGATTTCTTTCACGAGGCGCACAACCGCGAGGCGCTCGACGACCTCCTCTCTGAAGTCTTACCCCAGCCGTTCATGAGCGCTGCGAAGCAAACCGAGTGGAGCGGCAAGACCATCGTCTTCACCGGCAGCCTCGAAACCATGAGCCGCGACGAAGCCAAGGCCCAAGCGGAGCGCTTGGGCGCGCGTGCCGCTGGCTCGGTCAGCGCGAAGACGGACCTGGTGGTGGCGGGGCCGGGCGCGGGATCGAAGCTCAAGAAGGCCGAAGAGCTCGGCATCCGCGTCGTCAGCGAAGCAGAATGGACGCGGATCGTCGCGGAGGCCTAGGCCGCAAGTACCAGCACCGGCCATTCGCCGGAGCCACGTTTAGCCAGCGTCAGGCCGAGGTCTCGGTAGGCTGCGATGACACCCTCCGCCTGCGTGTCGAGCAGGCCGGCCAGGATCACGGTCCCACTCGGCGCCAGCGCTTTCGTAAAATCCGGCGCCAACTCGATCAGCGGGCCCGCGAGAATGTTGGCGATAATCAGGTCGAACGGCGCTCGCGCGGCGAGCATCGGCGAATCCATTCCGTCGGCGACCGCCAGCAGCAACTCTCCGCTGCCGTGGCCGAGCTTCACGCCGTTGATCGCGGCATTGTCGCGCGCGACCTCGACCGCGACGGGATCGATGTCGGTCGCGATGCACTTCGCCTCCGGCCACAACTTCAGCGCCGCGAAAGCGAGCAGCCCGGTGCCGGTGCCGATGTCGGCGATATTCCGGAGCCGCGTGCCCTCGCGCTCCAGCTTGTCGAGCGCTTCGAGGCAGCCGCTGGTGGTCGCGTGCTGGCCGGTGCCGAAGGCGAGGCTGGCGTCGATCTCGAAATTGATGCGCTCGGGCTCGGGCGGGTAGGTTGGCGTGTGGACGGTGAAGCGGCCGGCGCGGATCGGCTGCAGGCCGGCCTGGCTCATGGTGACCCAATCGTCCTCGCCGAGCTGTTCGAACCGCGGTGGGCCATTGCCGAGGCTGGTCAGGGTCGCGATCTCGTGACCGGTCGGCTCATGCTCGAAATAGGCGTGGAGAAGCCATTCCTCGGGCTTCGCTTCATCCGGTTCGTCGGCGACCAGGACCGGCGGATTGGGGCTGTCCGGGAACAGATCGCCGGAAGTCGCGACCGCCTCGCCCTGCGCGCGCGTGCAGGGGACGGTGATGCGCACGCTCACTTGGCGGCGGCTTCCTTGGCGAGCCGGTCGTCCAGGTTCTTCGTCAGCGTCGTTGCATAATCACGGCAGGCGTTTTCATCGAGCAGCGGCTTCCCCAGCGCAAAGCGCTCAGGCATGTGGCTGGCCGACGGATGCGGCGTGATCAGAATCTCGCACGGGCTGGCCGCGACCCTCGCGATCGAGGCGCGATAGGCGGTGAGATAGGCGGGATGGTCGCTGAACCGGTAATTCGGGCTGCTCACTGGCGACAGGCTGTCGGCATAGACGATGGTGCGGCAGACGCCGCCGTCGCAGCTGACCCAGCGCCAGCTGAGCGCGCCGGGTGTATGGCCGGGGGTCGCCATCGCGGTCAGCATGAGGTTGCCGAGCCGTACCTCCTGCCCGTCGACGATGGTCCGGCCGACGGTCGCCGGAGCGAATGGCTTGAGCGTCCCCGACTGCGGATCGTCCGCGCTCGGCGTGCCGGTTTCGAGCACCTTCTTGGCCGGGACCGACGAGATGACCATCGCGCCGCTCAGGCGCTGCAGCTTGGCGATCCCGCCGACATGGTCGAAATGCTCGTGGCTGTGGAGGATGAACCTGATGTCCCCGACCCGGTAGCCGAGCCGGCGGATATTGTCGGCGATAAGGTCGGCGGCCTCTTCGGGCCCGCCGTCGATCAGGACATCGCCCTGGTCGCCGACGATCAGGATCGAGGAGATGCCGCAGGTTCCGACCTCGTAGGTGTTGGCGTGGATGCGGACCGGTGGCGCCGGCCTGGTCCAGTCGTCCGAACCGGCGCACGCCGCCGCCCAGCGGGGGCCGGCGGTTTCAATCGGCGCCCGCGGCTGCTCGATGGTCCGCGGCGCCTTGCCGAGCGGAATGGAGATTCCCTGCGCTGCGAGGAAGAAGGCGAGGCTAACGGACATAGCTGGCGCCGTTGACATCGACGACGCTGCCGGTGGCCGAGGCGGGCGCGTCGGCGGTCAGCCAACGGATCACCTCGGCGACCTCGTCGGTCGTCGCGACCCGGCCCAAAGGAATGTCGGCGACGATCTGCGCGCCGCCGCGGCCGGCGAGATATTCGTCGGTCATTTCCGACACGGTGAAGCCCGGCGCGACCGCGAAGCACAGGATGCCCTCACTCGCGTAGCCGCGGGCGATCGTTCGAGTCATCGAAACAATCGCGCCCTTCGAAGCGGCATAATGCCAGTGCTGCGGGCTGTCGCCGCGGAATGCGGCGCGGCTTGCGACATTGATGATTCGCCCGCCCCCGCCGCGATCGAGAAAGTGCGAGACCGCGAGCCGGCTGAGGTCGGCCGACGCCTGGAGATTGATGGCCAGAGTCCGCTGCCAGGCGGCATGCCACTCAGCGTCGGAGACGTTGTCGGCGATGCCCTCGTAAATGCCCGCGTTGTTGACCAGCACGTCGATCTGCCCGCCGAGCTCGTCGAGCGCGGTGTCCCAGATGTTACGCGGCGCTCCCGCGTCGGCGAGGTCGCCGGCGATCAGGCTGTCGCTGCCTTTGGTTGAGTGGCCAACGACCTTGTGGCCGCACTTCTTGAGCAGGTCGTAAGTCGCGCCGCCAATCCCGCGGCTGGCGCCGGTGATGAGGATGTTCATTCCGACGCTCTGTCATTGCGAGCCTAGCGAAGCAATCCAGTCTGGATTGCCGCGCCGCTAACGCTCCTCGCAACGACGACTGCGGCGCTTAGGCAGCCATGCCGTTGACGAAGGCCTTGGCGGTCGACTTGAAGTTGGCGATCTGCTCCGAGAAGCGGCCGAAGCCCTGCTCGACCTGGTCGATGTCCTTGGCGACATTCTCGGTGTCGCTGCGGATCGCGGCGATGGTCGAGCTCATCGAGTCGGCGGCAAGCGCAGTTTCGTCGACCGCGGCGGTGATCATCGTCACCGTCTGCGCCTGGAGCTCCATCGCTTCGCGGATGCGGTCGGCCGAGCTTTGGACCTCCTCGACCGTGCCCTGGATCGAGCCGTTTGCTTCGACGGTCTGCCTGGTGGCCTGCTGGATCGCAGTGATCTTGGCGGTGATGTCGTCGGTCGCCCGCGCCGTCTGGCTGGCGAGGCTCTTCACTTCCTGGGCAACCACCGCGAAGCCGCGACCGGCATCGCCCGCTCGGGCCGCCTCGATGGTGGCGTTGAGCGCGAGGAGGTTGGTCTGGCCGGCGATGTCGCGGATCAGGCTGAGGATCGATTCGATCGCTTCGACGTGGGCCGAAAGCGCCTGGCTGACCTTCACCGCCTGGCTTGCCTGGTCGCTCGCACGAACGGCAACGCCCGAAGCAACCTCGACTTCGGCGCGGGCATCCTCGATCGCGCGGATCAGGCCCGCAGCGGTCTGGGCGGCCTCGCGCATCGCGACCGCCGACTGCTCGGCGGCGGCGGCGACTTCACTCGTTTTGCCGAGCATCCCGCGTGCCGAGGCGGAAGTCGAGCGCGTGCGGTCGGTCAGCGCCTTCGATTGCTCGGTGCTGGCGCGGACGAGGTCGGCGACCCGACGCTCGAACTCGCCGCTCTCGCGGCCGCGGGAGTCGGCGGCGTCGATCGCTTCGAGCAGCGAAACCTGGGCAAGGATGATGTCGATCTCGAACGCGCCGAGGCGCTGGAAGGCGCAGAGCAGTTGCTCGAGCTTGTCCTGGTCCTCGGCGTAGCGTTCGGCGATGCGCGCCACGATTCGGCTGGCCGCTTGGCTGCGCGCCGCGATGTACGCCGGGACCGAGACCTTCTCGGCGAAGATCTGGCGGCCGTAATCGGCGACCGACTGGATCCAGTTGGCATCGACCTTGGCGGAATAGATGGCGATGAAGCGCTCGGCGCGCTCGCGGCCGAACTGCGCGATAATCTCGGCCTTGATGATGTCCGCGACCTCGTCGCGCAGCACGGACACGTCGCGGTCGAGCGACCCGTCGCCGTTGTAAGCGGCCAGCCGCGCATTCACCTGCTCGTCCGTCAGCCGCTGCAGCTGCCCAGTGTCGACGCCCATCCGTCCGCTCTCCGTCCTGACCTTGATGTCCCTGGCGCTGCTCATGGGCCAGGAATGGTTAAGAGGGGGTTAGGCGCCCGGTGAAACTTGCCACCCAAAGGGCCGCGCCCTAAGCGGCGGCCTCATGGCAAATGCACCATCCCGCCCACTCTCGCCGCATCTGACGATCTGGCGATGGGGCCCCAACATGGCAGCCTCGATCCTCCACCGCGCGAGCGGCGTCGTGCTGTCATTCGCGGGTCTCGGAATCCTCACCTGGTGGCTTTACGCGATTGCAAGCGGACCCCAGGCGTATGACCGCTTCACGGCGGCGGCGAGGCATCCGCTGGAGCTGGTCGTGTTGGTCGGGGTGACGTGGAGCTTTTTCCAGCATTTGCTGACCGGCATTCGCCACCTGGTGACCGACACCGGCGCCGGCCTGGAACTTGGCATCAACAAGACCTCCGCGATCCTGACATTCGTCGGGGCCGTCGTGCTCACGGCAGCCCTGTGGTTCTATTTCCTGGGAGTGGCGAAATGAGCCTTGGCGACAGCTCAACGCCGCTCGGCAAGGTTCGAGGGCTCGGCTCGGCGCAGCATGGCGGCGAGCATTGGCTGACCGAGCGCGTCACCAGCATCGCACTGCTCCTGCTCGGCACGTGGTTGATTGCTTCGCTCCTGCTGCTTCCGCAGCTCGACCAGCGCACACTGCTCGAATGGCTGCACGCGCCGAGCGGCGCGGTGCCCATGGCCCTATTGGTCATCATCGGATTCAAGCACGCGCTCGACGGCATGAAAGTCGTCGTCGACGATTACGTGCATGAGCCGGGCAACAATTTCGTGACCAACCTCGTGATGCTGTTCCTCGCCGTTGGCGGCGGCGCGCTCGCCCTGTTCGCGCTCGCCCGGATCGCGTTCGGGGGAGTCGCGTGAGCGCTTACCAGATCGTCGATCATACTTATGACGTGGTGGTGGTCGGCGCCGGCGGCGCGGGCCTGCGCGCGACGATGGGGGCCGCCGAGGCGGGCTTGAAGACCGCCTGCGTCACCAAGGTCTTCCCGACCCGTAGCCACACGGTCGCCGCGCAGGGCGGGATCGCCGCCGCGCTCGGCAACATGGGCCCCGACCATTGGCAGTGGCACATGTACGACACGGTCAAGGGCTCCGACTGGCTCGGCGACCAGGACGCGATCGAATATCTCACCCGCGAAGCGCCGGCGGCGGTGATCGAGCTCGAGCATATGGGCCTGCCCTTCAGCCGCACCGCGGACGGGCGCATCTACCAGCGCGCGTTCGGCGGGATGACCCAGAACATGGGCGAGGGCCCGCCCGCGCAGCGCACTTGCGCCGCCGCCGACCGCACCGGCCACGCGATGCTGCACACGCTCTATTCGCAGAGCCTGAAGCACGACGCCGATTTCTTCGTCGAATATTTCGCGATCGACCTGATCATGGAGAGGGACGCCGCAGGCGTTCCCGCCTGCCGCGGAGTCGTCGCGCTCAACCTCGACGACGGGTCGGTCCACCGCTTCCGCGCGCAGGCGGTGGTCCTCGCGACCGGCGGCTACGGCAAGATCTATTACACCGCGACCTCGGCCCACACCTGCACCGGCGACGGCAATGCGATGGTGCTCCGCGCCGGCCTGCCGCTCCAGGACATGGAGTTCGTCCAGTTCCACCCGACCGGGATCTATGGCGCCGGCGTTCTGATCACCGAGGGCGCGCGCGGCGAGGGCGGCTATCTCACCAACGCCAGCGGCGAGCGGTTCATGGAGCGCTATGCGCCGAGCGCGAAGGACCTCGCTAGCCGCGATGTCGTGTCGCGCGCGATGGCGATGGAAATCCGCGAGGGGCGCGGGGTCGGCGAGCAGAAGGACCATATCTTCCTCCACCTCGACCATATCGACCCGAAGATCCTGCACGAACGGCTGCCCGGAATCACCGAAACGGCCAAGACGTTTGCGGGGGTCGATTTGACCCGTCAGCCGATCCCGGTGGCGCCCACGGTGCATTACACGATGGGGGGCATCCCGACGAACTATCATGGCGAGGTCGTCACGTTGAAGGACGGCAACCCGGATGCAGTCGTACCGGGCCTGTTCGCGGTCGGCGAAGCGGCCTGCGTTTCCGTCCACGGCGCCAACCGCCTCGGCTCCAACAGCCTGATCGACCTGGTCGTGTTCGGCCGTGCAGCCGGCCTCAGGCTCGCCGAGGTCGTGAAGCCCGGCGCGATCCAGGACGAGCTGGCGAAGGACGCGGCGGACTTCGCGCTCGCCAGGCTGGACAAGTTCCGCCATGCCGAAGGAGGCAGCCCGACCGCCGCAATCCGGCTCGACATGCAGCAGGTGATGAAGGATGATTGCGCGGTCTTCCGCACCGACCGCACGCTCGCCGACGGCGTCGGCAAGATCGACAAGGTCTATGCGCGGATGGCCGACGTCCACGTCAGCGACCGCAGCCTCATCTGGAACAGCGACCTGGTGGAAACGCTCGAGCTCGACAATCTGCTCTCGCAGGCCGTCGTCACCATGCACTGCGCCGCGAACCGCAAGGAAAGCCGCGGCGCGCACATGCAGGAAGATTATCCCAAGCGCGACGACGCGAACTGGATGAAGCACACCATCGCTTGGGCCGACGGCTGGGGCGGCAAGGGCGGCGGAGTAAGGATCGACTACCGCCCGGTCCACGAATTCACGCTCACCGACGACATCCAGTACATCAAGCCCAAGGCGCGAGTTTACTGATCGGCCAACCGTGGACCGCCGAAAGCGAGTCCGACTGCCCTAGTCGGCGGTCTGAGCGCTGTAACTGACGCTTCGTTTCAAAATTCAGTATGCCGGGCCGAGTCATGCAAACCGAGTCAAACCCAGTCCTCGCCCGTCACAACGTCAACGTCCGGGGAGCGGGCGATCGCACGATGGTGTTCGCTCATGGGTTCGGGTGCGACCAGACGATGTGGGAACCGGTCGCTCGAAATTTCGAGCGCGACTTCAGAATCGTGTTGTTCGATTACCTGGGCCACGGCCAATCGGATCTCAGCGCCTATTCCGCTGAGCATTACTCCAATCTTCAGGCTTATGCCGACGACCTCGTCGCAATCGGGCGCGCTCTCGAATTGCAGGATGCGGTTTTCGTCGGCCATTCGGTCAGCGCGATGATCGGCGCGCTCGCGACGCTCGGGGCGCCCGGCATGTTCTCCGACCTGATCATGGTCGGGCCTTCGCCCAGATATATCGACGACGAAGGCTATCGCGGCGGCTTTTCACGTGAACAGATTGAGGAATTGCTTGAGTTCCTCGCCGACAACCACCTCGGCTGGTCCGCGACGATGGCGCCGGCGATCATGGGCAATTCGGACCGGCCCGAGCTCAGTGTGCGGCTCGAGAACAGCTTTTGCAGCACCGATCCGGAGATTGCGCGGGATTTCGCGCGTGTGACCTTCCTTTCGGACAATCGCAGCGATCTTGCATCGGTGGCCGCGCGGACGCTCGTCCTCCAGTGCAGCAACGACATCATCGCTCCAATCGAGGTCGGCGAATATGTCCACGCGTCGCTGCCCCGCAGTGAATATCGCCTGCTCGAGGCGACGGGCCATTGCCCCAACCTCAGCGCACCCGAAGAAGTGATCACGGCCATCCGCGACTTTGTCTGACCAGCTCCCTCTCGAAGATTTCGAGGATCTCTACGAAACCGCGCCTTGCGGTTATGTCTCGATCTCGCCCGACGGGCATATCGTCAAGGCGAACAGGACCATCGCCCAGTGGCTTGGGTTCGAGCCCGACGAGCTGGTTGCAAAAGCGCTTCACGATATCATCAGCTTCGGCGCGCGGATCGCGTTCGAAACTCATCTTGCGCCGCTATTGCGCATGCAGGGTCACGTCCATGAGATCGCCCTCGATCTGCTGACGTCGGGCGGCGAAAAGGTCCCCGTTTTCGGCAACGCTGCGGAAAAGCGTGGTCCGGACGGGCGGCATCTGTTTACCCGGCTGACTTTGTTCAAGGCGGTCGACCGCCGGACCTACGAGCGCACCCTGGTTGACGCCCGCGGTAAAGCGGAAGCGGAATCCCGGGCTTACCGGGATGCGGCATTGCTTCGCGACCGATTTATCGCGGTGCTCGGTCACGACCTGCGTAATCCGCTCGCCGCCACCGCCGCCGGAATCGGGCTGCTCCGTCGCAGCGAGCAGCTCAGCGAGCGCGGGCGCACGATCCTCGACGAGATGAATGGGAGCGTCGGACGCGCGTCCGCGCTCGTCAACGACCTGCTCGACCTCGCCCGAGGCAGCCTGGGCGGCGGTTTTCTTATCGAGCGTAATGCCGACGCGCCGCTGACTCCCGCGCTCATGCAAGTCGTCGCGGAGGCCCGCAGCGTTTCGACGGAGAGCCAGATCGACGCACACTTCGACATCGAAGAGCCGGTTTATTGCGATCGCGGCCGCATCGGTCAGCTTGCCGCCAATCTCCTCGCAAATGCCGTCACACACGGCAGCCCCGAACGGCCGATCGAGTTCGACGCGAGCACGCGCGGAGAGGCGTTCGTGCTTTCCGTTGCCAATGCCGGAGAACAAATTCCCAAAGACGTAATCGACCGGCTGTTCCAGCCCTTCTTCCGGGGCTCGCGCCCAAGCCAGAACGGCCTCGGACTCGGCCTGTTCATCGCGTGGGAGATCGCCAAGGCGCACGACGGGCAGCTGGATGTCAGCTCGACTGAGGAAGAGACCCGCTTCACTTTCACCATGCCAGCACGGCGTGGCGGATCACAGGGCCAGTAGCCCTTTTGCGTAGCATTGCGCCTTTTCGGCATAGTGCGCCGCTGACGCGCGCAGTAACTGCCGCTCCTGGTCAGTGAGCCGCCGCACCACGCGCGCCGGGGTGCCGACGATCAGACTGTCGCCTGGGAAGGTCTTGCCTTCGGTCACCAGCGCGCCCGCGCCGACGATGCATTCGGGCTCGATCACCGCACCGTTCAAGATCCGCGCGCCCATCCCGATCAGGCAATCATCGGCGATGGTGCAGCCGTGGAGAATCGCCTGGTGGCCGACAGTCACCCGCGCTCCGATGATGAGCGGGGAGCCTTCGTCCGAATGGCAGACAGAGCCGTCCTGGATGTTGGTCTCGTCGCCGACGACGATCGGCGTGTTGTCGGCGCGGATGATCGCTCCGAACCAGACGCTCGCCCGCTCGCCCAAGCGAACGTCGCCGATGAGGTCCGCTGACGGCGCAGCCCAGGCGCTGGCGGCATGTTGGGGGATCAATTCGCCGAGGCGGTAGAGCGGCATCACCCTGCTCTAGCGGCCCTCCGCGGAGGCGCAAAAGAAAAGGCCGGGGGGAGAACTCCCCCGGCCTTTGTCGATACGTCAGGTCAATATTAGAATTCGACGTTGAGCGATGCCATGAAAGTGCGCGGAGCGCCGATCTGAACGAACGGCGGCGATCCATAGGTAGGTACCGTCGTCGAGGTCGTGCACGACGGCGTGGACGTCGCGTTGCAGGTCCGAGTGGAGGTCGACTGCGCGAGCCCCCCGCCGAAGCCACCGACAAAGAACTTGTCGAAGGCGTTGTACAGATTGAACTGCAGGTAGGTTTTCTTCCAAGCGGCCGCTGGTGAAATCCAGTCGAGGTTCACGCGGGCGTCAAGATTGACCAACCAGTAGGCGGGAGTTTTGGCCGGGAAGATCTGCTCTTGCACAACTCTGCCGGCAGTCGTCGTTGTAATGCCGATGTCGCCGCGGAAGACGGGAGCATTGTTGTCGAAAACGAACCGCGGTCCGCTGCGCTTGGCGTTGATGCCCATCGAGACCGGCCCGATATCGCCGTGAGCCGACACTCCGTAGCTGTATTTCGCCGAACCCGACTCGCGGTTGCCCTTGGTGAAGGCGCAGTTCTGGAGACCCTGCGTGCTCGTCTGGCTGACCGTATCGCAGGTCACGCCGGCCGGAAGTGAGCCGATCTGGATATTGTCCTGAATCTTGCTCTTGTTCCACGAGCCGAACACGTAGAGCGTCAGGTGCTTCATGGGCTCATAGGCGACAGAGCCGTCGATGCCCCACTTGTTCACCGTGCCCAGGTTCCGGAATACCGAGACGTTGAGTTCTGGGTCAAAGGCCGATGCCTGGCGGTTCGTGAAGTGCGTGTACCAACCGCCCAGCTGTGCCTGAATCTTGCTCGAGCTGTAGCGCAATCCGCCGTCGAAATTGTCGGTCAACTCCGGTTTAGGCTTCGCCGCATCAGTCGTGATCGGGAAGAAGAAGCTGTTGTAGAGATTGTCCGTGCTGGGGACCGATAAGCCCTTTGAATAGTTGCCGAAGGCGCTGACCTGACTAGTAATGGCATAGGTCAAGCCAATGTTTGGCAATGGCTTCTTGTAGGTGAAACGACGCTTCTGCGGCGGTGACCATCCACTCAGTACCCGGCCCGTCGTGGGATCGACGACCTGCGGATTCAGTGTGGCCAGAATGGCATCACGAGCAGGATCG
>Ga0307416_100001949_pt1 | contig 11560 bp, 16 predicted proteins | sample DK1Cmetagenome_2_FD_203821 | JGI IMG/M metagenome (GOLD analysis project Ga0307416, IMG submission 203821) | Maize rhizosphere microbial communities from greenhouse at UC Davis, California, United States - DK15-C-3 | ecosystem: Host-associated > Plants > Roots > Rhizosphere > Soil | place...
GCCCATTTCGTGACAGGCGCGGTGGATTCTAAGCGCGATCTCGCCGCGGTTGGCGATCAGCAGCTTCTGGATGGGCATCAGCCGATGATCACCAGCGGCTGATCGAACTCGACCGGCTGGGCGTCGGCCACCATGATCTTCTTGACCGTGCCGCCAGCCGGCGCGGTGATCGGGTTCATGACCTTCATCGCTTCGACGATGAGAAGAGTGTCGCCGGCCCTCACCGGCTTGCCGACCTCGATGAACGGGACGCCGCCGGGTTCGGATGACATGAACGCGGTCCCGACCATCGGCGACTTGATGGTAGTGCCGTCGACCTCCTCCACCGCCGCCGGCTGGCCGCCGGCATCTTCCTTGCCGTGGACCGCGGGTGCGGTGGGCGCGGGCGCAGCGGCGAAGGCAGGAGCAGCGGCGGCGATCATCGGGCCAGCGCCGCGCACGACCTTGATCCGCCGGCCACCGTCTTCGACTTCGATCTCGGTCAGCTCATTTTCGCTCAGGAGTTCCGCAAGCTCACGCACCAGGCTGGTGTCGATGCGCATTCCCTTTTCGCCGGAAGCGGCGAGGTCTTTCGGTGGCGCCATTATATTCCCTGTGTCTTTGGGGGTGCGCTCTGTCAGACGATGCGCGCTTCGTCCACCCTTCAACGCACTTGGCGGAAGGGGCGGCGAGTCCTATTGCGCGGCGCATGGAGCTCAAGGAAAGCATCGCGATCCACGTCAACGGCGACCTGCGTCACGTGACGGTCGGGATCACGCTCGCCGACATGCTCGCCGAGCTTGGGCTCGACCCGCGCAAGGTCGCGGTCGAGCGCAACCTGGAGATCGTTCCTCGCGGGACGTTCGATGATGTGCGCGTGGAAGATGGCGACCGGCTCGAAATCGTGCATTTTGTCGGAGGCGGCTGAGTTGACGGCCCAGCAGGACATCCGGGCTGACACCTGGACCGTTGCCGGCCGGACGTTCAGCTCGCGGCTGATCGTCGGCACCGGCAAATACAAGAGCCTCGAAGAGAATGCCGCGGCGGTCGAAGCGTCGGGCGCGGAGATCGTCACGGTCGCAGTGCGGCGGGTGAACATCTCCGATCCCGACCAGCCGCGGCTGACCGATTTCATCGACCCCGACAAGGTCACCTATCTGCCCAACACCGCGGGCTGTTTCACGGCCGACGAGGCGATCCGCACGCTGCGGCTGGCGCGCGAGGCGGGCGGCTGGAACCTGGTCAAGCTCGAAGTGCTGGGCGAGGCGAAGACGCTCTACCCCGACATGCGCGAAACGCTGCGGGCGACCGAGGTGCTGGTCGCCGACGGCTTCGAGCCGATGGTCTATTGCGTCGACGACCCGATCGCCGCGAAGCAGCTCGAGGAAGCGGGAGCGGTGGCGATCATGCCGCTGGGCGCGCCGATCGGCTCCGGGCTCGGAATCCAGAACCGCGTGACCATCCGCCTGATCGTCGAAGGAGCGGGCGTGCCGGTGCTGGTCGACGCCGGCGTCGGCACGGCGAGCGATGCGGCGGAGGCGATGGAGCTTGGCTGCGACGGCGTGCTGATGAACACCGCGATCGCCGAGGCCAAGGATGCCGTGCTGATGGCGCGGGCGATGAAGGCCGCGGTCGAGGCGGGACGGCTGGCGTATCTCGCCGGGCGCATGCAGAAGCGCCGCTATGCGGACCCCAGCAGCCCGCTGGCCGGCTTGATTTAGGCGACCGCCCGGTCGCTGCGACTCATTTGGTCGCGGTCACAATATGCGCCGACATCGGCGCTTCGAACCCGTTCGGCCCGTCGAACCGTTGCGCCGACCTCGAAAAGCTGGCGAAAACGTCGTCGAGCGCGCCGGCGCCATATTCCTCGAGCTCGACCCGCATCGGCGAGCCGTAGCAAAGGCCGCGCGCGGCGTCGTCGGCCGAGCCGCTGCGGCTTGGAAGAACGACGGTTTCGATCGCGACCTCGGCAAAGCCCGCGGCCTTGAGGTCGCGCTCGATCCATTCCGGGTCGTGATAGCTGAACGGGCCGCGTTTCATGAACATCGGCGGGTTGTCGGGGAACTGCTCGATCATCGTTTGCTGCGCGAGGTCGCTCAGCGGGTTGCGCTCGATCGCGTCCCAGACCGCGAGGAGGTAATGGCCGCCGTCGCGGAGCATGCGCCGGGCCTCCGCATTGCCCTTCACCTTGTCGGGGTAGAACATCGCTCCGAACTGGCAGACGACAAGGTCGAAGGTCCCATCGTCGAAGGGAAGCTCCAGGGCATCGGCCTGGCGGAACGAGACCTTTGGCGACGACACGCGGGTCGCGGCCACGTCGAGCATCGCCTGGTTGAGGTCGATGGCGACGATCTCCGCATCCGGCAGTGCAATGGTCAGCGCCCTCGTCACGACGCCGGTGCCGGCAGCGGTTTCCAGGACGCGTCCGGGCTTCAGTGTCGCGGCGCGCCTGGCGAGCTCCTCGGCGTAGGGCTGGAACAGCAAGGGCACCATGTACCGCTCGTAATTTTCCGGAATGGCGCCCGAGAACCTGACGTCGATCGAAACCATTGGAACGCCCCTCCGCGGAAATTGGTTTTGCCCCAGAGTCGCGCCAATGACAGACTTCGCATCCGAGCGCGAGGCGATGGTCGAGCGGCAGCTGAGGCGCCGCGGGATCACCGAGCCCGAGATCCTCGCCGCCTTCCGCGCCGTGCCGCGCGAGGCGTTCGTCAGCGATCGGCATGCGCACCTTGCCTATGGCGACCATCCACTGCCGATCGAGGCCAACCAGACGATCTCGCAGCCGTACATCGTCGCGCTGATGATCCAGGCCGCGGCGATCAAGGCGGGCGACACGATGCTCGAGGTCGGCTCGGGCTCGGGCTACGCGGCGGCGGTGATCAGCCGGATCGCGGCCAAGGTGATAGGGATCGAACGGCAGCACGCGCTCGTCGAGATCGGGAGGGAGCGGCTCGCGCGGCTCGGCTACGACAATATCGAGATCGTCGAGGGCGACGGCACGCGCGGCTGCCCTGACGAAGCACCGTTCGACGCGATCCTCGCGGCGGCAAGCGGCAGCCACGTCCCCGAGGCGCTGATCGCGCAGCTCGCGCCGAACGGACGGCTGGTGATGCCGATCGGAGAGCCCGGCTGGGTGCAGGAGCTGGTCAAGGTGACCAAGCAGGACGACGGCGTTCTCAGGCAGGAGAATTTGGGCGGAGTTCGATTCGTGCCGCTGATCGGCGCCGAAGGGTGGAGCGGTTAGCGCGTCGCTTTCTCGCGGAGCCTGGTGATGGTCGTGGCGTTGGTGATCTGCTCGACGTCGGTCTTGCAGTGGATGAGGCGGATGCCCTTCCGCTTCAGCGCCTCGTCGAGCGCGGGCCCGAACTCTGCGGTTGTCTCGACAGTCTCGGCCCAGCCGCCATAGGCGCGGGCGAGGGCGGCGAAGTCGGGATTGCGAAGCTCGGTCGCGCTGATCCGCTGCGGATACTCGCGCTCCTGGTGCATTCGGATCGTGCCGTAACTGCCGTTGTCGACTAGGATGACCAGCAGGTCAGCGTCGTATTGCGCGGCGGTCGCGAGCTCCTGGCCGTTCATCAGGAAATCGCCGTCGCCGGCGACGCACAGGACGGAGCGATCCTTGAAGCGGAGCGCCGCGGCGACCGCGGCTGGGACGCCGTAGCCCATGGTGCCGCTGGTCGGCGCGAGCTGGGTCGGCATCGGGCCGTAGCGCCAGTAGCGGTGCCACCAGCCCGAGAAATTGCCGGCGCCGTTGCAGATGATGGTGTTCTCGGGGAGCTTCTCGCGCATCGCCGTGACGCACGGGCCGAGGTCGAGCTTGACGCCTTCACGCGGCTGGGGCTCAGACCATGAGAGCCATTCCTGGTGGGCGTCCTTGCCGGCGCTGAACGGCACCAAATCCGGGTCGATCCACTCCTCGAGCATCTCGGCGAACTCGCCCATGTCGGCGCAGATCGGCAAGTCGGCGTGATAGACCCGGCCGAGCTCGTTGGGGTCGGGATGGACGTGGACCAGCGTCTGGCCGGGATGGTCGGGGGTGATGAGCGTGTAGCCGTCGGTCGTCGCTTCGCCGAGGCGCGCGCCGACGGCGAGGATCAGGTCGGCTTCGCGGATGCGCTGCTGCAGCTTGGGGTTCGGGCCGTAGCCGAGATTGCCCGCATAGACCTGGCAGCTGTTGCAGATCGCGTCCTGGCGACGAAACGCCGCGGCGACGGGGATACCGTAGCGGAAGGCGAAATTGGCGAAATGGTGCGCCGCGCGCGGGCTCCAGTCGGCGCCGCCGACGATGGCGATCGGGTTGGTTGCATCCTTCAGTAATTCGAACATCGCCTGGATGGCGCCGGGATCGGGTTCTTCGGCGACGGGCGGGACGCACGGGCGGTCCGAGACCTCGACCTCGTCGCGCAGCATGTCCTCGGGCAATGCGAGTACGACCGGGCCGGGGCGGCCGGCGGTCGCGACGCGCCAAGCACGGGCGAGATATTCTGGGATTCGCCGTGCGTCTTCGATCCGTGCCGCCCATTTGGCAATCGGGGTGAAGAACGCCGGGAAGTCGATCTCCTGGAAGCCCTCGCGGTCGCGGTCGCCGCGCGCGACGTCGCCGATGAACAGGAACATCGGGGTCGAATCCTGGAAGGCGACATGGACCCCGGCGCTGGCGTTGGTCGCGCCCGGCCCGCGGGTGACGAAGGCGACTCCGGGACGGCCGGTCATCTTGCCGTCGGCATCGGCCATGTAGGCGACCCCACCCTCCTGCCGGCAGACGACGGTTCGTATTTCGGGCGTGTCGTGAAGCGCGTCGAGCACCGCGAGGAAGCTCTCGCCCGGCACGGTAAAGATGCGGTCGCAGCCATTGATGCGGAGTTGGTCAACAAGGATGCGGCCGCCGGTGCGTAGGGTCATGGGCGGCGCGTTAGCGCGTCAGGTGAGCGGCGGCAAAGGGCTTACCGCTTCGCGAAATAGCGGCACGAAACGCGCTACTTCCTCATATGTGATCTGTCGGTCAAATTGCCCGGCACACTCGGCGTGGCCTTCGATGAACCCGGCTGGAGCTAGTAAGAGAACTTCAAAATCGCTGTAATTTAGCCAATCCGCCGAATTCGCTTTGAAAGCCGCCCTTCGCCGGTAATCGATAGCTTGCCGGAGCCCTAATTTCCCGTGCGCTGGTTTGTCTTCGATATGGATAGCGAAGCGGGCGCCCTCCGCTTCGAACACCAGGAATACGTCGGTTTCGCTCTCCGATTCGTCAGGAAGCCTGCACCACCAATGCTTCCACCAGTGTTTTGCCGACTTCCGGGCGGAGGCTTGTTCGCTCACCAGCAGCGTTGCATTGCCTGCGTGCCGGACGAAGCGACCGCTCGACAGAAGCCATTCTTGGAATTCAGGACTGTCGGCTAGCGTTTCGGCAAATGCGTGATCGAGTTCAACCTCGCTGATCATATCACGCCTGGTGCACGGCCTTCACGACCTGATAGCTTTCCAGCCCCTCTTTTCCACCTTCGCTCCCGAAGCCTGAATCCTTCACCCCGCCGAACGGCGCGTCGGCGACGCTGATGGCGAAGGTGTTGATGCCGACCATGCCGCTTTCGACCAGGTCGCCGATGAGGTTCGCGCGGCGGCCGTTCTCGGTGAACGCGAAGGCGGCGAGGCCGTAGGGCAGGCGGTTGGCCTGCTCGATCGCGTCCTCGAACGTGTCGAACGGACGACTGACCGCGACCGGGCCGAAGGGCTCGTCGTTCATGATGTTGGCTTCGTTGGGGACGTCGGCGAGCAACGTCGGCTGGAAGAAGAAGCCGCCGTCACCACGCTCACCGCCCGCGAGGACGCGCGCGCCCTTCTGCTTGGCGTCCTGAACGAGGCTTTCGATCGCGTCGGGGCGGCGCACGTTCGCGAGCGGGCCCATCTTCACGCCTTCTTCGAGGCCGTTGCCGACCCTCACCTTGGCCGTGCGCTCGGCGAAGCCCTTGACGAACGCGTCGTAGATGCCGCGCTGGACGTAGAAGCGCGTGGGCGAGACGCAGACCTGGCCGGCGTTCCGGAATTTCTGCGGGACGACCATGTCGAGCGTCTTGTCGAGGTCGCAATCGTCGAAGATCAGCACCGGCGCGTGGCCACCGAGCTCCATCGTCACGCGGGTCATGCTGTCGGCGCACAGGCGCATCAAATGCTTGCCGACATTGGTGGAGCCGGTGAAGCTGACCTTGCGGATGACTCGGCTGGCGATGAGCGTCTCGCTGACGAGGCTCGCCTCGCCGTGGATGAGCTGCGCGACGCCGTTCGGAATCCCCGCGTCGGCGAGCGCGCGGAACAATTCGGTGCAGCAGCCGGGAGTCTCGTGCGGCGGGCGCGAGATGACGGTGCAGCCGGCGGCGAGCGCGGCGCTGACCTTCTTGGCGAGCAGGTAGATCGGAAAGTTCCAGGGGGTGAAGGTCGCGGTCGGGCCGACCGGCTGGCGGATCACGCGGCTGACCTGGCCCGCGGGGCGGACGAGGGTGCGGCCGTAGTCGCGCTTGGCTTCCTCGGCATACCAGTCGAACAGCTGGGCTGAACCGAGGACCTCGGCCTTGGCCTCCGCCAGCGGCTTGCCCTGCTCCTGGGTCAGCGTGGCACCGATGGCGTCGGCGCGCTCGCGCAGCAGCGCCGCCGCCTTGTGGAGGATCGCGCCGCGCTTCTCGACGTCGGTCGAGCGCCATTCCGGCCAGGCGCGCTCGGACGCGGCAAGCGCCTCGTCGAGGTCCGCCTTGGTCGCGTAGGGAAGATCGGCGATCGGCTGCGCGTCGACCGGGTTGACGACCTGGTGGCAATCGCGGCCTTCGCCCGATTTCCAAACGCCGTCGATGAAGAGCTGAAGCGAGGTTTCGTAGGTCATGGGCGCGCAGATAGGCCTGCGCCTCCCCTCCCTGCAAGGGAGGGGTAGGGGTGGGTGTGAACAAACGGGCTCGATGCCCGTGAGTGAGCTTCTTCCGCGGCATCGAGCCACTCCAGAAGCACCCACCCCCATGTCCCTCCCTTGCAGGGAGGGGAGATTTGCAGCTACCGCTCCCGACAAAGGAGAAAGCAAAAGCATGACCAAGCAGGATCTCGTCCAGCGCATGCAGGAGAACAGCGCGTGGGTGCCGGGCAAGCGCGTGAAAATCGACTTCGGCGGCAGCGAGGGCGCGATCATTCTCGACGGCGCCGCCGGCCAGGTCAGCGAGGAAGACGGCGAGGCCGACACCACCATCCGCGTCGGCTGGGACGACTGGCAGCAGTTGGCGGCGGGCCAGTTGGACGGCATGACCGCCTTCATGATGGGCAAGCTCAAGGTCGAGGGCGACATGGGCAATGCGATGCAGCTGCAGGGCGTGCTGTCGAAGCTGCGCGGCTAATCGTCGAAACATCATTGCGCGCGGCAGCGAAGCGATCCAGCCGGGATTGCCGCGTCGGTCTTCGCCATGACGGAGGGAATATGCGCCGTGCCCTGATTGCCGCCGGGCTTCTCATTGCGACCCCCGCCGTCGCGCAACAACCGGCGCCAGCACCGGCCAACCCAGCCGCCGCGCCCTGCGCCGATCCCGAATACCACCGGCTCGATTTCTGGGTCGGCCGCTGGGACGTCTACCCGACGGGCAAGGACAAAATGGTCGCGCACAGCCTGATCGAGAAAGTCTACGGCTGCGGAATCCGCGAGAACTGGATGCCGCTCAGCAACCAGCCGGGCGGAAGCCTGAGCATCTATGTGCCTGCCGAAAAGCATTGGGAGCAGTTCTGGATCGATTCCGGCGGGTCGCGCGCCTTCTTCACCGGCGGCTGGAACGGCAAGGCGATGGTCATCACCGGCAAGTGGGGCGGGCCGCTGGTGCGCATGAGCTACAGCAAGAATGCCGACGGCTCCGTGCGGCAGTTCGGAGAGCAGTCGACTGACGAGGGCAAGACTTGGAAGCCGAACTTCGATTTCACCTATCGGCAGGCGGCCGCCGCAAACTAGGCTCGGCTTGACCAGCGCCGCTGCTTTTCCCAATGGCGGCCCATGCAGAAAATCTATTCCAGTGCCCATGCAGCGCTCGAAGGGGTGCTGTTCGACGGCATGACCATCGCCGCCGGCGGGTTCGGGCTTTGCGGGATCCCCGAGCGGCTGATCGACGCCATCGTTGCTTCCGGCATCAAGGACATCACCGTAGCGTCGAACAATGCCGGGATCGACAATGAGGGCCTGGGCAAGCTGCTGCGGACGCGGCAGATCAAGAAGATGATCTCGTCCTATGTCGGCGAGAACAAGGAGTTCGAGCGGCAATTCCTGGCGGGCGAGCTGCAGATCGAGTTCACGCCGCAGGGGACGCTGGCCGAGCGGATGCGTGCCGGCGGCGCGGGGATCGCCGGCTTCTATACCAGGACCGGTGTCGGCACTCAGGTCGCCGAGGGCAAGGAAGTGAAGGTCTTCGACGGCGATGAATATATCCTCGAGCGCGGCATCCGCGCCGATCTCAGCGTCATCAAGGGCTGGAAGGCCGACGAAAGCGGCAACCTCATGTTCCGCAAGACCGCCCGCAACTTCAACCTGCCGGCGGCGACCTGCGGCAAGGTGTGCGTCGCCGAGGTCGAGGAAATCGTGCCCGTCGGCAGCCTCGATCCCGACTGCATCCATCTGCCCTCGATCTACGTGAACCGGCTGATCCTCGGCGCGCCGTACGACAAGAAGATCGAGTTCCGGACCGTCCGCGAAAGGGAGGTCGCGTGAGGAAGGAAACAGCAGTCAAACTAACCATCGTACCGATCCTGCTCGGCGCTTGTGGTGCGGGCAATTGGGCCGACCAAGTCCAAGTGTCGAAGCTGCCGCTCGACGAGCAAAAAGCAGCCTTGAGTGTTCGAGTTTTCGATCAAACTATGCAGCCGCCAACCGCTAAGGAAATCGTTGGAGAAATTCAGGCAGTCAGTTGCCAAAACAAACCCTGGCAGCCGCCATCCACGAAAGGCGATGCGCTTTCTCAGCTTCGCGTAAAAGCTTGGCGGCTTGGCGCCGATGCGGTCACCGGCGTCACGTATACCGAGAGAGATACTACCTACAAACCTAATTGCTGGAACAGCGTCATTGTGTCCGGCACTGCCGTGAAGCTTAGGAATCAAGATGGCCACGAGCATTGAAACCAAAGGCTGGACCCGCAACGAGATGGCGGCGCGGGCGGCGAAGGAGCTGCAGGACGGCTTCTACGTCAACCTCGGCATCGGCATCCCGACACTCGTCGCCAACAACATTCCCGCGGGCATGACGGTGACTCTGCAGAGCGAGAACGGGATGCTCGGCATCGGTCCGTTCCCCTTTGACGACGAGGTCGACCCCGACCTGATCAACGCCGGCAAGCAGACGATCAGCCAGCTACCGCAAACGAGCTTTTTCGACTCCGCGCAGAGCTTCGCGATGATCCGCGGCGGTCATATCGACCTCGCGGTGCTGGGCGGGATGGAGGTCAGCGAGAACGGCGACCTCGCCAACTGGATGGTGCCCGGCAAGATGATCAAGGGCATGGGCGGGGCGATGGACCTCGTCGCCGGGGTCAAGAAGATCATCGTGGTGATGGAGCATGTCGCCAAGGACGGCAGCGCCAAGTTCATCCCCGAATGCACCCTGCCGCTGACCGGCAAGAACGTCGTCGACATGATCATCACCGATCTCGCCGTGTTCCAGCGTTCGACCCACATGAGCCCGTTCCGCCTGATCGAGCTGGCGCCCGGCGTGACCGGTGAGGAAGTCCGCCAAAAGACCACGGCGGCGTACGAAGAATGACCTGGAAGCAGGCCCAGGAGACCGCGCTGACCGCGACCCTCCTCGCCTTGCTTCTGCTGCTTTACGAACACGTCGCTTATTACATCCAGCACGCGCACGGCTGACCGCGTGAAGGCCCTTCTCTCTCATGAGCCGGGTGGTCCCGAAACGCTTCGGCTCGACGATGTCGCCGAGCCCAGCGCCGGCCGCGGCGAGCTGCTCGTCCGGGTGCGCGCCTGCTCGATCAACTTTCCCGACGTGCTGATCATCGAGGACAAATATCAGCTGAAACCCCAGCGGCCGTTCGCCCCGGGCGGCGAGATCGCGGGTGAAGTCATGGCGCTGGGAGAGGGGGTCACCGGTTGGAAGCCGGGCGACCGGCTGATCGCGGCGCTCGGCTTCGGGGGCCTCGCCGAGCAGGTCGTCGTGCCGGCCGACCGCGCGATCCCGCTGCCGGCGCAGCGGAGCTTCGAAGAAGGCTCGGCGCTGCTGATGACCTATGCGACCGCGATCCATGCGCTGGTCGACCGGGGACGGCTGCAGGCGGGCCAGACCCTGCTCGTGCTCGGCGCGGCGGGCGGCGTCGGGATCGCCGCGGTCGAGATCGGCAAGGCGCTCGGCGCGAAGGTCGTGGGGGCGGTGTCGTCGGAGCAGAAAGCGGCGGCTGCACGCGAGGCCGGTGCCGAGGTCGCCCTGGTCTATCCCGCGACCAACGAGGATACGAAGGCACTGGCGCAATTGTTCAAGGATGCCGTGGGCCCCGCCGGCGCGGACGTGATTCTCGATCCGGTCGGCGGCGCCTACAGCGAAGCGGCGCTGCGCAGCATCGCGTGGGAGGGGCGGTTCCTGGTCGTGGGCTTTCCGGCGGGGATCGCCAAGCTGCCGCTCAACCTCACCCTGCTCAAGAGTTGCGACGTGTGCGGCGTGTTCTGGGGCGGCTTCTTCGCGCGCGAGCCCGAGCGCAACGCCAGGCATATCGAACAGCTGTTCCGCTGGTGGCACGAAGGCAGGATCGCACCCAGGATCAGCGCGACCTATCCGCTCGAGCGCGCCAGCGAAGCGATCGCCGCGCTTCGGGACCGCAAGGCGGTCGGCAAGCTGGTGGTGACGCTTTGAAGCTAGGCGACTGGCGCGCCGGCCGCACGGCGCGCGCCGTCTTCTGGGCCGCCGCCTGCCTCGCTTTTGTCATGGCGATCGTGCCGCACCCGCCCGAGGTGCCTGGCGCGCCCAACGACAAGGTGCAGCACGTCGCGGCGTTCGCCACGCTCGCGCTGCTCGGCAGCTTCGCCTATCCGCGGACGACGCTTTTGAAGCTCGTCGCCGGCCTCTCGCTATTCGGCGCCTTGATCGAGGTCGTCCAGGCGATCCCGGCACTGCACCGCGACAGTGACGTGCTGGACTGGCTCGCGGATACGGCGGCGGTTGGATTCGTCCTGCTTATCGTGCGGTGGCGGAGAAGCCGCGCCTAGCGTTGCGCGGGGCGGCCGCCCCTCCTATCTGCGGCGCAACTGAGCAAGGGAACGGCATGACCCAGTTTGACGACCGCGAACGCGCCTTCGAGGCCAAATATGCTCGCGACGAGGAGATGCAGTTCCGCATCACCGCGCGGCGCAACCGCCTGCTCGGCGAGTGGGCCGCCCGGCAAATGGGCCTCAGCGAAGCGGAGACCGAATCCTATTCGAAGGACGTCGTTCGCTCCGATTTCGAGGAAGCCGGCGAGCACGACGTGATCCGCAAGGTGCTGGGCGATTTGACCGCAGCCGGGGTCGATTGCGACGAGGACAAGGTGGTCGAGGCGCTGCGCAACAAGGAAATCGAGGCGCGGCGGCAGATTATCGA
>Ga0307416_100001950_pt1 | contig 11557 bp, 2 predicted proteins | sample DK1Cmetagenome_2_FD_203821 | JGI IMG/M metagenome (GOLD analysis project Ga0307416, IMG submission 203821) | Maize rhizosphere microbial communities from greenhouse at UC Davis, California, United States - DK15-C-3 | ecosystem: Host-associated > Plants > Roots > Rhizosphere > Soil | place: USA...
CTGCGCCTCGCGACGACGGATAGCTCAGCGCTGCTCGCCCCGTTCGGGCAGAGCGGACGGGTCGGGCGGAACAGCTTCCGGGCCGGCAGCGTGGTGGAGCTCGATCTTTCGGTGATCAAAGGTTTCACGTTCGGTGAGCGGCGTCTGAACTTCCGGACCGACATTTTCAATTTTATAAACCGTGCCAACTTCGGCGTCCCGGTCCGCCTCCTCGAGGCCCCCGGTTTCGGCCGGGGCGTCTCGACCGTCACGCCCGGGAGACGGGTACAGTTTTCCGTTAAGTACGAGTTTTAATGAGGTTGCAACCCCATTCGTAGGGGCATGCATCCGAAGCGGGTTCCTGACTCTTTTCAAACGTCCGACCCTGGGAAGTGATGAAAAATTCCGTCGTCGCCTTTTTATGGCGGTCGACGCTCTGCCCCGCCCCCGGGCAACGGTGCATTGCGGTTCCGCTTTGCGCAGAAATGCGGTTCTAAGACTTGTTCGTGTCGGTTTGTCTAATTTCGCGGTTACGGTTTTTCCGAAACGCGGTCTTCGGCAGCGACGCAAAAACGTTAGGAGTAAAAATGTTCAGCAACAGACGATCGGCCCTTCTCCCGGCACGCGGTTCCAACTTCATCACAGCCCTGGTGCGGCGATTTACACGTTCCATTTCCATCGCGCTCGCGGGAGCATTGGTCCTCGGCGCTTGTCTGCTGTTGATAGATTTCGCTCCCGCCCGAGCCGAATCGGGCCCGGCACCCGTAGCTCAGGCAAACGCGGCCGCACCGTTTAGCGGGGCCGATAACGCGGCCTCCGTAGGCGGAATATTCTCCGCCCTCACGAGAAACAACGGCCGCTTCTCCTCCGCTGCGGTGTTTGCAACACTGGTCGTCACCAACACCAACGACAGCGGCCTCGGCAGCCTCCGCCAGGCCATAATCGACAGCAACGCCAGCCCCGGCGTCACCGACACCATCACATTCAACATCCCCGGCTCCGGCGTGCAAACCATCACCCCTTTGACCGGTTTTCCTATTCTGACCGATCCGGTGATCATTGACGGCACGACCCAGCCTGGTTGGGTGAGCGGCAGCCCGGTCATTGAACTCAACGGCACCAACGTCGGAGCCAACGCGGACGGTCTGCGACTGTCGGGCGGCAACAGTGTTGTCCGGGCGTTGATCATTAACCGTTTTCGAGGCGGAATCACCCTTACTACAAACGGAAACAACACGATAGAAGGCAATCTAATCGGAACTAACGCGAGTGGAACCGCCGCGCTTCCGAATGTCTTCATCGGAGTCTCGATCGAGGGTGGAAGCAATACTAATACGATCGGGGGGACTACCGTTGCCCAGCGCAACATCATCTCCGGAAACGGGACTACGTCGGGCTTTGAGGGGATCAGGATCTTCAATTCGAACGGGAACATCATCCGAGGAAACCTCATCGGGACAAACAAGGCAGGAACTGCAGCGATACCGAACAGCGGCGACGGAATCCTGATCGGTTTTGGTGGGCCAACTCCCGCTTCTTCGAACAACGTTATCGGCGGCACGGCGGCGGGCGCTGGAAACCTTATTTCCGGGAATGCAAGCTCAGGCATTCGGATACTTGATGCTGGGTCAACAGGCAATCAGGCCCAAGGCAACCTGATCGGTACAAACGGGACGGGTGCCGCCGCGATCGCGAACGCATTTGGTGGCGTCTTTATCAACGCGCCCGGTAACACAATTGGTGGGACCGCCACGGGTTCACCTAACCTCATTTCCGGGAACAATGGCGGAGGGATTTCGATCGCAGGCGCGTCCGGGAATGTCGTTCAAGGCAATTTTGTCGGAACGAATATTAGCGGTACTGCGGCGCTCGGCAATTCCGGCAACGGCATCGGTATCGACTCTTCGAACAATTTGATCGGGGGTACAACGGCCGCTGCGCGTAACGTTATCTCCGGGAACATTAATCTGCCGGATGGCACCGGCCATGGCATCGTGATCGGCGGCGCATCCGCTAGCGGCAACCAAGTCCAGGGTAATTACATCGGCACGAATGCGGCCGGCACAGCCGCCGTTGCGAACGGTCGCGGGGGCGTGTTTGTCTTCAACGGCGCGGCCAACAATTCGATCGTGGGCAATCTGCTTTCCGGCAACGCCTTCGACGGCATCAGTATCCAGGGCGTATTCGGGAGTTCTCTCGCCGCTCACGACAATCAGGTCCTGGGGAACCTGATCGGTACAAATGCAGCGGGAACAGCGGGGGTGCCAAACGCTTCCACAGGCATTCGAATTACTGGCAACAACAACATTGTTGGTGGAACCACCGGCACCGCACGAAATGTAATATCGGGTAACGCTTCTCGAGGCGTTTATATCGACGGGTCAGCGGACGGGAATGTTGTTCAAGGTAACTACATTGGCACTGACGCCTCCGGCACCGCAGCGGTCAAAAACAGTTTTGCCGGCCTGAGTATCGTAGCTCCCGCAAGCAATAATTTGATCGGGGGTTCGACCGCCGGGGCCCTCAATGTAATAAGCGGCAACGATATCGCGGGTGTGACCATAGAATCATCAGGTACGCCGTCAGGGCCGGCCACCGGCAATCGCGTTCAGGGCAATTACATCGGCGTGGCCGCTGACGGCGTTACGCCGCTAGGCAATACTCCCGGCGCGCAGACAGGTTGGGGTGTAACTATTCCGCGTTTTGCGGCGGGCAATCTGATCGGCGGGACCGCGGCAGGTGAAGGAAACATTATCGCCTACAACGCCGGCCCGGGTATCTCGGTCAATACGGGCACGGCGCCAGTGGGAACGACGGTCGGCAACAGTATTCTCGGAAACTCCATTTTCAATAATGGTGGGCTGGGCATAGATCTCGATGCCGGCGGAATAGCCGCGAACGACCTGAACGATCCCGACGGCGGGGCCAACAATTTACAGAATTATCCGGTGTTGACCTCGGCCACGACCGGCCTCGGGATCTCGACCAATATCGCCGGCAGCCTCAATTCGGTGCCGAACACCACCTTCACGGTCCAGCTTTTTTCAAGTGCCGGCTGCGACCCGAGCGGCAATGGCGAAGGCATGACGCTGCTTGGGTCGACCAACGTCACCACCAACGGGAGCGGCGACGCGGCGATCAACGCTTCCGTGCCGGGCGATGTAACGAGCAGCTTTGTGACGGCGACGGCGACGCGGCTCAATGGTTCGGGCAACCCGACCGACACGTCCGAGTTCTCGCCGTGCCTCGGGCAACCTGTCGGCGGCAGCCTCAAGGCCGATTACCAGTTCAACGGCGACCTCAACAGCTCGGTGCCCGGCGCACCTCCGGCGACCAACCTGACCGGTTCCGGAGGGCCGAACTCGTTCGCGCAGGACGCGGTAGACGGCTACACCCGCACGACCTTGCGGTTCCCGTTCAACAGCGGCGTCTCCGTGAGCACAGCCGGCGTGATCCCGAACAACTCGTTCACGATCGTTTTCCTGTTCAAGTTGGACGCGGTCACCGGGTTCCGCAGGATTATCGACTTCAAAAACGGCACGTCGGACGACGGCGGCTACATCCAGGACGGAAGGATTGAGGATGAGCCTATCACGAACGCCCAGATCGAGCCGAGTACCTATATTCAGGTCGCAGTTGTGCGCGATGCGAGCGGCAATGTGCGAGTGTATCGTGACGGCTTCCTGAAGTTTACTCTTAATCCTAACGACGACGGCAGCCTTATCAGCCCGGACAACATCCTCCGGTTCTTTCAGGACGACTTGGTCTCGTGCTGCGAAGCTTCGGCCGGCAACGTGGCCCGGATCCGGTTGTACGACATTCCGCTCACCACCCCGCAGATCCAGGCCCTCGACCGCCTGCCTAACGCGAACGGGGGCGGCGACCAGTCCGTTCTTTTCCTTAGCAATCGCGACGGCAACAACGAGATCTACGCGATGAACGCCGACGGCAGCAACCAGAGACGGCTGACGAATTCCAGCCTTGCGGACTTCCAGGCAAGGTGGTCCCCCGACGGGCAGAAGATCGTCTTTGTGCGGCGTGATCCCGCAGCGGGAAACACAGACCAGATCTGGATAATGAACGCCGACGGTTCCGGCCAGGTGCGACTGACAAATACCGCAAACAACCACGCACCGACCTGGAAGGCGGATGGGTCGAAGATACTCTTCTCGAGATGCGATCTAAACTTTGTGTGCGACCTGTTCACGATGAACCCCGACGGTACAAACCAGATAATTGTAGGGCCGGCGACCCCCAACGACGACCAGGACAATAGTGACTGGTCGCCGGACGGGTCGAAGATCCTCTTTCACCAAGTGATCGCGGCTTCGAACCCCAATGCCGCGATCGACATCGCGGCCGCCAATTCCGACGGTAGTAACGTCGTCAACCTGACCAACAGCCTGTTTCCCGTGCAGCATGCCGGGGCGCGGTTCTCGCGAGACAGCCGGAAGATCGCGTTCGCGCGAGCGGCTGATCGTGCGAACACCGGAACGTATGATATCTGGGTGATGAACAGCGACGGGACCGCGAAGACACAGCTAACCAGCAACGCCGTGTTGGACAGCGATCCGGTGTGGTCGGCCGATAATTCTTCGCTCCTATTTTCCAGCCGCCGCGACAATGCGGTCACGGATATCTATTCGATGACCTCGACGGGTGCCGGGGTCGTGCGACTCACCCGCAACTCGGCAGGCGACAGCATGTTCGATGTCCGGCCGGCTCAGTTCGGAGGGTGCGCGGAGACCCCGCTCACGTACGGGCAGACGGCGGCCGGGTCGCTGTCGGGTGCCTCCTGCTTCGTGAACGGCAGCAACACCGACCTTTACGCGTTCACCGGGACCGCGGGGGACCAGATCGCCCTCACGATGCAGAGTACGGCGATATTCACGAGGCTCGAGTTGTTAGACCCGCAGGGCGCGGTCGTCGCGACCGCGGGGGACGGAGTCGTTCAGAACTCGCGCATCCCCGCGAGCGGGTACACCGCGCTCGCGGCGACCGGGGTTTATAAGGTCCGGGCGTCGTCGTTTGCCGGGGGCAGCGGAGGGTACACACTGTCGCTGCTGCGGGAGCCGGCCGGCGGGGGCGGGTGCACGTACCAGATATCCCCGGCGAGCACGCTCGTCCCGGCGGCGGGCGGCGGCGGCTTTTTCTCCGTGCTGACGCAGCCGGGGTGCCCGGCGGCCGGGGGAGCGACCGCCTCGGGCGGGTTCTTCACCTTCAACCTGAACGGCGGCCGCGTCAACTACACGGTCCCCCCGAACCCCGGCGCCGCGGCACGGCAGGGGACGATCACGGTCGAGGCACAGACGTTCACCATTACTCAGTTCGGGACCGCCCCGCCCGCCAACGACGACGCCGGCAATGCTCAGTGCCTGGTCGGGGCCGGATGCCCGCCGCCTGTCCTCCCGGTGACGGGGACGAACGGGGGCGCCTCCGCCCAAACGCAAGCTGGCGAGCCCGCGATCGTGCCGGGGAACGCCCCGGCCCACTCGGTCTGGTACAGCTTCACGCCCGCAGCCGGCACGAGCGGACTCTACAGCTTCACCACGTCGGGGAGCGACTTCGACACCGTCATGGGGGTGTACCGGTGCCCGGCCGCGGCCCCGTGCGCGTTCGGCGAGATGACCCTGCTCGGGGCCAACGACGACACCACCAATTTCGACACGACCAGCAAGGTCAACTTCCGTGCTCAGGCCGGCATCCGGTACATGATCGCGGTGGACGGTAAGAACGGGGAGACCGGGTCGCTGCGGCTCTCGTGGCGGCAGTACGAGCAGCTGTACCGGGTGTATCTGCAAACTTATAACGGGAACCCGTCCCCGTACATACCGGACGCGATCTACGCGACCCCGGACCAGGGAGCCACGCGCGTGCAGCCGGACCGGGTTTCCTTGGGCGTGTACGAGTTCAACCTGCCCACCGACGGGCTCATTTACCGGGTCCGCATCGAGGGGCCGGCGGCCCTGGACATCGTCTGGACCCTGAACGACTTCGTCCTCAACGCGGCGTTCCAGGCCCGCGGGGCGGGCGACCCGGCCCCGGGGACCCAGAACTTCCTCAGCTACGCTGCGAACGGGCAGCAGCACTCCGTCAGCGGGTTCATCCGGAACCTGACGAACGCGGACGTGACTCCGCCCGACGCCAAGCCGCTCTCCGTCATGATGGGGTCCTCGCACGGCCCCAACCCGCACGAGCTGTACCCGTGCGCGACCGCGGACCGGGCCGTCTTGTTCGGGGGGGCCTCGTACATCCAGTACCAGTGCGTGACGCAGCCGGACACCCTCCACGACATCGTCCCCGGGGAGGCCCAGAAGCGCTTCAACGTCGAGGTGAAGTCGTACGAGACCGTCTTCACGGGGAACGACTCCGGCTCGTTCGACACGGCCTTCTTCGCCGCGTCGAGCGCCCCCACCTTCACGATCACCGGGCACGCCCCCGGGGGGGCCGGGACCGTCATCGACCTCAGTTACGTGCCGGCCGCCGGGTCCCCGTCGGTCGGGTTGAGGGTCGTGACCGACGCGACCGGGGCGTTCCGGTTCGCGAACCTGACCCCGCGCACGTACACCCTCCGGGCCCAGCGGACCGGTTCCGTGTTCAACCAGCCCGCCCCGGTCCAGCTCGCGGCGGACACGGCCGTCGAGATCACCGTCCAGAACGCGTGCCAGTACACGGCGGCCGGGCTCGGGGTCGTGCCGGGCGGCGGCGGCGAGGCCGAGTTCGCCGTCATCGCGAGCGCGCCCGCGTGCGAGTGGGCCGCCTCGGTTCCCGCGACGGTGCCATGGCTGCACATTCGTTCCGGCACCAGCGTCGGCAACGGCACCGTGTTCTTCGCGGCGGACCCGAACGGGACCCAGCAGCCGCGCGAGGGCTCCATCCGGGTCGGGGAGCAGTCGTTCACGGTCCAGCAGGCCGCCGGCGCGGCGACCGTCGCGGTCACCGTCAGGACCGATCGGGCCGGCCTCGCGGTCGACGTCGACGGCACGTCCTTCCCCTCCCCGCACACGTTCGACTGGGCCCCCGGCTCGCAGCACGCGGTCGCGACCGCGCAGGTGCAGCCCGGGACCCCCGGGACTCGGTACGTCTTCGCGTCGTGGAGCGACGGGGGGGCGATCTCGCACACCGTCACGGCGCCGCCGAACGGCACCGCGACGTACACGGCCACGTTCACCGCTCAGCATTTTCTCACCGTGATCGCGGCGAACCGGGGGACCGCTTCACCGGCGAACGGGTGGTTCAATGAAGGGCAGCAGGTGAACATCCAGGCCACCCCGACCGGCCGGTTCCACTTCGGGGGGTGGAACGGCGGCGGGGCAGGATCCTACACCGGGTCGAACAACCCGGCGACGGTGACGATCAACGGGCCCGTCACCGAGGCGGCGGCGTTCGGCCCCAGTCTCTTCGACTTCGACGCGGACGGGCGGGCGGACATCGTGGTGCGGCGGCCGGCGGACAATATTTGGTACCTTTTGCGCACGTCGGCGGCGTACACGGCGATGTCGTTCGGGTTGGCGGGGGACCTGCCCGCCCCGGCCGACCTCGACGGGGACGGGGCGACCGACATCGCGGTGTTCCGGCCCGCGGAGCAGCGGTGGTACATCTTCGGGACCCGGCTCGGGTTCTACAACGTGAACTGGGGGACCGTCGGTGACATCCCCGTCCCCGCGGACTACGACGGGGACGGGACCGACGACGTCGCCGTGTACCGGCCGTCCGACGGGACCTGGTACATCATAGGCTCGCGGGTCGGGTTCATCACGACCCACTTCGGGACCCCCGAGGACCGCCCGCAGCCGGGCGACTACGACGGGGACGGGCGAGCGGACCTGGTCGTGCGGCGCCCCTCCAACAACATATGGTACCTGCTGCGCACGTCGCAGGCGTTCACCGCGGTCGCGTGGGGGGAGCCCGGCGACCTGAGCGCCCCGGCGGACTTCGACGGGGACGGGAAAACCGACCTGGCCGTGTTCCGGCCCTCGACGGGGACGTGGTTCATCTTCGGGACCCGGCGGGGGATCTACACGCAACGGTGGGGGCAGCAAGGGGACATCCCCGTCGCGGCCGACTACGACGGGGACGGGGAATCCGACATCGCCGTCTACCGCCCCGCGGACGGGAACTGGTACGCGATCGGGAGCCGGCTCGGGATCATCATCACCAACTTCGGGCAGAACGGGGACGTCCCCGCCCCGAGCGTGTTCAACTACTGAGGCCGGACGTGTGACCGGCCGAGGGGCGTCCGCGATCGGACGCCCCATTTTTGCGCCCTGCCGGCGGACCGTCTCGCGATTCGCCTGTCCACATGGGTCAGGGTCCCGATGGGATTCCAACCCCTTTATTGCGCCCGTCGCGTCCATCGATTCCGGACTTCCCGACGGCCCCGACGTCTCTCACTTTCCCGGCCGTTTCCGATTCCCCCGAGCTTCCCAGATCAGACGCGAACTGGTCATACGTTTCCGGGGGGCCGAAAATGTGATACACGTGGGCGAAATGCGCGATCTGGAAGGTGGAATTGCCGCTCTGGAAGAGGATTTAAGTGACTTTCGGTCACACTCGCCGAAACCGTGTACAATAGCGGCCGATGCGCGAATTTGCCCGATTTCTCGAGCAAAATTGGCCCGAGTTGCTGGTGTTGACGCGGGAGCACATTTTTTTGGTGTTTCTGGCGACCGGGCTGGCGGTGCTGGTCGGGGTGCCGCTTGGGATCTTGCTGACGCGGGCTAAATCATTGCAAACGCCCGTGTTAGGGTTCGCGAACGTGATGCAGACCGTACCGAGCCTCGCCCTTTTCGGCCTGCTCATCCCGATCCCGTTTATAGGGGGTATCGGGGCCCGGACCGCCGTCATAGCACTCGCCCTATATGCTTTATTGCCAATAATTAGGAACACCGTCACCGGCATTCTGGGCATCGACCCGAAAACCCGCGAGGCGGCCGTAGCGATGGGGATGACCGACGGACAGCGGCTCCGGATGGTCGAATTGCCGCTCGCGATGCCGGTTTTGTTGACCGGCGTGCGGGTCGCGGTGGTGATCTCGGTGGGGGTCGCGACGGTCGCGGCAGCGGTCGGGGCGGGAGGTCTGGGCACGTACATCTTTCGCGGCCTGCGGCAGAACGACAACAACCTTTTGCTCGCCGGCGCGGCCGCATCTGCTTTACTTGCATTGCTTTGCGACTTCGCTCTCGGGCAGATCGAACGGTCGTACGCGATCGGCGAGCGGGCGGCGGCGCGGCGAAAACTGCTAGGTGTGGCAGTTGCGGCGGCGTTCGCGGTCGTGGTCGGGGTGAGCTTTTTGCCGGGTTTCGGAGCGGGGATCTCAAATTCGGGATCGGGTGAAAGTTCGGTTGGGAAACAGAAGGTCGTTGTCGGGTCGAAGGATTTTACCGAGTCGGTCATCCTCGCCGAGATACTCGCCCAAATGCTTGAGCGGCAAGGGGTTACGGTCGAGCGAAATTACGAGCTCGGCGGCGATCTGCCGCACCGGTCGCTCATTTCGGGGCAGGTCGACGTTTATCCCGAATACACAGGCACCGCCTACACCTCGATCCTTAAGCACCCGCCGTTGACCGACCCGCATGCGGTCTACGATCAGACGAAAACGGAATATGCCGATAAATACGGCCTCATCTTGAGCCCGCAGCTGGGTTTCGCGAACGATTTCGCCATCCTGGTCCGCGGCGATGCGGCCCGGAAAAACAACCTCAAAACCATCTCCGACGCCGTCCCGATCTCTCGAAACTGGCAGGCCGGGTTCGGGCAGGATTTCATGTCGCGGGCGGACGGATATCCAGGTTTTTCAAAGGCTTACGGGTTCAATTTCGCCCGGCAGCCACGCGAGATGGACCTCTCTCTGACGTACCGAGCACTGCGATCCGGCGAGCTGGACATTATCGCCGGCAACTCGACGGACGGGCTCATCGCGGCCCTGGACCTGTTCCAGCTCGAGGACGACCGCCATTTTTTCCCGCCCTACGAGGCCGTTTTTATCGCACGGCGGGATGCCGCCGATACGCTAAAGACCGCATTCGAGAAGCTTTCTGAACGAATCTCGACCGAAGATATGCGAAAGTTGAACTATGAGGTGGACGGAAATAAACGATCACCCAAAGATGTGGCGGCCGACTGGCTCCGCGGGAAATAGCTTGCAACTTTCGGTAAGTTGCTGTAGTCTAACAATTTGTTACCTTCTCTCTTTTGTCGACGGTAAGCTCGCCCGCACTGGCTGCGGCGTTTCGGATAGGTTGGGAGAAGGTTCGTTAAACACTGTCAGAAGTGGCTTTACCAAGCCTTCAAACGCCGGTTCACGTCTTGTCTACCGTTCACGACCTGGTTTTCACCCCGCGTTAGATACTTCTTAAAAGATCCTGAAGAATTGCGTATTCCTGCACGCCTGAGCTGTATTTGCGAGGGTCGATGCAGTTTAAGCCCGGTAGGCCTTTGCCGATTTGCTAGGTTTTTCGAGCTTTAGAAAACGCGGGTCTTTGGTAGAGATAGAAAATACAGACAATTAAATGAGTTTTAAAGATCTTGGCTTGCTGCCGTTTTTGACGGAAAAGTGCGAGCGTCTGGGTTACACCGAGCCTACACCCATCCAAAAAGAGGCCATCCCCGTCGTCCTGGAGGGCGGCGACGTTATAGCGTGTGCCGAGACCGGCACCGGCAAGACGGCGGCGTTTTTGCTGCCGATATTGCAGGAATTGAACAAAACCAAACAGCGAAAGGGCACGACCGTTCTGGTCCTTGCCCCAACGCGTGAACTGGCTAACCAGATCGAGGCTGCGTGCCGCGATTTCGCCCCGAAGGGCATTTCGTGTGCCGCGATCATCGGCGGCTCGGCTTACGGGAAGCAGACGGCAGCGTTGAAACGGGGTGTCGACATTCTTGTGGCTACGCCCGGTCGCCTGATCGACTTTATGGAACAGGGCATAGCCGACCTTTCAAAGGTTTCAACGCTCGTCCTGGACGAGGCCGACCGGATGCTCGATATGGGCTTTTTGCCCGCCATCAAACGGATCGTGCGGGCCGTCCCGGAACAGCGGCAGACGCTTTTCTTCTCGGCCACGATGGCCCCGGACGTGGAGCGGATCGCTTATCAGATCGTGCGGGACGCGAAGTTCATCGAGGTGGCCCGCCGCGGCAACGCCCCGACGACGATCCAGCAGACTGCTTACCCGGTCGGGCAGCAGTTCAAGATGCCGCTTTTGCTGGAGCTTCTCGAAAAGGAAGGCCTCGAACGCGTGCTCGTTTTCACCCGGACCAAGCGGGCGGCCGACAGGCTGGCCCATATTCTGGAGAAACGGGACCACAGCTCGAACCGCATCCACGGCGACCGCTCGCAGCCGCAGCGCGAGGCCGCTCTTAAGGCCTTTAAGGCCGGCAAAACCAACGTTCTTGTGGCCACGGACGTCGCGGCACGCGGGATCGATATCGATTCGGTCTCGTACGTGATAAACTATGACGTACCGGAAGCCCCCGAGGATTATGTCCACCGTATCGGCCGAACGGGCCGGGCCGGTAAGGCTGGGCGTGCGATCACGCTTTTCACGCTCGCCGAGGAACACTCGATCCGGGCGATCGA
>Ga0307416_100001952_pt1 | contig 11557 bp, 12 predicted proteins | sample DK1Cmetagenome_2_FD_203821 | JGI IMG/M metagenome (GOLD analysis project Ga0307416, IMG submission 203821) | Maize rhizosphere microbial communities from greenhouse at UC Davis, California, United States - DK15-C-3 | ecosystem: Host-associated > Plants > Roots > Rhizosphere > Soil | place...
CGGGACGAGAAGGGCATGGTGAGGTCGACCAGCTTGGGCACGCGCCGCGAAGCCTATGTGCGCGCGCCCGAGCGTCCAAGACGCTTTTCTCGGGCCCTCTATAGGCTCTGCCTATGACCCTGCGCCAGCTCTCGTACGTGCTGGCGGTGGCCGATGCGGGCTCGTTCACCGAAGCCGCCCGGCGCCTGCACGTGGCGCAGCCGTCGCTCTCCCAGCAAATCCGCGCGCTCGAGAAGGAGCTGGGCGGGAGGCTGCTCGAGCGCCCGCCGCGGCCGGTCCGCCTGACCGCCGCGGGCCGTGCGTTCGTGGCGGAGGCCCGGCCGGCCGTGAGCGCGGCGCGGCGGGCGGCCGACGCGGCGCGGGCGACGTTCGAGCACGGCGTCAGCGAGCTGCGCGTTGCGACGGTGCGCTCGCTCGCGATCTCGCAGCTGCCGGCCGCGATCCGCCGGTGGCGGACCACGCACCCCGGGATGACGGTGCACCTGAACGAGTACGCGCACCGCGAGATCGCCGGGCGCTCGGTCCTCGACGGCGAGAGCGAGCTCGGGATCGCCCCGCGGCCGCTCGACTGGCGCGGGCCGGTCGAGCGACTCGGGTGGGACCAGCTCGTCGCGGTCCTCCCCCACTCCGACCCGCTGCTCGCGTCCACGCGGCTCGACCTGCGGCTGCTCGCCGGCCGCGACTGGGTCCTGTTCGAGCCCGGACACGGCCTGGCGGAGATCACCGGCTGGGCGTTCGAGCGGGCCGGCGTCGTGCCGAACGGGGTCGCGTACACGGCGCAGGTCGAGGCCGCCGCGCGGCTCGCGGCCGCCGGCGTCGGACCGGCGCTCGTCCCGGTGAAGACGGTCCCCACCGAGTTCGTCGAAAACGCGCGCCCGCTCGACCCGCCGGTCGTCTGGGAGATCAGCGCATTCGCCGCGGGTGAGCGCTGGTCACCGCAGAACGCGGAGCTGGTCGCCGCGCTGCGCGGCGCGGACTGGGAGCGCCGGCGGCCGCAGGGCGCCGTCCAGGTGAAGCTGGAGCGGCTGGGGGCGGCGGCGCGAGCTCACAGCAGGCGGTCGCCGAGCGCGAGGCCGTAAACGTCCGTCCGGCGGTCCGCCCGCGGGGTGATCAGCTCGTCGCGGGTCTGCGCGGCGACGACCTGATCCAGGTCGATCTCCGCGAGGGCGAGCTCGTCCTCCTCGCCCGGGAGCGGGCCGAGGGCGAGCTGGCCGCGCGGGTCGATCAGAACCGAGGAGCCGAGCATCTCCCACCCGCCACGGGAGCCGGCCTGCGACGCGCAGGCCACGAAGACCTGGTTGAGGTTCGCCTGGAGGATCGCGTTCGCGGCCTGCGGCGCGAGGCCGCGCGAGTCCCACTTCTCCGCATCGAAGCCGGCGATCCAGGCGGTCGGGACGCACACCACCTCAGCGCCTTGGAGCGCGAGGATTCGCATCGTCTCGACGAACCTGAGGTCGTAGCAGATGCACAGCCCGACCCTGCCGATCGGGAGCTCGACGACCGGCAGCCCGAGATCGCCGGGCTGGAAGCCGTGCTTCTCCTCGCGAAACAGGTGGAGCTTGCGGTAGTGGAGCAGCACTCCGTCGGGCCCGACCAGGACCGCGCTGTTGAAGAGCGAGTCGCCCTCGCGCTCGCACAGCCCGCCGACCAGCCAACCGTCGCGCCGGCCGGCCAGCTCGGTCCAGGCGGCGATCGCGGGACCGTCGATCGGCTCCGCGACCTCCAGCAGCCGCTCGCGGTCGGCGGCATAGCCGGAGACGACGAGCTCGGGCAGCACGACAAGCCGCGCGCCGCGGTCGAACAGCTGCTCCGCCGCGGACACGGTCAGCTCCAGGTTGCTCTGCGGGGCGTACGCATCGCCCGTCACCTGCGCGAGGCCGACCGCGAGCGGGCGCGCCATCCGCTCCGCGCCCTCAGTCCTCTTGCGGCCAGAGACCGATCGCGCGGAGGAGGCCGAAGTCAGCCGGGCACGGGCCCCCCACGCTCACGATCTCGGTCCCACGGTTGCCGCGGACCTGGTGCTTCAGGCCGACGGGAACGTGGATTACCTGTCCGGCTTCGAACTCGTGCACGGTGTCGTTGTCGAGGTCGGCGATCGAGCCGCGACCCTCGAGCACGAAGATCGTGTCCTCCGACTGCGCGTGGATGTGCGGCACGTTCGCCTCGCCGGGCTGCATGCGCACGTAATTCATGTTTGCCCGCTCGGCGCCGACGCCGGGCCACACGACGAGGCGAGCGTCGCTGGCGATCATCGGCATGAGCGCACCCGGCTCGTCGCAGTGAAAGATGCTGACCGCCACGCTCAGCCGCTCACGCCTTCGTAGAGGCCCGGGTCGGCCGGACAGGGTCCACCGATCAGCTCCAGGCCCTCGATGCCCGCGATCAGCTCGTATGACGTCCCACCGTCGACGTGCACCATCGAGCCCTGGATCAGCGCGCCGCGCTCGCCTGTCCCCGAGTCGACCGCCTCGCCCGCGCCCGAGATCACGTAGTAGACCGCGTCCGAGGGATGCGTCAGCTGGATCGTCCGGGAGCCGCCGGCGAGCGAGATCCGGTGCATCGAGCGCAGCTCGGCGCCCATGCCCGGCCAGACCACGGCGCGAGCGGCTCCCTCGCCCGCGACGATCGCGAGCTCGGGGCCCTCCGCGGCGACGGCGACGACGACTTCGGCGAGCGGCGCGCTCATCGCTCTGCGAGCTCGTACTCGCCGGCGGAGGCCCGCGGCGGAGCGATGATCGCAAGGATCTGCGCGCCGTCCTCGCCCGCCATGATCCCATGCTGCACCCCGGGGTCGACAAGCGACCAGTCGCCCGGCCCCATCGGCGCCGCCTCACCGGCGATCGTCATCTCGACCGAGCCGCGCTCGACGAGGGTCCACTGCTCCTGCGTATGGGAATGCAGCGGAAAGGCGGCCCCTGGCTCGAACGCGTAGCTCGTGATCGTCATCCGAGACGTCGTCAGGGCGCGCCGCGTGACCCCCGGGAACGGCTGCTCGCTCGGCAGCTCGTCGAACGTCATTCGTCCACGAACGCCACCAGGCGGCAGGGCGACGCCTCGCCCCCCTCGATTGGCATCGGGAAGGCGCCGATCGTGCAGCGGCGGTTCAGCACCTGCTCGATCTCGCCGCCCATGTTCTCGACGTGGGTGATCCCGTTCCCGAACGGGACCCGGTGCATGACAAACAGGTCCTCCTCGGGGAAGAAGTCGTTGACGTCGCCGCCCATCTGCTTCTCGTAGATGGCGCGTGCGTCCGGCCGCTTATGGCGGATCGAGGTGTTCATCGGGTGGTCACCCGAGGCGCAGTCGAAGCCGGTCCAGGCCAGCTCCATTTCGACGATCCACTCGGCGAACTCGCGGTCACCGCCGGGATGACGCAGGAAGTAGCGCTCCTCGTCCTCCTCGGCGGAGCCGTTGTAGTAGCGGTGGTAGCCGGTGTGGTAGATGAGGATGTCCCCCTTCTTCACCTCGACGCGCTCGGTGATCATCCTCGGCTTGATCACCGCGAAGTCCTCCATCTCGTCGGAGATGTCGACGATCACCCCCTCCCGGCAGAGGACGTCGAGCGGGACCGACTTCATGTCCTTGCCGCCCGAGATGATGTGGAACTCGGCGTCGAAGTGGGTGCCGGAGTGCAGCGGCAGCTCCAGCATCTGGCTGACGATCCCGTGCGTCGCGTGGCGCTGGAAGTACGACAGCTTGGGCGAGGGGTACCCCACCCAGCCGGGCGTGTGAATCGAGAACGTCTGCGTGAGGTCGAACAGCTTCAAGCCGGGGACCCTCCTCCTGTCAGTCGACGGGCGAGGCCGCGGGCTCGCGGACGCGCTCGCGCGCGAGCTTCACCGCCTCGACGATGTTCTGGTAGCCGGTGCAGCGGCACAGGTTCCCCGCCAGGGCTTCGCGGATCTCACGGTCGCTCATCTCGCGCTCCTCCAGCAGCAGCGGCTCGATCGACATGAGGAAGCCGGGGGTGCAGAAGCCGCACTGGAGGCCGTGCTTCTCGTGGAAGGCCTGCTGGAGCGGGTGCAGCTCGCCGTCCTCGAGCCCGTCCGTCATGCCCTCGACCGTGCGCAGCGAGTGCCCGTCCGCCTGCACGGCGAACAAGAGGCAGGAGCGCACCGGGTCGCCGTCGAGCTGGACAGTGCAGGCGCCGCACACGCCGTGCTCGCAGCCGACGTGCGTGCCGGTCAGCCTCGCCACGTGGCGGATGAAGTCGGACAGCAAGAGGCGCGGCTCCACCTCGGCCGAGTACGTCTCGCCGTTGATCTCGACCTCGACCCTGCGTCGCTCCACCTCAGCCTCCTCTCGCTGCGCCGTTCGCCGAGCCGCCCGTCGCGCGCTCGGCTGCGGCAAGGATCGCGCGCCGCGCCATCACGCCGATCAGGCGCTTGCGGTACTCGGCCGATCCGTGGATGTCACCGGTCGGCTGCACGCCGGCGGCGGCGCGCTCGCCGGCCTTCGCGGCGAGCGCCTCGTCGATCCGCTCGCCCACCAGCATGTTCTCCGCCTCGCCTGACCGGACGGGGGTCGGCGCGGCGGCCAGGAGGCCGAGCGCGGCCCGCTGGCAGACGCCCTGCTCGTCCACGGTGATGAGCGCGCCCGCCCCGCCCAGGGCGAAGTCGCCGTGGCGGCGGGCGAACTCCGTGAAGGCATGACCGGTCCGAGGGGCGAGCGGCGGCACCTCGATCTCGACGAGCATCTCGTCGGGCTCGATCGTGGTGGTCAGGTGCGTGACGAAGAAGTCGGGCGGCTCGATCGTCCGCTCCCCCCGCGCCGACGCGACCCGGAACTTCGCGTCGAGGACCATGAAGACCACCGGCAGCTCGGCCGCGGGGTCGGCGTGCGCGACCGAGCCGCCGACGGTCCCGCGGTTCCGGATCTGCGCGTGCGCGACGAAGTGGAGCGCATCGCCAATCAGCGGCCAGTGCTCACGCACCAGCGGGGACGCCTCGAGCGTGGCCTGGCGGGTCATCGCCTTGATCCGCAGCGTGCCGTCCTCGCGCCGGATGCCGGCGAGCGCGCCGATCCGGTTCAGGTCGATCAAGTGCTCCGGATGGGCGAGCCGGAAGTTGAGCAGAGGGACGAGGCTCTGACCGCCGGCGAGCGCCTTGGCCTCGTCGCCGTGCTCGGCGAGGAGCCCGAACGCCTCGTCGATGCTACGCGGGTCGTGGTACTCGAACCTGGGCGGCTTCACCGGTTCAGGTTGACGTTGAAGGTGAGCTGCCGCTTGCGCCCGCGCCGCAGGGCCGAGAGCACCAGCAGCACCAGCAGTGCGACACCGGCGATGCCGGCGTAGCGGACCATCGGAGTGCTCGCGAGGACGTTTCCGAGGTCGAGCGCCTCCGGCTCCTCCTGCCGGCCGCGGTCCTGCGTCTCTCCGGCGTCAGGCGTGGGCGCCGCTGCGGCCGCGGCGCCGTCGCTCGCGGGCTTGGGCGTCGCGCGGCCGGAGCCGATCTCGGACTCGAGCCGCTTCGCGAACTCGCCCATCATCGTGGTCGCGACGTCCTCCATGATGCCGCGACCGAACTGCGCTTGGCGTCCGGTGATCTTGAGGTCGGTCACCGCGACGACGCGCGTGCCGCCGTTCTCGGACTCGAGCTGGTTGCGGATCACGGCGGCCGCCGTGCCCTGGCCCTTCGCCTCTCGCGCCTGGACGGCGATCGAGGCGGTGTGCGTGTCCTCGTCGACGTCCTGAAGGCGCGCGGTCCCGCGATAGTCGACCGTCATCGGGCCGAGCTTGACCTTCATCGCACCGCGGTAGACACCATCCTCGTCCCCGGGCTCTATCTTCGCGCCGGGGAGGCACTTGGCGACCCGCTCGATGTCGAGCAGCGTCTCCCAGGTCTCAGCAATCGGAGCGGCGACCGTAAAACTGTTCTCCAGCTTCATCTCTCCTCCGGCGAGCGCGTCGGCAAGGCAATAGTCATACCTTAGACCAGAACGTGCTCGTGGCGCCTTCTAGCGGCGCCGGAACACTTCGAAATGGAAGAAGCGGTTGTCGACGTCGATGATCGACACCGCGAGCAGCTCGCCGCGGGCGCTGTAATGGCGCTCGTGCAGACGCGTGAACGGCGCGTCGCCGACCTCGAGCTTCGTCGTGTCGGGTCCCGTGCGCACCATCGGCACGATCTCGGCGAGCGCGTGGTCGACCCGCTGGTGCCAGTCGCGCGCGGAGAACTCGAATATCGAGGCGGGAACGTCGCCGGCGAAGTCGCCGTCGCGGAGGTTCTCCCAGGGCACGATGTCGCGGATGTAGATCGCGAGCGAGCCGTCCGCCACGTACGACTTCTCGGCGATCAGCGAATCCTGGTCGCCGTCGACCCCGAGGTCGTCGATCCCCGCGGAGGCTGCCGGCCCGCGACGCCAGCTCACCTCGACCTCGACCTCGTGCCCCTTCTCGCGCAGGAGGCCGTCGAAGCCGACCAGCCGGTGCAGCGCGAGGCTCGTCGGCCGGACGTGCTCGTTGATCGTCGTGCCCACCGCCCGCTTGCGCGTGATGATCCCGTCCTGCTCGAGCCCCTGGAGCGCCGTGCGGATCGTCGTTCGGCTGACGTTGAGCATGTCCGCAAGCGCCTCCTCGGAGGGCAGGCGCTCGTTGAAGCGCTTGTCGAGGATCGCCTGGAGAATCAGCCCCCGCGCCCGCTCGGCCAGCGGCACGTTGTCGATCCTGGCCATCGCGCTCTTGGATTGCGCAGCCGCAGCCATACCAATGATGATATTAATTACTTTAGCCTTGAGTCGCGGGTCGGAGAGCGCACGGCGTTCACCGGCGGCCGACGTACCACGGTCAGTCGGTGCACGGGTGCTCCGCCGGGAGGACCCGCGTTTCCTCACGGGCGCCGGAACGTACGTCGATGACATCGATCTCCCGGGGCTGCTCCACGTCTCATTCGTGCGCAGCACACAGCCGCACGCGCGCCTGCGCTCGGTCGACGTCGAAGCCGCGAGAGGCGCGCCGGGCGTGGTCGCGGTCCTCACCGCGGACGACCTCGTTGGCCGCGTGACCGCCATGCGGGCGCGCAACAGCACGCCCGGGTACAACGAGTGCGACACGCCGGTGCTGGCCCGCGAGAAGGTGCGGATGGTCGGCGAGGCGATCGCCCTGGTGGTGGCGGACAGCCGCTACGCCGCCGAGGACGCGGCCGAGCTCGTGGGGGTCGACTACGAGCCGCTGACGGCGCTCCTGGCGATCGAGGATGCGCTCGCCGACGGCGCCATCGCGATCCACGAGGAGATCCCGGACAACGTCTTCAACAGCTTTGAGATGCGGACGGGCGACGTCGACGCCGCGTTCGAGGCGGCGGACACCGTGGTCGAGCTCGAGCTGCGGCAGCAGCGCTACGGCGCCGTCGCGATGGAGGGGCGCGCCGTCATCGCGGACGCCCGCCGGGACGGGACACTGACGGTCTGGCTGTCGAGCCAGACCCCGCACCTGGTCCGCACCGGGCTCTCGCGCTTCCTCGGACTGTTGGAGACGCAGATCAGGGTGGTGTCGCCCGACGTCGGCGGCGGGTTCGGGCCGAAGTGCGTCGTCTACCAGGAGGAGGTGGCCCTGGCGGCCGCCTCGCGCATGCTCCGCAGGCCGCTCAAGTGGATCAGCGACCGGGCCGAGGACCTGCTGACCACCGTCCACGGGCGCGAGCAGATCCACCGCGCCCGAGCGGCCGCGGACGCGAACGGCAGGCTCCTCGCGGTCGCCGTCGACATCTACGCGTCGAACGGCGCGTACGCGCCGTACCCGTTCGGCGCCGGGCTCGACTCGGGCCAGGCCGCCGAGAACGTCTCCGGCCCCTACGACGTGGCCGCGTACGAGGCCCGCGTCCACGCGGTGATCACGAACAAGACGCCGATGGGCCCCTATCGCGGGGTAGGCCGCGTGATGGCCTGTCTGACGATGGAGCGTCTGATGGACGAGCTGGCGGCGACGCTTCGGCTCGACCGGGTCGAGATTCGCCGCAGGAACATGGTGCGGGAATTCCCGTACGAGACCGCGACGGGGCTCGTCTTCGAGTCGGGCAACTACGTGCGCTCGATCGACCTGCTCGCGGAGGCGATCGGCTGGGAGTCCACCCGCCGTCACGATAAGGAGGCGCGCGCGGAGGGCCGATTGCGGGGCGTCGGGCTCGCCTGCGCGGTCGAGCACTCGGCGTACGGGCCCCAGTCGCTCGGCAGCCGCAACCTCGAGATGACGCTCGGCTACGACACCGCGTGGATGCGCGTCGAGCCGGACGGCTCGGTGCGCCTGGCGGTCGGGCTCCACAACCACGGCCAGGGCCATCAGACGACGATCGCGCAGATCGCGTCGGACGAGCTCGGCATCCCGGCCGATCGGATCCACGTGACCTACGGCGACACGGCCGGCGTTCCGTACGGGAACGGCACCTGGGCGAGCAGGAGCACCGTGTACTGCGGCGGAGCTACGCTGCTCGCCGCCCGCGACGTGCGCGACAAGGCACTGGAGCTGGCGGCGGAGATGCTCGAGGCGAACGTGGCGGACCTCGACATCTCGGGCGGCTGGATCAGCGTCCAAGGCGACGCGGCGGTGGGCGTCTCATTCGATGACGTGGCGCGCCGGGCCAACCACGAGCCGCACCTGCTGCCCGAGGGCGTGGAGGCCGGGCTCGAGTCCACCCGGCGCTACGAGGCACCGGACCCGGGCACCTTCTCCAGCACGATGCACGCGGCGCACGTGGAGGTCGATCCCGACACCGGCGAGGTGACGATCCTCCGCTACGTCGTGGTCGAGGACTGCGGCACGATCATCAACCCGATGATCGTGGAGGGCCAGGTGCACGGCGGCGTGGCGCAGGGCATCGGCGGCGCGCTCTACGAGCAGCTCGCGTACGACAACTCCGGCCAGCTCGTCACCACGTCGCTGATGGACTACCTGCTGCCGGGGGCCACCGAGGTGCCGGCGATCGACGTGGTGCACCTCGAGACGCCGTCGCCGCTGACGCTGGGCGGGTGGAAGGGCATGGGCGAGGGCGGGTCGATCAACGCGCCGGCGGCCGTGGTGTCCGCCGTGAACGACGCGCTCTCGCACCTCGGCATCCGCGCCAACCACACGCCGCTCTCGCCGGAGTGGGTCGCCGGCGCAATCAGCGCGTCGCAAGCCGAACGGCCAGCTCCGGTGTGATCGGCAGCTCGGTGACCTCGGCACCGAGCGCATCGGAGACGGCGTTCGCGATGACCGCGCCGGCGGCGGCCGTGCCGCCCTCGCCCGCGCCCTTGGCGCCGATCGGGCTCAGCGGCGAGGGGGCGTCCTCGGTGACGAGCACGCGCATCGGAGCGGCCTCGCTGGCCGTCGGCAGCAGGTAGTCCATGAACGAGCCGGCCACGAGCTGGCCGTCGGGCGCGTAGCTGAACTCCTCGAGGAGCGCTCCCCCGATTCCCTGAGCCGCCCCGCCGACGATCTGACCCTCGATCAGCATCGGGTTGATGGCGCGGCCGACGTCGTACGCCACGGCATAGCGCACGATCTCGACGCCGCCCGTCTCGGAGTCGACCTCGACCGCGACGCAGTGGACGCCATAGGGATAGCTCATGTCCTCGCAGAAGAAGTAGGACTCCTCGCTCAGCCCCGGGTCCGCCCCGCGGCGCAGGGCGATGGCCGGTCGCGCCGCTTCGGCCACGTCGCGCAGCGAGACGCCGTGCGTCGGCGAGCCGCGCGCGATCACCCGCCCGTCGAGGATCTCGAGATCCGCCTCGCTGGCCTCGAGCACGTCCGCGGCGTGGCGCAGGATCCGCACGCGCAGCGCCTCGGACGCCTGCTGCACGGCCGCGCCGGCGATGGCGGTCGCCCGGCTGCCGAACGAGCCCATCCCGTCGGGGACGTCCTCGGTGTCGCCGTGGCGCACCTCCGCGACCTGGTCGTAGCCGATGCCGAGCGAGTCCGCGCAGATCTGGGCGAGCACGGTCTCGACCCCCTGGCCGATCGACGCGCTGCCCGCGTGGACCACGGCCCGCCCCAGGCTGTCGAGCTCGACACGCGCGTAGTCCCACTGCGCGATCGCGCTCTTCTCCACGAAGTATGCGAGGCCGAGGCCGCGCCTGCGGACCGCGCCCGCGTCCTCCGCGCGCCAGGCGCTCATCTCCTCCCAGTCGAACAGCCGAAGCGCCTTCTCGAGCAGGCGCGGGTAGTCGCCGCTGTCGTACACGACCGGGTGCCCCTCGATCGCCGCGCCGCTCCGATGCGGCATCCTCGAGGGCGGCACGAGGTTGCGGCGGCGGATCTCGGCGGGCTCGAGCCCGAGCCGGTGCGCCGCCACGTCGATGATCCGCTCGCGCGCCAGGTTCGCCTCGTAGCGACCCGGTGCGCGATAGGTCCCCGCCGGCGTCTTGTTCGTCACGACCTGAGCCACGCGGCACTCGTACGCGCCCCACTCGTAGGGCCCTGGGAGGAGCCCCGCCGTCATCGACGGCACCACCGTCCCGTGGGTCCGCACGTATCCGCCGGTGTCGAAAACGACGCGATCGCGGAGCGCGAGGAACTCGCCCTCGGGGCCCAGGGCGAGCGCGATCTCGTGGAACTGCTCGCGCGAGTGGTTCAGGCTCCGGAGCTCCTCCTCGCGGTCGGCCGTCCACGTGACGGGCCGCCCCAGCCGCACCGCGCACAGCGGGATCAGGTAGTCCTCGGGATAGAACTCCCCGCGGCCTCCGAAGCCGCCGCCCACAGCGAGCTCGACCAGCCGCACGCGCTCCTCGGGCCAGCCCAGCAGGCGCGCGAGGATGCGGCGGTTGACGTGCACGATCTTGGCCGCACCCCAGACGGTCAGGACGCCGGTGCGCCGGTCGTGGTCGGCGACGAGGCCGCGAGGCTCGAGCGGCACCGAGGCGTGGCGCTGGCACCGGATCCGCTCCTCGACGACCATGTGGGCCGCCGCGAACGCGGCTTCGACGTCGCCCGAGCTCACTTCGATTTCCGCCGCGACGTTGCCGTCCGTCCCCTCGAACAGCGGCGCGGCGGAGCCGGCGGCCGCCTCGCGCGCGTCGAGCAGCGCGGGCAGCGGCTCGTACTCGACCTCGATCTCCGCCGCGGCGTCCTCCGCCGCGTAGCGGCTCTCGGCCACGACCACCGCGACGGGCTCTCCGGAGTAGCGGACGCGGTCGCGCGCCAGCGGCGGCTGGAGGTAGCGCTCCATCCCGGGCTGCGAGTGCATCCGGATCGGGATCCGGAGCTCCTCGGGCACGTCGGCGGCGGTCACCACGTCGAGCACCTCCGGCAGCTCGCGCGCACGGCCCACGTCGACGGACGCGATCGCCGCGTGACCGTGAGCGCTCCGGAGGATCGCCACGTGGGCGGTCCCGGGCAGGTGATGATCGTCGACGAAGCACGCCGCGCCCGTGAGCAGCGGCGGATCCTCCTTGCGCAGGACCGAGCGCCCGATCTCAGCCACGTCCGTCCCCAACCGCGCCGGCCGCGAGGGCCTGGGCCGCCTGCTCGAAGGGCTCCAGCGGAAGCCGGGTGATGCCTGCGCCCACCTGGCCGACGCCCGCGTCCCGGTGCGCGATGCCGTTATTGACCACGGGCGCTATGCCCTGCCGCGCGACGAGCTCGGCG
>Ga0307416_100001953_pt1 | contig 11556 bp, 10 predicted proteins | sample DK1Cmetagenome_2_FD_203821 | JGI IMG/M metagenome (GOLD analysis project Ga0307416, IMG submission 203821) | Maize rhizosphere microbial communities from greenhouse at UC Davis, California, United States - DK15-C-3 | ecosystem: Host-associated > Plants > Roots > Rhizosphere > Soil | place...
GCCTGGCCAGGGGCTTGAGGGATTGCAGCTGGAAGCGTCGTTCCAGGCCGGTGGGATTGGCGTGCTCGGCGGTCAGCCCGGAGAACACCACCAGCGGCGGGCCCTGGCCGACCGCGAGGTAGGGCAGGCCGCCGTGCAGCGACCCTTCGCGAACGCCCCGGCCACGACCAGCCCCGACCGGGCTGGGGGACCGGACGGCTCCGTCCCAGCGCGCCGCCCGGCTGCCGAGCGCGGCCATCGCCCCGGCCAGGCCGAGGCCGGCGGCGGCCAGGGGCGACTCGACCGTATCCCAGCCCAATGGGCGCAGGCGCCGCCGCACCAGCCGTTCACCCAGGTACCCGGGCACCTGGAGCGCGCCCAGGCCAGCCAGAGCCCGAGCGGCCCCTCGGCTGGGCCGCCGGGCCACCAGCACCGTCACGGCCGCCTGGGCGAGCAGGTTCGACACCGGCGCCGACAGCGCGGTCCCTCTGAGGATCGCGTCGCGGGCGACCGTGTCGGCTTGCCCGTGCATCCAGAACAGGTCGTAGGGATGCCGCCGCCGCAGCGCCACCACCAAGCCGGTGACATTGGTCGCCAGCTGGGCGACCGAGACGGCCACCAGCAACCGGCTCCAAGTGGTCGGCTTCGCCATGACCGCGACAGGCTAGCATCACGCTGTCGCCGCACCAGCTGTGCCGTGCCGGGCGCGGGCCAAGTGGAGGTGCCGCCGATGAGGTCGGCCTGCTCGTATCCTTGGCAGGGCTCGAACCTGCAACTTCCTGTTGAGATGCATGCTCGGGGTTGGCGTGTAGGTACGGCGACGCATCGGGCGGGACGCTTGTGCGATGCCGAACCGACGTTCAGGAGCCGCTGGGCCATTCGCGTCGCAGGACGCCATAGAGCAGGTCGTTGGTCCACTCGCCCTTGGACCAGGTGCTCTCCAGTAGGTGGCCCTCGCGGCGCATGCCCACCCGCTCCAGCGCGGCGGCCGACCGGGTGTTGCGATCGTCGCAGGTCGCCCTGACCCGATGCTTGCCTCGCTCGATGAGCAGGTAGTGCAGCAGCCGGCGGACCGCCTCGGTGGCGTAGCGTAGCCCTGGTGCTGGGGGGCAAGGGTGAAGCCGATCTCGGCCTGGCGCGGATCCTCGGCTTGGACATGGGCCCCACAGTCGCCAATCAGCCGATCTGTATGGCGCAGGGCAACCGCGAACTGGAACCATTCGCCGGGCGTATCGGGATGGATGGCCTCCAGCTCTTGCAGGAACTGGCGAGCTTGGCTGGGCCGGTAGGGCACCTCCCAGCTCTGGTAGCGGGCAACCTCGGGATCGGACCGGTAGGCGACGAAGGCGTCCAGGTCCTCAGGCCGGAATCGGCGCAACACCAGCCGCGCTGTGGTCAGTGCCGTGAAGGCGGCATCACCCATGGTCTGCCTCCGTTGCCGACAACGGCATCTCGGCGTCTCTGTAGGTCTGCTCTTGAAGAGATCCTCTTCTTCCAGTACCCGGCGCGACGTACGATGCCGCTATCGACGCGTGAAGCCTGCTGACGCCGGGCCATGATGTGGCGCACACCGATAAGTCCCAGGGGTTCCGGGACAGGTTGGTAGCGGCCGGAGGCTGGCGACAGGTCCAGCAGACAGGAGGACCGACACATGGCGCGAGTGGCGTTCATGCTTGACGAGCTGTTTGAGGACTCCGAGTTTCAGGTGCCCTACGACCGCGTCCGCGACGCCGGGCATGAGCCGGTGATCGTCGGCCTGCAGGCCGGCAAGAAGGTCACCGGCAAGAACGGCGCCCCGGTGACCATCGAGCGCGGCATCGACGAGGTCGGCGCGGACGAGTTCGACGCGCTGGTGATCCCGGGTGGCTATTCGCCGGACAAGATCCGGACCAGCCCGGGGATGGTGGCCTTGACCCGCGACCTGCACGAGGCGCTCAAGCCGGTGGCGGCCATCTGCCATGCCGGATGGATGCTGGCCGAGGCCGACATCGTCCGCGGCAAGACCGTGACCTCCTACCATTCCATCAAGACCGACCTGCGGAACGCCGGGGCGGACTGGGTCGACCAGGAGGTGGTGGAGGCGGTTTCGGACGCCGGGGGCGTCATCATCACCTCCCGCCATCCTGGCGACCTGCCCGCCTTCTGCGAGGCGCTGTTGCGCCAGCTCAAGTAGTGGCTGACCCGCGAGCGCGGGCCGAGAGGATGGTGCATTGGGTGTGGCGTGGGACGAGACGCCGTCGTATCTGCGGCTGGGCACCGACGAGCTGACCGTGCGGGCCCGGCAGTCCCTCGCCCTGCTTGGGCAGGAGCGCTGTGGGGTCTGCCCGCGGCTGTGCAAGGTGGACCGTCTGGCCGACCACAAGGGGCTGTGCGCCATCGGCCGCCAGGCCGTGGTCGCCTCCTCCTTTGCGCATTTCGGGGAGGAGAACTGCCTGCGGGGCTGGAACGGCTCGGGGACGATCTTCTTCTCCGGCTGCAACCTGCGCTGTGTGTTCTGCCAGAACCACGACATCTCCTGGGAGGTCCGAGGGGAGCGGGTGACCCCGGCGCGCCTGGCCGAGATGATGTTGGCCCTGCAGGCTCAGGGCTGCCACAACATCAACTGGGTCACCCCTGAGCATGTCGTCCCCCAGATCCTGGAGGCCGTCCCGCTGGCCGTCGCCGGGGGGCTGGGGTTGCCGATCGTCTACAACACCAGCGCCTACGACAGCCTGGACAGCCTGCGGCTGATGGACGGGATCGTCGATGTCTACATGCCCGACTTCAAGGTGTGGAGCCAGCCGGCGGCCCGCCGCTACCTGCGCCGCCCGGACTATGCGGAGGTGGCCAGGGCGGCCGTCAAGGAGATGGCTCGCCAGGTCGGCCCGCTGGTGGTCGACTCCGACGGCCTAGCTCGGCGGGGGCTGCTGCTGCGGCATCTGGTGATGCCGGGCCTGCTGGCCGAGACCGAGGCGGTGCTGCGGTTTGTGGCCGGGGAGTTGGGGCCGGACACCTATGTGGACCTGATGGCCCAGTATTACCCGGCCGGCCTGGTCGGCAAGAGTGGCCGGGACGGCTATGGCGAGATCGACCGGCACCTGTATCGGGAGGAGTACCTGCAGGCGGTCGACATCGGCCACGACCTGGGGTTGCGGCTGGACGTCCGCAGCGTGGCCAGCGCGTGGCGGCTGGCTCCCGCCGATTCCTTGACCTGACGGTGCCGAGCGGTGTCGCAGGCTCGTCCGGAACCGACCTGCGGCAACGCGAACGGGTCCGCCGCCTCGACGTCCGGACGGGGGCCGGCGATGGGCCCACGCACAGGAATAGCTGGAAGCCGTGGCAGGCAGCGGCTCAGTGGGCTGCGGCCCTGGCCCCTACGGATCCGGGCCGAAGCCGCTCGGTCAGGGCGGTGTAGCGACGGCCGGCGCCCTGGGTCCGGACCGCCTTGGCCAGCGCGCGCCGGCTGCCGACCAGCACCACGATCCGTTTGGCCCGGGTCACGGCGGTGTAAAGCAGGTTGCGCTGCAGCATCAGCCAGGCGCTGGTGGTCACCGGCAGGACCACGCAGGGATATTCGCTGCCTTGGGAGCGGTGGATGCTGACCGCATAGGCGTGAGTCAGCTCATCCAGCTCGTCGAAGCCGTAGCCGACCTCCTCGTCCTCATCCAATAGGACCCGGAGTTCCTGGTCCTCGAGCGAGATGGCGGTGATCTGCCCGACCGACCCGTTGAACACCCCGGCGGTGCCCTTGTCGTAGTTGTTCCGCAGCTGCATCACCTTGTCGCCAACCCGGTAGACCCGGCCGCCGAACCGCCGCTCAGGAAGTCCCTCTCGGGCTGGGGTCAGCGCGGCCTGGAGCCGCTCGTTGAGCACACCCGCCCCGGCCGGGCCCCGGTGCATCGGGCACAACACCTGGATCTCCTGTCGAGGGTCGAGTCCAAAGCGGCGGGGCAGGCGGTTGGCCACAATCTCGACCACCAGGTCGGCGACCCGGTCGGAATCCTCCTCGGCGAACAGGAAGAAGTCGTTCAGGCCGTGGGTGATCGGGTGTTGGCCGGCGTTGATGCGGTGGGCGTTGGTGATTACCCCGCTCTGCTGGGCCTGGCGAAAGATATGGGTCAACCGGACCCGGGGCAGCCGGTTAGCGCCCAGCAGATCCCGGAGCACCTCTCCTGCCCCGACGCTGGGGAGTTGGTCCACGTCACCGACGAACAGCAGATGGGCGCCGGGTGGGATGGCCTTGACCAGCTTGTTGGCCAACAGCACATCCAGCATGGAGGCCTCGTCGACCACCACCAGGTCGGCGTCCAGGGGGTGGTCGCGGTCAAAGGCGGCATCTCCACCCGGGCGCAGCTGCAGCAGCCGATGCAAGGTCGCGGCCTCCAACCCGGCCAGCTCTGCGAGGCGCTTGGCGGCCCGCCCGGTCGGGGCGGCCAGCAGGATCTTGGCGTGCTTGGCAAGGGCCAGGGTCACGACCGCCCGCACCGTGTAGCTCTTGCCGCAGCCCGGCCCCCCGGTCAGCACCGCCACCCGCTCGGTCAAGGCCAGGTGGACCGCTGCCTCCTGCTCCGGGGCCAGGGTCACGCCGGTCGTCCGGCGCAGCCACTCCAGCGCGACCGTCCAGTTCACCGCCTGGGACCAAGCCAGCCGATCGGCAGGGTCCTCCAGCAGGCGCAGCAGCCCGGCGGCCAGCGCACGCTCGGCCCGGTGGAACGGCACCAGCCAAATCGCCCGCCCCGTCCCCTCCGGGAGGCCAGGGGACACAGCGGCAGTCGGGAGGGGCTCGGCGACCACGCCCTCCTCGGCCACCAGCTCCTCCAAGCAGCGCCCGGCGAGCCCGGCGTCCACGCCCAGCAGCCCGGTGGCCTTGGTGACCAGCTCGGTCTCGGGCAGGTAGCAGTGGCCATCCTCGGTCGCCTCCGACAGGGCGAACTGCAGGCCGGCCCTGACCCGCTGGGGGCTGTCATGCGGGATGCCCAGACGCTGGGCGATCTGGTCGGCGGTCTTGAACCCGATCCCCCACACGTCGCCGGCCAGCCGGTACGGCTCCCGGCGGACGACCTCGATGGCGTCGTCGCGGTAGGTCTTGTAGATGCGCACCCCAAGCGAGGTCGAGACGCCCACGCCTTGCAGGAAGACCATCACCTCCTTGATGGCCTGCTGCTCGGCCCAGGCGGCGGTAATCATGGCGGTGCGCTTGGGACCCAGGCCAGGGACCTCGACCAGCCGGGCCGGCTCCTGCTCAATCACCTCCAGGGTGGCCGGGCCGAAGTGGTCCACGATCCGCTCGGCCATCTTGGGGCCGATCCCTTTGATCAGCCCCGAGCCGAGATAGCGGCGGATCCCCTGGATGGTCGCCGGGAGCATGGTCTGGTAGGCCTCGACCTGGAACTGGCGGCCGTACTGGGGGTGGCTGGCCCACCGACCGCTGAGCCGCAGGCTCTCCCCGGGCTGCGCCCCAAGCAGCGGACCGACCACCGTCAGGAGGTCACTGGAACGAGCGGTGGCCACGCGGGCGACGGTGTAGCCGGTCTCCTGGTTGGCGTAGGTGATCCGCTCCAACACCGCGTCCAGGGTGGCCGGTGGCGCCGCCCGCGTCTGTGGCATGAGCGGGACTGTATCGCCCGCACCCGACCATGTCCTGTCCATGCGTGCGGTCCACGACCAGGCGGCGCAGTCACCAACTCAGACCCGCTGCATGCTTCCGCACATCTCGGTTCGACATCAGCCGCGAAGGGAGAACGCCTCCGTGCGAGTAAGGACCCGCCTACCGCTATGCCGAGCAGCGTTTCCGCAGGTCGATCCCGACCGTTAGGGGCCAAGTTAGGCGTTCTGAGCCACGGGCTAGTCTGCCGCAGCCAGAACCCGGCCGCCTGCTGACGCTGGCGACCGACCCACAGGAGGTGGCAAGGTGAGCACGACGGTTCCCAAGGAGCACCGAGAGGTGCTCGACGCGCCCTATGCGGTCCTGACCACCCTGGGGCGCGACGGCTACCCGCAGAGCACCATGGTGGCCTTTCGGGCCGAGGACGACCTGGTCAGGATCTCGCTGAACACCACGCGGCAGAAGACCAGGAACCTCATGGTCCAGCCACGGGCCACCCTGCTCATCCCCGACCCGACCAGCCCCTACCGCACCCTGGAGATCCGTGGCGACGTCGAGATCACACCCGACGAGGACTACAGCTTCGCCCGGCGCGTCGGCCAGAAGTATGGCGGGACCGACTTCCGATCCGCGGACAGGCCAGGCGAGTCGCGTGTCGGGGTCGTCTTGCGCCCGGTCCGGGTCAACGTCACCGACCTCAGGCCGCCGCCGGACTCCTAGCGACAGACCACCTCGCTCGTGGTTGCTTTGGCCGCCGTCGGCACACCTTGGCCCCTTGATGAACCTCAAGGAGGCGCCATGGAAGCGAGCGACCGGCTGCTGGAGTTCCGCCGCACCGGTGGACGGGCCGGCAACGACGAAGTTATGTGTTCTCTTTGGGGCTCGTCGTCCACCCGGACTCGTGCCCCATGCTCGCCGCAGGCCCGATCCCAGCCTGCCGAGATCTCATCGGCCATGGGGAGCGTTCGCAAGGCGCTTACCTCTTGACCGCCAGTGCGGCAAGCGCTTGGCGGCTTTGTATGGTTTCGGGGTGGTCAGGGCCCAGGCCAGCCTCGTAGACCGCCAGGGCACGCTCGAGCAGCGTGCGGGCGCCATCGAGGTCGCCCTGGTCCCGCAGGACGCTACCGAGCTTGCCCAGGGTGGCGCCGATGTAGGGGTGGTCGGGGTCGAGGTGGTCCTGGCGGATCGCTAGGGCGCGCTCATGCAGGGTGCGGGCGCGCTTGAGGTCGCCTTGGTCGTGGAGGACGCTGCCGAGCTTGCTGATGGTGGTGGCGATGTCGGTCTCGTCGGCTTGGTCGGCGCCAAGGTGGGCCTGGCGGATGGCCAGCGCGCGCTCCAGATGACCGCGAGCGCCGGCCAGGTCCCCCAAGGCGTGAAGGGTATCGCCGAGGTTGGTGAGCGCCACTGCCACCCACGGATCATCGTCGGGCAGGACCGCCTGATACACGGCCAGGGCCTGGTGCTGCAGGGGCAGCGCCGTGGTCGGATCGCCTGCTCGCATTAGCAGGTGACCCAGGTAGGTCAGCCGGGTCCCGACCATTTGGTGCTCGACACCGAAGGTCGCCACGGCGGTTGCCAGGGCCCGCTCCCGCAGCGCCCGGGCCTCTAAGTACCGGGCCCGGCCAAGCAGGTAGCCAGCGGCCCGGTCCAGCAGCTCACTGGTGGCAGCCCCCTCGATGGCCTTCGCCTCGGCGTAGCCGGCGGCGGCCAGCGCGTGCGGGAGCAGCTGGGCGCACACTGGCCACAGCGCAGGTCGCTTGAACCCTTCAAAGGGGAACGCCGCGGCCAGCAGCCGCACCGCCAGCCCCACCCGGCTGGCGGTGGTAGCAGCGTCGAGGCGGTCGCGGACGACCTGCTGCAACAGCCGATGCACCGTGACCGTCTGCTCGCCGGCCTTGACCAGCCCAAAGCGCCGCAGCCCAGCGACCGTCTCATCAAGGACGAACGGGTCATCGGCCAACACGGCGAGCTCGTCCGGTGGCGGGTCCAGTTGCTGAGTGAACAGCGAACGCGGGATCTCTTCAGGGGCCAAGAACGCGCACAGTTCCAATAGCACCATCGCGCCAGCCACCGATCCGACCCGCTCCAGCGAGACCTGCCAGGTGGTGGCGACCGTGTCGGCCGGATCCCGGTGCTGTGGGCGGCCCTTGGTCAGGGTCAGCGCCGGAAACTCGCGCAGCCGCTGCAGGTAAGCAGCCAGCGCGATGCGGGTCTCACGCACATAGCCACCGGCCTGTTCCAGGGCCAGCGGCAGCAGGCCCAGCAGCTCAGCCACTTCGACGGCGGCCTGCTCATCCTACCGGTCCACCTACCAGCGCCAGCTCAGCCGGACACTGAGGGTGGAGTGGACGGCGGCCGACCGCCACGGCAACCGGGAGCTCCAGGGCCTGCCCGAGGATCTGGTCCGGCTGTTCTCCAAGCGCACCGACCAGATCGATCTGGAGGTAGAGCGGCTGGAGGCCTCGGGGCGGGCGCGGACACCCCGGCTGGTCAAGTGGGCCGTCCAGGCCACCCGCAAGCCCAAAGAGCAGGAGGCCGCGGACACCTTGTATGGGCGGTGGCGGACGGAGGCGGCCGAGCGCGGCCTGGAGCCGGACACCCTGGTCCGGCAGGTGACCGGGCGGACACTTGATCGCGACCAGGACCTGTCGGAGCGGACGGTGGTCGAGGTGTTCGAGCGGCTGGCCGGCCGAGACGGGCTGACCGCGACCGCGTCCACCTTCGCCCGCCAGGACGTCATCGCCGCCCTGGGCGGCCAGCTGACCGGCGCCACCCGGACCGAACTCGAGGACCTCACCGACCGGTTCCTGACCGAGCGGGCCGTCAGTGTGGTGGCCGATCGGGCCGTGGAGGAGCGTCGCTGGTCCACCCCTGAGCTTCTCGGCGTCGAGCAGCAGCTGGTCACGGCGGCCACCGGCCGCGCCGGCGAGCAGACCGCCGTGGTCAGCCACGAGGCCGTGCGGGCCACCTTGGCCGCCCACCCGTCCGCCGGTCAGGGCCAGCAGGCCATGGTTCGGGATGTCTGTCAGGGCGGCGCCGGCGTCGCCCTGGTCGTCGGCCGGGCCGGGACCGGCAAGACCTTCGCCCTGGGGATGGCCCGGCATGCCTGGCAGCTGGACGGCTACCGGCCCCTGGCCACCGCCCCGACCGGGATCGCGACCGTCTCCTTGGAGGCGGAGGGGTTCGAGGAGGTGGCCACCTGCGACCGGCTCCTGGCCGACCTCGACCAGGGCCGGGAACAGTTGGACAGCCGGATGGTGCTGGTGGTGGACGAGGCCGGCATGCTCGGCTCCCGCAAGCTCACCCGCCTCCTGGACCACGCCGAGCAGGCCGGCGTGAAGGTAGTGCTGGTCGGCGATGACCGGCAGCTGGCCGCCATCGACGCCGGCGGCGGCTTCCGCGCCCTCCGCCTCCGCCTCGGCGCCAGCGAGCTCACCGAGAACCGCCGCCAACACCAGGCCTGGGAACGCGAAGCCCTCGAGCTGGTCCGCTCGGGGCTGGTCGACGAGGCGGTTGCGGCCTACCGGGCGCATGATCGGGTGGTGGCCGCCGCCTCCAAGCCGGCCGCCACCCTGGCCCTGCTCCAGGACTGGTGGCGGGCCTGGCAGGAGGCTGAGCGCGACGCGACCCAGGACGTGATCGTGCTCGCCGGCCGCCGGGCCGAGGTCGACCGGCTCAATGTGGCCTGCCAGGAGCTGCTGGCCGCCCAGGGCCGCCTCGGCCAAGAGCGCCTCCAGGTTGAGGACCTGAAGCTGGCCGTCGGGGACCGGGTGGTGTGCGGCCGCAACGCCATCAGCCAACTCGGCATCGCCAATGGCACCCGCGGCACCGTCAGCGCCCTCGACCTCCAGGCCCGGACCCTCACCATCCGCCTGGACGGCAAGAACGCCCGCGAGGTGACCCTGCCCGGCTGGTACCTTCGCGGTAGGGGCCGGGGGGAGCGTAACCGTCGCGTCGACCTGGCCTATGCCACCACCGGGCATCGCGCCCAAGGCCTCACCAGGTGGCGGGCGCTGGTCCGCATCACCGGCCGTGAGGACGTCAACTGGCTGTATGTCCAGCTGTCCCGGGCCCAGCATGAGACCACGCTGTACCCCGTGGTCGGCCCTGAACCCCAAGGGCCGGCGGAACTGGATCTGCCCGACGGGGAGCCTGGTGACGGCTACGACCAGCTCGCCCGGGCCCTGTCGCGCGGGCGACCAGACCTTGGCGATCGACACCCCCAGCAGGCTGGACCTGCGGCGGCTTTCGGTCGCCGAGCTGCGGGCCGAGCGCGACCGGCTCCAGCGGCTGCTCGACCAGGCCCCTCGGGATCGGGCCCGGGAGCTGACGCGGACGACGGCCCGCCGGGCCGAGGCCGACCAGGCCCTGGTGCAGCTCACCACCAGGGACAACGACCCCCAGCGGCCGCGTGTGGGGATGCTTCGCCTGCGCCGGCAGGAGGAGGTGGCCGGCGTCGGAGCGGCCGCGGTGGCGCTGGCTCGCCAGCAGGCCGACCGGGCCGCCGAGGCCGAGCTGGGACTGCGGCGGCATCAGCAGCGCCGGGCCGGCTGGCTGGAGGCCAACGCCCACCTCGGCCCGGCCTACCGGCAGGTCCTGCGGGAGCTGGCCTGGCAACGACGAGCCGCCGGCCTGGCCGCCGAGCACGACCCACCCGGCTACCTCCGCGAGGAGCTCGGGCCGGTACCGGCGTCCACTCGGGGTCGGCGGGCGTGGCGGCAGGCAGCCGCCGTCATCCAGGACTACCGCCACGCCTATGGGGTCAGCGACCCCCAGCAGGCGCTCGGCCCGGTGCCACGCGAGCCGGCCCAGCGGGCCGCCTGGCACGAGGCCCGCACGGCCGCCCAGCGTGTCCAGGAGCGGCAGCGCACTGCCCACCGTGAGGGGCGGACCACAGCAGCCCGCCCAGCACCCACCGACCGCAGCCAGCGCGACCACGCCCGCACTTCAGCGGAGCGAGCGGCAGCACGCCGGCCTGGCCCAGAGCGGGCCGCCGGCTAGCAGCCCGGAGGAGGCCAGCCATGCCCAGGTCCCACCCGACCCAGCCCGACCCGGACCACTTCTGGCCGTCCTGCGACCAGGAGCCGTCGGGCGTCTCCATCCAACCGCTGAGCCACGCCGACCTCCAGGCCCTGCTCGCCCACCTCAACCGCCGCGACCAGGACGAGCGCCTACTGACGAGGCCGGGCCGGCGACGGCCGACCCCGGGTCAGCCGGTGGTGGCGGTGCGAGTGCGGGCCAGCGTCGGCCGCCCCGGCGCCTCGGCCCACTCCGAGTACCGGCGTCGGCGGGCCATCGAGCTGGTTGGCTGGAGGCGTGGCCTGCCCTGGCGGGTCGCCGCGGTGCTGCCCGCCGCCGCGGCCGCTTGGCTGCTCGCTGTCCAACTTGCACCTCACCTGACTCCTCTGGCGGTGGTGGCGGCGGTGGCCGGGCTGGGCTGGGCTGGCAGCTGCGGTTTCGCCCCAGCGCCGACAGCCGAGCCTGGCGGCGCGGCGCCGCAGGGGAGCGGCGCACCGCCCGCCTGCTCGCTCCCCTGGAGCGCCACGGCTGGGCGATCCTGCACGACCTGGCCATCCCCGGCTCGCCAGCCAACATCGATCACCTGGTCATCGGTCCCGGCGGGGTGCTGGTCATCGACTCCAAGCAGTACCGGGGCCGGCTGCTGCTCGACTCCTACGGGATGCTCTGGCACGGCCGCTACCTGCTTGTCTCGGCCCTGCGCACGGTCCGGTGGGCGGCCGACCAGGCCGACGAGGTCCTCGGCATCGCCGACATCGAGATCCCGGCCGTTGTGGCCGTGCATGGCGCCAGCGTCCCTTGGGGCCAGGTCTGCGCCGATGGGGTCACGATCGTTTCGGCTGGGCGAGTACCCGACCTGCTTGAGTCGCTGCCGCCAATCCTAGGACCCGAGCGGGTGGTTTGGCTGGCCAACCGGGCCCGGCTGCGATTCCGGCCTGCCCTTTAAACGGCTCTTCTCACCGATCCGTGGGTGT
>Ga0307416_100001955_pt1 | contig 11550 bp, 11 predicted proteins | sample DK1Cmetagenome_2_FD_203821 | JGI IMG/M metagenome (GOLD analysis project Ga0307416, IMG submission 203821) | Maize rhizosphere microbial communities from greenhouse at UC Davis, California, United States - DK15-C-3 | ecosystem: Host-associated > Plants > Roots > Rhizosphere > Soil | place...
GCTTGGTCACGCCGTCGACGAGCGCGCCGACCTGTTCCCCGAACTCGTCCTCCACCTCGGCCAGCGACGCGGTGGTGTCCTCGACCGTGTCGTGGAGCAGCGCCGCGCATAGCGTGGCGGTGTCGAGGCGCATGCCGGCGCAGATCTTGGCGACGCCGACGGGGTGCACGATGAAGTCCTCGCCGCTGGCCCGGCGCTGCTCGGCGTGACGCTCGCAGGAGAACACGAAGGCGCGCTCGACGAGGTCGCGGTCGACGTCCTCGGCGGCGTCGCCGGCGTGCTCCTCGACCACGGCGAACAGGTCGCCGAGCAGGACGCGCTGGTCCTCGGTCAGCGTGGACTCTGGCCCGGCCGGGATGCGTCCGCTGTGCTGGTCGACGGGGTGGTGCTCGAAGCTGCGCTCCTCGACGGGGGCCGCGGCCGGCTCGGCCTTGCCGTTGCCGGCTGGCTTGGCGCCGTCGTCGGCCTTGCTCCGGCCCGCTCGCCGCGTGGCGGTGGCGGCCGGCTTCGCCGCCCCCGTGCCAGAGCGCTTCGCCGGCGGCTTGCGCGCCGTGTCGGAAGGCGACTTCCCGTTGCCGCGTGGCACCTTCGGCATGTCTTCGAGTTTAGAGCGGGTGGCGGGGGACGCTAACGCAGGGGGCGCCAGGTAAGCGATGCGTACCCGTCGTGCTCGCCGACGCCGAGCAGGCGCCGCGTGGCCCGGTCGCGTAGCCGCATCACCCAGATCCCGGTCAGCCTGGCGAAGGCGAGCTGCTTGCCGTCCGGAGACCAGACCGGGTTCTGGGCGTGCCGAACGAGGACTCGCCTGTGTCCGTTCGGGCCGATCGCCACCACCTCGATGAGCACGATACGGTCGCGCGAGTCCCGGACCACGTGGGTGAAGGCGAGCGACCGCCCATCGGGTGCCCAGCTCGGGTCGTGGGCGTTGCCGCCCGCGGTCACCCGCTTCAGTCCGCTGCCATCCGGGTTGACCGTGTAGATGTCCGGGCGCCTTCCAACCGATCGGACGATGGCCAGCCGGCCGCTCGACGACCAGTCGAGCGATCCGCCGGACAGGTCGAGGGTCCGTCTCCCTCGAGCGCCGTCGGGATGGATCAGCTGGATCGAGTCACTCCGCGCGACCGCCAGCCAGCGCCCGTTGGGCGACCAGGCCGGGTCGAAGGCCGGCTCCGCCAACACATCGACCGAGCGCCCGCTCACGCCCGTGACCGCGACCTGAAAGCGATCGGGCGATGCCGACGTTTCGGGCGGGGGCGGCTGGGAGTACTCGTACCTGCCGAAAGCGATCCGCGAGCCGTCCGGCGAGAACGACGGCGTGACGTCGTTGCACTCGATCGGATTGGTGCAGGGGTTGAAGCGCAGCTTCCGGCCCGTGCGCGGGTCGACGGCGCCAAGCACCCTCTCATAGCAGCTCGGGGTGGTGCAGGGCCGGTCCCGATCCGCGCCGTTGTTCTTCACCAGCTCGAACACGATGCGCCCGTTCCGACCCGGGAACGTCGCCCATGCGGGCGAGGCGCCGACCGCCCCGATGGCGACGGCGGTGAAGCAGGCGATCGCCCTCACTACGCCGCCCGAGCGGGAGCCTCCGCGGGCAGCTCGGCGGCCAGGGCGCGCTCGATCTCGCCCAGGCGCTCCACGGAGGCGCGGTAGGCGGGCGAGCTGTCGAGGTTGGCTCGGTCGGCCTGCAGCACCCGGCACGAGGGAGGATCGAGCGTGAGCTCGATCAGCGCCAGCTCGGTCAGGACTCCGATCAGGCGCGCGCAGGCCGCCGGGGCGCGCGGGTAGCGCCCTGGGCCCGTGAGCGCCTCCTGGAGCTCCGCCGCGCTGGCGTCGGACGGAAGCTCACGCAGGTTGCGGTAGACGCTCGCCAGCGCCGGCCGCATGTCGAGCTCGGCGCGCCACACGTGCAAGGCGAACTCCGCCTCGGCCGGGCCCCACGCCATGTGCGCGCGGGCCCCGAGGCGCAGCAGCGGGTCGGCCACGCCGCCAGGGGGCGGATCGAGCGCGACGAGATGGTCGTGCGCGGTGACCAGTCCTGGGTCGGCGGCGATCGCGCTCCAGGAGGCGACCGCCATCCCATCCGGCGCCAGCCCGGCGACGATCTCCTCGAGCCCGCGACGGCGGCGCTCGACGTCGGCGACCGCGACCAGCACGCGCTCGCCGCTCGTGAAGAGGTCCCCGGCGACCCCGGCGAAGCCCTCGCGGCGGCGGTCGAGCGGCGCGGCCCCCGCGGCGGGTCCGAGCCGCGTGGCTTCCGCCGCCGCGTCCTGCTGGCCCTCCAGGGCTCCGCCCAGCCGCTCCCAGAAACCGTCCTCCTCCCCCAGCACGCGCAGCTCGCCCGAGCGCGTCGGGCAGAGGGCCCGCAGGATCGTGCGCGGCTCGACGATGCCGTTCCAGCTGTTGCGCTCCAGGCGCAGCGCGATGTCGTGGTTCACGTCCGCGGCGGGCGCCAGCGCCTTCGGCGGCGAGCCGAACGCCACCCCGCGCGAGCGCGCCCCGCCCGCGGTGATCAGCGTAAAGCGCGAGTGCTCCTTGTCCTCGCCCATCGCGCTCACGTTCTGGAAGCGGGCGGCGGGCACCAGCAGCGTCGGCTGCGGGTTGCCCATCCCGAACGGGCGCAGCGACTCCAGCTCCTCCGCGAGCCCCATCCCGAGCACGCCGCCCGGCACCACCGCGTCCACGCGCTCGACCGGGATCAGGTCCTGCGGCGCCAGCGCGGCCCCCGCGTGCGCCGCCAGCGCAGCGCGGAAGGGCTCCACGGCGTCGGCCGCCAGCTCCAGGCCGGCGGCCATGCGGTGGCCGCCGAAGCGGGTCAGGTGCTCCGCGCAGGCGCCCAGGCCGGCGTGCAGGTCGTAGGCCGAGACGCTGCGGCCGGAGCCGCGCCCGCCGCCGTCCTCGTCGAGCGCGATCACGACGCACGGGCGGCGCCAGCGCTCGACCAGGCGCGAGGCGACGATGCCGACCACGCCCGGGTGCCACCCCTCGCCCGCCACCACGATCGCGCCCTGGCTCGCCTGCGGCAGGCAGGCCGCCTCGGCGGCGAACAGGATGCGCGTCTCGGCCTGCTGACGGTCTCCGTTGAGCAGGTCGAGCTCGCGGGCCACTTCCGCCGCGCGGTCGCCGTCCGCGGTGAGCATCAGCTCGAGCGCGGCGTCGGCCCGGCGCATGCGGCCGGCGGCGTTGATGCGCGGGCCGAGCCGGAAGCCGAGCGACTGCTCGGTGAGCTCGGCCGGCTCGACCGCCGCCGCCGACATCAGCGCCCTCAGGCCGGGCTTGTCCGTGCGGGCCATCGCGGTCAGCCCTGCGCGCACGATGCGCCGGTTCTCGCCGCGCAGCGGAACGAGGTCGCAGACCGTGGCCAGTGCCGCCAGGTCGAGGTGCTCCTCGGCGGCCGGCGGGTGCAGCGCCTCGCACAGCTTCAGCACGACCCCCGCGGCGCACAGCTCAGGGCATGGGTACGCGCCCAGCGCCGGGTGCACGACGACGCAGTCCGGCAGCGTCTCGCCCGGCCGGTGGTGATCGGTGACCACCACGTCGAGCCCGGCGGCCTTGGCGGCGGCGACCTGCTCGACCGCGGTGATGCCGCAGTCGACGGTGACCAGCAGGCCCACCCCGCGCTCGGCCAGCCGCTCGACGGCAGCGGTCGAGAGGCCGTAGCCCTCGTCGAAGCGCGACGGCAGCTCCCACACCGGGTCACCGCCGAGAGCGCGCAGCGTGCGGACCAAGATGGCCGTGGAGCAGACGCCGTCGACGTCGTAGTCGCCGAAGACGGCGATTCGGGCGCCGCGCCCGAGGTGCGCGAGGATCAGCTCGCAAGCCTCCGGCACGCCCGGGAGCGTCCGCGGGTCGTGAAGCTCGTCCGCGTCCAGGAATACCCGCGCCTCCTCCACGGTCGCGAAGCCGCGACGCGCCAGGATCGCGCCAACCGGGCGCGACACGCCCAGCCCGGCGGCGAGCCGCTCGGCAACCGCCACCTCATAGGGAGCGCACGACCAGCTGGTCGGCTTCGAGAGCATCCGACCCATCCTGCGAGGACGGGCGGACGGAACGCACGGGGATGCTCAGGCCGCGGCGCGTTCCTGGCCGAACCGCAGCGCGTCCAGGGCGGCGCCCACCAAGTCGGCGAGCTCGCGCACCCCGACCTCGTCTTCCTCGGTGAACTCGCCGTCCTTGCTCTTGTCGGACAGCTGGAGCAGGCCGTAGCGGTACCCGCCCTCGCCGCAGACCGCGGTGGCGAGCCAGCCGCGCATGGGCGGGTGGTCCGCCGCCTGGTCGCCGAAGTTCTGCCAGGCCGGGTGCGACTCGACCTCGTCCTGGGTCAGCCGGACGACGTCACCGGGCGGTATCTCGAGCCCGTGCAGTCCGAGCCCCTTCGGATCGGGGCGATAGTCCCGCCACGGCGAGTAGGCCGCGCTGAGGCTGAAGTACTTGCGCGGCGTGTCGTCGACGGTCGCCTGTAGGGCCATCGCCGCCTGCTCGGCGCCGGTCAGGGAGCGCGCCAGGTGGCACACGTGACGCAGCAGCGCATCGACGCGCGCCGCGCCCTCCGAATCCGGGGCGAGCTCGGGGGCGATCTCCGTCCCGACCTCGCCGATCTTGTGCTCCGAGGCCACCCGTCAGATTCAAGCAAACGGGTGAGCTCGGCTTTTCAGGCGCTCAGTGCGAGCCCGCGCGCGTCTGGCCGTGGTCGATCCCGTGCTCCCGGTCGACGCGTGCGCCGTACCAGTAGGAGAGCGCGAGGCCGATCGCCGCACCCGGGATGGCGATCAGCGCCTGGACCACGTCGGTGTCGCTCTGGCCCGGGACGCTGCCGCCGTTGACGGCCAGCCCGAACAGCCCCGCGGCGATGCTCGCCGCCAGGAAGGCGCCGACGATCCCGCCCCAGAAGCGGTCCGGGACGAACACGGTGAAGTGCCAGACCGCGATCCCCATCATCACCCAGACGAGCAGGCTCATCGGCTCCTCCCGTGCTTCTTGCGCGGCCGCTGGCGCTTGGGCTTCTGCTTGGGGCTGCCACTCCCGGCGGTGGACGTCGTGCGCGACTCGCGCGGCGCCGGCGGCGCGCCGTCGCCGGGCTGGGTCGGAGCGCCATCCGGCTCGGCTCGCGGCGGAGTCGGAGCGGGCTCTACGGGAGGCGGCTCGGCTGGAGGTGGCGCGGGCGTTGGAGGTGGAGCGGGCGCGGGAGGTGTTGGCGGAGGAGCGGCCCGCCGTGGTGTCGTTGCGGCCGCTCGGCCTGCGGCGCGCCGCGCGCGAGCGGCCCGGCTCGGCCGTGGCGTGGCCGGCTGACCGGCCGCTTCGGCCGGCTCGGCCGCCAGCGCCCCGGTCGCGAACGCCGGCACCATGCCGCCGAACTGCTCCATCACCACGCGCCGGCGGCGCATGTAGACCTGCTCGCGCTCCTTCCACTCCACCAGCACGGGCGTCGCGATGAAGATCGACGAGTAGGCGCCCGAGGCCACCCCGACCAGTAGCGCGAACGCGAAGTCCTTGAGCGTCTCGCCGCCGAACAGCATCAGCGCGCCGACCGGCATCAGCACCGTGAAGCTGGTGGCCAGCGACCGGGTCAGCACCTCGGACATCGACCGGTTCGCGATCTGCGAGAACGTGGCCCGCGGCATGCGCGGCACGTTCTCGCGTATTCGGTCGAACACGATGATCGTGTCGTACAGCGAGTAGCCCATGATCGTCAGCAACGCGGCCACCGTCGAGGTGGTGACCTCCCGTTCGGTCAGGGCGTAGACGCCCGAGGTGATCAGCAGGTCGTGCGCCAGTGCGATCAGGATCGGGACGGCGAACTTCCACTCGAACCGGAACCCGATGTAGACCGAGATCAAGAGCAGCGACGCGATCACCGCGATCAGCGCCGTGCGCGCGATCTGCTCGCCGAAGGTCGGACCGATCGAGCTGGACGAGAAGTCGTCGACCGCCACGCCGAACTTGCTGTCGAGCGCCTGCTCGACCTCGTTGACCTTGTCCGGCGTCAGCTGCGACACCGAGATCTGGAAGACGTTCTTGCCGAGCTCGGGATCGTCGACGTCCTGGATCTTGGCGTCCCCGTAGCCAAGCGGCTCGAGCGCGCTCCGCACCTGGTCCACGTTCGCCTTGCGCTCCAGCGGCGTGACGATGCGCGTGCCCGACTCGAAGTCGATGCCGAAGTTGATCCCGAGCGTGGACAGGGCAATGGCGCCCACCGCCAGGATCGCGCCCGAGAACGAGAAGAACCAGCGCGCCTTGCCCATGAAGTCGAAGCGCTGCCAGCTGACCCGCTCGGGCCCCGCTCCAAGCGCGCTCTTGGAGCGCAGCAGCCGCGTGCGGGCGAGCGAGCCCAGGATCGCCGAGGTGGCGAGCACGGCCGTGAACAGCGACACCAGCGTGCCGATCATCAGGGTGAACGCGAAGCCCTTGACCCCGGCCGTGGCCAGCGTGAACAGGATGAAGGCGACGCCGATCGTCACGACGTTCGCGTCGACGATCGTGCGCAGCGCCTTGGCGTAGCCGGTGGCGATCGAGGCCGGGATCGATCTGCCGGTGCGCGCCTCCTCCTTGATGCGCTCGAACATGACGATGTTCGCGTCGGCCGCGACCGCCAGGGTCAGCACCAGTCCCGCGATGCCCGGCAGCGTGAGCGTGATCGGGATCAGCTTGACCAGCGCGAACAGGAAGACCGCGTAGGTCAGCAGCGCCGCCGTGGCCACCAGGCCCAGCGCCCGGTAGAAGACCAGCAGGAACAGGATCGTCAGAGCCAGGCCGACCGCGCCCGCGATCAAGCCCTGGTGGAGCGCCTGCTGGCCCAGCGAGGCCGACACCTGGGTCTCCGAGATCAGCTTGAGCTCGATCGGCAGGGCACCGATGCGGAGGCTCTCGGCAAGGTCGTTGGCGTCGTCGAAGTCGCCGACGTTCTCGATCTGCGCGCCCGTCCGTCCGTCGATCCCCTCCGGGTTCGAGACGAAGTCGATCGTCGCCAGCGAGACGATCTGGTTGTCGAGCGTGATCGCGAAGCGCTGGAAGAACTGCTCCTTGTCGCTGGCGCCCGGCGACAGCGTCGACTGCTCGAAGCCGCGCTCGGCGATCCGCTTGGTCACGCGCGCGAACGCCTCGCGGCCCTTGTCGGTGAACTCCATCGTCACCAGCGGCGCGTTGGTGTTCGGGTCGGTGCCGGCCTTGGGGTTCTTGATGTCCTCGCCGGACAGCTCGGAGTCGTCCTCCAGCACCGTGAAGCGCTTGATCTGCTCCGGCTGGTTGGGAGCCGGCTCCTGCTCGAGGACGACGACGCCCTCGGGCACCTTGATCACGCGCGAGCCGGCCGGGGGTCCGCCCGACCCGAGCTCCTCGAGCTGGGGCAGGCACTCGGTGCCCTTCGCGTACTCGGGTGCGTTGCCCGGTTCCGACTGATAGTCGGAGAGCAGGTCCTTGCACGTGCCCGACGGCTCGTAGTCGCCGACGCGCAGCGGCTTCTTGTCCGGCCCGATCGGCAGCTGGTCGGGGCCGAACAGGTAGTAGCGGTCCTTGGCCGTGTTGTTGGCCCTGTCGGCCTCGGCCGGCGTCACGTCGGACCCGGGCGGCACGTCGGTCGCCTCGGCCTTGCCCTTCTGGGTAGAGGCCGCCTCGACGGCGTCGAAGAGCGCGTGGCCGCCGGCGTAGGTCTCGCGGTCGGTGAGGATGTTCGGCTCCCAGTCGTAGAACTGGAGCCGGGCCGTGTTGCCGACCTGCTCTCGCGCGCGCTCGGCGTTCTGCACGTCCGGCAGCCCGACGGAGATCTGGCGCGCGCCGGCGCGCTGGATCTCCGGCTCGGAGACGCCGAGCGAGTCCACGCGCTTGCGCATCGTCTCGATCGCGTCGTCGATCGACTGCGGCGTGACCTCGGGCACCTGCGGCGTCGGTTCGCCCTCGTAGACGAGCTCGATGCCGCCCTCGAGGTCGAGGCCGAGCTTCGTGTCCTTCGAGAGCGGCGACCCCGGCACGATCACGAGCAGCGCCAGCACGAGCAGGGCCGCCACGACTCCGAGGATCGACAGGTTGCGCGTCCGGCTGGTCATCGCGGGGTGAGCACGAGCAGGAGTCCCCCGTCATCGTCGTACGCGGGGAAGATGTCCGCCTTCGCCGATTCGGGCCGGTCTCCTTCGGCTTGCACGGTGACCGACTTGTCGAGCACCCGCACGCCCCACTCGAGCGCGGTGCCGACGTGGTCCTCGCCGTTCTCGAACTCGAGGTTCAGCACGTCCTGCACCGGCCTGCCGATCACGTCGAGGTCGCCCAGCCCGGTGAGTTCACGCGCGCCCCGGCCGGTGCCGATCAGGCGACCCTGCTGGTCGAGCAGGAAGAAGGCCGCGTTGGGCGCCGGGTAGTAGTCGTCGAGCAGCTCGAAGACGAAGCCGAAGCCGCATTTGCTGCACGCGCGCGCACGGTCCTTGAAACCGGCCGTGCGTTCGGTGGACATGCTGCGGTCGCCGCAGTTCGGGCAGATGAAGATCGGCATGCGAAACGCCCATGCTAGCCAGGCACGGTGAGCGAAATCAGAACAGGCGCTGGGTGCCGTCGCGCGGCGCTTCCAGGCACATGTGGGCGAAAGCCGCCTCGGTGGCAACGCGGCCCCGCGGCGTGCGCATGAGAAACCCCTGCTGGAGGAGGTAGGGCTCGTAGACGTCCTCGATCGTGTCGGACTCCTCGCCCACCGCCACCGACAGCGTGGACAGGCCCACCGGGCCGCCGCCGAACTTCTCGCAGATGTTGCGCAGGATGTCGCGGTCGAGCCGGTCCAGGCCCGCCTCGTCCACCTCGAGCAGCTCGAGCGCCTCGCGTGCCACGCGCGCGTCGATCGAGCCGGCGCCGCGGACCTCGGCGAAGTCGCGCACGCGCTTGAGCAGCCGGTTGGCCACGCGCGGTGTGCCGCGCGAGCGCCCGGCGATCTCCTCGGCGCCGGCGTCGTCGATCTCGATCTCGAGGATGCCGGCCGATCGCAGCACGATCCGGGCGAGGTCCTCCGGCGCGTAGAGCTCGAGCCGGTGCGTGACCCCGAAGCGGTCGCGCAGCGGCGTGGTCAGCAGCCCCGTTCGCGTCGTGGCGCCGATCAGCGTGAACTCGGGCAGGTCGAGCGTGACGACCCGTGCGCCGGCGCCCTGCCCCACCGTGATCGGCAGCTTGCGGTCCTCCATCGCGGGATAGAAGGTCTCCTCGAGCGCCTTCGGGAGGCGGTGGATCTCGTCGACGAAGAAGACGCTGCGCGAGTCGAGCGCGGTGAGGTAGCTGGCCACGTCGCCCTTGCGCTCGAGTGCCGGTCCCGCCGTGGGCACGAACCCGACCTCGAGCTCGTTGGCCACGATCTGGGCGAGCGAGGTCTTGCCGAGGCCGGGCGGCCCGGCGAGCAGGACGTGGTCGAGTGCCTCGCCGCGCGCCCGGGCGGCCTCGATGAAGATCGCCAGCTGCTGCTTGACGCGCTCCTGGCCAACGAAGTCGTCGAGCTTCTTGGGGCGCAGCGAGCGGTCGAGGTCGTCCTCGGCCGGGAGCGCGATCGGGTCGTGGATGCGCTCCACCCCGGGCGTGCGGATGCCGCCGCTCACCGGCCCGCCTTGAGCGCCTCGGAGATCAGGTCCTCGGGCGTGTCCCCGTCAGCGGTGTCGAGCATGCCGTCGGCCTCCTGCGAGGTGAAGCCAAGCCCGAGCAGCCCCTCGCGCGCGAGCGTGCGCGGATCGTCGGACGGCGTGTGGCGGACGACGATCTCGTCGCTGACCTTGCCGGCGACCTTCTCGCGCAGCTCCACGATGATCCGCTCCGCGGTGCGCTTGCCGATGCCGGGCACGGCCTGGAAGCGCGCGGTGTCGCCCGAGGCGATCGCGTTCAGCAGCTCGCGCGGCGTGCCGCCGGAGAGCACCGCCAGCGCCACCTTGGGGCCGACCGACTGCACGCCGATCAGCATCAGGAACAGCTCGCGCTCGGCCTGGGTCGAGAAGCCGTACAGGTTGATGGCGTCGTCGCGCATGACCAGATGCGTAAACAGGCGACCCTGTTCGCCGGCAGCGGGCACGGAGCCGAGCGTCTCCGAGGAGACGGCCAGCTTGTAGCCGACGCCGGCGGCCTCGATCACGACCTCGCCGCCGAACCGGCTGATGACCTCGCCGCGGATCGAGGCGATCACCGGGCGCTCACCCCAGGGCTTCCTTCAACGGCGCGCCGTTGGCGTGGCAGATCGCCACCGCGAGCGCGTCCGCCGCGTGGTCTGGCTCGGGCGGCTGCGCGAGCGACAGCAGCGTGCCGACCATGCGCTGCACCTGGTCCTTGGCGGCCGAGCCCGAGCCGCAGACGGCCTGCTTGACGGCCTGCGGGGTGTAGGAGAAGCAGGGCACGCCGTGGATGCCGGCGGCCAGCAGCACGACGCCACGGGCCTGGCCCACCGCGAAGGCGGAGTGGGCGTTGCGGCCGAAGTAGAGGTCCTCGATGGCGAGCGCGACTGGCCGGTGCTCGGCGATCAGGTCGCACACGCGCGCGTGGATGTCGGTCAAGCGGCGCTCCACCGGCGCCCCGGCCCGCGTCTCGATCACGCCACCGTCGAGCGCCGCGAGCGTGCTGCCGCGCGAGACAACCACCCCGTAGCCCGTGTTCGCGGTGCCCGGGTCGATGCCGAGGACGATCACCAATGAGGGAGATTCTGCGCCCGAGGGCGGACGCCTCCCTCGGCCGACAGCGCCTTGAGCGCCTCGCCGCGGTCGAGGTACTCCCGCCCGCGCACGATCTTGCCGTCGTGCACGGTGTAGACGACCGCGAAGCGGATCTCCGTCTCGGCGCCGCTGAGCTTCGCTCGCCCGGCCGCTCGCTGCACCGCGAGGACACGGTCCTCCCCGATGTCGATCAGCTCCTCCGGGACGTTCGTGATCCCCTCGAACATGTCGACCCACTCCTGGAAGTAGCGCCGCAGCCGCTCGGGCCCCCGCATCTCCCCCACGTCGTCGGGAGCGCCCTCGATCGCCCGCCAGCTGACCTCCTCGTCCCAGTACTCCGCCATGGCGTCCAGGCCCCCGTCGGCGTACGCCTGGAGGCAGTCGCGGACGATCCTGACGCTGTCCTCAGGCATCGCCTCAGCGCGTGCCCCGCCAGGTCATCACGCCGAACAGGAACTGCACCGGCAGCCGCGCCCACAAGGCGGGCGCCGGGATGTTCGCGAAGTCCTTCGAGTTGACCGCCATGTGGATGTTGGCCGGGTAGACGGCCGCCAGCGTCGCCAGCAGCCACCAGCGCGCCCCGCGGCGGGTGCTGGCCGGCAGGACCGCGACCCCGCCGGCGATCTCGGCGAGCCCGCTGACCACCACGCACTCCTTCCTCCACCGCGCGATCCGCGGCGGCACGATCCCCTCGTACTGGCGCGGGATCACGAAGTGCATGATGCCCGCGAAGATCCAGAAGATCGCGGTGCCGTAGCGTGCCGCGCTGGAGCGCTCCATCTACGCCGCCGCCACCCGCTCCAGCACCTCGGCGTCCACGTCGAAGTTGGCGTGCACGCCCTGCACGTCGTCGTGGTCCTCGAGCGCCTCGATCAGGTTCATCAGCGTGCGCACGCGG
>Ga0307416_100001957_pt1 | contig 11540 bp, 13 predicted proteins | sample DK1Cmetagenome_2_FD_203821 | JGI IMG/M metagenome (GOLD analysis project Ga0307416, IMG submission 203821) | Maize rhizosphere microbial communities from greenhouse at UC Davis, California, United States - DK15-C-3 | ecosystem: Host-associated > Plants > Roots > Rhizosphere > Soil | place...
ACCGAGGTCAGGTACAGCTTGCCGTCGGAGTCGTACACCCGGGTGCCCTCGACCTTGAGCCGGACGAGCACGTCCTCCATCGGGCCCGGGCTGAGGGCCACCACCGGCATCTGGTAGAAGTTGAGGGCGAAGACCAGGCCGATGAGCGCGAGCACGCCGACCACGGCGATCACGCGCTGGCGCACCGGCACCTCCGGAGATCGACGGTCACGCTGGAATTGTGGCACCCCGGTGGCCGTTCAGCGCCGGGCCGGCTCGTGGGTGAACAGCGGGGCCAGGTCGTCCAGCTCCTCGAGGATCCGGCCGGCCCCGAGGACCACGCAGGCCAGCGGGGCCTCGGCCCGGTGGACGGCGACCTGGGCCTCGTGGGCGATGCGGGCCTGGAGGCCGCGGAGCATGCCGGCCCCGCCGGCCAGGAAGATGCCCTTGTCGAGCACGTCGCCGGCCAGCTCGGGCGGAACCTCGGCCAGGGTCGAGACCACCGACTGGACGATCTGGCCGACCGGCTCCTTCAGCGCCTCGCGGATCTCGGCGGCGCTGATCGGCACCGTCTTGGGCATCCCGGTGGCCAGCTCCCTGCCGGTGACCTCGGTCTTCTGCTCCCCCGGCTGCGGCCAGGCGGACCCGATGGCCAGCTTCACCTGCTCGGCGGTGCGCTCCCCGATCACGATGGCGTACTCGCGCCGCAGGTGGGCGGCGATGGCCGCGTCCATGTCGAAGCCGGCGACCCGGATCGCCTTGGCGGCGACGATGCCGCCCAGGGAGATGCAGGCCACCTCGGTGGTGCCGCCGCCGATGTCGACGACCAGGTGGCCGGTGGGCTCGTGCACCGGCAGGCCGGCCCCGATGGCCGCCGCCATCGGCTCCTCGACCAGGTAGGCGGCCCTGGCCCCGGCCTGAAGGGTCGCCTCCTGGACGGCCCGCCGCTCCACCTCGGTGATGGCCGAGGGGACGCAGATCAGGACCTGGGGCCGGCCCAGGCGACCGGTGGTGACCCGCTGGAGCAGCATGCGGATCAGCCGGGAGGTGGTGTCGAAGTCGGAGATGGCGCCGCCCCGCATCGGCCGGACGGCCACGATGTGGCCGGGCGTGCGCCCGATCATGGCGTAGGCCTCGTCGCCCATGGCCAGGATGTCGCCGCTGCGCTCGTTGATCGCGATCACGGTCGGCTGGTCGAGCTGGACCCCCCTGCCCTTGACGTAGACCAGGGTGTTGGCCGTGCCCAGGTCGATGGCGAGGTCGCGGGCCACGGTGGCTACATGGAGCTGGGAGGACGCCGGCTCCCGGCGGAGCCGGGCCGCCTGCCGGCCGGTCGGCCTGAGCGTGAGGCCTTGGCCTGGCGGCGGGCCACGGCCACGGCCGCGGCCAGGGCGAGCCCGGCGGCGGCGCCCCGGTAGACGTCGCTGCGGCGGAGCTGGACCCCGCCGACCAGGACCCCGGCGGGCACCTGCCCGCCGGCCTCGGCGAACGCCTCGGCGCTGGAGCGGGTCGGCGCCCAGCCGGCCCGGCGCAGCCGGGCGTTGTCGAGCACCCAGGGGTGCATCTGGTAGAGCAGCTCGCCCGCGGTCGCGGCCGACATGCCGGCCCGCCACAGCCGCTCGGCGGTGGACTGGGCGACCCGCTGGGGGACCTCGAGGCGGCGCCGGCCGGCCGCCCTGGCCGCGTCCTTGGCCGGGACCCAGTCGTCGGGGGCGACGTTGTAGACGCCGCGCAGGCGGCCGGAGGTGGCCAGGACGAGGGCCGAGACGGCGTCGGCCGGGGCCAGGCACTGCAGCGGCGGCTCCTGGCCGCGGACCCCGATCATGGCCGGGGCCATCAGGCTGCGGGCCAGGAACGTCCCCCAGGCGGGGACCCACACCCCGGCGCCGCGCAGCACCACCACGGCCGGGCCGGCTCCCGGGGGTTCCCCGGAACCGTCCGGCGGGCCGGCGGCCGGGTCGGCGGCCAGGGCGACCTGCTCGCTCTCGGCGAGCACGCCGGCGGCCGGGAACTCGGGGTTGGGGCGGGTCGGCTGGGTCTCGGGGATCGGGACCGGGTTGTCGGGATGGGCGCCGTAGACGACCCCGCTGGACCACAGCACCACCGTGGCCGCGCCGGCGGCGGCCTCCAGCGTCTGCCTGGTCGCCTCCACCACCCGGGCCCGGCGGCCCTCCTCGTTGCGGTCGGCGGCGTCGATCAGCGGGAACAGGACCAGGGTGTCCACCCCGGCCAGGGCCCCGGCGAAGGTCGGGTCGCCCGGCCCGGCCTGGACATACTCGAACTTGGGCCCGAGCAGCGGCGGCTCATGCCGCGACAGCCCCAGGACCCGGTCCACCCCAGGGTCGTCCTCCAGGGCCAGGGCCAGCTCCCTGGCCGCCGGATGCAGCGCACCCACCAACGCAACGGTCCGAGTCAAAGCATCCACCTCGCTTTCGAATTGCCCAGGCTACCCGGAGGAGGCGGGTTCTGGCCGTGTTGGGCCGGCGCCGCGAGTAGCATGAGATCCATGACTGAAGGGCTGGGCGGCTCCGGCGACTTCTTCGGCCGGATCCCGCTGTTCCGCGAGTTCGCCAGGCTGATGGCGACCGCGACCGGACCGGTCAACTGGGAGCTGGCCCGGCAGGTGGCGGTGGCCACCGCCGCCGGGGCCGAGGACCTGGGGATGATGCCGGCGCTGCCGCGGCCGGCGGCCGCCCCCGACCCCGGCGAGGCCCGGTCGTGGGACGACCGGCTGCGTCTGGCCGAGCTCTGGGTCGACCCGGTGACCAGCCTGCCCGCCCCCGGGGTGGCCCTGACCGCCCGGCCGGTGAACCGGCCCGACTGGGCCGAGACCATCCTGCCCGGGTTCGCGCCCCTGGTCGAGCCCGGCGCCCGCCGGGTGGCCGAGGCGCTGGGCGCCGGGGCCGGCGCGGGCATGGGGCCGCCCGGGGTCGGCGACATGGTCGGCCGGGTCGGCGGCCTGATCGCCGGCCTCCAGGTGGGCACACTGGTCGGCCAGCTCGCCCGCTCCGTGCTCGGCCAGTACGAGCTGGCCCTGCCGTCGGCCGACCCGGCCAAGGTGCTGCTGGTCCCCGAGAACGTGGCCGCCTTCGAGCAGACCGCCGATCTGCCCGGCGACCAGCTGCGGCTCTGGCTGGCCTGCCAGCAGGTCGCCGGCCAGCGCGTGCTCGCCGGCGTCCCCTGGCTGGCCGACCAGCTCCGGCGGGTGGTGGACGAGGTCGCCCTCCAGACCGAGCCCGACGCCTCGGGCATGATGGACCGGCTCCAGTCGCTGGACATGGCCAACCCCGAGGCCCTCCAGGAGCTGCTCGCCGGCGGCGGGGAGGGGCTGCTGGGGCCGCCCAGCGCCGCCCTCCAGGCGGCCACCGGGCGGCTGGAGGTGCTGCTGGCCCTGGTGGCCGGCTACTCCCTGGTGATCGCCGGGCAGGCCCTGGAGGGCCGGCTTCCCGGGCTGGGCGCCATCCAGGCCGCGGTCGGCCGGCGCGACGCCGACCCCCAGTCCCCGGCCCGCCTGTTCGCCCTGCTGCTACGGGCCGACCCCGACCGGGCGGCCGCGGCCAGGGGCGAGCGCTTCTGCCGGGAGGTCCTGGGTGCCACCGACATCGAGGGCCTGGACCGCGCCTGGTCGCACCCGGAGAACCTGCCAACGGCCGAGGAGCTGGACGTGCCCGGCCGCTGGCTGGAGCGGGTCGGGCTGATCGGCGGGACCGAGGTCGACCTGGATGAGGGCCTGCGGGCCCTGCTGGAGGCCGAGGAGGCCGGCGAGGACCGGCCCCAGGAGCGGGACGACCGGGAAGGGGACGGCGATGGGGATGGGGATGACCGTCCCCGGCCCGGCTAGTCCTCGTCCTTCTCCATTCCTTCTGCGTTGTTGGTCCCTCTAGTCCTCGTCCTCCTCCATTCCCTTGGCGATCAGGAACCCGCGGGCTCGCTCCGACAGCGGGTAGCGGTCGACCAGGCGCCAGAACGCCGGCGAGTGGTCGGGCACGGCCAGGTGGGCGAGCTCGTGGACGAGCACGTAGTCGCGGACCCACGGCGGCCAGGGGGCCAGCCGGTCCGACAGGCGGATGGTGCCATCGTCGGGGGTGCAGGAGCCGTAGCGGGACCGCATGTTCCCGACCCAGCGGACCGAGCGGGGCTCGACCATGCCCTCGAGATAGCGGCGGGCCAGTAGGCGGGCCCGCCGCTCCAGCTCGGCGTCGCCGGGGACGACCCGGTGAGCCCGCCGCTCCAGGCGCTTCAGCATGGTCGCGACCCAGTGGTCCTCCTCCCGCCGGCTCATGCGGGCGGGCAGCAGGACGACCACGGTCTCCCCCTGGCGGTAGGCGGTGACGGTCTTGCGCCGCCGGGGGCTCCGGACCACCTTGACCGGCGGCCGGCTCGAGTCGGGTGACTTCTGTGTGCTCATCGCCCGGAGTATCGCATCGGGTCGCGACACCGCGTCCGCAACTTTTTCCTGTCCACAGGACCCCGGCGGGCCTTCGGAGCAGGTCGCGCCAGGCAGAGTAATTTCTTGTTCAACAAGTCGTCCCCAGCACGCCGCCGGGTTGTCCACAGCCGTCCCGGCGGCCGTCAACAACCGTGCCCGACTTGTCCCCAGCGTCATCCACAGGCCGCTGACCGTTCGCGTTGACGCCCCCCGAACCGCGTGCGATCGTGCTCGGCGACACGAGACCTCCGGAGAGACAACGGCTCTCGCTCTGTAAGGGGAAGGCAGAGCGCGGGACCCGCGACTCACCGGGGGTCTCGTGAGTCTACCAGGGCAAACGCCACGCATGGGAGCCACGGGCAGCAACCCCGTGGTGTGGGTTGCTTGGCGTCCTTCCGCTGCGCTCAACCGGCCTCTGGCAATCCCTCGGCTGGTTCCCAGCGGCCCCCTGCCGGGTAGCCGCGACGGGAACGACCGCAACAGGTACGGGCAACGTCGTCCGACAGGAGGGTGTCGCCGTGGCAACGATTCCAAGGTTGGACAACCCCGGCGCCCTCAGTGGCGTGCTGACGGGGGTCAGCTTCATCGGGGGCCTGGCCACCGGCCTGAGCCTGGCCGACACGCCCTTTCCCCAGCCCGGCGCCGACGTCAAGGACGTCCAGCGGTTCTTCCTTGGCAGTGCCGGACCGGAACGCATCAACGTAGGCGGTCAGCTCCTCTCGGCCGCCTCCCTGGCGGTGTTTTCGGCGTCGGTGGCCCGGCTGGCCGGCCGCGCCGGCCCGAGATCGCGGGCGCTCCCGGCCATGGCCATCACGGGGGGCGCGCTGGCCAGCGTTTCCCTGGCCGCCTCGGCGACGGCCGCGGCCGCCCTCACCACAGGTCCCGGCCGGGACGAGGACCGGGCCAGGTCCCTGCACCGGTTCCTGTTCGCCGCCGGCGGGCCCGTGCATGGGGCCGGGCTGGCGCTGCTGCTGGGCGCGCTCGGGCTGGCCGGGCGGCGCACCGGAGCCCTGCCGCGGCCACTGACGACCGCCGCTCTCGCCTCGGCCGGCGTCAACGCCCTGGCCCCGGTCGTGCTCGCCGTCCCCAAGGCCGCCCTGGTCATCCCCGCCGGACGGTTCCCCACGTTCGTGGTCCTCGGCATCAGCGGCATCCGCCTGGCCCGCGGCGCCGGGGCTGGCTGACCGCCAGAGCGATGCGCGATCCCCATCCTTGCCGCTCGTCAAGGGTCGGCTTCCACAGGGCAGTGTGCGCAGGTTGAAGGTATCGGTTCTCCCCGGCAAGGTCCTGCGCTTGGCGTCGATTGCGTGCCGGACTACAGGTCACAGAGTTCCGCGACCTCTTGAAGATCCTTGATCTGGCCTGACCTCGAATCGGCGGTCCCGGACAGACAGTCCTGCCGGCGGACGCTCGAGGCGGTGGGCACCCCGCGCGGGGCGACGTCCCGTGGCGGCTGCCCCAAACTCTCTCTGTGCACGACTGTCGATCCGGGCGGCTGCCGTTCGTGTCGGTGGTGACAGGGGTTCCCGTCGATGCGGAGGAGTGACCACGATGACCGAGGTCCTGCTGACCGGGTTGAAGATCGGCGAGTCGGCGCGCTGGCACGATGGCCGGCTGTGGCTGTCCAACTGGGGGGCGCAGCAGATCCTGGCGGTCGATCTCGACGGCACCGCCCAGGTGATGGCCACGGTGACGACCACCATTCCGTTCTCGATCGACTGGCTGCCGGACGGGCGGCTGCTGGTGGTTGCCGGGCCCGAGGGCCGGCTGCTGCGCCAGGAGCCCGACGGCTCCCTGGTCGACCACGCCGACCTGAGCGGTCTCGGCGCGGGCCTCAACGAGATCGTCGTGGACGGTCGGGGCAGGATCTACGTCAACGGCGGCACGGACTTCCACCCAGACGAGGGCGAGGCGCCCGGGTTCGTCGCGCTGGTCACGGCCGATGGCGCGGTCCGGCGGGTCGCGGAAGGGATCGCGTTCCCCAACGGGATGGCGGTCACCCCGGACGACTCCACGCTGATCGTCTCGGAGTCGTTCGGGGGCACGCTCACCGCGTTCGACATCGGCCCCGACGGGAGCCTGTCGAACCGGCGGGTGTGGGCCGCGCTGCCCGGCGACGGCATCGTCCTGGACAGCGAAGGAGCCGTGTGGACACCAGGATGGACCGAGACCGGCCCGGCCTGCCTGCGGGTCGCCGAGGGCGGTGAGGTGCTGGACACGGTCCCCCTCGACCGGGCCGGGTTCGCATGCACGCTCGGCGGCGAGGACGGACGGACCCTGTTCATGCTGGCGGCCGACTGGCGGATGCAGGACGGCTTCGAGGACAACCTCAGGCGCCTGACGACCGGACCGGAGACCGGCCAGGTCCTCACCGCCCGCGCCCCGGCCGCCCATGCCGGCCATCCCTGACCGACCTACCGGGTCTCGTCCGCGTCACACGACCAGGGCGTGGAAGGCGGCGGTCGGCCAGCCGGCGGACAGCAGCAGGCCGGCCGGCAGGGGACGCCGTGCGCCTCCGGCCCGAGGTCGGCGGGCGCCAGGGCCAGCCGGTAGAAGAACTGCCCGTCGTCGTCGTCGCCCGGCTCGATCGGAGGTCGGTCAGCTCCCAACCATGAACCGGGTTGGGATAACCGGCGGCTGGCCCGGGTATGCCAACCCAGATGGACCTGGATGGACGCCCTCGCCATGACCGCTGACCGCGGCCAGCCCGCCGTGCGGCTCGGCCGGGCCGGCGCCATGCCGCTGGTCGGCTTCGGCACCTGGCAGATGAGCGGCGCCCAGTGCCGCGAGGCCGTCGGGTATGCCCTGAAGGTCGGCTACCGCCATGTCGACACGGCCACCGTGTACCGCAACGAGCGGGAGGTCGGCCGGGCGATCCGCGACAGCGGGGTCCCGCGCGAGGAGGTGTTCGTCACCACCAAGCTGCCGCCGGGCGCCGCCGGCCGGGAGCGGCGCACCCTCGACGACAGCCTGCGGGCCCTGGGGACCGACTACGTGGACCTGTGGCTGGTCCACTGGCCGCCGCGCGGCCGGGCCCTGGTCTCGACCTGGCGGCAGCTGCTGGCCGCCCGCGACGCCGGGCTGGCCCGCGCCGTCGGGGTCAGCAACTACGGCATCGGCGAGCTCGACCAGGTGACCAGGGCGACCGGGCAGGCGCCCCAGGTCAACCAGATCCCGTGGGCGCCGGCCCTGTACGACGCCGCCCTGCTGGCCCAGCACCGCGAGCGCGGGGTCGTGCTGGAGGGCTACAGCCCGTTCAAGAACACCGACCTGCGCCACCCGGTGCTGGCCGAGACCGCCGCCGACCACAGCGTCACCCCCGCCCAGGTGGTGGTGCGCTGGCACGTCGACCACGAGGTGGTGGTGATCCCCAAGTCGGTCACGCCCGAGCGGATCGCCGCCAACTTCGACGTGTTCGGCTTCTCCCTCACCGAGGAGGAGCTGCGCCGCATCGACGGGCTGTCGGGCTCCCGTCGCCGGTAGCGTTCATGGGCCAGCCGGTCGACGTCACCCCCGCCGGGACTTCGCGGATCGCGCCGTGGATCATCTCTCGCGACACCGTCGCCGAGATCGACTTCCTGGGCGCGGTCTTCGGCGCCGTGGAGCAACCCGGGGCGCGGATCATGAACGGCGACCGGGTCGGGCACGCGGAGATCGACCTGGCCGGCATGGCGGTGCTGATGTTCGACTCCGGCCCCGGGTGGGCGCCGACGCCGGCGCACATGCGGGTCTACGTCGACGACGTCCAGCGCACGCTCCGAGCGGCCACCGAGCGCGGCGCCCGGGTGGTCACCGAACCCACCGAGCTGGCGTTCGGCGACGTGGTCGCCCGCTTCCGCGACCCCCAGGGACACCTGTGGTGGGTCCACCAGCACGTCGAGGACGTCGACCCCACGGAGCTCGGTCGGCGGTTCCAGCAGGAGGCCGCCGTCAAGGCGATGCAGTACGTCGGCGACACGCTGGAGCAGGAGATGAGCCGCGGTGTCGCCGGCGCCTGAGTGGAGTCGACCCTCGGCCTAGGGCAGGCCGTCGTCGAGGGGGCGCTCCTCGACGATCTCGACCGGGTCCTCGAGGCCGACCAGGCGGCGCCGGGCGGCGACCCGGCGGCGGCCCCAGGGGGTGAGGGGGCTCCAGAACAGCAGCGAGTAGAGGGCGATGACGAAGCCGATGATCAGCAGGATGACCCCGAGGGTGTTGACGTTGATCCCCGGGACGTCGGTCTCGACCGCGAACGCCATGATGGCGCCCAGCACCATCAGAAAGATGCCAACCCCGATGCTCATCGTCTCTCCACCGTCCATCCGGCCGCCGACGGCCGAGCTTCCTGACCTCTAGGGCTTGCACCACCTGGGACGGCCCCAAACCGGCCGGAGACGTTACGACCCGGCGACGACCTGCGGTCAGCGAACAGGTGCAGGGGGGTGATGGGCTGGCGGGCGATGTTGACGATGGTCGCGACCGGCACCACCATCAGCTGGGAGGCGGCGATGATGGTGAGGGCGAGCGCCGGGTGGTAGCCGCGCCGGGCCGCACCGGCCGGTCGCGGGCTGGCCGACTCGAGGACCGTCATGGCTGTCCCGATCCCTTGCCCGACGACTACGTGGTGTCGGTCCTGGACGAGGTCGTCATGCCGCCGCCGTAGTCGGCCGGCGACCCTGTCGATCCGGGGTCGACCCGTTCGTGTAGAGGGTGAGACGACCCCGACCGGAGGAGCACCTCGATGAAGCAGTACCTGCTCAGCGTCTACCAGCCGGACGGGCCGACGCCCCCGCCCGAGGTGCTGGAGCGGATCGGCCGCGACCTCGACGCCCTGAACCAGGAGCTCAAGGCGGCCGGGGCCTGGGTGTTCGCCGGGGGGCTGCACCCGCCGAGCACGGCCACGGTGGTGCGGGCCCGCGACGGCGCGGTGCTCACCACCGACGGCCCGTACGCCGAGGGCAAGGAGCACATCGGCGGGTTCACCATCGTCAGGGCCCCCGACCTGGACGCCGCGCTCGCCTGGGCCGCCAAGCTCACCCAGGCGACCACCCTGCCGATCGAGGTCCGGCCGTTCCAGGGCGAGGTCGAGGACTGAGCTTGCCGGCCCACCCCGCCCCCGACGTCGAGCGTGTCTTCCGTGAGCAGTACGGGCGCGCGGTCTCGGTCCTGGTCCGGGTGTTCGGCGACATCGACGTCGCCGAGGAGGCCGTCCAGGACGCGTTCGCGGCGGCGGTGCAGCGGTGGCCGTCCACCGGGCCGCCTCCGAGCCCGGCCGGGTGGGTCATCACCACCGCCCGCAACAAGGCCATCGACCGGCTGCGCCGGGAGGCCTCCCGCGACGACCGCCACGCCCAGGCCGCCCTGGTCCACGCCCGCGACGAACCGCTCGAGGAGGGCGCCGTGCGCGACGACCGGCTGCGGCTGATCTTCACCTGCTGCCACCCGGCCCTCGACCCAGGGGTCCAGGTCGCGCTCACCCTGAGGCTGCTGGGCGGGCTGACCACGGCCGAGATCGCCCGGGCGTTCCTGGTGCCCGAGGCGACCATGGCCCAGCGGCTGGTCAGGGCCAAGGGCAAGATCCGCGACGCCAGGATCCCCTACCGGGTGCCGGAGGAGGCCGACCTCCCCGACCGCCTCCGGGCCGTGCTGGCCGTGGTCTACCTGATCTTCAACGAGGGCTACACGGCCAGCTCGGGCGACCGGCTGGTCCGTGAGGACCTGTGTGAGGAGGCCATCCGCCTGGGGCGGCTCCTGGCCGAGCTGATGCCCGACGAGCCGGAGGTCATGGGGCTGCTCGCCCTCATGCTGCTCGTCTCCTCGCGCCGGGCCGCCCGCGCCACCCCCGACGGCGACCTGGTGGTGCTGGCCGACCAGGACCGCTCACGCTGGGACCGCGACCGCATCGCCGAGGGGCAGGCCATCGTCCGCCGGTGCCTGCGGCGCAACCGGCCCGGCCCCTACCAGGTCCAGGCGGCGATCAACGCCGTCCACAGCGACGCCCCGGCCGCGGCCGCCACCGACTGGTGGCAGATCCTGGAGCTGTACGACCAGCTCATGGAGGTCGCCGGATCGCCGGTGGTGGCCCTGAACCGCGCGGTCGCGGTGGCCGAGGTCGAGGGCCCGGAGGCGGCGCTCGCCCTGGTGGACGGCCTGGACCTGGACGGCTACCACCTGTTCCACGCCATCCGGGCCGACCTGCTGCGCGGCCTGGGCCGCGACGCCGAGGCGGCCCTGGCCTACGAGGCGGCCATCGCCCGCACCGAGAACGCGGCCGAGCGGGCCTTCCTGGAGCGCCGCCGCCGGAGCCTCCCGGGGACCTGACACCGGCGATTGCACCGGTACGACGCGTGCCGCCGGTGCTGGAGGCTGGGAGCGACCGAGCGACCGGCCCCTGGAGGATCAGCATGCGCGCCCCCGTTCCGGCGAGGCTCCTGCTCGCCGCCCTGGTCTGCCTGGCCGCCGCCTGCGGGGTCCGGGAACGACCCCCCGAGCGCGGCCCCGGCCACCACCGCGGCCGCGGCCACCACGACGGCCGCGGCCTCCCAGGCGTGCGCCGATGCGGCCGCGCTCAAGGCGTCGGTGGACGAGCTGGACCGACTCGACCCGCCCGAGGCCGGCAAGGCCGGGACCCTGGCCGCCCTCCAGAAGGTCAGGGACAGCCTGACCAGGCTCAAGACCAGCGCCGGGACCGAGTGGAGCGGTCAGGTCGCCGAGCTGGACGGGGCCGTGAACGCCCTCCAGACCACCCTCACCGGGGTCGACGGCGACAGCCTGCTCTCGACCCTGCCCGCCATCGTCAAAGACCTGGAGCGGATCGACACCGCCTGGACCGCCCTGGACCAGCGGATCGAGCAGACCTGCGGGTAGGCCCGTTGGCCTGGTCTGGGCTCGTGGGCGGGGCCCGCGGTTGGTCTAATCGTTCCCACGATGACGGCGGGCCTACTGGAGCGGGACGCCGAGCTTCGTCGGCTGCGGGAGACGCTCAGGGGGGCCGGGCAGGGTCGAGGCTCGGCCGTGCTCGTCTCGGGTGAGGCCGGGATCGGCAAGACCAGCCTGGTCCGGGCGTTCGCCCAGGAGGCGTCCGGGTCGGTCCGGGTGCTGGTGGGCACCTGCGACGACCTGGTGACGCCGCGGACCCTGGGCCCGTTCCGGG
>Ga0307416_100001958_pt1 | contig 11538 bp, 5 predicted proteins | sample DK1Cmetagenome_2_FD_203821 | JGI IMG/M metagenome (GOLD analysis project Ga0307416, IMG submission 203821) | Maize rhizosphere microbial communities from greenhouse at UC Davis, California, United States - DK15-C-3 | ecosystem: Host-associated > Plants > Roots > Rhizosphere > Soil | place: USA...
TCTTAAAAAAGAGTATCCTTTTACATAAGGAATCATGCTAATTCCGTCGTCAGGATTTCTTCCTGTCAAACTAACTTTTAATCTTGTATCTGGATTTGTGTCTCCATATTCAGCAACATTATCAACCAATTCTTTGTTGGTGATAACGTTTTGCATGTCAAATTCTTTTTTTCCGAAGATTGCTTCTCCAATTCTGTGTTCAACATAAGTAGTAAAACCTTCGTTTAACCAAATATCATCCCAAGTTGCGTTTGTAACTAGGTTTCCGCTCCAGCTGTGGCCTAATTCATGTGCTAATAAGCTTGTTAGCGAACGATCTCCAGCAAGTACTCCTGGAGTTAAGAAAGTCAAGTTCGGATTCTCCATTCCGCCATAAGGGAAACTTGGAGGTAAAACCAAAACATCATAACGTCCCCATCTGTATGGTCCGTATAATTTTTCTGCTGCATTTACCATTTTGCCTAGCTCAGCAAATTCATAAGCAGCGCTTTTTAAAACAGATGGTTCTGCATAAACTCCAGTTCTGTTGTCTATTGCCTGAAATTCGATGTCTCCAACGGCAATTGCCATTAAATAAGAAGGAATTGCTTTGTCTTGTTTGAAAGTATAAACTCCAGTGTCATTTTTCTTCTTCGGATTTACAGCGCTCATAACCGCTAATAAATCTTTAGGAACTGTAACTTTTGCGTTATAAGTAAAACGAATTCCTGGAGAATCCTGACATGGAATCCAAGTGCGTGACCAAACACTTTCACCTTGAGAGAAAACAAAAGGTTTCTTTTTGTCTGCAGTTTGTTCTGGTTTAAGCCATTGTAGTGCAACACCATCTTTAGTGGTGTTGTAGTAAATGTTTACCTTAGTCGTGTTGGGTTCAATAGTGATATGAAGCGGTTTCCCGTGAAATTCTGTGTCTTTTCCAAGCTCGAATTTAGTTTCTTTTTCTTCGTCGCCTAAAGTTACTTTGGTAATATTTAAAGTGTTTTCGTCGAAAATAATTTCATTTCCTTTACTGATGTTGTCAATTGTCCAAGATGCTTTTCCTGAAATGGTCTGAGTGTCAAAATCAACTTTGATGTCCAAATCAAGATGTTTTGCAACAGCAAGTTCTGGTTTAGAGTAACTGTGTTCGTCTGTAACAGCAGCAGTTTTTTCTGTTTTCTCTTTTTTCTGGCAGGCAATTGCTGTCAGAAATAAAGCGACAAGAATTAGTTTCTTCATTTTGTGAGGTTTTGAATTTGAGGATGAAAATTAAACAAAAAATCCCGTTTTCAATAAACAAAACGGGATTTAACTATAAAATTAACAACGATTACGCCAACATTGTAACTGGGCTTTCGATGTATTGTTTTAATGTTTGTAAGAACTGAGCGCCAGTTGCACCGTCAATTGTTCTGTGGTCGCAAGCTAATGATAACATCATTGTGTTTCCAACTACGATTTGACCGTTTTTAACTACTGGTTTCTCAACAATTGCACCTACAGAAAGGATTGCAGAGTTTGGCTGGTTGATAATTGAATTGAATTCAGTGATACCAAACATACCAAGGTTAGATACTGTAAAAGTACTTCCTTCCATTTCTTGTGGTCCCAATTTTTTGTTTTTAGCTCTTCCAGCAAGGTCTCTCACTGAACCTCCAATTTGAGATAAACTCATAGCGTCAGTAAATTTCAATACAGGAACAACTAATCCATCTTCAACAGCTACAGCAACACCAATGTTTACATGGTGGTTGATGATGATAGCATCTTCTTTCCAAGTAGAGTTGATTTTTGGGTGTTTTTTCAATGCTAAAGCACAAGCTTTGATTACCATATCGTTGAAAGATACTTTTGTATCTGGAACGCTGTTGATAGCAGCTCTAGCTTGCATAGCTTCGTCCATACTTACTTCGATCACTAAGTTGTAGTGAGGCGCAGTGAATAAAGATTCAGAAAGACGTTTTGCAATGATTTTACGCATTTGAGAATTTTTGATCTCTTCTGTGTAAACTTCACCAGCAGGAACGAATACTTTTGGTGCAGCAGGAGCAGATGCTTCTTGTTTAGCGGCAGGTGCTGAAGCAGCAGTTTGTGCCTGAGGAGATGGAGTAAAGTTTTCGATATCGCTTTTTACGATTCTTCCGTTTTCTCCAGATCCTTTAACTTGGCTTAATTGAATTCCTTTATCAGAAGCAATTTTTTTAGCTAATGGAGAAGCTAAAATTCTTCCTCCGTTTGAAGTTTCAGCAACAGCTTCTGTAGCTTGCGCAGCAGCAGGAGCAGCTTTTGTTTCTTCAGCAGCAGGAGCACTTGCAGTTGCAGCGCCACCAGCAGTAAAGTTATCAGCAACTCCAGAAATGTCAGTTCCTGCAGGTCCGATGATAGCTAATAAGCTGTCAACAGGAGCAGTGCTTCCTTCTTGAATTCCGATGTATAATAATGTTCCAGCATTGAAAGACTCAAACTCCATAGTAGCTTTGTCAGTTTCAATTTCTGCTAAAATATCTCCTTCAGCTACAGTATCGCCCACTTTTTTCAACCAAGTTGCTACTGTACCTTCTGTCATTGTATCACTTAAACGTGGCATAGTTACTACTACAACACCTTTTGGTAATTCAGCTGCAGCTTTTGCAGGAGCAGCAGCTTCAGTTTTTGCTTCAGCAGCAGGAGCATCCGCTTTTGGAGCTTCAGCAGCTGGAGCGTCACCACCAGCTAAAAGAGCAGAAATATCTTCTCCTTCTTTACCAATGATTGCTAATAATGAATCAACAGGAGCAGTTTCTCCAGCTTGAATTCCGATATGTAAAAGAGTTCCTTCGTTAAAAGATTCGAACTCCATTGTTGCTTTGTCTGTTTCAATTTCAGCTAAGATATCACCTTCGCTTACTTTGTCGCCTACTTTTTTAAGCCAAGTTGCTACCGTTCCTTCAGTCATAGTATCGCTCAAACGAGGCATAGTTACTTTAATCGCCATGATATTATAATTTATGAGGTGTAAATGGATAGTCTTCTTGTGCGTATACTACATCGTATAATTGTTTTAAATCTGGGTATGGAGATTCTTCGGCAAATTTCGCACACTCTTCAACTAAGTCCTTAACTCTTTGGTCAATTACTTCAATTTCTTCTTCAGTAGCATATTTTTGATCCAAAATTACATCAAGAACTTGAGTAATTGGGTCAATTTTTTTGTACTCTTCAACCTCTTCTTTAGAACGGTATAATTGTGCATCAGACATAGAGTGTCCTCTGTAGCGGTACGTTTTCATTTCAAGGAAAGTTGGTCCATCTCCGCGACGAGCTCTTTCGATAGCTTCGTGCATTGCTTCAGCAACTTTTACAGGGTTCATTCCGTCAACAGGTCCGCAAGGCATTTCGTAACCTAAACCTAATTTCCAGATGTCAGTGTGGTTTGCAGTTCTTTCTACAGAAGTTCCCATTGCATAACCGTTGTTTTCAACGATAAACACAACTGGAAGTTTCCATAACATTGCCATATTGAAAGCTTCGTGAAGAGAACCTTGTCTAGCAGCTCCGTCACCAAAATAAGTTAAGGTAACACCGCCAGTGTTAAAATATTTGTCTGCGAAAGCAATACCAGCTCCCACAGGAATTTGAGCACCTACGATTCCGTGCCCACCATAAAAACCATGTTCTTTAGAGAAAATGTGCATAGAACCTCCCATACCTTTAGAAGTCCCTGTTGCTTTTCCTAAAAGTTCTGCCATTACGTTTCTAGGATCAACTCCCATACCGATTGGCTGAACGTGGTTTCTGTAAGCAGTGATCATTTTGTCTTTGGTCAAATCCATAGCGTGCAATGCGCCAGCTAATACAGCTTCTTGACCATTATATAGGTGTAGAAAACCTCTAACTTTTTGTTGGATGTATAATGCTGCAAGTTTGTCTTCAAACTTTCTCCAAAGCAGCATGTCCTCATACCACTTTAAATATACCTCTTTTGTAACTTCTTTCATCTGAATTCTTTCTTTTGCTAAAGTTGTTTGTGTTATCGATTATTGTGCCTGTAACGCAAAATAGTTTCCTCCCACAAATTTGCGCCCGAAAGGTCGGGATGCAAAAATAAGACATTACATTTAAGAACTAAAATTAAATGACTACTTTTTGGCTTTTTTTTACAAGAACTTTTTGTCGAACATCAAAGGGAGTAAATTTTTCAAAGATGAAGATTTGTAAACTTCGCCAATTTCTCCCATAAAATAGATTTCTATAGGAGTGTCTTGTTTTATCTCGTATTCAGCAATTGATTGCCTGCAAGATCCGCAAGGCGGAATAGGAGCAGTGGTCTGATTGGTGTCTGAAGCTGCTGTAATTGCCATTTTCAAGATTTTTGCTTTAGGATAAGTGCTTCCCGCATAAAAAATAGCGGTTCGTTCAGCGCAAAGTCCAGACGGATAAGCCGCATTTTCTTGATTGGAACCTAAAATAACTTTTCCATTATCTAGAAGTAAAGCAGCGCCAACTTTAAACTTTGAATAAGGTGCATAAGCTTTTTTTCTGATTTCTACAGCTTGATTCATTAAATCTTGAATTTCGGCTGGAAGTTCATTTAAATTGTCAAATATTGTAAATGAAGAGGTTATATTGATTTCTTTCATCTGTTTATAAGGGAAAAAAAATCCAAATTCCTAAAATGCCGGAATTTGGATTGAATTATTTTTTATTGTAATCTTTTTTTCTTTAGTAATTGTCGTATTTGTCTCCAAAGTTAAACGTTAAAGAGAAACGAAGCGTGTTTTCTAGTGGATTTTTTATTTTAGATGCAGAGAATAGGTACGAAACATCAATTTTCATGATGTTGTATTTAAATCCTGCTCCTAAAGAGAAAAATTGCTTAGCACCTTTCTCTGGGCTTTCGTGGTAATATCCTAAACGGAAAGCAAATGCATCTTGATACATGTATTCCCCAGCGATACTGTAAGTTACCTCTTTCATTTCTTCTTTAAATCCGCCTGGAGCATCGCCAAAAGATTTAAACATTCCTTCAAACCAGCCAATATCGTTATAATTTCTATAGCCAATATCTGTTGCTTCTTGTTGAGAAATATCTTCTGGATCGTCATAATCTCCGTCGCCATTTACGTCAACTGGTGTTCCGATTCCTGGAGGTGTTGGAACTAAAAGTTTAGTAAGTTCAGCGCTTAAAGTAAGTTTGTTATAATCGTCAAAAATAAAATCAAATCCTCCTCCTAATCTTAAATTGGCAGGTAAGAAGTTTGAGCTTACATTGTCATTGTCGTAACTGATTTTTGGCCCCATATTCTGAAGGTTGATACCAGCTCTCCATCTTCCGTTGAAATCTTGATACGCAATTTCTTCTGATTGATAAAAAGCGGCTACATCAACAGCAAAAGAGCTTGCAGATGTGGCGTCAACTTCTTCTGAAGCAACTTTTAAATTCGAATTAATAAAACGCGCAGCAACAGCCATAGAGAATTTGTCGCTTAGTTTAAGCGAATATGATCCGTCTAAAGCAAATTCGTTAGGATTAACTTCTCTTACTGCCTCATTCGGATCTCCGGTGTATCTTAGCTCGATTCCTCCAAAACCAAAATAACGGAAACTTCCTGCAAACGCGCTTCGTTCGTTGATTTTGTTGTAATACGTAACTTGACCCAATGAAATATCATTGGCAAGATCGGTTAAATAAGGAGTGTAGCTGATAGAAAGACCTTGTGCATCTTCAGAAAATGCATACTTAGCAGGATTCCATTGTTGTGAGAAAACGTCTGCAGAAGTGGCAACACCTTGGTCAGCCAAACCTGCTGCTCTAGCATCAGCAGCGACTAATAAAAATGGCACTCCAGTGACTATAGGCCTTGATTCCTGAGCCTTTGAAGTGTAAATGCTAAAAATACAAATTAATAAAAGTGATAGTTTTTTCATTTATTGGATTAGTGTTTTGGTGATGCAAATATATATAATATTATAGGATGACAAGCTTTTCGTATTTTTCTGCTTTTTTATTTGTTAAATTAGATTTTACAGTCAGTTTGTAAATATACACTCCTTTTCCGATTCTATCGCCAAAATCGTCTCTTCCGTCCCATGTTATTTCTCTCGATAAAAATCCTTCTGTCGTAACGGTTTGATTTTTTGTCCAGACTACTTTTCCTGTAATAGTCATTACCTGAACTTGCACATCTAATGGCTCATAAGGTCTATTATGAGAAAACCAAAATTGTGTATAAGTTGAAAATGGATTTGGGTAATTAAGAACGTGTGATAATGTCAAGGAATCGTCTCCTACAACTGTAAATTGAATTTCACTCGTAACGGGATTATTGTAAACATCCCAAGCAGTAAAACTTATGGTATGCAGTCCAGGAGCTAAATTTCGGAATGGAAAACGTAGATTTCCGTTGGTGTAATCGTCTAATTTTGTTTGATAGTAATCGTTCAAAATATAAGGATTACTCACGTCTCCATCTAAAATAGCTACAATATCATGGCCGATTCCGCTTGCTGTATTTATTCCGTTCTCGTCTTCTAAAAATGCCAAAAGAAATGGCGATTCATTTGTAATTCCTCCCGATACAAAAGTTTCATCGTTCATATATAACTTCACTTTTGGACTTATATTGTCCTGTGGTGCATTTTCGTTTATTCCTCCAATTTTAATTGTGTTGTTGTAGCCAGTTTGGTTTTCTAATGATTCGTTTTTTTTCGAATAAAAACTGATTCGGCCATTATCAACAGGAATTCTAATGTCTCTAGGAACGACAAAACTAAATTCAAATTGTCCGTTGGTTACAGATGCATTTCCTCTAAAAATGGTTTCTCCAAGTGTTTTAAATTGCATTGGTGGGCTAAAACCATCATTGTTTAAAGTAGTGTTTGTAATTAATTTGTCAAATATAGCTGTGGCTAATTCTCCATTGTAATTGCTTAAAAGAGTGTTGTTTTCATCTGTGATTTCTCCTGAAATTTTAATTTTTGATAATGATTTTAAATCAGGAATAGTTTGTGAAATCACAATATCGTTTACTTTCGTTAAATTAATTCGTGGTTTTGGAATAGAAAGCATTAAAGCGGGATCGCCTATATAAAAGACAACATTGCTCGAAGAGCTCGGATTTTCATTTTTGGATATTCTTAAAGATTCGGCGATAGTGTTATATTGATTTGAGCCATAAGAAAGAAGATTTTTGCTAATTGTTTTATTGAATTCTTCAGCATTTGTCTGTCCGATTTCTCTAACAGTGGTCAGCATTGAAATTGCGCCTCCTTTTGGATTCCAATACACATATTCTCCAGCTGTTGGTCTTGTCGGGTCGTCAAAACGGGAAAATTCACATGTAATGGTAATGAATAGCGGATATTTGTACTGATTGGCAAGGTTTTGCCCGTCAGATTTCTCCCAAATTCTTTCGCTAGCCAGTCCATCTTCGCCACCATGTCCTAAATAATTAAATATAAGAGCGCCTTTTTCAAAAGCATTAAAAAAATCTGTTCTTGCTTTCGGATATCGCGATCCACCAGCGGAAGCTTCCTGTGTATAGGCGTCCAGAAAAATTTTATCAATATTAAAAAAAGGCTTTTCAGTCGCGATTTGATCTGCGAGAGCATTTTGGTTTGCTTGTAAAGTCTGGTCGCCAGATCTATCAGAGTCATCGCTAATTAAAACGATATTGTTTCTCCAATTTCCATAAGATTTTGTGTCATGATATTCTATGACTTTGTTTACCATTTCCTGAGCTTGTGCGTTGTCTGAAACCAGCATTCTTCCTAAAGCAATATCAATCCCAGCAAGAGACGGAATAATAACTCCTTCGTTGACATCCATTAGTCCATAAAAATCATCAGAGGGAAATGAAGCTTCGCCTACAGTATTGCTTATTAGAGATTGATATATAGGTACAATATTAGTGTTATTTGGAATTCTGTCTTTGTAGTCGTACGAAGCGTCTCCAAATAAATTTAAGTAACGTACTCTCTTATCTGATGAAGAAGCATTGTCGTAAATATATTTGACACAATTTCTAATAGCGGCAATATCTTGTTTGCCTGAAGAAAATTCTTGATAGATGTTTTCTAAAGAAATAACTTTTACGTTTAAGCCGGAGTTTGTTCTATGAAAATTGGCTAATCGCTCGGCTTGAGACGCTAAAGATTTTGGGGTCACAATAACATAATCAATATCTTGAAAAACATTTTGACTGTTTCTAAAAAGTGTTCCTTTTAAATTCTGATTGGCAATTTTTGATTGATTTTCTTTTAATGGAGCATAATAATCAGAAGGATCTATGGCAACGTATTTTCTAACTTCTCCTAAATTAGCTTTAAAGCTAAAAGAAGACTGATTGGCATTTTCAATTTTAGAAACATTATATAGGTCTGTGACGTCCCAGATTTGCGTTATCGGTGATGCATTTCCAATTGTATAATTGACGATTCCAGCCGTAGAGCCTGCTGCATTGTGTTGAAAATGGAATTGCTTGCCAGTGCCTAACAGTTTTCGTTTTGCGGTTAAGTTGATGTAATCCAAATAGCCTTTTGATCCTGGAACACCATTATTATTATAGGTAAGTTTTATTTTGATATTGTCGGCTCCGGTAAATTCGGTATTTGAAGGGAGCTTTCCTGTTGTGTATCCGGTGTCAGAGTTGGCTATTAACGGCGGAAAGCTTATCGAACCTGTATTTTGTCCGTTGGCTGTTATGGCAAAAGAGGTGGTGGTTAATGATGCAGCTGCTGCGCTCACTTCCATTTTTACAGGTACAGAAGTGTCGAGGTTTGGAAAGCTGAAGGAGAATTCCTGTTCTTGGTTAATATCAAATGATTCTCCGAGCCACTGGCGTCCAAGATGTACAATATTGGTTTGATCAATTTCGTGGTATTGATAGTCATCAAACGTGTTTAACTCTAAAGTGCTGTTTCCTGTCGGCTGATTTAGATTTTGAATGCGTTTTCCATCTCCTCCAGAAGCGGTAATATAATAGTAGGATTTGCTATCATATAAATTTAAGTTGGTCTGGCTTTCAGAATTCCAGCTGTCAGTTCCTTCGGCATAAAAAAGAATATAATCTTCATTGTTAAAAACACCATCGTTTTCGCCAGCTATCTGTATGGCATTTTCTATTAAGTCATTGGGATAATAAGTGCTGTTGGCAAGAGGAAGCATTCTTCCGCCATTTCCATAAATTTTTATTCTTCTTGGATCAACTTTAGAAGCGTCAAATCCTAAACTTTGTAAAAAAGACCTGTCTATTCTGTAAACGCCTGATTTCTGAATATAAAACCGATACCACTCGCCAGAGGCCAAAACAGAATTTATTATTGCTGCCGATTTTTGAAATGAAGAAGTCGATGCAGTTCGTGAGTTTGAATTGTTAATAAAGTAAGAAAAGGATTTTATGCGTTTGTAGCTGTTTCCTTCCTTAATTATAGGAGACAAAGAAAGAAAAGAATATTTTATATCTCTTGCGTTTGTAATTATTACAGATTCATTTGGCTTTTCAGGTATGTTTTCGGGTGTTAAATCTCCTAAATCAGCTCGAGAAATTGATTCGTAAACTACGTTGTTAATTTGTGCTGAACTGCCGTTTGAAATGCCAGACTGATTTAAGTTTTGAAGCAATGTTATGCTTTTTTTTGTAATGTCGAAGCGAAAACTGCTTCCTGAGAAGTATGGAATTATAATTTTGTTTTCGCCATAATTTACCTCTTTCTTATTTTGCCAATCGATTGTTATCGTCCCATTTAACTGTGAGAATGAGAGAATTGGGATTAAAAAAATGTAAATTAGAAATGCTTGCTTCATCTGTTAAAAAGGCGAAATTTAATTAAAAAATAATTAGTAAGTAAAAATATAGTATTTCATGTTATAGTAATAATAAAAAGTATATTTTTGCGTTCGTAACTAAAGGTTATTTTCTGGTAAAAAACAGCTAAATAAAATTATTAGAACAGATGTTGCCAATTAAATGTTAATTATTATATTGCAGCACCTAAATTTATCACCTAAGAATGAGTATGAAAGTAAACAAAATTGTAGTCTTGCAGTTAATGATGTCAATGGTATTGATGTTGGGCACGGCTAGTTGTAGCAAAAAATCGAGTTCCACTCACGCTTCTAGAGCTACTGGCTGGGATGTAGATAGTCAGAATGGAACTGCTGCCAGAAATGCAGGTAAAAAACAACAGGCTGGTCCTGGTTTAGTTTTTGTTGAAGGAGGTACGTTTACTATGGGTAAAGTACAGGATGATGTTATGCACGATTGGAATAACACGCCAACTCAACAACACGTTCAATCATTCTATATGGATGAAACTGAAGTTACGAACGGTATGTACTTAGAATACCTAGAGTGGTTAAAGAAAGTTTTCCCGCCAACAGAAGAAAATTACAAAAACATTTACGAAGGAGCATCTCCTGATACATTAGTTTGGAGAAATCGTTTAGGATACAACGAAACGATGACTAACAACTATTTAAGACACCCATCTTATGCTAACTATCCTGTAGTTGGTGTGAACTGGATTCAAGCAGTTGAATTTAGTAAATGGAGAACAGACCGTGTTAACGAGGCTGTTTTAGAGAAAAACGGATATCTTAAAAAAGGAGCTAAAACAAATGATGTTAATGCTGAAAATGCATTTAATACTGAAGGATACTTAATGTCTCCAAGTACATCACGTGGTGCAAGCGAAGAAATCGTTTTAAAGAAAAATCCAACTGGAAGAAGACCTAAAGCTGGTAAAGACGGTGTTGTGCCAGAAGAGAAAAATGTTTACGCACAACGTTCATCTGGAATTATTTTACCAGAATATAGACTTCCTACAGAAGCTGAGTGGGAATATGCGGCTGCAGCTGACGTTGGACAAAGAGAATACAATATCTACAAAGGACAAAAGAAATATCCTTGGTCTGGAGATTACACACGTTCTAACAAACGTAAAAACAGAGGTGATCAATTGGCTAACTTTAAACAAGGAAACGGTGATTACGGTGGAATTGCAGGTTGGTCAGATGACGGAGCAGATATCACAAATGCTGTGAAAAGTTATGCGCCAAACGATTTCGGTCTATACGATATGGCAGGAAACGTTGCAGAATGGGTAGCTGACGTTTACAGACCTATCATTGATAACGAAGCAAATGATTTCAACTACTATAGAGGTAACCAATATGCTAAAAACAAAATTGGTAAAGATGGTAAAATTGAAATTGTTACAACATCTACAATTAAATATGACACTTTAAGTAACGGTAAAGTTATTGCAAGAAACCTTCCAGGAGAAATTGCTCAAGTACCAGTTGACGAACAAGAAACTTATTTAAGACAAAACTTTAGCCAAAGCGATAACATCAACTACAGAGATGGTGATAAGCAATCTTCTAGATTTTTCGATTTTGGTGATTCAGAGTCTGGGCCAAAAGCAGATCAGGCAATGTACAACTCTCCTAAACACAATGTTACAACAGACAGTTTAGGAAAAATGATTAGAAAATATGATAACTCTAGTAAACGTACAACTTTAATCGATGATAAAGTAAGAGTTTACAAAGGAGGATCTTGGAGAGATAGAGCTTAC
>Ga0307416_100001959_pt1 | contig 11534 bp, 10 predicted proteins | sample DK1Cmetagenome_2_FD_203821 | JGI IMG/M metagenome (GOLD analysis project Ga0307416, IMG submission 203821) | Maize rhizosphere microbial communities from greenhouse at UC Davis, California, United States - DK15-C-3 | ecosystem: Host-associated > Plants > Roots > Rhizosphere > Soil | place...
ACCGTAACCGCCGGCCGAGCCGGCTCGGCCGGGCCCTGGCGGCCGCTCTCGTCCTGCCCCTGGCCCTGGGGACGGCGGTGGCGTGCGGCAAGGACACGCCGTCGGGTCCCCAGACGATCACGCTCAACATGTTCTATTGGGGCGGCGAGACCCGGGCCAAGCTGACCGACCAGGCCCTGGCCCTGTACAAGCAGAAGAAGCCGAACGTGACGGTCAAGGCGACCTGGCAGGCCAACCAGGGCTACTTCGACAAGCTGGCCACGCTCGTCGCCGGCAACGACGCCCCGTGTGTGTACCAGATGGACGACAACTTCCTGGCCGACTACGCCGACCGGGTCGCCCTGGACCTCACGCCGTACACGAACAACGGCAAGCTGAGCGTGTCGAAGTTCCCGCCGAGCCTGAAGGACTACGGCACGGTCAACGGCAAGCTCTCCGGCGTCGCGTTCGGCGAGAACACGCCGGGCATGGTCTACAGCAAGACCAAGGTGCAGGAGCTGGGGGTCGAGGAGCCGCAGACCGGCTGGACCTGGGAGAAGCTGATCACCTGGGCGACCGACGCGACCGCGAAGTCGAAGGGCAAGTACTACGGCACGATGGACCCCAGCGCCGACTACAAGGCGTTCTGGATGTGGATCCGGCAGAGCGGCAAGCAGCTCTACAACGGCAGCCAGCTCGGCTTCTCCAAGGAAGACGTGGTGAAGTGGTTCGACATGTGGAAGGGCGCCCGGGACGCCAAGGCGGCGCCGCCGGCCGACATCCTCAGCGTGGCCAACGCCGGCGACGTCACCAAGCAGATCGTCGTCACCGGCCAGGGCATGACGTCGTTCATGTGGGCCAACCAGATGCCGGAGCTGGCGAAGAACACCAAGGACCAGCTGGGCGTCGTGGCGTACCCGGGTGACCCGAGCGCCCAGTGGGCCCGCGCCTCGATGTACCTGTCGGTGTTCAAGGGCTGCGCGAACAAGGACGAGGCCGTCGACCTGGTCAACTTCCTGGTCAACGACACCGAGGCCGGCAAGATCCTGGGCACCGAGCGCGGCCTGCCGTCCAACCTCGACGTGCGCGCGGCGGTCGAGTCGAGCGTGACCGACGCCAACATGAAGACGTCGATCGCCTTCGAGAACGACATCTCCACCAAGTTCGGTACGGCGCCGCCGGTGCCGCCGAAGGGTCACTCCACCGTACGGTCCGAGCTGCGCAAGGCGGCCGAGAGCGTGCAGTTCGCCAAGGCGACCTCGGCCGAGGCGGCCGACGCCTTCATCGCCGCGGCCACCGCGGCGCTGGCCAAGTAGCCGGCCCGCCGTCGGCGCGCGGCGAACGGATGACGCCGCGCGCCGTCGCGGGGGATCGAGTGTGAGGCGAAGGGAGAATCGCACGTGGCGTTGACCACGGCGGCCGGTCCGACGCTTCGCGAGCCGCAGCCCTCCCGGATCACCGGTCGACGCCGGGGATCCGGGAAGGGCCCGGTCCGCGAGGGACCCGCGGGTTATGTGTTCCTGTCTCCGTGGCTGCTCGGGTTGATGGGCATCACGGCCGTCCCGATGCTCTTGTCGCTGTACCTGAGCTTCACCAACTACGACATCTTCACGCCCATCTCCGAGGTCGAGTGGGTCGGCCTGGACAACTACCGGCGGATGTTCACCACCGACCCGACGTTCTGGAAGTCGGTCACCGTCACGGCCAAGTTCGGCCTCATCGCCGTGCCGCTCAAGCTGGCCGTGGCCCTCGGCGTGGCGCTCCTGCTCAACCGCGAGCGCCGCGGGGTCGGGCTGTTCCGCAGCCTGTTCTACCTCCCGTCGCTGCTCGGCGGCAGCGTCGCGGTCGCGCTCGCCTGGTACACGATGTTCTCGCGCGACGGCGCGTTCAACACGTTCCTGCGCCTGTTCGGCATCCAGGGCAAGCCGTGGGTGGCCGATCCGGACTTCGCGCTGGAGACGGTGATGGTGCTGGCCATCTGGCAGTTCGGCGCGCCCATGGTCATCTTCCTGGCCGGTCTCAAGCAGATTCCCGGCGAGCTGTACGAGGCGGCGTCGGTCGACGGCGCGGGCCGGTGGCGACAGTTCGTCCACGTCACGCTGCCGATGCTCTCGCCGGTCATCTTCTTCAACCTGGTGCTGGAGACGATCCACGGGTTCCAGGGCTTCACCGGCGTGTTCATCATCAGCAACGGCCAGGGCGGCCCGGTCGACTCCACGCTGATGTACACGCTGAACCTGTACATCAAGGGCTTCACCGACTTCGAGATGGGCTACGCGGCCGCGCTGGCCTGGCTGTTCCTCATCGTGGTCGGACTGATCACCGTGGTCCTCTTCACGACCGGCCGGTTCTGGGTGCACTACTCCGATGAGAGGTGACGGCCGTGGCCACGCGAAGCGACGCCTGCGGGGTGAGCCATGAGCGCTGAGGCGCCGGCCCTGCCCGCCGCCCGCCGGTCGGGCGTGCCCGGGGTACGCCAGGTCGGCCGGATCCTGGTGCTGATCGCCATCCTGGCCGTCGCGCTCTACCCTCTGCTGTGGATGGTCGCGTCGTCGTTCAAGTCCCAGACGGAGATCAGCGTCGCCGGCAACATCTCGTTGATCCCGCGGGAGTTCACGCCCGGCAACTACCGCGAGGGCTGGGCCATGCTCGGCGAGCCGTTCAGCAGCTTCTTCATCAACAGCTTGGTCATCGCCGGGCTGACCATCGTAGGCAACATCGCCTCCTGCCTGGTCGCGGCGTACGCGTTCGCGCGCCTGCGGTTCCGGCTGCGGCACTTCTGGTTCGCCGTCATGATCGGGACGCTGCTACTGCCGCAGCACGTGCTGGTCATCCCGCAGTACATCCTGTTCCGCACGCTGAATTGGACCGGCACCATCGCCCCGCTCGTCGTCCCGCACTTCCTGGCCACCGAGGCGTTCTTCGTGTTCCTCATGGTGCAGTTCATGCGCGGCATCCCTCGCGAGCTGGACGAGGCGGCGATGATCGACGGGTGTGGGCCGTTCCAGGTGTTCCTGCGCATCATCCTGCCGCTGAGCCGGCCGGCCATCGTCACCACGACGATCTTCTCGTTCATCTGGACCTGGAACGAGTTCTTCCGCCAGCTCGTGTACCTGAGCGACATTACACAGTGGACGGTTCCGGTCGCCCTGCGCCAGTTCATCGACTCCAGCGGGCAGAGCGCGGTCGGGCCGATGTTCGCCATGTCCGTGCTGTCGCTGCTGCCGGTGTTCCTGTTCTTTCTCTTCTTCCAACGCCTGCTGGTGGAGGGCATCAACACCAGCGGGATCAAGGGCTGAGCCATGTCGTCGCGAGCGCGCCCATCGGTAGGCTCCGCGCGATCGGGCCCATCGGTAGGCTCCGCGCGATCGCGGGAGCCCGCGCGAACCGATGCGGGCTGGCGTGACACCGTCACGGCCGCCAGTGACCTCGCGCTGCTGGGCATCGTGACGACGGTCGCCGCGCTGCCCCTGGTCACTCTCGGCGCGGCGGTGGCCAGCGCCAGCACCGCGGTGCGGGAGTTCTGCGACGACGAGCGGCTTCCGTCACTGACCGACGGGCTGCACCGGCTCCGGCGGGGACTGCTGCCGGGGCTGGCCGCCTCGGTCGTCGGTGCCGGGGTGACCGTCCTGCTGCTGCTCAACGCGTCGGCCCTGGCCCGCGGCGTCGTACCCGGGGGAGCGCCGCTGCTCGTCGGCGCGGTCGCCGTCGGCCTGCTCTGGGCCGGCTTCGCCGCGTTGACGATCGTCGAGGTCGGTGTCCGCGGCGGCGAGGGGTGGCTCGAGGCGGCCCGGTCGGCCTGGCGTACGTCGCTGGCCCGTCCCTGGGTGCCCATCGCCCTCGGCCCGGTGGTGGCGATCGCCGCACTTCTCGGCCTCGTCCTGCCGTTCCTGGCCCCCGTGCTGGTCGGCTATGCCCTCTTCGCGCTGCATGTCACGGCCCGCCGCCTGCACGCCACCTGACCGCCCCCACCGTCGGCGCCGCCGGCGCCGCCGGAATGATCGCGATTTTGCGGACCATCGCGCAGTACCACTCAACATTCGTACGCGCCATCGCGATCATCCTCGGGCCCGCGGACCACGACGCGATCGCCGGCGGTTGGCCGGCTGGCCGGAAGGCCTGGTCGAGCGGGCGATTGTGTTAAGAATCTTAACAGTTAGTATGACCGCGTGCGATCACTCTCGAACGTGGTTCCGGCTCCGGTGCTGGTCGAACCGCACGACGGCCCCGGGTTCGCGATCAGCCGGGCGACCACGGTCCGCGTCGAACCGGACGCGCCCGCGCTCCGGCCGGTCGGCCGGTACCTGGTCGCGGTCCTGCGCGCGGGGCCGGACGGCGTGAGGACCGGCGCCGATGGCGGGGTCGGCGCTCATGCCGGCGGGGTCGGCGCCGCCTCGGCCGCCGGTAGCGCCGACGGGGTCGGCGGTGCCGACGGGGAGATCGTGCTGTCGCTGGAAGACGATCCGGCCCATGGCGAGGAGGGGTACGTCCTGGACAGCGTCGCGGCCCGACTCACGATCCGGGCCGGCACGGCCGCCGGGCTGTTCCGGGGAGTGCAGACGTTGCGCCAGCTCCTGCCGGAAAGCGGGCTCCAGAGTGGAGCCTCGACCGTCGCGCCCGGCCGGATCGTGGACCGTCCACGGTTCCCGTACCGCGGCGTCATGCTCGACGTGGCCCGGCACTTCTTCGGCGTGGCCGACGTGAAGCGGGTCATCGACCTGGCCGCCCTGTACAAGCTCAACTACCTGCACCTGCACTTGACCGACGACCAGGGCTGGCGGATCGCCATCGATTCGTGGCCCCGGCTGGCGACGTACGGGGGCGGCAGCGACGTGGCCGGAGGCCCGGGCGGGTACTACACGCAGGACGACTATCGCGAGATCGTGGCCTACGCCGCGGACCATCACATGACCGTCGTACCCGAGGTCGACCTGCCCGGTCACACGAACGCCGCCCTGGCGTCATACCCCGAACTCACCGGCGACGGCCGGGCGCTCGACCGGTACACCGGCATGGAGGTCGGCTTCAGCTCCCTGGTCGCCGGCAACGAGCTGACGTACACGTTCCTGGCCGACGTGTTCGCCGAACTGTCCGCGCTGACGCCCGGCCCCTACCTGCACATCGGGGGCGACGAGGCGCTGGTGACGGGCGCGCGAGAGTACCGGACCATCGTGTCCCGGGCGCAGGAGATCGTGGGCCGCCTGGGCAAGGCGGCCATCGGGTGGCACGAGATCGCGAAGGCCGAGCTGGCACCGTCCACAGTGGTGCAGTACTGGGGCATCACCCCCGACGCGGACGCCGTGGTCGCCGCGGCGGCGCGCGGTAACAAGGTCATCCTGTCGCCGGCCAACCGTACGTACCTTGACATGAAGTACGACGCGTCCAGCCCGCTGGGTCAGTCGTGGGCCGGCAACATCTCGCTGGCCGACGCGTACGGCTGGGATCCGGCCACCCGGCTGCCCGGGTTGGACCCCGACGCCGTACTCGGCCTGGAGTGCCCACTGTGGACTGAAACCGTGCGGTCCATCCGGGACATCGAGTACCTGCTGCTGCCCCGCATGCCGGCGCTGGCCGAGGTCGCCTGGTCGCCGGCGGCCGCCCACGACTGGGACGGTTTCCGCCGGCGGCTGGCCGCCGAGTCGGCCCGGTGGATCGCCCTCGGTGCGGATTTCTTCGCCTCGCCCGACGTGCCCGGCCCCGGCTCAACCACCCATGATGGACTTGAGGTCGAACACCTCCGATGAGGCCGGTGCGGCGAACTCGATCGGCTTGTCGTAGTCGGTGAAGTCGATGTTGCCCTGCCCGGATTGGCCCTCGATCCGCAGCGGTGTGGGCTCGCCGACCGTTGCGACGTAGAGCGTCGAGTGTTGCTCGCCGCTGACCAGGCCGATGGCGGGCGTGCCGTTGATTACGGTCGGGCTGGCCTTGGTCACCGCGCCGTCGGTCTTGACGATCTCGCTCACGTCGAACGCCTCGGTGAGCGCGCTGAACGACTCATTCGACGCGTCCACCTTGACGTACTTGCCGGAGAGCAGCGCGAGCACGTTCTGCTGCTGGGACGGGATGAACTGCTTCCAGAACGTGTCGGAGGCCTTCATGTACAGGTCCTCGCCGATGCGCAGGATCTCCAGCGCCTGGCCGTCGATCTCGATGATGCCCTTGACGTTGTGCCCGCCGTTGCGCAGATCGATCTTGGCGGTCTGGCCCTGGTTGGTCATCACGCCGCTCATCCGGTACGAGCTGACCCGCCCGAGCGCGGCCTGGGACCGGGCCACGATCTCCTCGGCCGGAAGCGCCGCCACGCCGTTGTCGGCCGGGGCGGTCGTTGGAGCCGCGGTCGGGCCCGACGGGGTGCAACCGGCCACGATCGCCGTCGCCAGGGCGACCGGTACGAGTACGAGCCGTGCCCGCATGTCGAGAACTCCCCTCATAACCGACAAATCTCCCGTACAGGGTCTCAGATGTCCCGCCGGCGGGACACGCCGTTTCCGCGTGTCGGTCGGCTCAAATTCAACGAGGCTCGCGCCCCGCCTCGCTCGCGCCCCGCGTGGCTGGCTGGCCGTCCCGCCTCGCTGGCTGGGCGCCTCGCTCGCTGGCGCCCGCTCGGTCGTCGGCCAACAACCGGGCGCGGACACGAGATGTCAGCATGGAAGGGTGCGCGGGCACACCCATGACCATCCGACCGGAGCGGGCGCGTTGGCCCGACCCGGCACGGACAGCCGCTGGCTCGCAGCCGCGCTGGCCCTCATCACCGGGTTCATGCTCGCCGAGGTGGTCGTGGGCATCCTCGCCGGATCGCTGGCCCTGCTCTCCGACGCCGCGCACATGCTCAGCGACGCGGGCGCGCTCGGGCTGGCCCTGGTCGCCCTGCGTCTGGCCCGGCGGCCGCCGCGCGGCGGATACACGTTCGGCCTGCAGCGGGCCGAGATCCTCTCGGCCCAGGCCAACGGACTGACGCTGTTGCTGTTCGGGGCTTGGATCGGGTACGAGGCCATCCGCCGCCTGATCCATCCGCCGGACGTGGCCGGCCTGCCGGTCCTTATCACCGCCGTCGTGGGTGTGGCCGTGAACCTGGCCGCGGTCGCGCTCATCCGCCGGGCCGATCGGTCCCGCCTCAACGTCGAGGGCGCGTACCTGCATGTCGTCACGGATCTGGCGGGCTTCGTCGCCACCGCGGTGGCCGCCATCGTGATCATGGCGACCGGCTTCCGGCGGGCCGACAGCCTGGCCTCGCTTCTCGTGGTCGCCCTGATGCTCCGGGCCGGGATCGGATTGGTACGCGACAGCGGGCGCGTCCTGCTCGAGGCGGCCCCGACGGGTCTGAACCCGGACCGGGTCGGGCGCGATCTGGCCGGGCACGACGGCGTGGTCGAGGTGCATGACCTGCACATCTGGGAGATCACGTCGGGCTCGCCGGCGCTGTCGGCCCACGTGATCGTCGCGCCCGACCTGGACTGCCACCGGGTCCGGCTCGAATTGGAGGAGCGCCTGCGGCGCGACTACGACCTGCGGCACACCACGCTGCAGGTCGATCACGCCCCGCCGGAGCTGCATCAGATCGCAAGGGCGGACCGTGCGTCCAGCGACTAGCCCCGGTTCGCCTTCGCCTCCGCAGTGACGGCGACCTCGCCGGCCAAGGCGCCTTCGCCGGCCAGAATGGCGTTGGGCATGCCCGCGTCGGCGGCCGGAGAGGGCGAAGGGATCGGTTGGGTCAGCGGCGCGGCCGCGTCCACGATGGCGTCGGTGGCGGCCGCGGCCGTGTCCACCGCGACCGTGACGACCTCGTCCAGCGGCGTGGGGTTGGTCGTGGGATCACCGTCGTCCATCAGGGCGTGCGCGCGGGCGGCCCGGCGGCGCAGGAGGATCGTCGTGGTCACGCCGAACGCCACCGCGACGGCAAGGGCCACCCAGGAGAAGTCCTTCAGGTAGCGCTCGGCGGCCCGCCCGGCGTAGTAGATCACCAGCGTGGTCAGGTAGGCCCACGCGATGCCGCCGGTCGCGTTGGCCAGCAGGAACTTGCGGTACGGCACGCGCAGCGCGCCCGCCAGGGGTCCGGCCAGGATGCGCAGCAGCGCCACGAAGCGTCCGAAGAAGACGGCCCACACGCCCCAGCGGGCGAAGACCCGCTCGGCCCGAGCCAGGTGCGCCGGCCCGAGATGCCGGGGGAAGCGCCGTCCCAGGCGTTCGAGCATGGGCCGACCGCCGCGGCGCCCGATCGTGTACCCGATCGAGTCGCCCACGATCGCTCCGGCGGCGGCGGCGGCCGCCACGGCCCAGACGTTGACGGTGCCGGCGGCAGCCAGCAGTGAGGCGCTGACGAGGGTGATCTCGCCCGGGAGGGGGATGCCCATGCTCTCCAGGAGGATGATTCCCCCCACCACGACGTAGATCAGCAGCGGAGGGAGGCCGGCGAGCCACTCCTCGACACCCAGCACCCGTCCACCCCCGCCCGTCCCAGATCCATCACCGCCTCGCGAACGTAACACCTGACGTGGCATGATCCCCAGACGCGAGACGGGTTCCTGCAGTCCACGGTCGGACAGCGGAGGCCGAAAGTGAGGTCCTGACGGTGGCTGATTGGTTGATCTACGGGGCGTACGGGTACTCGGGCCGCCTCGCCGCCCGGTTGGCCGTCCAGCGGGGCGAGCGCCCGATCCTGGCCGGGCGCGACGGGGCCGCGGTCCGCGAGCTGGCGGCCGAGCTGGGTCTGGACCACCGCGCGGTGGCCCTCGACGATCCGGCCGGGCTGCGGCGGGCCCTGGACGGCGTGGCGGTGGTGGCGCACTGCGCCGGTCCCTTCGACCTGACCGCCGCGCCGATGGTGGACGCCTGCCTGGCCACCGGCACGCACTACGTCGACATCACGGGCGAGGTTGACGTGTTCGAGGCGATCTTCGCCCGCCACGACGAGGCGCGCGCGGCCGGGGTGGTTCTGCTTCCGGGCGCGGGCTTCGACGTCGTACCCACGGACTGCCTGGCCGCGCTCCTGCATCGGGCCCTTCCGGCGGCCACCAGTCTGGAACTGGCGTTTCTCGCCTTCGGCGGATCCAGCCGCGGTACCACCAAATCGGCCCTGCGCGGGCTGGCCGAGGGCAACCTGCGCCGCGCCGACGGCCGGCTGGTGCCGACGCCGTTCGGGCACCCGCGGCGGGTGGTGCCGTTCCCGTCCGGCGAGCGCGAGGTCGGCGCGGTCCGATGGGGCGACCTCGCCACCGCGTACCGCTCCACCGGTATCCCGACGATCACCACGTACACCCGGGTGCCCCGGCCCAAGGGCTTCGCCGGCTCGCTGACGGAGTCGGCGCTGCGCGGGCTGGCCCGGTTCGGCCTGACCCGCGAGCTGGCCAACCGGGTCGTCACGCGCGGGGTGACCGGGCCGGACGAGGCGCGGCGGGCCCGCAGCGGTTGCGAGATCTGGGGCGCCGTGCGCGACGACTCCGGCCGCTCGCACGAGGCCACGCTCACCGGGCCGAACGGGTACGACCTCACGGCCGACGCTTTGACCAGGGTCGTCCGGTACGTCGCCGCGGGCACCGGCCCCGGCGGGGCGATCGAGCCGGGCGCGGTGACGCCGTCCATGGCTCTCGGAGCGGATTTCGTCCGCGAGCTGGACGGCGTCAGTGTGAACGTCTGAGCCTCGTCAGGCGGCCTCGAACACCCCGGCGTCGACGAGCCGCTTCTCGGTCTCGTCCCATCCGTGGGTCGGGTTCGCGGTCGCGAGCGCGGTCAGCTCGGCGCGGATCTTCGTGCCGTGGCCGGCCGCGGCCAGCACGCGGATCTCCTCCACGAAGGCGTCCGAGTCGGTACGCATGTGGATCGTCTTGCCGTTGGTGAGATTGCGCACATAGGCGTTCTTGCCGCTGTTGAGCGGGATCAGGTACTTGTACTCGCCGAGCACGCTCAGGGCGCCGCCGGCAGCCGCGCCGGCGCGGACCGAGGCGCGCGCGGTCTTGGAGGTGTTGCTGGCCACGCGGTGACTCCTCAGGGACAGGTACGGACAGGGCACTGGTACAGGTGGGAGGCGCCTTTCGGCGGCCCGACAAGTCTAGCCGAGCCCGCCTCCGCGCCCGGCCCGGGATGTGGCCGGCTCGGCCCGCCTCGGTCGGGGGTCGGCCCGCCTCGGTCGGGGGTCGGCCCGCCTCGGTCGGGGGTCGGGCCGCCTCGGTCGGGGGTCGGGCCGCCTCGGCCATTCCGCTGGGCCACTCCGGGCCGGATGTGCCATGGCGTCCGAGCCGGCCACCAGGCATGATGTGACCCATCCGGGCGATTTTCCCCGTATCCTGGCCCGGCAGAGAGGTGTTACTCGGTTAACTGGACAAAACACCCAGGCATGGGTGGGCCAGCCCGGTCGAGGTCGTAGGGGAAGACGAACCTCGACCCTGGAGGTAGGCCGTGCCAAGCCGTGGTGTCGTATACGTGCACTCGGCCCCGCTCGCCGTGGTACCCCACGTCGAGTGGGCGATCGCGCGTGTCCTGGGTTCGCCCGTACGCCTCGAGTGGTCGCCCCAACCCGTGGACCCGACGACGCGGCGCACCGAGTGCTCCTGGGCGGGCAAGCCGGGCACCGGTGCCGAGTTCGCCGCCGCCCTGCGCGGATGGCCCATGCTGCGTTTTGAGGTCACCGAGGAGCCGAGCCCCGGGTACGACGGCGAGCGGTTCATGCACGTGCCCGGCCGCGGTCTGTTCCGGGCCGTCACCGGCGTCAGCGGCGACCTCATGATCACCGAATACCAGATACGGAGCGTGCTGGCCTCCGCACGTGGCGGTGAGGCCATCGCCCACGCCCTGCACCGGTTGGTCGGCGGCGCGTGGGACGCCGAGCTCGAGCCGTTCCGTCACGCGGGCGAGGGGGCGCCCGAGACCTGGCTTACCCAGGTCAGCTGACGCCATGGCGACGTCCCAGCCGTCCCGGCGCGCGCCCTATCTCGCGTCGATCATGAAGTTAACGTCATGATCGGCGCGTTCTGGTGACGCCAAGTCCATGATCGTGGAAATCTTGGTGTTGGCGGGCATGGCGATCATGCGGTCACACGAACGTGACCGGGCGGGTGTAGGCGACCGGGCGTGCCGTGTGTGAAGGTGGACCGGTGCTCGCCATCCCTCGGCGCGTCGCCCGGGTCGCGACCGCCGGTCTCCTCGTGGCGCTGGCACTCGCGGGATGCTCCTCTCCTCAGGGCCCGTCCGTGACGGCGACCCCGTCCGGGCGGGCCTCGCCCACGCCGACCGGACCGGCCGTGCCCGGCGGCGCCGACGATCCGGCCGCCCGCGCCGCGGCACTGGTCAAGGAGCTCGACGACGCCGAACTGGTCGGCCAGGTGCTGATGCCGTCGGTGAGCATGTCCGACCCGGGCGCGGCCGACATCGTGCGGTCCTACAAGCTCGGCGGCGTCATCCTCATGGGCGACGTCCAGGACACGGGAGCCGGCGGGTCGGCCGGGCAGGTGCGGGCGTACACCGACCGGCTGCGGGAGGCGGCCGGTGACCGGGTCCGGTTCCTCGTGGGTACCGATCAGGAGTACGGCTGGGTCACCCGGATCAAGTCCGGCGTGGTTCAG
>Ga0307416_100001960_pt1 | contig 11533 bp, 5 predicted proteins | sample DK1Cmetagenome_2_FD_203821 | JGI IMG/M metagenome (GOLD analysis project Ga0307416, IMG submission 203821) | Maize rhizosphere microbial communities from greenhouse at UC Davis, California, United States - DK15-C-3 | ecosystem: Host-associated > Plants > Roots > Rhizosphere > Soil | place: USA...
CTTTTCCTGCTCGACGTGCAGCGCAGTGGCGACCTGCTCGCGGATTGCATAAGGAACCTTGCTGCACGCCCAGATTTCTGCCGAGCCATCTGGGGCGACATTGGCGACACAGGAATGAGGTTCGATATAGGCGTGATGCACCACAGGCGTAGTGAATGTGTTCTCAACGATGATATCGGCCTGGCGAAAACCGGTTTCTATCTCGCCCTTTTTCCAGGTGACATAAACGAACTCATTGGACGGCGCCTCTAGCGCCTTCGGCAGACCTTTGTAGTGCATGACATCAGGGTGCAATAACTTTGCCCCGGAGTTCATGGCATCGACAGGATCCAAAAGCGGCTCGGTTTCTTCGTATTCGACTTCAATGAGATTGAGCGCCTCCTCCGCGATGCTCTCATTATCCGCCGCAACCGCGGCGACTTTCTCGCCTATGAACCGCACTTCGCCGTCTGCCAGGATCGGCATATCATAGAGCCGGCGCCCGATCCGCAGTCCCGTGCAGTCTTTTCCGGTCACCACGGCGTGCACACCGGGAAGCGCTTCTGCCTTGCTGACATCAATCCTTTTTATCTTCCCGGATGCGATCGGGCTTCTATAGAGCTTGCCCCACAACATTGCCGGAAGGGTTACATCGACCGCATACTTGGCCTTGCCGCTGACTTTTAGCTCGCCCTCCACCCTGGGTGTTGGATTGCCTACAACCTGCTTCGACGCTGCCATTAAGCTACCTCCATCTTTTCAACGAATTGATAGTATCTTAAAATATTCCCGCACAGCCACCGCTGATGAACTTGCCTAGGCATTACAAAGATTAGCTGACTGAGGCGGGCGTGGTTATTGAAAGAATGTAGGGGAAAACGGCTCGATCTGCAACTACGTAAAGTCAAAGTAAACTCAAGTTTTACGCGGCTTAACAATCTATCCAAAAGCACCAGGACGAGTGCAGCATCGCCTGTGAGCAGTTTCGCCGCGATAAGCAAGAATGATGAATTGTGCTCCGAGCATCCTAGCCCCTTAACTGTGGCCGATGTCGCGATTAATCGTTGCGTCGGCTTTCTAATTACAATAATCTGCCGTTTCAGCCCTTGCCTCAATCAGGACTTTTCGTTTCAACAGGACCGGCGTTGTCGAACACGAGCATTTCAGAATTGTCCTCTACCCAAACTCCGCCTGCTTGACGTCTCGATTGTTTGTCGATGCGCCGTATCTACAGGAGACCGAAGATGGCTAAAAGAATGGTTTCTCGGGATGAAAGCCACCTGCTTGATTCGAAACTGCTGCTGAAGGTGCTTACCTCAGTGAAGAAGGGCGACTTTAGCGCTCGGCTTCCCGGCAGCTGGACGGGTGTTGATGGCAAGATCGCCGATACCCTCAACGATATTATAGAGATGATGTCGGATAGCACCGAGGAGATGGAGCGAGTCAGCCGGGTGGTAGGCAAAGAGGGCCGGTTGCCACAACGGGCGGTGCTTCCAGCAGCAGCCGGTTCATGGAGGAGCAGGGTCAATGCGGTGAACCAATTGATTGATGACCTGGTCCGTCCAACAACCGAGATGGCGCGTGTGATCGGCGCCGTAGCTAAAGGCGATCTAACGCAGACCGTGGCGTTGGAGGCGGAAGGGCAGCCGCTAAGAGGCGAATTTCTTCGCACCGCCAAAATGGTTAACGCAATGGTTAAACAGCTCGATGGTTTTGCCGCCGAGGTGACGCGTGTCGCTCGTGAGGTGGGGACTGAAGGGAAACTCGGCGGCCAAGCTCAGGTTCGAGACGTCAGCGGGGTATGGAAAGATTTAACCGAGAGCGTGAACATGATGGCCGGTAATTTGACGGCTCAGGTGCGCAATATCGCCGACGTTACCATCGCCGTCGCCAACGGCGACCTATCCAAAAAGATCACCGTCGACGTGCGCGGCGAGATCCTTCAGCTCAAAGACACCATCAACACCATGGTGGACCAACTGAGAAGCTTTGCCGCCGAAGTCACCCGCGTTGCGCGTGAGGTCGGCACCGACGGCAAGCTCGGTGGCCAAGCCGTTGTTCCCGGAGTCGCCGGCACCTGGAAAGACTTGACCGACAGCGTCAATGCCATGGCCAGCAATTTGACGTCGCAGGTGCGAAATATCGCCGATGTCACCATTGCGGTGGCCAATGGCGATTTATCGAGAAAAATTACCGTCGACGTCAAAGGAGAGATTCTCCAGCTTAAAGACACGATCAACACCATGGTCGATCAGTTGCGCAGCTTTGCCGCCGAAGTCACCCGGGTCGCGCGTGAGGTCGGCACCGAAGGTAAGTTGGGCGGCCAGGCCGTCGTTCCCGGAGTCGCCGGCACCTGGAAAGACTTGACCGACAGCGTCAATTTGATGGCCGGCAATCTCACTGACCAGGTTAGAAACATCGCTGATGTTACCATCGCAGTCGCCAACGGCGATCTGTCAAAGAAGATTACCGTCGACGTGCGCGGGGAGATTCTTCAGCTTAAAGAAGCTATCAATACCATGGTCGATCAATTGCGCAGCTTTGCCGCCGAAGTCACCCGGGTGGCGCGTGAGGTCGGCACCGAAGGTAAGTTGGGCGGCCAGGCCCAGGTTCGGGACGTCAGCGGCGTTTGGAAAGATCTTACTGAGAACGTCAACATCATGGCCGGCAACTTGACGGCGCAGGTGCGAAACATCGCCGATGTGACCATTGCCGTCGCCAACGGCGATTTGTCCAAGAAGATCACCGTCGATGTGCACGGGGAGATTCTCCAGCTTAAAGAAGCCATCAATACCATGGTCGATCAGTTAAACGCCTTCGCCGCCGAAGTCACGCGCGTTGCGCGCGAGGTCGGAACCGATGGCAAGTTGGGCGGTCAAGCCGTCGTTCCCGGAGTCGCCGGCACCTGGAAAGATTTGACCGACAGCGTCAATTTCATGGCAGGTAATTTAACCGCGCAGGTGCGAAACATCGCCGATGTGACCATTGCCGTCGCCAACGGCGACTTGTCCAAGAAGATCACCGTCGATGTGCACGGGGAGATTCTCCAGCTTAAAGAAGCCATCAATACCATGGTCGATCAGTTAAACGCCTTCGCCGCCGAAGTCACGCGCGTTGCGCGCGAGGTCGGAACCGATGGCAAGTTGGGCGGTCAAGCCGTCGTTCCCGGAGTCGCCGGCACCTGGAAAGATTTGACTGACAGCGTCAATGCCATGGCGAGCAACCTGACCTCTCAAGTGCGAAACATCGCCGATGTGACCATTGCCGTTGCCAACGGCGACTTGTCCCGAAAGATAACCGTCGATGTCAAAGGTGAAATCCTTCAGCTCAAAGACACCATCAATACCATGGTCGATCAATTAAACGCTTTCGCCGCTGAGGTCACCCGGGTTGCGCGCGAGGTCGGCACCGAAGGCAAGCTAGGCGGTCAGGCTCAGGTTCGCGATGTCAGCGGTGTCTGGAAAGATTTGACTGACAGCGTCAATTTCATGGCCGGCAACTTAACCGCACAGGTGCGTAACATCGCCGATGTCACCATTGCCGTCGCTAACGGCGATCTGTCCAAGAAGATTACCGTGGATGTCCGCGGCGAAATCCTTCAGCTCAAAGAAGCCATTAATACCATGGTCGATCAGTTAAACGCTTTTGCCGCCGAGGTGACACGGGTTGCGCGCGAGGTCGGCACCGACGGCAAGCTGGGCGGTCAGGCCGTCGTTCCCGGGGTTGCCGGCACCTGGAAGGACCTGACCGACAGCGTCAATTTCATGGCTGGCAATCTGACTGCGCAAGTGAGGAATATCGCCGATGTTACCATCGCGGTGGCCAACGGCGACTTGTCCAAGAAAATTACCGTCGACGTGCAAGGCGAAATCCTCCAGCTTAAAGAAGCCATCAATACCATGGTCGATCAGCTGCGCAGCTTCGCCGCCGAGGTCACACGTGTCGCGCGTGAAGTCGGCACCGAAGGCAAGCTGGGCGGACAAGCCCTGGTTCCGGGTGTCGCCGGTACCTGGAAGGACCTGACCGACAACGTTAATGTCATGGCCGCAAACCTCACCGCGCAAGTGCGCGGCATCGTTAAAGTGGTCACTGCCGTCGCTAACGGCAGCCTCAAAGAAAAGCTTACTGTCGAAGCTAAAGGTGAAGTCGCCGCCTTGGCGGAAACCATCAACAACATGACCGATACTTTGGCCATCTTTGCAGAACAGGTAACCACCGTTGCGCGTGAGGTCGGCGTTGAAGGGCGCTTGGGCGGCCAGGCCAACGTGCCGGGCGCTGCCGGGATCTGGAAGGATCTGACCGACAACGTGAACTTGTTGGCGGCGAATCTTACCACTCAGGTACGCGCCATTGCCGATGTCGCCACCGCAGTTACCAAGGGAGACCTTACCCGTTCGATCCAGGTCGCGGCCCGCGGTGAGGTTGCCGAGCTCAAAGATAATATTAATGCGATGATCCAGAACCTGCGCGCGACCACCGAGCAGAACACCGAACAGGACTGGCTTAAGACCAATCTCGCGAAATTCACTCGCATGATGCAAGGGCAGCGCGATCTTACGACTGTGGGCCAAATGCTGCTTTCGGAGCTTGCGCCGCTGGTAAGCGCGCAGTACGGCGCGATTTATCAAATTGAAGGAAGCAACGGCGACTCGCGGCTGAAAATGCTTGCCAGCTATGCGCGTGCAGCGACTCAGAATGCGGCAGCGGAACTGCCCGTCGGCGTCGGCCTGGTGGGACAATGCGCCATCGAGAAACGGCGCATTTTGCTCTCCGAAGTCCCATCTGATTACGTTCAAATTACTTCCGGCCTCGGCCGCGCCCGCCCGCGGAACCTGATCGTCTTGCCGGTTCTGTTCGAAGCCGAAACCAAAGCGGTGATCGAGCTGGCGTCACTGGCTGAATTCACATCGACCCATTTGACCTTTCTCGCCCAGCTCACCGAAAGCATCGGCATCGTCCTCAATACCATCGAGGCAACGATGCAGACCGAAGGTCTCTTGCAGCAGTCCCAGAAACTCGCCGGCGAACTACAAACGCAGCAGAAGGAATTGCAGCAAACCAATGAAGAGCTGGCAACCAAAGCTCAACAACTGGCCGAGCAGAACGCCGAAGTGGAGCGCAAGAATCAGGAGATCGAACAGGCGCGTCACGCTCTTGAAGAGAAGGCCGCCGAACTGGCTTTGGCTTCAAAGTATAAATCGGAATTTCTCGCCAACATGTCGCACGAATTGCGCACGCCGCTCAATTCAATTCTCATCTTGGCACAGCAGCTGACATCCAATCCCGATCGAAATCTTAATGCAAAACAGGTTGAGTTCGCCCGTAACATCCACGCCTCGGGCGGCGACCTGCTGAACTTGATCAGCGACATTCTCGATCTTTCCAAAATCGAATCCGGTACCGTCAGCGTCGAACCTGAGGAGGTTCTCTTCAGCAAAGTGCAGGAAGCGGTGGAACGAAGCTTCCGGCATGTGGCGGAAGCGCGACACCTTACTTTCAAAATCGAAAGCCATAACGAACTGCCCCAGGGCATGACCACCGATCTGAAACGGCTCCAGCAGGTGTTGAAAAACCTGCTCTCCAATGCGTTCAAATTCACCACGCATGGAAGCGTTGTGTTCCGCATGAAAGTGGCTGAAGCGGGCTGGAGCGCGGAACACCCGATACTCAAAACCAGTTCGAGAGTGATTGCTTTCGAAGTCAGCGACACGGGTATCGGCATTCCCGCCGACAAGCAGAGAATCATCTTCGAGGCTTTTCACCAAGCCGATGCTGGGACCAGCCGCCGCTATGGCGGCACCGGTCTTGGGTTGGCGATCAGTCGAGAGCTCGCGACATTATTGGGCGGAGAGATCCGGCTTGTCAGCAATGTTAACGAGGGCAGTAGCTTCACGCTATATCTGCCGGAAAACTATTTTGCCTCAGCGTCGGGGGACTTTCCCGCAAGATGGTCAACATTTACTCCGGCGCCCCTGGTGGTGCAGCACTCACTCAAACAGGAAGAGATCGCCGACGATCGCGAAACGATTTTACCGAACGACGCGGTTGTTCTGATTGTTGAAGATGATCCGCGTTTTGCCGGACTCTTGTTGGATCTGGTGCGCGAGCGAGGCTTCAAAGGCGTGGTCACCAACAAGGGTTCGGTCGCCCGCAATTTGGCGCGCGAATTCAATCCAGTTGCCGTCCTATTGGATATCTTCTTGCCCGACATGCTTGGATGGACCGTATTAAGCCATCTAAAACAAGACTCGGCTACGCGCCACATCCCGGTGCAAATCGTCAGCGTCGAAGAAGAGCGTATACAAGGGCTGGGTCACGGCGCGTTCTCGTATCTGATCAAACCGGCGACCAGCGGCGAGTTGGAAATCGCCATTGACCGTCTGTTGGGCTATGCCAGGTCGGACCGAAAAGAGCTGCTGATTGTCGAAGACAACGCAGTTGAAAGGCAAAGCATCGTTGAACTGCTCTCCCACGAGAAGGTCGAAATCACTACCGCGCACAGCGGCGGCGAGGCTTGGAATCTATTGGGTTCGAGAAAATTTGACTGCATGGTTCTCGACTTGAAGCTGCCGGACATCACCGGCTTCGAGTTGCTGGAGCGCATTCGCCGTGAACGGGATCTGCGAGATTTGCCGATCGTCGTCTTTACCGGCAAAGACTTGACTGAGGAAGATGAACTGCAGCTGGCACAAATGGCGGAAAGTGTGGTCGTCAAGGGCGTCCAATCTCCGGAGCGTTTGCTCGATGAAACATCCTTGTTCCTGCACCTGATAACAACCGAACTCGCTCCCGCCAAGCAACAAATGCTCGAACGACTACGCCATAGCGACGAGGCGCTCAGGGGTAAGACAGTGCTGGTTGTGGATGATGACGTGCGCAATATTTTTGCCTTGACCAGCTTACTCGAACAGCATGGTGTGCGCGTCATCAGCGCGGAAACCGGTAAAGAGGCAATATCGCTTCTCGATCGGGAAGAAGTGATTGATGCCGTGCTGATGGATATCATGATGCCGGACATGGACGGCTACGAAACCATGGGCCTGATCCGGAAAAGCACAAAGCACAGGCTATTGCCTATTCTCGCGCTCACGGCGAAGGCCATGAAGGGTGACCGCGAAAAATGCCTGGAAGCAGGCGCTTCGGATTATATCGCCAAGCCGGTCAACACGGAGGAACTGCTCGGATTACTACGCATCTGGCTTTTCGGCAAACAGACACACTCCGGAGTCGGTTATGAACGCAGCAACGGCGAACATCCTGGTAGTTGACGACGATGTAAAGACGCTCACGGCCATGGAGGCGCTTCTCGCCGGGCCGGGGCGAAACATCTCTACGGCTTCCTCGGGCACGGAGGCGCTCCGCCTGCTGCTAAGAGAGGATTTTGCGCTAATCCTCATGGACGTGCGTCTACCAGTTATGGACGGATTTGAGACTGCCGCGTTGATTCGACAGAGAGAGAGGTTTCGCTATACCCCAATTATTTTTATCTCTGCCATCGATACCCTGGAATCGGATGTTTTCCGAGGAGCCGCCAGCGGGGCCGTTGATTACCTTTTCAAACCGGTTGTGCCGCAAATTCTTCAGGCCAAAGTTTCGGTCTTCGTCGACCTGTTTCATAAAAACGAGCAGCTAAAACTGCAAGCAATCCGGCAAAGCGAGGAGCGATTTCGAATGGTGGTCGACAGCTTGCAGGATTATGCGATTTTTATGATGGACCCGAGCGGCCGGGTTTCGACCTGGAATCTCGGCGCCGAGCGTATTGTCGGCTGGAGTCAGCATGAAGCCATTGGCAAATTGTTCGGCGCCTTCTACACGCCCGAAGACGAGGAAAAGGGCCTGGCTGGCCAGGCACTGAAGGAGTCGGCCGGGGCGGGACGCTATGAAGAGGAGGGCTGGCGCCTGCGCAAGGATGGCTCTCGCTTTTGGGCTAATGTCGTGGTCACCTCGCTGGTTGATGATCACGGCGAACTCGTTGGATTTTCGGCAATATTCCGTGACCTCACTGCCCGCAAGAAAACCGAAGAACAACTTAAACGACTCAACTCCGATCTCGAAGAACGTTATGTGGAGAAGGCAGCCGAGCTAGCGCACACAATTGGTGAACGGGAAAAGCTGCAAGAGCAGCTTCTCCAAGTTCAGAAAATGGAAAGTATCGGCACCTTGGCCGGAGGAATTGCGCACGACATTAACAACATTCTCAACATCATCTCCGGTTACGCCAATCTGATTTTGCAGGATAGTGAGGGCAAAGACAAAAACCCCGAGCATGTAAAAGTGATTATCGAAACTGTCGAACGTGGCGTTTCTTTAGTTCGACAGCTGCTGGCCATGGCACGCAAAGCCGAAACAAAATTCGAATACGTCCGAGTGACCGGCGTATTGCAGAAGCTGCAAGCCATCATTAATGATACTTTCCCCAAACAGATCGAAGTCATCTGGAATCTACAACCGGAATTGCCGTCGATCATGGCCGACCCTCATCAAATTCATCAGGCGGTTTTCAACCTGTGCCTCAATGCGCGCGATGCCATGCCGGATGGTGGAAAGCTGATCGTTTCCACCGAAATAGTCGACGGAGCCGAGCTGCGCAAGATTTCTCAAGAAGCGAAAGAGGAACTATACTGTTGCGTATCTGTGAAAGACACCGGAATCGGCATGAGCATGTCGACCAAAAATCGCATCTTTGAACCCTTCTTTACGACGAAACGCCAGGGGGAAGGAACCGGTTTGGGCCTGGCAGTGGTCTATGGGATCGTCGGTAAACACGGCGGTATTATCGATGTCGAAAGCGAGCCGGACCGCGGCGCAAGCTTTCGCCTGTTTTTGCCGATTCCGACAAATCAAACCGAAACGAGCGATGCCCAAAGGGAACAGCCGCGCAGGAAAACTGAGAAAGTAACGGCCGGCGGTGAAATGATTCTTTTTGTTGACGATGAAGTGCACCAGCTACGTTTGATGCAGATACACCTGCAGCGCGCGGGGTACAAAGTGTTAACCGCGGCCGATGGAGCTGAAGCTGTCGATATGCACTACCGGCACAAGAATGAGATCGCGGCAGTGATCCTCGATTTCGGACTGCCGAAGCTAAACGGATGGGAAGCTTATCGAAAAATGAAAGAAGTCGATCCCGACATCAAGGCGATTTTCGCCACGGGATTTATCGCTTCTCAGCTCGAAACGGAATTGGCTAAGCAGGAACTGAGCGGTGTTATTATGAAGCCATATCAGCTCGATGAAGTGTTGGAGAAAATCGAGAAGGCGATCAAAAGCAAAGGCGTGAAATCTGTCCGAGATACCCGCGCAATCGATGATCCCTCTTCGTTCCCCACAACCGCTAAAAGTCATTCCTGACCGCACACCTCAGATTCAGGTGCGGGAAGGCAATGGTCTCGAACATTGAGTCATGCGGCAGTTCGTGCCGCTTGGCTTGCCTCACCGACGGTCAATAGACGGATCTTTGCCGGGAGAACTTTTGCTCATTTTTTTGAATGATCGCAATCAGGATCAGGAGAAAGGAGAGGAAGCGAACAAAATAGAAGAATGGGCGGCTTTCGTTTGGATCATCAGAGAATCCCAGCGCAGCGCGGTTTACACCGTCAATCAAGAAAAAGCAAAGAAAAAAAAAGCGGTCGGCGGTATCTTTCCAAAAGCGAAGGAAGAACAATCCCGCTATCAATGAAGCCATCGATATAGCGTCCGGCAACATGAAATCCATACGGCAGCTCCTCAATCGACGTCCAAATAATTTCCTATAAAAGAACCATCATGCGATCAGCGCAACCACCAGGCAGCGAGTGAAAAGATCCACCTCCAGTCATAGAAGCAGTTTGTCTGTGGCTAGCAATCCGTTATCGAGGGTCGAGCCCAAAAAGCACACACTGCCCCAGAGCAGCAACTTGTATCGGCTCCGATAAATAAGCCCGCAGCAGCAAACAAAAACAAAAAAATGCAGTGACGTACAAAGGGTATAGAAACCCCGGCGATCATTCATTTGTCCTTCTGATTCTAAAAGCATCGGCCAATCTTGAACCCTGTTTTTGGGTTTAGAGTGAATCAGGTTTGTGATTGGAACAAGATGTTTGGCGTAGATTACGGCTAAGGCGTCAACCATCCTTGTACATGGCCGTAGTCGGCTGGTATCGCTAGACCGGCTCCTCCTCACGCGCTGTCGTCACAAAACCATCTGAATCGAGGCGGGCTAGTAGTTCGGCCGTTTGTTTCCGATCGATGTAGGGGCGGTTGGCCACAGCTTCACAACTCCATGACGCATCTGTTGCTGTGAAGAAGCAGTAACTCCAGATAAAGCGACCGATTCTCATTTCTCTCCAGAACAGACTGCTTAACTTCGTTCTGGATCGGGTCGCGATTCATACCGTGATCGGTGGCTGAAGTTAATATGACTGGCTGACTTGGTAAACACGGGGCTGGAAACAAAGAATTTCCGTTCACTTCGACCAGGTGAGCAGTTGAACCTTCTATGAAGACAACATAACACTGCCCTGTTCAAGCGTTGCTTGATTGTTACAGGCACTTCCACCTTTTACAGACGGCCACGTGAAAGGTCTAATGCGCGAAACTTCTGGACAAGAGTTGCCAGAATTACGGAACGGCGTTTGCGAATCTGGCGGCCAGTGGAACCGCAAACTTTCTACCGCAAGAAACACAATACCCATCTTTGGCATTTTTGCTCCAATTGTACGAATTGGCCGATTGCGGATTTTGACGCCACCGATCGCGGCGCTCCACCGTCCGGTGAATTTTGTGGTGAATGTGTCGATAAGCAACACCAAGGAACGTGCGAGCAGCCTAAAGGAGCACAGCCAGATGCACCGATTGCTCGCAAGAAGATCCTGATCATTGACGATCAACCTGACGTTCGGCGGGTGCTCACTATTAGCTTACGCCATCTAGGCTATGAAACATGCGAAGCATCCGACGGCAGCGCCGGCATCAGAATGAGCCTAATGGAACATCCCGATCTGATCCTGATGGATCTTTCGTTACCCGACGCCAGCGGTTTGGAAACCGCCAAACGCATTAAGACAAATTCAAAAACGAGTCATATTCCGATCGTTGCATGTTCGGGTTGGAAGAGCGATGAGATCCTTGAACAAGCGGCCGAAGCTGGAATCGTAGAATTTTTAGCCAAGCCGATCTCCCCGGAGTTACTTGCCGACGTTATCGAAAAACTTACCTGAAGTAAGATACTACTGCTGAATTCGAACCTGCACGCAAAAGGCCCTTCGACATCTGTCGAAGGGCCTTTTCGTTGGGTCTAAGCTGGCTCCCCGGGAGGGATTCGAACCCCCGACCAATTGGTTAACAGCCAACTGCTCTACCGACTGAGCTACCGGGGAATAGATAAACTACTTTCGGTTGCGCGCCGCGATACACATAGAATTACCGCAGCGGTGCAAGCTCATAAAACCCGCTTCAACGAGGTATGAACAGATCACTTAATTAGCACACGAATCAACCAAATTCCAGGCATGGAGAGATCAGTGTCTCGCAAAGACTTGACCGTCGGCGAGGTTTTGCAGCATCAATCGAGGGC
>Ga0307416_100001962_pt1 | contig 11524 bp, 16 predicted proteins | sample DK1Cmetagenome_2_FD_203821 | JGI IMG/M metagenome (GOLD analysis project Ga0307416, IMG submission 203821) | Maize rhizosphere microbial communities from greenhouse at UC Davis, California, United States - DK15-C-3 | ecosystem: Host-associated > Plants > Roots > Rhizosphere > Soil | place...
GCTTAGTCGAAACAGTCTGGATGGATGACCGTATCGCGAAGCAGTCGGGAGACTTTCGCTCGCTCAACACGCTGGCCCGGCTTTCGGCGTAGCTCCTTCCTGACCGCTTCCGTCACAGCGTCAGTAAGTAGAACCTGCGCGAGAGACTTCGGTGCTGTGGCGCGGCGCGCCTGCCAGAGCTCATCCATCTGACCCCGCTTCATCGACTCACGCGTGAGATAGAAGAGCTCGTCCGTCTTCTGGCCAACGGTCAGATCACCAAGCAGATCAACATCGAGCCGCATACATCTCCACCTGTCGAAGCTGCTTCGCCGCGACCTTCGTGCCAACCCGCTTGACCTCGATGAAGGCGATTAGCTCGCCGTCGATGCGAACGCGCTCTGGTCGGTCGGGTCATACATGCGTTGACGTCACTCTCCTCGGATGTGGACGAGGGACGAGACTACAACCGCCAGCGGCAGGCGTCCAAGCGGGCTGTGCGGACTTCGGCTTTCTACCCCTGCGAGCAACAGCGCGACCACCAAGGTGCTCAGCCTCGGCATCGGTCAGGTCAACTGCTTGGCGATCGTGCGAGCGGATCGCGGAGGCTCTTGTCCGCTGGTCGCACATTATTGGTCCGCCTAGCCGCAAGTTGAGTCTCCTGGCCCATTGCTGACGAAGGGCAAGCCTGAAAACATGGCTTAGTCGTCCACCTAGAGGGGTTGATCAAGTTGAAACGCATCCTTACTGTCGTCGTCTGCGCGCTGGCCGCGCTTGTCCTGGCGGCGACCGTCCTCGCCGTGGCCGTCCCGTCGGCTGCAGCTCAGGCGGCGGTCACGACCGTGACCAGCAGCGGATTCGGCGCCACCTTTTTCAACGCCTGCACGGGCGAGCGGATCGAGATAAGTGGGACGGTCCATGAGCGCTTCCACGTATCGGGTGCAACGCACATCGGAACGTCGATCATCCTCTCTGACGTCAAGGGCGTCGGTCTCGATCTCGACGCGGGCACCGAGTACGTCGCCACCGGCGCCTTCCTCGCCCAGTCCAACTCCAATGCCACCTTCGGGCAGGGTGCGTACGAGACAACCGGGGTCAACTTCCCCCAGTTCTCGTACGCCGTCAACCTCATCAGTAAGGGCTCGGGGGACAACCTCATCGTGCATCTTCTGTTTCACGAAACGTGGATCGACGGCGAGCCGGTCGTGATTGTGGACGAAGCCAGGAGCGAGTGCCTAGGCTGATCCTCAGCAGTCGCGGAGATCTCCGGTAATTGGGAGCAGGAGTGGGGCGTCGCTCCCGAGCACATCGAAGAGGCAAGGCGATGAACCCCCTGAAGCTTTTCGGCGACCCCCGCGAGATCGGTGAAACAGTGCTGTTCCTCGCCTCGGATGGCGCCGGCCCCGCTCGAGAACCGGTCGGCCCGCCTCGCAAGCTCCTACATGCCGTCGTCGCTCGGCTGCTCGGCTGATCCCTCTGCGATCGATTTGATTCTATAGCGGGAGTCTTCCAGCTCCACCTCGTCGTTCTTCCTGCCCACGATGAGAGCCGCGACCAGGTGTGGTTCGGCAGCACGCCCCGTCGGCAGCCAGCCCCGTCCACGCGGCGCAAGGATGAACGTTCGGGCGGGGTCGCCGGTGAACGCCAATCGTTCCGACTCCTCGACCGTGCCGTCCCACACAGCGAGCCCAAGTTGGTCGGCGAGCTGTCGCGCCATCACAAGGGGATCTCCGACCAGCCCGAGCTCAGAAAGACCGACGAGTTCCCTGGGGGAAAACGCACCCTCCGCTCCGGTCTCATCGATGCCCCGGTGTGCGATTAACTCGACGATGTTGTCTGCAGGGTCTCGGAAGTAACATGCGTATGCGGCCCAGTTATCGAAGTCGAAGAGGACGTCTCCAGATTCTGGGTCAGGCAAGAGTTCCGTCCGTGCGCCTGCCCACTCAAGGGCCTGATCAAAGCGGTCGCCAGGAACGAGTAGCGCAAAATGATAGAAGGGCTGGCCCAACCCAGCGACGAAGTCGATCGCCGTCTCTCCGATGGCGAAGGAAAGCCGTTCCGCTCCGCGCATGGCCACGTCGATCCCAAGCTCCCGGCCGTAGAAATTGGCCAAGTCGTGGAGACGGCCGGCTGGAGCCACAAGCCTGACCTCGGCAAATTTCACTGTTCCCCTGCTGAGGGTAGCTGCACTGGTCGCGCCACCATCAGAAGAAACTTTCTAGGTCCTCTGATCAGTTCTGCTGCTGCAAGTACTTTGTGACTTCGTCAAGGAGTGGCTGAACGACAAGGGTTGGGTCGAGCTCAGCATCGTTCCAGCAGAAGGCGATCGACACTCCTTCACGCTACGGCTGCCGCCGTACCCGCCTCTTCGACCCGTCCGGACTATCCCATGTTGTGCCTACGGATGCAGGGCTGGCTTCGACGCACTAAGCCCGAGCAGTCGAGGTGCGACGGCGCACAAGATCGATCTAGGCGCGGACGAGCGTAATCTCCGTCGCCAGGCTCGATGTGTCGCAGTCTGCCGAGTTGTTCACGTCGCAGGCCGTGAGGGTCGCTTCGATGAACGCCTCCCCCGGATGGAAGCCACGGAACCGGATGTCCACGAGGTCGTCCCCAAAGCATCGGATTTCTTCGACCCTCGTCACGGACCGATGGCCTTGCGTCAACGTCACGGTGAGCGTCGCGTCCGTCAGCAGATCCGAGCCGGTCTCGGAGTCGGTGCAGTTGACGAAGAGGTCGACGGTCGCTACCCCACGACTGATTGTGTGCGGTCCGTTTGCAGCAACTCTCGCCTCCACCGCCGCGGAAGCGGGGGGTGCGGCCACAACGAACGTTGCGGCTGCGATCGTCACCGCCGCCAGTGTGCGAAGCTTCTCCATTCAGCCCTCTCCCCTCGGATACCAAGGTGCGTGGGCAATACTCCCGTCTCGTAACAAGCGTGTCAAGCTGGCGGACGGGCGATGCTTGTGTTCCCTCGCCGCGATGGTGGACACTTCACAGCGACCAACGTACGCGGCCGAGGGCTCACTGCCTGGAAGAGCGCGAACCTCTCCCCCATCACGTTGCACGAGGCGAGGCACGCCTACGCCAGCCCGATGATCGGGTGTGAACGCCAAGGCGCTCTCGACTTACCTGGGTCATAGCTCGATCCAGATCACGTTCGACCGTTACGGACATTTGATGCCCGGGAACGAGGAGGAGGCTGCCGGACTTCTGGATGCCTACCTGGAGCGGAGTGCGGGCCAGAAATGGGCCAGTGAGGGCCAGTGAATAGCGTTTTTCAGCGTGCTCTGGCGGAAGTTATCCACACGGACGGGGGTTCCGAACTTCCTGCTAATCGGCTTCAAATGTGGAGTGCCCCCGACAGGAATTGAACCTGTGCACGCGGTTTAGGAAACCGCTGCTCTATCCACTGAGCTACGGGGGCTCGGCGACTCAGCGTAGCTCAGCATCAGGAGGGGACTGGGTGCGGTAGTGGAGGTGGACCGTGCCACCGCGAAAGCGGCGCTCGTCCAGCAGCTCGAGGTCGAGGCGCTGGCCCCGCGGCAGAGCCGGGCTCCCCCCGCCCACGACCACCGGGGCGAGGAAGAGATGGCACTCATCGACGAGCCCGGCCGCGAACGCGCTCGCAGCGAGCTCCGGACCGCCGACGGAGAGGTCGGCTGTGGCATCGTCCTTGAGGGCGCGTACGACGTCGGGATCGAACGTCCGCTCGATACGTGTGGACGCCGTGCTCGGCTCCTGGAGCGAGCGGGAGTAGACGACCTTGTCGGCGGATTGCCAGATCCGCGCATAGTCCGCGTGGACACCCGAGCCCTCGCTGTCGGCGGTCTCCCAGTACGCCATGACCTCGTACATCCGGCGGCCGTAAAGATATGTGCCGACCCCGCGCTCGAGGTCGTTCACGAAGGCGTGCACCTCTTCGTCGGGCGCCGCCCAGTCGAAGTTGCCGCTCTCGTCGGCGACGAATCCGTCCAGAGAAGCGAGCGCTGAAAAGGTCAGCTTGGCCAAGGCGAGAGCTAGACCGGCGCCAGGATCTCGCTCGCGTAGAAGCGGAGGAAGCCCTTCTGCTCCGGGCCTATCTGGTGCACGAAGACATGGTCGTAACCCGCATCCTCGTAGCGCTTGATGTGCTCGCGGTGCCGCTCCGGGTCGGGCCCGCAGGGGACCACCTCCGCCACGTCTTCCTTGGTGACCATCTGCACGGCGTCCTCGAAGTCGGAGGGCCTCGGCAGCTCGCGTCCCAGCTCGCCCTTGAGCGCGATGTTCGCCCACAGCTTGTGGGCGGTCTCGAGCGCCTCGTCCTCGTCCTCGCCCCAGCAGCAATGCAGCATCCCGTAGCGCGGCTTGCCGCCTCCGCCCTTGGCGTCGAAGATCTCGACCACGTCCGGATCGGGAGCGCTGTTCACGAGCGCGTCCCCGTGCTCCGCTGCGATCTCGGCCGCGTTCGGGGCACCGGCGGCGATGGCGAGCCGCATGGGATCGTCGGGAAGGTTGTAGACCCGCGCGTGGTCGACGGTGTAGTGCTCTCCGCGATGGGTCTGCTCGCCGCCCTCCCATAGGAGGCGCATGACTTCGATCGCCTCGACGAACATCTCGAGGCGCATGTCTGCCGGGGGCCACGGGTCACCGAGGATGTGCTCGTTCAGGTTCTCGCCGGTGCCGACTCCGAGCGTGAAACGGCCCGGCATGAGACACGCGGCCGTCGCCGCCGCCTGCGCGACGATCGCCGGATGGATGCGGATGAGCGGGCACGTGACCCCGGTCGTGAGGCTCAGGTTCTCGGTCGCCTCGGCGATGCCGCCGATCACGCTCCAGACGAAGGGGCTCGACCCCTGCGCGTCCACCCACGGGTGGTAGTGGTCGGAGATGAAGGCGTACTCGAAGCCCGCTTCCTCGGCGCTCCGAGCGAGGTCGACGAGCTCGCGCGGGCCCCAGTCTTCGCTCGCGAGTGCGACACCGATCTCGGCCATCGCCTCGGGTCTACCTCTTTGCCGCGGCGCTAAACGGTCAGGGGACGATGTTTCGGCGCTCGCCGATCGCGTCCTCGGCCCAGTCCTCGACGAGGGAGATCAGCCGCTCTTCCCGCCCGATGGCAGTCTGCGGCACCTCGACATAGACCTGGTGCACCGTCGCCTCGACGTCCGGGTCGACCTCGTAGCGACGCTCCGCGACGATCTCGACGGATCCGAGCTCGTCGAGAAGCGACTGGGCGAGCCGGTAGATCTCCGCCTCCGTGGCCTCGCGCCCGGAGTAGACGCCGAAGTTGACGACGAGCCGCCTGCCGGCGCGCCCTTGGCCTCTGAAGACGAGCGTGGAATCGGTCACGTCCCGGTCATACCCTCTCGGGGCTCCCACCTGAACATCCGAAGCGCGAGCACGACACCGACCGCGCCCCAGAGGGCGACGACGGCGATCGCCCCCAGCGACTCGCGGAGGGCGTCCTCCTCGAGGAACACGTGCCGCATCAGCTCGAGGAGGTACGTGAGCGGAAGGACGTCGGCGATCGCCCGCAGGAAGGCCGGCATGGACTCCGTGGACCAGAACACTCCCGAGATGAAGACCATCGGCAGGTAGATCGCGTTCACGATCGCCGAGGAACCCTCGGCGCTCTTCACCAGCCCGGTGAGAGCGAGGCCGAGCGCTGCGAACGCCACCGTGCCGAGAAGGAGCGTGAAGACGAACGTGCCCGGCGACTGGGGGAGGTCGGCGTCGATCAGGAAGCGCCCGATCAGGAGCTGGATGACGGCTTCGAGCCCGATGACGAGAAGCGTCGAGCCGACGACCGCGCTCATGTAGATCCGCGGCGGGAGGGGCGTGCCGCGCACCCGCTTCAGAACGCCCGACTCTCTGCGGACGACGAGCTGAATCGCGAGGCCCGCGAACGCCGTCGAGACGATCCCGTAGCCGAGAAGCCCCGCCAGGAGGTACGTGCCCGCGTTGACGCCGCCGATGGTGTCGCTGTCGCCGTAGATCGACCCGAGCAGCACGAGGAAGATGATCGGGAGAAGGAACGTGAAGAACGCGGCCTCGCGGCTCCGCCAGAAGATCCTCTGCTGTGCGGAGAGCTCGTGGAAGAAGAGCCTCATCCGACCTCGGCCTCCTCGCGCGTCAACTCGAGATACAGGTCCTCGAGCGAGCGGCGGCGCACCTCGATGTCCTCGAGCTCGAAGCCCTCGGCGAGCGCCTGGCCGGTCAGCTCGTGGAGGACGCGCGTCGGCTCGTCGGTTGCGACGACGAGCTCCTCTCCGTCGCGGCGGTAGCGGATCTCGACGCCAGTCGCGCCCGAGAGCAGCTCCCGGGGCGAGCCGGTGGCGACGATGCGCCCGTCGCGGAGGATGGCGAGGCGATCGGCGAGGGTCTGCGCTTCCTCCATGTAGTGCGTGGTCAGGAGGATGCTTTTGCCAAGCGCCCGCAGGTCGCGGATGGTCTCCCAGGCCTGGCGGCGCGCTGCCGGGTCGAAGCCGGTCGTCGGCTCGTCCAGGAAGATGAGCTCCGGATCGCCGACGAGCGCGAGCGCAAGGTCGAGGCGGCGCAGCTGTCCACCCGAGAGCGTGCGGACGCGCGCTTCGCGCTTCTCGCCGAGACCCACGAGCTCGATCACTTCGCCGACGTCCCGCGCCCGCTCGTAATAGCCGGCGAAGAGCTCGAGGATCTCCCTGACGGAGAGAAGCGGATAGACGGCCGAGGATTGGAGGACGATGCCGATGCGGGCCCGAAACGCGCTGCCGCTGCGGGCCGGATCGGTGCCCAGCACCCGCACGGCGCCCTCGTCTCGGTCCCGGTAGCCCTCGAGGATCTCGACGGTGGTCGTTTTGCCGGCGCCGTTCGGCCCAAGGAGGGCGAACACCTCGCCGGCCTCGACGCGGAAGCCGACCCCGTGCAGGACCTCGCGTGCGCCGTACGACTTCTTCAGGCCGGAGACCTCGATCGCGCTCACGCGGCCAGAATACTGACCACCTCGCGGCATGCCGCACCTACACTGCCGCGATGAAGGCCCTCGTCGCCGGAGCCTGCGTTCTTGCGCTCGCCGCCGTGGCGGGAAACGCGTCGGGCGCCTTTCAGTCCTCGGTGGGCCGAATCCCGCCGGACGTTCGCGAGCGAGTCGTCGGCTCGTCCTGGCGGCCGGGCTGTCCGGTGCCGCTCCGGAAGCTTCGGCTCGTCCGCGTCTCGATCCACAAGTTCGACGGCTCGAAGCAGCAGGCGCGGCTGATCATCCACCGGACGCAGGCCCACAAGATCGTCCGGGTGATGCACAAGCTCTGGCGCGCCGACTATCCGATCCGGCGCATGCGCCTCGTCGACGCCTACGGGGCGGACGACGACCGCTCGATGAAGGCCGACAACACCTCCGCCTTCAACTGCCGCTTCGTCGCAGGCACGAGCGACTGGTCGATGCACGCCTACGGGAAGGCGATCGACCTCAACCCGGTGGAGAACCCCTACGTCTCGGGTGACCACGTCTCGCCGGAGAAGGGCAGGAAGTACGCCGATCGCTGCTGTCACAGGGCGATCGTCCATGCCGGCGACCAGGTCGTGCGCGCATTCGCCTCCGTCGGCTGGGGGTGGGGCGGCTCCTGGTCGGGCGACACCAGGGACTACCAGCACTTCTCGACGACCGGCGGCTAGCCGCTCGCGCCGAGCCGATCGAGCAGCCACGCGCGCGCGTCGGCCTTGGCCCGCGCGTTCAGCTCGTGCTCCGTGTCGTACATCTGGAGCTTCGGGTCGCTCGTCGCCGCGAATGCCTCCTGGGTGTCCTCGGGGCTCGGCCGCGTGTCCAGCTTCCCCGCCTGGAGGAAGACCGCCCTCGGCGCCGCGTGCGGGAGGTAGTTGATCGCGTCGATCGACTGCATGGCCTCCTCGTAGGCGGCGAGGTCGCCTTCGATGCCCTGGTCCTCCGCGAGCTGGCGCATGTCGCTCGAGAGGCGCGGGACGAGCGACATGAGGACGAAGGAGTGCACGCGCCGCTCGACTGCTGAGAGGACGCCGCCCAGTGAGCCTCCCCAGCTGAAGCCCACGTAGCCGAGCCGGCCCGGGTCGACGTCCGGCCGCGAGACGAGCAGGTCGATCCCGCGCCGCATCTCCTTCACCTCCTGGGCGATCCCGTCCTTGTCCGAGGGCTCGAAGACGACGACGTCCTCGATCGGCGGCCGGGCGTAGGGCGGGTTGGGGAGAAGCGAGACCACGCCAGCCTTCGCCAGCTCGATGGCCTCGGTGTAGAAGGTGTACTTGGCGCCGGGTGCGCCGGGCATGAACTCGACCGCGGGGTAGGGCCCGTCGCCTTGTGGGGTGATGAGGAATGCATCGATCCGTCCTTCGGGTCCCGCGTAGGTGATGTCGTGCACGACGGCGCCGTCCTTCATCTCTGACTTCACCTCTTGCACATCGAGCGGCGCCGCGGCGTCGTAGTCGAACTGGCTCAGGAGGTCTGCGTCGACGGTCGTGGGGGAGGCCGAGACGGTTCCCCGCTCGCTGTCGCTGCTCCCGCCGCAGGCTGCGACGAGGATTGCCAGTCCCAAGAGGATCGGAAGCGCCCGCCTCACTGCCGGATAGGACGAGCCCACGCGCGGTTGGTTTGCCCTGGTTTACTTCGCTACGTGGGGCGCGCCCTCGTCATCGTCGACATCCAGAAGGACTACTTCCCCGGCGGGGCCCACCCGCTCGAGGGGCCCGAGGCTGCGGCCGCGTCGGCCGCGAGACTTCTCGAGGATTTCCGGGTGGCCGGCGACCCCGTCTTCCACGTCCGCCACATCTGGGACGAGGAGGAGGCGACCTTCATGCGGCCCGGAACGGACGGCGTTGAGATCCACCAGAGCGTCGCGCCGCAGGACGGGGAGACCGTCATCTCCAAGGAGCATCCGAACAGCTTCCGGGACACCGTGCTCGAGGACGAGCTCCGCAAGGCGGGCGTGGACGAGCTCGTCGTCTGCGGGATGATGACCAGCATGTGCGTGGATGCGACCGTCCGCGCAGCCGTCGACCTCGGCTTCGAGACGACGGTCGCCCACGACGCGTGCGCCACCTGCGAGCTCGACTTCGGCGGTGTTGCGATTCCCGCCGACTCCGTCCAGGCGGCGTTCCTCGCAGCGCTTTCCGACGGTTATGCCGCGGTCGTCTCGACCGACGAGATCGCCGGCTGAACCCAGGCGTCGACCGTCTGCTCGCGCCCGCGTGAATCCAGCGTGCGGCGCTCGAGCCCGGACGTGTCGAGCTCGGCCGCCGCCGCCTCGTCGCTGATGACGATTTCGCCCGCCTTCGCCATCGAGGTCAGCCGGGCGGCGATGTTCACCGTGTCGCCGAGGGCCGTGAAGTCGCGAGCGTCCCCCTCGCCTATGTAGCCGACGTAGGACAGGCCCGTGTGGACGCCGATGCCGACCGGGATCCACGGCTCGCCGTTGCCGTGCCCGGTCTCCATGAGAAGCTCGCGCGCCGCCTTCACAGCGCGGGCAGCATGGTCCTGGCCGGCAAAGCCTGGGATGAAAAGGGCGACGGCCTCGTCGCCGACGAACTTGTCGACGATGCCGTCCCAGCGGTCGACGACCCGCGCGGCGGCGCCCCAGAAGCGGGTCAAGAGCTGCCCGAACTCGCCAGGAGGCAGCTGCTCGGCGAGTCCCGTCGATCCACGGACGTCGGCGAACATCGCCGAGATCTCGACCTCTGCGCCGCCGGGATGCTTGTGCGCCGATTTGATGCACCACGTACAGAGCCTGCGGTTGAGCGGCGAAGGCTTGCCGCCGAACAGACGGATAAGGAAGTTGCCCGGCTTGCCGAACGGCGCGTAACAGAGCTTGCAGCGGGGCTCCGACGGGATCTTTTTCCACAGCGACTGGAACGTCCGCAGCCCACGCATCTCGCCGATCAGGATCTGGCGCCATTCCTCGGTCGAACTGGGTCGCTCATCGCGGATCGAGGATACTCCGCCCATTCGGCCGATGGACGTGCCGCCAATTCACACCGCGCGTCTGGAACTCGTGTCGATGACGCGTGAGTTCATGGAGGCCGTACTCGCCGGCCGTCTTGCAGAAGCGCAAGAGCTCCTGGGTGCGGAGCTTCCGGCGGAGCCGGTCGACCAGGCCGTAGAGCACTTCCTGGCTCGCAGGGTGCGTCAGCTGCGGGAAGAGCCCGAGGTCCAGCGGTGGCTGGCACGCGCCATCGTCCGGAGGGAGGGAGGCCGTTCCATGATCGGGAACGTCGGCTTCCACGGACAGCCCGGCGTCAACGCGGCAGGCAGCGACCGGGCGCTCGAGATCGGCTACGGGATTCAGCCCGAGCACCGGAGGCAGGGCTATGCGACCGAGGCGGTGGAAGGACTGATCGGGTGGGCCCGGACGGAGGGCATCGACCATTTCGTCGCGTCAGTGTCACCCGACAACGAGCCGTCGCTCGCGATCATTCGTAAGCTGGGATTCGTGCGCACCGGCCAGCACATCGATCCGGAGGACGGTCTCGAGCACGTGTTCGAGCTCGTGGACTGAGCATGCCGACGTTTCGCTACGTGGTGGCCGATGTCTTCACGGACACCCCGCTCGAAGGCAACGGTCTCGCCGTCTTCACCGACGCGCGCGAGCTCCCCGAAGAGACTCTGCAGCCGCTCGCCCGCGAGCTGAATCTCTCCGAGACGGTCTACGTCTATCCGGCCGAGGGGGGCGGCCACGCGCGGATCCGGATCTTCACGCCTATGGACGAGCTGCCCTTCGCCGGCCATCCAGTCCTCGGGACAGCCTTCGTGCTTGCCACGCCGCTCCAGCTCTCGGAGATCGTGCTCGAGACAGGCAAGGGCCCAATTCCAGTGCGGCTCGAGCGCGAGGAAGGCCGGATCAGCTTCGGCTGGATGAGCCAGCCGGTTCCGACGGTCGAGCCGTTCGCGGCCGCCGCCGAGCTCCTCGCTGCCGTCGGCGTCGATAGCTCCGAGCTCCCCGTCGAGGCATACGACAACGGTGCGCGCCACGTCTACGTCGCGCTCCCGAGCATCCGGGCCGTCGAGGCGCTCGAGCCCGACCTCCAGGCCTTGAAGCGCCTGCAGGGGATCGTCGGGACGAACTGCTTCGCCGGCGAAGGCGACCGCTGGAAGACGCGGATGTTCGCTCCCGCGGACGGCGTCCCCGAGGATCCGGCCACGGGCTCGGCCGCCGGCCCGCTCGCCTGCCACCTCGCCCGGCACGGGCGAATCTCGTTCGGCGAGGAGATAGTCATCTCGCAGGGGGCGGAGATCCGGCGCCCGAGCACGCTGCACGCCCGGGTCACGGGCTCGGCGGAAAAGATCGAGGGCGTGGACGTCGGCGGCTCGGCAGTCATCGTCGCCCGCGGCGAGTTCAAGCTCGGCTATTCCCAGGCGACGTCGCGGATCTCCGGCAGCTCGAGCGCGACCGCGCGCCAGAAGACGCCGCCGTCGCGCGACACGTAGATGCGGTTCCGGGCCGCGTAGAGGACGTCGTCCGGACTCTCGCCGAGAGCGAGCGCCCTCCCGGGGGGCAGCCCGGCGCCGCGCTCGCTCCACGTGCTGCCGCTGTCATGGGAGAACATGAGTGGCGGACGGCGGTCCAGG
>Ga0307416_100001964_pt1 | contig 11520 bp, 9 predicted proteins | sample DK1Cmetagenome_2_FD_203821 | JGI IMG/M metagenome (GOLD analysis project Ga0307416, IMG submission 203821) | Maize rhizosphere microbial communities from greenhouse at UC Davis, California, United States - DK15-C-3 | ecosystem: Host-associated > Plants > Roots > Rhizosphere > Soil | place: USA...
CGGTGAACGTTAAAGCGTCAAGCCAAAAAATTTAACGGCATTGTCGAGCATGATCTTTTTGCGGATTTCCGGTTTCATATTAACCTGACCGAACTCTTCGAGCCAGCGCTCGACGCCGATGGCCGGCCAGTCGGAACCAAACATGGCCTTGTCCTGCAGCAGTGTATTGATGTTGTGCAGCAGTTCCGCCGGAAAATATTTGGGCGCCCAGCCAGACAGATCGATATAGTAGTTACCTTTGTGGCGGGCGACCGCCAGGCTTTCCGCAGTCCATGGCCAGGTCGGATGGGCGCTAATGATCTTTAACTCGGGAAAATCCGCGGCGACTTCGTCGACATAAATGGGTTGGCTGTATTTCAGTTTGATGCCCATACCGCCCGGAGTGCCGGCGCCTGCCGCCGCCATACCGCCGTGGAACAGGATCGGCATATTCAACTTCGCGCATTGTTCCCAAATTGGATAGAAGCGCGGGTCGTTGGGGTAAAAATGTTGGCGCGCCGGGTTAAGCTCGCCCATGCCTTTCAACCCTAAATCATGGCAGCGTTTGACTTCATCGATGGCCAGCTTTCCCGTCCAGGGATCGATTGCCCCGAAGGCCAAGAAGACATCGGGATGTTTTTTGATGGCGCTGGCGACATGATCGTTGGGCACCGGAGCCAAACCGGTCACCGTCTCGTCGCGGGTATTCATAATGACCGCCATCATTTTGCGCGCGCGGTATTGATCCGCCATCTCATCGATGGAAACCGGCGGCCGTTCGCGGCCGAAGTAACGCGCCATCTGCGCCGTGCGGTCGCCTTTCGCCTTCTGCGTGGTTTCATCGGAAAGATGAACATGAACGTCGATAGCTACAATATCTCTTGCCATGATCTAATGCCTCCTCAGTAGTTTTCTTTCTTATTGCACTGGCGTGGGTTCAGTTCAAGGTTCCAGGTTCAACCGTTCAGTTCGAAGCACCGAAACGGCTCATTTGCTCGAGTCGTGGTTGGCGCCGGAACGTTGAACTCTCGGACCTGAAACTTTTGAACAGAGCGGCGCGCTTAGGCGCGCCGTTCCATAGTCACCGAGAATTTACCTGTCTGCACATGAATCTGCCGATTGTTGGTGCGCTTGGACAATTCTTGCAGCAGGTTCACGAGCGGCTGTTCCGAGTTCAAATACTCGAGTGGTCGCTTGTTGGCGCGCATAGAATCGATATCCTCCTTGCCAATGATCCAGCGCAGCAGAAGTTCTTCGTCCGAGGTGCCTTCGGCGCCGATGTTGCGGCGAATCTCATCGGGTGAGGGTTCGTCAGGTGTCCACTTGGCCCATTCCCTGGCGCGTGGACGGTCGAGGATCTTGTCCTTGATCGTCGGGTTCATGTCACGGGCGCCCTCCGCGCCGGCGTGTCCGAGTGCGAACTTGATTACTTGATCGGTGACTTCTTTGTAACGCTCGCCGACGATGACGTTGATCGCCGCCTGACTGCCAACAAATTGTGACAGCGGCGTGACCATGATGGGATAGCCGAACTCTTCGCGGACCTTGATGGCTTCCTCCAACGCCGCGGGAAACTTGTGCTCCAAGCCCACTTTACGCAATTGAAAGCGTAGGTTCGACAGCATGCCGCCGGGAACTTGGTGTTGGTATTGCGAGTAGTCGTATTCCACTGGCGCGCCGACGGTGAAGCCTTCACGTTTGGCGATGGCTGTAAAGTGGCGCGACACGGGATGCAAAATTTCTTCGTCTATTTCGGTGGCGTAGCCGAGCGCGCGGGCGTTTTTGGCGACGTTGAACAATGACGGATTGGACGTGTCGTCGGCCAGCGGCGGGAGAGCGGTGTTGAACGAACGGATGCCCAACTCCATGCCTTTAATGCAGCATAGCGGGCCTAGTCCAGTGGTGCAGTGGGTATGCAGCTCGACCGGTATGCCGTTGGAGTTCGCGAAAATGATCGGCACCAAAGTTTCCATTCTTTCCGGCGTCAGCAGGCCGCCCGGGTCTTTGAGGCAAAGCCGATAAGGATGCAACGATGCTGCTTGGCGCGTGCGTTGGGCAAAGTAGGCATCGCTGTGTTTAGGCGAAACTGAATAGATCAAGTTCAGAATCGACTTCATGCCGGCGCGATGGCACTCGCCGACGCGAAACTTCCAGCCTTCGTAGTCGTTCCACTCGTCCGAGATGCGCGCTTCTTTGATGCCGTTGGCGAACATGCGCTCGACGAAAAGTCGGTACATGGAGGGCGGATTGTATTCGAAGGTGTTGACGCGGCCGGCGATCAACCGCAAGGGCGTCTTGGTGATAATTTTGGAAACTAACCGTACACGCTCCCAGGGGTCTTCTTTTAGATCGCGCACCGCCTTCTTCAAGTGCGAACCGGAAATCAACTCGATACCTTCAAAGCCGGCGTCATCCAAGTTCTTGGCGATCGGCAACATCATTCCGGTGGTCATATTTTCCGCCCATAGGCTCTGATGGCCGTCGCGGATCGTAGTGTCGACGAATTTGATAGTTTGCATGATCCCCCCAGATATATAGTTGCCGATGAATGGGTTATTACAGATTCCTAAGATAGATCAAGGCGAAGCGGATCAGGCAAGGACCAGAGTTTACGGCAGCAGTCTTTAGCTTGCCAACGCGATAATTTAGCATTCAACGCGATGATCGAGATTGCTCAAGCATTGATTTTTGACCGGGACGACAAGCTGCTGATTTATTTGCGCGACGATAAGCCGACGATTCCTTTTCCCAACCATTGGGATCTGTTTGGCGGACATGTGGAAGCGGGCGAGACGCCGGCACAGGCCTTGTGCCGGGAACTGCAAGAGGAAATCGGCGTCACGCTTGCAACATGGCAGTTGTTTCGTATTTATGAATGTCTTACCGGTGATGCTTATCCCAACCGCAAGTTTATTTATTATGCCAGGATCGACCGTTACGCTGCGGACTTGACTTTATATGAGGGTCAGCGATTAGCGGCCATCGCGGCAGCTGAACGGTCCGCCTACAAGTTCGCCAATATTCTCGCCGGAGTGATCGAAGATTTTGCCGCTGCCGGATTGTGGCCGCGAACTGTGGATAACTTTCGCGGCATAAAACTCCTCTGAGATTTGTCGCGCCCGTCCGATTGTGATAGAAATTTTTCCACCGCGATGGATCCAGGCAAATTCGTTCACCTACACTGTCACACCGAATACAGTCTCTTAGACGGCGCCAATAAGGTCGATAAGATGTTCGAGCGCATCAAGGCGCTCGAACAGCCGGCCGTGGCGATGACCGATCATGGCAACATGTTCGGCGCCATCGAATTTTATCGCGAGGCCAAGAGCCGCGGCATCAAACCGATCATTGGTTGCGAAATTTACGTCGCGCCGACCAGTCGTTTCGATAAGAAAGGTGTCGATAAAGGGCCCAAAGAATATAACAACCATTTGATTCTCTTGGCCATGAACAATGACGGATACCGCAACCTGTGCAAGCTGGTGTCCTTGGGTTATATCGAAGGATTCTACTATAAGCCGCGCATCGATAAAGAACTGCTGCGGCAGTTAAACGGCGGGCTGATTGCGCTGAGCGCCTGTCTCCAGGGCGAAGTATCGCAGGCGCTCAACTACGGCAACTATGAAAAAGCCAAACTTGCCGTCGAGCAGTATGCGTCAATATTCGGCGACCGCTACTACATAGAGATCCAAGACAACAAGTTGGCCGAGCAAGAGAAAGTCAATCGACTGCTGGTCGAGCTCGCCAAGGATACGTCGATACCGGTCGTAGCGACCAACGATTGCCATTATGGCGAGCGCGCCGACTATCATGCGCATGATGTCCTGCTATGTGTGCAAACGGGTAAGACCCTCGATGACGATAATCGTTTGAAAATCGAAACCGACGAACTTTATTTAAAATCCGCCGAAGAGATGACGCAGGGATTCGGGTTCTGTCCCGGGGCGGTGGAACGCACGCTGGAAATCGCCGAGCGCTGCAATGTGGAAATCGAGTTCGGTAAGTACCATTTCCCCAACTTCACGCCGCCCAAAGAGATCAGCCTTGACGACTACTTGGTCGAGCTCGCCCATACAGGGCTGGAGGAGCGTCTCGAAGGCGTCATTGATCCGCAAGTTCGCAAAACTTATGTCGAGCGCCTGGAGTACGAACTGGGCGTAATTATCGACATGCAGTTCCCCGGCTACTTTCTGGTCGTTGCCGATTTTATCAATTACGCTAAGCAACATGGTATACCCGTCGGTCCTGGCCGCGGTTCGTCGGCAGGGAGCCTGGTGGCCTACGCGATGCGCATTACCGACCTGGATCCGATTCGCCATGTTTTGCTGTTCGAGCGTTTTCTCAATCCGGAACGCAAATCCATGCCTGACATCGACGTCGATTTTTGCATCCGTGGTCGGGCGCAGGTCATTCAATACGTCAAAGACAAATACGGCGCCGACCGGGTGGCACAGATCGCGACTTTCGGAACTCTCAAAGCCAAGGCAGCCATAAAAGACGTCGGCCGCGCCTTGGGCTTCTCATTTGCCGACGCCGATGCCATCGCCAAACTAATTCCGCCGCCCAAGCAAGGTTTCGATTATCCGCTAAGCGAGGCGATGAAGATGGAACCACGGCTCGGCGAGTTGATGAAGAACGACGTGCGCGTGAAAACTTTAATGGACCATGCGCTCCGTTTGGAGGGTTTGGTGCGTCACGCCTCAACTCACGCTGCCGGCGTCGTACTGTCGAATTTGCCTCTGGTCGATCACTTGCCGCTGTTCGTCGATAAGGAAGGCGGCATCGTCACTCAGTATGAAATGACCTGGGTTGAAAAAATCGGTCTGGTGAAGTTTGATTTTCTCGGTCTTAAAACTCTCACGCTGATTCACGATTGTTTGAAGCTCATCGAGGCTCGGGGAATTAAAATAGATATCGACCGTCTGCCATTGGATGACAAGAAAACCTATAAAACTCTCTGTCAAGGCAACACCACAGGCGTGTTCCAGCTGGAAAGCACGGGCATTCGCGAGATGACTGTGCGCATTCGACCTAACTGTTTCGAAGACCTAGTCGCTATCCTCGCCCTCTACCGCCCCGGTCCCCTCGATAGCGGCATGGCCGAAGATTTTATTAATCGTAAAAGCGGCAAAGAAAAGATTAAATATCTCCATCCGCTGCTCGAAACCATTCTCAAAGACACCTATGGCGTGATCGTGTATCAAGAGCAGGTCATGCAGACGGCGCAGATTCTCGCCGGCTATTCAATGGGCGATGCCGATATTCTGCGCCGTGCGATGGGCAAGAAGGATCCCGAAGAGATGGCGGCCCAGCGCGAGCGCTTCGTCACCGGCGCGGTGGCCAAAAATATCGAGGAGAAGCGCGCCACCGAAATTTTCGATCAAATGGAAACATTCGCGCGCTACGGTTTTAACAAATCGCACTCTGCGGCCTATGCGCTGGTTTCCTATCAGACGGCTTACCTCAAAACTCATTATCCCGTTGAGTTCATGGCTGCGCTGTTGACCTCGGAAATGGGCGACACCGACAAGGTAATCAAAAACCTCGCCGACTGTCGCGACAAAAATATCGAGGTGCTGGCGCCCGACGTCAACGAGAGCGGCTCCAATTTCACACCGGTCGGTGACAAAATTCGTTTTGGTTTGGCCGGTGTCAAAAATGTTGGTGAGAAAGCCGTCGAAGTGATTCTCGAGACTCGTAACCAGGATGGTCCATTCGCATCACTGTTCGATTTTTGCCGGCGCGTCGACATGACCGCGGTAAACCGTCGGGTGATCGAGAGTTTGATCAAATGCGGTGCCTTCGACTCGACGCAAGTGTCGCGGGCGCGCATGAGCGGCGCACTGGACGACGCCATGAAGGCCGGGCAAGGATACCAGCGCGATCAGGCGAGCAATCAGATCGACATTTTTTCCATGCTTGGCACGACCACCAAGGGGGCGAAGAAAGCCGGCGAAAGTTATCCGCAGGTTACCGAGTGGTCGCAGCAGGAGGCGCTGGCATTCGAGAAAGAAGCCTTGGGGTTTTACATCACCGGTCATCCCCTCGACAAATACGAACGGTTGCTGAAAAAGATTACCAGCGGCACGATTACGGCGCTCAAAGAGCGCGGCCAGTCCGGCGAGTTCCGCCTCGGCGGCGTGGTTTCAGCTTTGCGGTTGCGCAATACTAAAAAAGGTGACCGCTACGGCAGTTTCAATTTAGAAGACAAGACCGGCTTTATCGAAGTAATCGTCTGGCCGGAGTCTTACAAGAAATGCGCCGATCTGCTCGGCGCCGACGATCCGATCTACGTTAGAGGTAAGATGGAGGTTGGTGAAGACCGTGTCCAGTTGATTGCCAACGAAGTCACCGCTTTAGCTGAGGCCGTGAAAAATCCTAAGAACGCCATCGCCAGCGCAGTCGCTGAGAAAGTCGATCTGTATGTGCGCGAAGACGCAGTGTCCGCCGACGAATTGGTGCGTTTGCGCGACATGCTGCTCGACTATCCAGGTAGGCACACCGTCTATTTGCATTTGCGCGGCTCGGCCGTCGCTGAAACTGTCATTGAGTTGCCCGAACAAGTGCGCATCGCGCCATCACGTGAGCTCGAGGCTCTGGTCGGTGAACGCTTCGGCATGCGCGTCAGTTTCCATTCCTTAAACAATTGAAGCAAACGATTTCTACCCGACAGCCGCAGGAAAGGGCCGTTTTGATCGGCATCGATATGCCGTCACGGGACCACAAAGTGCCGCTCGATTACAGCCTGGACGAACTCGAGCGGCTTGCCGAGACCGCCGGTGCTTTGGTGGTCCACAAATATTCGCAACAGGTGCGTCGCGTTACGCCGGCGACACTGATTGGCCGTGGCAAGGTAGACGAGGTCCACTCTGGACTTCAGGAACATCACGCCAACTTGGTGATCCTCGACGAGGATCTCAGCCCGGCGCAACAGCGCAATCTGGAAAATGCTCTAAACACCCGTGTGGTCGATCGCAGTCAGTTGATCCTCGATATTTTCGCTAAGCGGGCGCGCAGCAACGAAGGCAAGCTGCAGGTGGAGCTGGCGCAGTTGGAATACTTGTTGCCTCGATTGACGCGCCAGTGGACCCACTTGTCGCGCTTGGGCGGCGGTATTGGTACCCGCGGGCCGGGTGAGACGCAATTGGAGGTCGACCGCCGGCGCATTCGTGAGCGCATTGGCCATTTGAAGCGCCGCCTGACCACTGTCGAGCGCACCCGTAGTCTGCAGCGGCGCGAGCGCGATGAAGTGCCCTTCGCTACGGTTGCACTGGTCGGCTACACAAACGCCGGCAAGTCGACCCTGATGAATCTGCTTACCCGCGCTGGAGTGTTTGTCGAGGATAAGCTCTTCGCGACCCTGGATCCGACGACACGGGCGCTGCGATTGCCCAACGGCGACAAGGTCATGATTGTCGACACGGTCGGGTTCATCAATAAAATTCCCCATTCTTTAATCGAGGCGTTCAAGAGCACCTTAGAAGAGGTGAACCGTGCCGACCTGCTTTTGCACCTGGTCGACCTTGCCAATCCTCTTTACGAGGAGCAAATACAAATAATCGACAAAGTTTTAGGCGAGATCGGCGCCGGTGAGATTCCGACAATTCTAGTGCCGAACAAAATTGATTTGGCCGGCGCGGTTTCCTTGGCGGGTCTGAAAACAAACGGTGTCGCGCAGGTCTGTCCGATCTCGGCGTTGACGGGCAACGGTGTTGACGAACTGCTCGCCGGCGTCGGTCGCATCCTGGATCAGTCCAAAGAGCGCATAGAAGTTCAGTTTTCCCCGGCGCAGAGTTGGTTGGTAGCGCTCCTGCGTGAGCGCGGCCGAGTAGTTAAAGAACACCACGATGGCGAAACCATAAAAGTCGCCGCTTTGGTCACGCCAAAGCTCGCCGGGCAGATCCGCAAAGCCTTGCGTTCGAGCCGGCCGCGCTAACGCCAGTGAAGCTTAGCCGCCGCATGCTCAACCTGCCCAACGCTCTCACGCTTATCCGTATTCTCACCGTGCCGATTTTTCTCGAGTGTCTCGCTTATCGCCTTTACTGGGAGGCGTTGGTGGTTTTTGCGTTTGGCGGTATTACCGACTTTTTCGATGGATTAACTGCGCGCTGGTTAAATCAGCAGACTGCGTTGGGCGCTTACCTCGACCCAGTGGCGGACAAGCTGCTGGTGATCAGTTCGTTCATAATGCTTGGACTCATCGATGGCATACCGATGTGGCTTACGGTGGTCGTGGTGGTTCGCGATATTTTAATCGTCGTAGGCTACGGCGCGATTTACCTGCTGGTTGAAGAGAAAATGGCGGTTAGACCTAGTAGAATCGGCAAGTGGAGCACCAGTTTACAGTTGTTAACGTTGGCGGTTGCTTTAGTGGAATTGCACGATGCGACTCTGGTGCACCCTTACGTCTTGAAGGTCTTTATCGCTCTGAGCGCCTCGGCGACGGTCGCTTCAGGGCTCCAATATCTCTATCGCGGGCTCATTTGGTTGCAGAATCGGGCGCCATCGATCACGCCGCCGGGTTGACATAATCTCTGACAATTGGTAATAAAATCGATCTCTTGCAGCATTCCTGGGCTCGCACCTGAGCGCTTGGGTTTGGCCAGACGATTTTCGCGACGATTAATAGAATGGCTCTTTTTTTCGACAATTTATCGGCCGTCAATGGCCCAATCCTTCACCCCTTTCAGGCACGTAGCTCAGTGGGAGAGCGCTTCCTTGACACGGAAGAGGTCGGCAGTTCAATCCTGCCCGTGCCTACCATCTTTTAATTTGCGGTCATGGATAGTCTTCACGTCACCTTTGTTGACGGCAATGCCGTCGACGCTCGCCCTGGTACACGGGTGGTCGAACTGGCTGCTGCCGCTGGGGCCAAGAACCTGGTCGCTGCCAAAATCGACGGTCAACTCGTCGACCTAAATCGAGTTCTCGATCGAGATTGCGTCGTCGAGTGGGTCTCACCGGAGAGCCCCGAGGGCCTTGATGTTTTACGCCACTCCACTGCGCATTTAATGGCGCAGGCGGTGCAGAGCCTTTTCCCCGGCACCCAGGTCACCATCGGCCCAACTATCGCCGATGGTTTTTATTACGACTTCAAACGCGATCAAGCGTTCTCGCCCGAAGATCTTGAATTGATCGAAAAGCGAATGCAGGAATTGGTAAAAGCCAACTTGAAAGTCGTGCGCGAGGAATTGCCGCGGCAGAAAGCCATTGAGCTATTTCGCAGCATGGGCGAAGCCTACAAGGTCGAAATTATCGAGGGTATCGCCGCCGAAGATGTCTCGCTGTATCGGCAGGGGGATTGGGTTGACCTGTGTCGTGGCCCTCATGTGCCGTCCACCGGTTCGATAAAAGCCTTCAAGTTGACCAGCATTGCCGGCGCTTATTGGCGCGGTGACTCGCGCAACGAACAGTTGCAACGGATTTACGGCACCGCGTGGGCGACTAAGAAAGATCTCGACGCTTACTTGCAGCGCATCGAAGAGGCCAAGCGGCGCGATCATCGACGCCTTGGGCCGGCATTGGATCTGTTCTCGATTCATCCGATCGCCCCGGGATCGCCTTTTTTCCATCCCAAGGGGACGATCATTTACAATATTCTGATTCAGTACATACGCGATCTGTACAAGCGCTTCGGCTACTCGGAAGTGGTCACGCCGCTGATCTATAAGACTGAGCTGTGGAAAACCTCTGGGCACTACGAAGCTTTTCATGACGATATGTTTTTGATGAATGTTCACGACGGGGAGTACGGTGTCAAGCCAATGAATTGTCCGGGCCATTGTTATCTCTTTAGCTCGCGCAAGTACTCCTATCGCGATCTGCCGATTCGCTTCGCCGACTTCAGCCGCTTACACCGATTTGAGCCTTCCGGCGTGCTCTCGGGCTTGACGCGGGTACGCTCCTTCGCCCAAGACGACGCGCATATCTATTGTACGCCCGAGCAATTGGACGGCGAGCTTGAGCAGTTCGTGACTATGACTCGGGAGGTTTATAGGGTATTCGGCTTCGAGCGCATCGAAGTAACTTTGCAAACCCGCCCGGAAAAGTTTCTTGGCCGCATCGAGTTGTGGGATGCCGCGGAGACGGCTCTGCGGCGGTGTCTCGAGCGCTCGGGTTTTTCCGTGAAGATCTTACCTGGCGAGGGGGCTTTTTACGGTCCCAAAATCGGATTCGATTTCCGCGATGTCCTGGAGCGCTCTTGGACGTTGGCGACCGTGCAGATTGATTGCGCCATGCCCGAGCGCTTCGGTCTGAAGTACGTGACCGCCGATGGCACCGAGGCGTCACCCGTGATGTTGCATCGGGCGGTATTGGGCTCAATTGAGCGTTTTATTGCGATCTTGCTGGAGCATTGCGCCGGGGCATTTCCGCTGTGGCTCGCCCCCGTTCAATTGAAAGTTCTGACCGTTACCGACGATCATAAACAATACGCCGTTAGAGTCGTTGATCTGTTGAAAGGTGACGGATGGCGCGTTGAATTCGACGCTCGCAACGAAAAGCTCGGCTATAAAATTCGCGAGGCTCAACTCGCCAAAGTCCCGTATGCCGTCATTATCGGCGATAAGGAAGTCGCCGCGGAATCAGTGGCGCCTCGGCGGCGCGGCGGCGAAAACGTCACGCCACTTCCGGTGTCAGAGTTCATTAGGAATCTCCACGCCGAGGTTGCACAAGAATTGGGAGAGGCATAGAAATACAGGATCATGCTGCACTCAGTAACTACGGAGGTGTCTTATCGCTAGAGAAGCGCGAATCAATCATCAAATTCGTGCCCGTGAAGTCCGCATCATCGGCTCAAAAGGCGAACAGCTTGGAGTGATGCCATTGCACGAGGCGCTGAAGCAGGTGGAAGCCTTGGAGCTGGATCTGGTCGAAGTCGCGCCGGACGCACAACCGCCGGTTTGCCGAATGATGGACTACGGCAAATTTCGTTACGAGCAAAAGAAGAAACAGCATGGACCCAAAAAGACCGTGGTCGAGATCAAGGAAGTTAAAATGGGCTCGCGCACGGACGGTCACGATGTCGAGCACAAGGTCAAAAATATTCGCAAGTTTATCGAAGAGGGCCAGCGTGTGAAGGTGTCGGTGTTCTTCCGCGGCCGCGAGATCACCCATCCCGAGTTGGGACGGCAGATGCTCAGCGGTGTCGTTGAGTTGGTGCAGGATGTTGCAAAGGTCGACATCCAGCCGCGTCTCGAGGGCCGCAGCATGGCTATGCTACTGACGCCGAAGTGAACTTAAAGTGAAGTGAACGAGAGGGAGTGAAAGTGCCAAAAATTAAAACCAACCGAGCAGCAGCGAAGCGTTTTCGTGTGACAGGGAGCGGCAAGATCAAACGCAACAAGGCTTACAAGCGCCATATCTTGTCGTCCAAAGGTAAAAAGCGCAAAAGAAATTTGCGCAAGGGCACCACCGTCGCGGCGGTCGAAGCCAAGAACATCCGTCAGATGATTCCGTATAAATAACCGCCGGATGGCTATAATTAGCAGGGCGCGTCATGCGCAGGACCCTGCATCCCGGGCGGGTTGAAAATCTCGATTG
>Ga0307416_100001966_pt1 | contig 11516 bp, 9 predicted proteins | sample DK1Cmetagenome_2_FD_203821 | JGI IMG/M metagenome (GOLD analysis project Ga0307416, IMG submission 203821) | Maize rhizosphere microbial communities from greenhouse at UC Davis, California, United States - DK15-C-3 | ecosystem: Host-associated > Plants > Roots > Rhizosphere > Soil | place: USA...
GCTTGCCGCGGCCGAACACCTGGCCGAGGCGGTTGCGCTCCGCTTGGAGCATCTCCAGCAGCTGGCGGCGGCGCGCCAGGAGCGCGTCGAGCTCCTGCGCGTCGGCCGCCGGCAGCGTGCGCACCTCGGGCCTGACCCGCTCGGCGAAGAGGGCGAGGACGTCGGCGTCGATGCGGTCCGTCTTCGCGAGCTGCCCCGTGGCCTTGGCGAAGTCGCGCACCTGGCGCGGGTTCGCCACGACGACGGGCAGCCCCGCGGCGGCGAGCGCCCCAACGCACAGCAGCTCGTACCCGCCGGTGGCCTCGAGCACGACGAGCGCCGGCCCGTCGTGCCGCAGCCGCTCGACGAGCCTCTGCACGCCGCGCTCGTCGTTGGGCGCCGTCCACCGCTCCCCGCTCGGCCGGGCGGCGACGACCAGCTCCGCCTTCGCGACGTCAATTCCGATCAGCATCCGCCCTCCCGCGTGGGGGTCGCCGTGGCCCGCTCTTGTGAGAATCCGGGCTCGCCTCGGCGGCGGCCCCCGCAACTGTTCGGGCTCTCGCGACAGGGGATCGGGTGCGCCGCCCCGGCTAACGCGCGGTGTTCACCACCCAGACGGCATCGAGCTGGCGCCCCGAGCAGAATGCCTGCAAACTCCGGCAGGAGCTAGATACAAGATGGCTACAGCCTCCGAGGTAGGTGGAGCCGGTGTTCGATGCGGTCCTGTACCAGGTCGAGATGTCTCGGCTCCTCCGAGATGCCGCGGACGCGGTGCGCCGCCATCACCGGGGCCTCGTCATCTACACCGTCAGCGTCTGGACTGACCCGAATGCGGCCGTGAGTGCCGTCAGCGTCGACACTCGCGAGAACTCTGAAGCGCAGCTGGCGGAGCTCGCCGCGTGGGCTCAGGCGCGGCGCGCCGAGGCGCTGGCAGCGGGTGACCCGGCAATGGCAGTGCTCCTAGGCGCTCTCCCTCCGCGCAACCGCAACCCCGCGGGCTTCGCCCTCCGCGAGATCGCGTCGGTTGAGCACCGCGCATTCCCTGCGAACTGGGACGAGGTATCTCGGGGCGACTGCTGGCTGGAACTGGGACCGGCTCTCAGCAAGGTCCGCGCGGATGCTGTGAACCAGTTCGCGGGCTTGTCTCTTCACCCGGAGGCGGAGCTCGCCGTGAACGGCCCCCGTGACTGGTACGACGAGCCGGTCAGGTTGTGCTCGCGGGCCATCTAACGATGCAATGAAGCGTGCTCTCCGAGCGGTGGACGCCGGACGCGCTCGCGCGCCTCCTGGCCCGCGCCCCGGCCACGATCGGCGTCGGCAGCACCCGCAACATGACGGTCTCCGTGGAGGTGGAGGTCCTCGATCGGGCGCCCGGCGGCGGGAACCTCCGCGCGGGGACCAGCCCCACGAGTGCGGCATCGACCTGCCGCCGGGCCTCCGCGTCGTCGGCGGCTGCGCCGACGACTGCTACCGCGTCGCGCTCTGACCGGCCACGGCGGCGGAGCCGGTTGTTGTGACGGCTCGGCCTGGCCGCCTAGCAACGTTTGAAGGTGACGACGATTTCAGGTGTGCTCGCTTCGCTCGAAACGCGCGGTGGCGTGACCCCTAGCAGCCGCCCGACCATTTGCTACAATCAGTCGCACACCAGCAGCGGAGGACACGTGCGCACACCGTCATTGCTTGCCATAGCTGTACTCTTCGCGTCGACCGCAGGGGCGCAGTCACCTGCAGCACGAGGCCGGCTCTCAGCGCACTGGGAGGAGCTGACTGCAGCCGACTTCCGTGAAGCCATCACGCGCGCCCAAGGTACGTGCTTGCTCCCCTTCGGCATCATGGAGAAGCATGGGCCACACCTCCCACTCGGCAACGACCTGCTCAACGTGCGTTACGCCGCGCTCCACGCCGCCGAGCAAGAATACGCAGTGGTGTTTCCCGAGTACTACTTCGGCCAGATTTTCGAGGCGAAGCACGAGCCCGGAACCGTCGCGTACAGCCGCGGACTACAGCTCCAGCTGCTGCAGGAGACGACGGACGAGATGGCCCGCAACGGCTGCAAGAAAATCGTCATCGTGAATGGCCATGGTGGCAACGGCAGCCTGCTGCCGTATTTCGCGCAGACGCAGCTCGAGGCGCCGCATGACTACGTCGTGTACGTGCAGGGGCTGCCGCCCAGCGGACCGGGCGAACCGAAGCACAGGTCGAATCCGGCAACGGACATGCACGCCGGTGAGGGCGAAACATCGATGAGCATGATCGCGCGACCCGACCTCGTGCATCTCGAGCGGGCGTCGCAGGAATCGGGTGCCGATCAGGCGCGTGTGAAACTGCCGGACGGTCTGTACACCGGCATCTGGTGGTACGCGCGATTCCCGAATCACTACGCCGGCGAAGGCGCCGTCGCGTCGCGCGAACTCGGCGAGTTCGAGACGAAGGCGTGGATCAATGCCATCGTGCAGGCGATCCGCGCCGTCAAGGCGGACCAGGAAAGTCTGCGGCTTCAGAACGAGTTCTACGAGCGGAGCAAGCACCCGCTGGACACTCCGCAGTAGCACCTGACTGAAGAGGCAGTTCAAACTCGGCGCCTGCGATCAGTTGATCGGCTGAATCGGTCCCAGAGGTCGTGCAACGGCGCGGCACCTGGCGCCCCAATCAAATGCGGCGGAGGTCCTCGCCTCGGGGAGGCGGCTCCAGCTATACCGGCGGGTTTACCAGGCGCGGCCACGTCGGCGTCTTCGTGCGGCTCAGGGGCTTGCCCTTGAACGTGGCGGTCGCCGCCGCGTTGCTACCGGCGGCGTCAGTGGCAGCCGGGTACGGCGCGACCGGCTGGCTCGTGGGGGCGACGGTCGTCCTCGCGGTCGCGCGGTTCCTGGTGGGGCTCGTAGATTGGCGCTGCCCGCGCTGCCACGAGGAGGTCGGCCGCGCCCTGTTTGTCGATCGGTGTCGGTCGTGCGGGTCGACCTCGGTCCGCCTCCGCGGGCCGCCGCCTAACGGTTCGTTGCAGCTGACGCGGCGGCGCATCGCCCCGACCCGGCAGCATGACTCCAACCCTGCCGCCACGCAGCTGAGCTTTGGCGTTAGATCGCCACCAAGACTCCTCGCGCCTGGCGCTCCCGAGCGAGCGTTCGTCAACGAGGCGGCTCCGATCGGGCCCGCTTGCCAGCCGTCGCGCGTCCAGGCGGCTGCACGCCCTCCTGGGTGATGACGTTCCGCGGGCCGCCGGACGTCGTCCAGCGGGCCAGCCGGGACGCGAGGACGTCGACGGCGTTCACCGTGCCCCGCTCCGCTCCGAAGACGGAAAGCGTCAAGTAGGGCAGGAATGGGCGCTCGCCTGGCCGCGCCACGACGAGGAAGGCGCTCGTCGCCCGTTGCGTACCGCACCGCACATCGCCGCCAGCCTCGCTGCCTGCCGCCAGTCCGGCCATGAGGACGTCGTACAGCGGGCGGCCGGCCGCGCGGGCGGCTTCAATCGCTCTCACCACCCGGTCGAGCACGGCCGGGCTGGCGAGCGAGTTGCCTTGGACGAGGACATCGACCGCGCGCCGCGCGCCGTGGTGCGGCGCCGTCGAGTCCCCGGTGAATTGCGCCAGCCCGCCCACGAACGTCGCGACCGCGTACTGCCGGTACTGATTGGTCGAATCCAGCGCCGGCGCGGTGATCGCTCGGAGCACGGCGTCGGCCGACACACTGTCGGCGAGGAGTTGGTTCCCACGCTGGATCGCGGCGTCGTACCCGATGGCTTGGGCGATGAGCACACCGTGGCCAGGCCGGAGGGACATGATCCCGTACACGTCTGGCGTGCATGACGCGCCCGCGACACCGATCCACCTGCGCTGGCGGTCGAGCACGATGATCGACCACGTCGCGTGCGCGGCGCGCGGCAGGACCGGGAGCAGGATGAGCGCGGCGAGGACGACGCGGCGGGGAACGCGCAGCATGGTGTGCTCCCGATCAGGGCCGGCGGAGTTGTCGAGCAGGGCTGCCCGGCGAAACGACTGCGAGGTGCCTTGAGTGGGTGAGACATCCTCGGGGTGGCTGGGGTTTGAAGGAGTGCGGCGATGGCACCGTCGCCCCTGCTGCCGTGAGCGCTCACTTGCCGACGCGGCCTGCGGAGGACAACACTTGGCATCGCGACCCTGCGATCTAACGATGCAATGAAGCTGACGAGCGGGCTGCGGCGGCTCGCTTCGCTCGCGATTGTTTGATCCGCTCGCAGCTTATCGCGGGCGTTAGCTGGCCTACTAACTTCTTCGCACAGCCGACGCATGCAGGTCCTCGTGGTCAGTGGCAGTGGGCTGTCGGCCGATAGCGGGCTGCCCACCTTCCGAGGCGCCGGCGGGCTCTACGAGGGCGTGCCGGCCGAGGAGTTCCTCTCCGCGGCCGCCTGCGCGCGTTCCCCGGGCGCACGCTCCTGAGCAACCTGCACGAAAGCGCCTCGCTCCACCCGGAGCGCTTCACGCGCGTGCTGGCCGGGCGGGCGGCCGAGGTGATCGGCGAGCTGGTGGCGACGCTGGAGGGGTGGCGGAGCGCTGTTACACCAGCGGAGGCGTGATCACGTGCCCCCGCCAGCTAACGAGGCGCTGCACCTGCCGGGGGTTCTTGCTCCGTTTTGGTTGACACTTCCACCTAACCAGCCTGGAGGAGTGTCACGACGCCGCGATCAGGACCGCGTACGGTGCGCCGGTACAGCGACGAGTTCAAGCTGGCCGCCGTGCGCTTGAGTCAGCAGCCGGGGATTCAGGTGAAGACCGTCGCCGCCGCACTGGCGATCCACCCCTTCATGCTGTCGAAGTGGCGCAAGGACGCCCGCGAGGGCCGGCTGCGGGGGCGCGCCCGTCAGGCGCCGCCCGCCGGGCCAGCGCGAACTCGCCCAGCTCCAGGCGCTCGAGGCGAAGTACGCCGAGCTGAAGGAGGAGCACGAGCTCCTAAAGAAAGCCGTCCGGTTCTGTTCCGCTCGAAGGGCGACGTCTTCGCCTTCACCGAAGCCGAGCGCGCGCACTTCAGCGTCGCCGCGCTCTGTCGGCGCTACGCCGTGACCGCCGCCGGCTTCTACGCCTGGCGGCGCCGCGGCGAGAGCGCGCATGCGGAACAGGACCGGCGACTCTCGACCGAGATCACGCAGCTGTTCGCTGCGCATCACGAGCGCTACGGGAGCCCCCGCCTGCACCGCCTCCTGGTCGCCGCCGGCTGGTTGGTCAGCCGGCGCCGTGTCGCGCGCCTCATGCGGGCGGCAGGGCTGCGGGCGAAGGCCGTGCAGGGCTACCGGTCCAAGGCCAACACCCTGCGCCTCTACGCGCGGCACCCGGATCGGCTGCGGGGGACCGTCGTCACCCGGCCCAATCAGGTCTGGGTCGGTGACATCACGTACCTGCGGGTGGCGAATGGCTGGCGCTATCTGGCGATCGTGATGGACCAGTACTCGCGCCGCCTCCTCGCCTGGTCGCTCACGCGCCGCCGTACCGCGGCGGTCACGTGCGCGGTGCTGGCGCGCGCCGCGCGCGGGTCGGCCGCGCGCGGCGTGATATTCCACAGCGACTGCGGCTCCGAGTACAGGGGCGCGCCCTTCTGCGCCCGCGTGGCGCAGATGGGCCTCGTGCCGAGCGCGAGCGCGCACGGGCCGGGCGACAACGCGCATGCGGAGTCGTTCTTCCACTCGCTGAAGGCCGAGCTGATTCGCGGGGCGTCATTCCGTACCGAGTGGGCGCTCCGAGCGACGCTGCGGGGCTATCTCCGGTACTACAACGCCGTCCGTCTCCACTCAAGCCGCAACTACACCGCGCCGCTTGCCTTCGAGCGACGCGCGGCGTAGAACCTCAGTGTCAACGAAAATGGAGCAAGATCCCGAGGTGCTACCGTTTGACATGGTGGCCGCCGCCAAGATGTCGATCCAATCGTTCGGTAGTGAGCCCGTGGGGCCCCCGCGGCTTATTGCGGGCGTTCGGCCGGGAGAGTCGGTTACGGCGTAGAGCCGCGCAGTGTTCGATATCGAGTTCATCTCCGACGAGCCGGAGCTGCAGGTGCGCGGGCGCGTCGACTGTGGCGTTAGGCGCGCGATGGTCGCCTAACTGGCGCAGTGCGCGCATCAGCGCGCAAGATCGGGTGCGGCGGCATCAGCCAGCAACTCGAGACGGGGGTGCCCGGCCAGCGCCTGCCTGGAGCCGACGACGGGCGTCACGCCGAACTCGGCGCTGCGGGCCAGGTCGGCGGTGCGGGGTGCGCGCATATCCGAGAGCGGGATCGGCGCGACGTGGGCGCCACGGGCCTCGCGGGCACCGCGAGTGCCGCGGCGAGTGCTCTGGATGCCGCGTCGGGCCCCCGATTATCCTTCGGGCGTCCGCCGGCGCCGGTGCGTTGCGTCGGACCCGAACGCGCTTCCGACTCCGCACCCATGACCGACCCGACCGCCTCGTTCGTCCGCGGGCTCTTCGCCGGCGAGATTCGCGACTCGCTGCTCTTCCCCTACCCGGCGCCGCTCGACGAGCGCGACCCGGGGGAGGCGCGGGTGGTGCGCCGGCTGATTCGCGAGCTGCGCGCCATGCAGGGCGACCTGATCGACTCCGCCCGCTTCGACGAGGAGGAGCGCCTCCCGGAGGAGGTGATCCGCGCCTTCGCCGAGATCGGGCTGCTCGGCATCTCGATCCCCAAGGAGTACGGCGGGCTCGGGCTGTCGGCCACCGGCTACGCGCGGGTGTTCGCCGCGGTGTCGGCGACCGACCCGTCGTGCGGGGTGCTGGTCGGCGTGCACTGCGGGCTCGGGGCCAAGGCGATCGTGCTCTACGGGAGCGAGGCGCAGAAGGCGCGCTACCTGCCGATGCTCGCGCGCGGTGAGACGCTCGCCGCCTACGCGCTCACCGAGCCGGAGACTGGCTCCGACGCGCAGAACATCGTCACCCGCGCGACGCTGACCGCCGACGGCTCGCGCTGGGTGCTGAACGGGCGAAAGCACTGGATCGGCAACGGCCACCGCGCCGGCGTGATCGCCACCTTCGCGCAGACCCCGGTGCAGCGGAAGGGGGAGCCCGTCTCGCGCCCCACGGCCTTCATCATTCGCCCCGACATGCCGGGCTTCCGGGTGGTCGGCACGGTGCGGAAGCTGGGGATCCGCGGCTCGACGCAGGCCGAGCTGCTGTACACCGACCTCGAGGTTCCCGCCGACCACGTGCTCGGCGACGTCGGCAAGGGCTTCGCCGTCGCCGTGAACGTGCTGAACGCCGGACGACTGTCGCTCGCCTCCGGCTGCACGGCGGGGGCGAAGCAGGTGCTCGGCGAGATGGCCGCGTACGCGGAGCAGCGCATCCAGTTCGGCGCCCCGCTGGCGAGCTTCGAGATCACGCAGCGGAAGCTCGCGTCGCTCGCCGCCGAGGCGTACGCGTCGGACGCGATGGTCGGGCATCTGGCCTCCGCGGCCGACCGCGATGGGAGCGACCACGCCCTCGAGGCGGCGGTGGCGAAGGTGTTCGCGAGCGAGCTGCTCTGGCGCGCGGCCGACGAGATGGTGCAGGTCGCCGGCGGGCGCGGCTACGTGAAACCGTTCCCGTACGAGCGCATCCTGCGGGACGTGCGCATCAACCGGATCTTTGAGGGCGCCAACGAGGTGCTCCGCCTCTTCATCGGCCTCAACGGCCTCCAAGGGCCGGCCGAGCAGCTGAAGGAGGTCGGCACGGCGCTGCGCCGGCCGATCCGGAACTGGGGGCTCGTTACGGGCTACGCCTCGGACCGAATCCGGACCGCGTTCGGCGGCACGAGCGACAGGGTGGACGTCGACCTCCACCCTCGGCTCGGCGAGCACAAGGCGTACTTCGAGAAGCACGTCGGCCAGCTCAAGGAGGCGACGCAGCGCGCCATCCTGAAGTACCGGAAGCGGATCGTCGAGCGGCAGCTCGTCGTGGAGCGGCTGGCGAACATGGCGATCGAGCTGTACGCCACGGCCGCGACCATCGCCCGCACGCAGCGCCTGCTCGACGAGCGGGGCGCCGAAGGCTGCGAGCGAGAGCTCACGCTGTGCGACGTGTTCTGCGTGGAGGCCGGGCGCCGCTTTCGCCAGCAACGCGAGGCACTCGACGCGCGCGAGGAGGAGGTGGACGACCGGCGCCGCGCGAGCGCCGCCGCCATCCGCGACGCGGCGGGCTACTTCGTACCCGACGCGATCCTCGACTCCGCCGCCGACCGCGACGACTCCGACGCCACCGCCGACTCTGGCCCGAGCCCCGACCGATCCACCGACGCTGCCGGCGCGCGCGCGGTGGGGGCGAACTAGAACGACAGGGACGAGTGGAGAGGGACGAGGGACGAGCATCCGCAGATCTCGTCCCTCGTCCCTCTCCACTCGTCCCTGTCGTACAGGTCCGCGCACGACTGCAGGATCGTTCCGCAGTGGCGGCAGACGACCTTACACTTGATCTCGAGTACGTCGGTGGAACCGCAGACGGGGCAGGAGTCGGGCATGAGAGAGCGGCGTGGCGAGTGGCGAGTGGCTGGCGTGAACTTCGCGCCGGGGCCTCACCGGGCGTGAGTGGGAGTGGCCTGGCGTAACCCGCGGCCCGCCGGCCGGCCGCGATCGAAACTGACGACTGCACTGACAACGCGGGACGCAGGCCAGCACTCCTGGCGGGGCACCGGCGTAGCCGTCCGAGCAACCACCTTCCGGAGACTGCAATGCGCGCACCGCACTGCCCTTCGTCCATCAGCCTAGGTGCCGCCGTGCGGTGGCTCCGGTCGGTCATCCTCGTCGCCGCCGCCGCGCCGATCGCGGCGGGCGGGGCGTGTGCCCAGCAGCCCGCCCGCTTGGCGCGCGACTCGTCGCCCGCCGTTCAGCAGTCCGCCGCCGGGCCGGCGACGGTCGTGGTGCTCGTACGGCACGCCGAGAAGGCCGCGCCGACGGGCGACGTGGCGCTCAGCCCGGGCGGCGAGGCGCGAGCGGCGGCGCTCGCCGCCGCGCTGCGCGACGCCGGCGTGCAGGCGGTCCTGACGACGCAGCTCCGCCGCACCCGCCAGACGGCCGAGCCCCTCGCCGCGGCGAGAGGCCTGACCCCGGAGATCGTTCCCGTCGGCAGCGACGTGCCCGAGCACGCGGCGCGGGTCGCCGCCGCCGTCCGGCAGCGGCACCAGGGCCAAACGGTGCTCGTCGTCGGACACAGCAACACCGTCCCGGCGATCATCGCCGCACTCGGCGGTCCGCGCCTTCCGGACCTCTGCGACGCGGAGTACGCGACGCTGTTCGTCCTCGTGGCGCGCGGCGCCGCCGGAGCGGGCGCGGTGGCCGGCGCGGCGGACGGCGCCGCCGCAGGGAGTGGCGGTCGTGTGCTCCACGCGCCGCCCGGCCCGTCGGCGCGCCCATCGCCGCACCCGTCGGCGCAACTGCTGCGCGGCTCGTACGGCGCGCCGGACTCGTCAGGCGCCACGTGTGGAAGCATGACGGCGCCGCCACGCTGACGCGGAGGCGGCGGCGCCCTCTGGTGCCCAGCGCGCTCCTGTCCACGAGGAATCGGGGAGTCCCGCGGCACAGGCTGGCGCCGGGCTGTGACGGGGTGCAGTGTCTGACGTGTCTCGTCTTGGGGGGAGGCACGCGCCACCGGGAGACCCACGACAGGCGCGAGGGAGGCCCAGGGACGGCGCCGAGGAGGCCGAATGGTTCTGTACACGATCGCTCGACTCGCGCTCGCCACCCTGCTCGCGGCGGGACCCGTCTGCAGTCGGGCGAGCGCGCCTTCGGACGTGACGGGGAGCTGGGGGGGCGAGCACATCGGGCTCGAGGTCACCGACTCCGGCGCCACGATCGAGTACGACTGCGCGAGCGGGACGATCGACGGCCCCCTGCGCACCGACGGCGCCGGCCGCTTCGACGCACGCGGTACCCACGTCCGTGGACACGGGGGCCCGGACCGCGAGGGTGAGGTCCCGGACGCGCACCCCGCGCGCTACACGGGCCGGGTCGAGGGCGGCCGCATGACGCTCACCGTCGGCGAGACGGACACTGGAGCGACGGTCGGCACCTTCACGCTGCGACGTGGGGCGACGCCGCAGGTGTTCAGGTGCCTGTAGCGAGCGAGCGGACGGCAAGCCGCTCGCCCGGGGACGCGGGCGCGCCGCCACGCGATGCGCTGGGGCAGCGTCAGCAACACCGATGACCGTCTCGCCCCGCTCCGATTCCCCGCTCCGCATCCGGCCGCTCGCCGGCGCCGCGGAGGCGGAGACGTGCGCGCGACTCATGGCGGGCTCCGAGCCGTGGCTCACCCTCGGCCGGAGCTACGAGGCGTCGGTGCGCCTCCTGCAGGACCCCACGCGCGAGATCTACGTCGCGGACGACGCCGGCGCCGTCGGCGGGTTCGTCGTGCTCTGCCTCGCGGGGGCGTTCGTGGGCTACATCCAGACGGTCTGCGTCGCGCCGGACCAGCGCGGCCGGGGGCTCGGCGCGCGGCTCGTGGCCTTCGCCGAGGACCGCGTCTTCCGGGTCTCGCCTAACGTGTTCCTCTGCGTCTCGTCGTTCAACCCCGACGCGCGGCGGCTGTACGAGCGGCTCGGCTACGCGTACGTCGGCGAGCTCACTGACTACCTGGTCCGCGGGCACGCGGAGCTCCTCTTCCGCAAGAGCCGCGGGCCGTGGAGCGAGTTCGAGCCGGCGGGGCGCTGAATTAGTACGGTTCTCGGCTCTCGGCGCTCGGCTCTCGGCTACTGCGTGATCGGCGGGAGGACGTGCCCCATGCCGAGGGGTTCCTGACCGCCGCCCCAGCCGAGAGCCGAGAGCCGCAGTTGTGAGCGCCGCTACTCGAAGTCGAGCGCCAGGTCCAGCGCCCTCGGCGAGTGGGTGAGCGCGCCCACCGAGATCCAGTCCACGCCGGCCTCGGCGATCTCCCGCACGGTGTCGAGGCGCACGCCGCCGCTGGCCTCGGTGATCGCGCGGCCGTCGATGCGGCGCACGCACTCGGCCATCTGCTCGGGGGTCATGTTGTCGAGCATGATGATGTCCGCGCCGGCCTCCAACGCGACGTCCACCTGGTCGGGGCGGTCGCACTCGACTTCAATCTTCGTCCCGGCCGGCGCCAGCGCGCGGGCGTGGCGCACGGCGACGGTGATGTTGCCGTCGACGGCGGCCAGGTGATTGTCCTTGATGAGCACGGCCGTCGCCAAGTCCATGCGGTGGTTCGTTCCGCCGCCGGCGCGCACGGCGTACTTCTCGAGCTTGCGCCACCCTGGCGTCGTCTTCCGCGTGTCGAGGATCTTGGCCTTCGTCCCGCGCACCGCGTCCACGTACTTGCGGGTGAGCGTGGCGACCCCCGAGAGGCGCTGCATGAAGTTGAGCGCCACGCGCTCGGCCGAGAGCAGGGCCCGGGCGTGCCCGGTGAAGAACAGGATCGGGGAACCGGGCGAGACGTCGGTGCCGTCCTCGACGTCCACGCGGATCGAGATCTTCGGGTCGAGCTGGCGGAACGCCTCGAGCGCGATCGGCACGCCCGCGATCACCCCCGCCTCGCGGGCCACGAGCGTGCCGCGCGCGTGCCGCTGGGAGAGGACGCAGGCGATGGTGGTGATGTCGTTGAACG
>Ga0307416_100001967_pt1 | contig 11516 bp, 7 predicted proteins | sample DK1Cmetagenome_2_FD_203821 | JGI IMG/M metagenome (GOLD analysis project Ga0307416, IMG submission 203821) | Maize rhizosphere microbial communities from greenhouse at UC Davis, California, United States - DK15-C-3 | ecosystem: Host-associated > Plants > Roots > Rhizosphere > Soil | place: USA...
AGTTCCCGCACTCGGGCCCTGCGGCTTCATCAAAATAATTCAAAAGGTATTTTCTTCTGCACGTTTTCAACTCTCCATAACGTCCCATTTGATCGAGCTTCTTCAGCAGGATCCCGGTTTGTTCCGAATTGTTTTCTATGAGTGCGAATTTCTTCAGTTTAATAACATCGCCAGGGGAATAGAACAGGAGCGCCTCACTGTCGAGGCCGTCGCGTCCGGCGCGGCCCGTTTCCTGGTAATAGCTCTCAATGTTCTTCGGCAGATCCATGTGTACGACGTAGCGCACGTTTGATTTGTCGATTCCCATACCAAAGGCGATCGTTGCTACGATGACCCGTGCTTCATCCCTGAGAAAGGCGTCCTGGTTCTTCGAGCGGACTTCCCGCTCCATACCAGCGTGATAGGGTAGGGCACTAATGCCGTGCAGTGCTAGGTCAGCAGCCAGCCGTTCCGTTGATTTCCTTGACAGGCAATAAATGATCCCGGATTCGTCCCGGTGTTTCTCCAGGAAATGAAGCAACTTGCTGAAGCTGTCTCCGCTCTTTCGGCGAACGCTATAGCGGATATTGGGGCGATTGAAACTGGACACATACACGTCGGGGTCTTTCAGTTCGAGTCGCCCGAGAATGTCTTTTTGAGTGACTTTGTCAGCGGTTGCAGTCAAGGCGATAACGGGTACATCGGGAAAAGATTTTTTCAGACTTGACAGCATCAGATATTCCGGCCGGAAGTCATGACCCCAATGCGAAATACAGTGTGCTTCATCGATGGCGATCAAACTGATACCGCACGCCTCGAGTGTATGCAGGAAGGCCATTGAGTTACCAAGGAGTTTCTCCGGCGCGACATAGAGGAGCTTTAGCTTCTTTGTCTGTGCATCGCGCAATACATTCTCCTGCTCATGCCAGCTTTGGGTCGAGTTGATGTATGCAGCCTCAATGCCGTTCAGGCGAAGCGAGTCAACCTGATCCTTCATCAGCGCGATGAGCGGAGACACCACGATGGTCAGTCCTTCCAGCATCAGTGCTGGGATCTGATAGCAGAGCGATTTGCCTGCACCTGTAGGCATAAGGACAAAGGTATCTTTCTTTGCCAGGACTGATTGAATGATCGCTTCCTGGTGCAGCCGAAAGACATCGTAGCCAAATTGTTTTTTCAAGATGTTGAGAGGGTTCATATGATTTTTGGTTTTTGGTTGCAATTATTTGCCGTCGCGCCACGCATTGACTCTCATCCGGTGCATCCATCCCTCCGATAGACGGCGCGCTTCGGGTCCGTAGGCTTACTTCCCGAAAAGAATGTCTTTATAGTGCGTCCATTTCCTGTCGGACCTCGCGAGCACTGTGATGCGGTCGCAGTGAAAGTGCTGATTGCTGTAACGCAGTCCTTTGAGGTATGGCCAGCATCGGAGGAAATCATTGATAGCGAGATTCCTGGCGATGGTGATGTGCGGGATGAATTCCGGATCCTCCTTCACGATCTTTTCGAAGATTTCCTGGATGGGGGATTTATTGACGATGTCCATGTAGATGGTACGGAATGATCCGTTGTAGAAAACACCGAAGTCTTTAAGGAAAACATTAAATGTCTCGATCTCGGCTGCACGTGCCTCAACAAAACGCAGCATGTGGTTCATGCGGTTTTCAGTATCGCTGTACTTGAACAATGCAATGTTGGCTGTAGAATATCGATCCTCCAGCTCATGGCCGATCAGATAATGCACATCATCTTTGAGTACCGACACGTCGCTTACGATATGCCTGGGAGGGGAAATGATGAAAAAAAGTTCCTTGATCGATTGTTGCTGGATCTGCGGTGAGTGTTGCGTGTGTACCTTCATAATCTTTCGTTTTAACACTGTTCTTTAATGCTGTCTTATTACTGCGATGCTTACAGTTTTATGTTCGCTTTAAACATGTTCAATTCCATCCGGACACGTTTGTTAACATCAATAGTGTTCGCGCGGATCAGTTTCTCAACTCCGTACTTGTGTTTGATGTGATCGATCGACTGGTACAGATTGATATTCTCTGCCGTGTCCTCAAAGAGACTGATCTGGTGATTCCCATGCACGAGCCCACTTAACCGCACGCCGACCAGGCGAATAAGCATACGCCGGTTGTAGAGCTTGTTGAATAACTCCAGGACTACACGCAGGATGACATGATCAGACCCGCTGTATGGTATGTGTACTTGTTTGGTTTCCGTATCGAAGTTGGCGTAGCGGATCTTAACCGTGACACAAGACGCCAGTTTGCGCTGATCGCGGAGGTTAAAGGCGACTTTTTCAACCATTGCGATCAGCACGGACTTCAGGCGCTTGACATCAATGGTGTCACTATCGAACGTGCACTCTGTGGAGATCGATTTCTGTTCACTGTAAGGAACCACAGGAGCGTTGTCTTCGGCATTCGCCTTTTTCCACAGGGAGAGGCCGTTTTTTCCGAATGCGCTGATCAGAAACTGGACGGGCATGTCTCGCAAGGTCTGCACCGTGCGCACGCCCATGTCGTGCAGAAAGGAGGCGGTTTCTTTTCCAATCATGGGTATCTTATCCACCGTGAGCGGTGCAAGAAAATCCCTTTCCGTTCCCGGAGCGATGCGAGCTTCGGCATTGGGCTTGAACTCACCGGTAGCAACTTTCGACACGAGCTTGTTCACTGACAGTGCCAGCGATATTGGCAGCGCCGTGTTCTTCATGATGCGGGCGCGCAGTTCCGTGGCCCACTTAAAGGCTCCGAAGTAGCGGTCCATGCCGCTCGCGTCAATATAGAATTCGTCGATGGACGATTTTTCGAAAGAGGGCGCCTCTTCGGCAATGATCTCTGTGACCTCCCGCGATGCGTGGCTATAAGCTTCCATGTCACCCGAGATCACTTTAGCGTCAGGGCACAGTTGTAAGGCGAGATACATCGGCATCGCGGAGTGCACGCCAAAGCGCCGGGTTTCATAACTACAGGCGGCGACGACTCCGCGACGACTGCTGCCGCCTATAATGAGAGGGCGTCCCTTCAGCCGCGAATCTCGCTTGCACTCCACAGCTACAAAAAAGGCGTCCAGATCCAGGTGTATGATGTTCCTTTCCACGCAGCTAAGTAACTAAAAATATTAGTTAAATGTTGCATTTGTTAACTAAAAAAATTAGTTTTGAAAAGCTAATTGCCATAGCGCCCCGGCCGGGTTGCAGAACCCGGCCACATATTATTACTGTGATGTTTCCGCATGTTTTGCGGAAGCATTACAGTAATATTGAGTGCTTAACATCAACTATGGATATCGTAAACCGCAACCTAAAATTCCTGCGCGCGAAGGAATCTTTGACACAAAGAGAATTCGCGGAACGCCTGGGCCTGAAACAAGCCACCGTTGGCGCTTATGAGGAGGGAAGGGCGACGCCTCCGTTAAACATTCTTTCAGATCTGTCACGGCTCTTCAAGGTCAGTCTGGACAACCTCATCAACTCTGACCTGAGCACCCTGCCAGAAAAATCCTGGCGCATTTCCGGCAAACCTAAGCGTGAAGTGCTGGCCATTACCGTCGATGTCCATAATAAGGAGAATGTTGAGCTTGTCACGCAAAAAGCATCCGCGGGATACTTGTCCGGCTTTCAGGACCCGGAGTTTGTTAAAGAGCTGCCAAAGATCAGCATGCCCGTGCTGCCCCGAAACCGCACTTATCGAGCGTTCGAAATCCAGGGAGATTCGATGTTGCCCATACAACCTGGCAGTATCATCTTCGCGGAGTATGTTGAAGATGTCACCTCGATTAAGAATGGCAAGCTTTACATCCTTGTAACGCGCAACGATGGAATTGTATTCAAGCGCATTTTCAATTTTGCAGGTCAGGAGAACAAGCTGTTGCTTGTCTCTGACAACCGATCATATGAACCATATGGCGTGGATGTATCCGACATCTTTGAGGTATGGGCGGCCAAAGCATTTTTCTCGAGTCAGTTTCCTGATGCAGAGTCGCCGGTGGCATCGCCACTCGTTGAACAACTGGCACTTCAGGTATTGCAGTTGCAAAAGGGAGAAAAGAAACGTTGACATAAGCGTCCGATCATCGGCATACCACGTGGGCCGCCCATCAGCCTGGATGACGCATGGCGACCCCGGTAGAGAAAACGCATGCCTTATCTCATGACAGTTATCAACAGAGACAAGGCATGCCTTGCCTCTGTAATATCCCTACAGCGTTCTCGAGACGTTCAGGCATCGGCACCGCTACGCGCATCAATCTTTCCGAGCCAGTCGATGCCCTTTGTTAGAAGGGTAATGGTTTTTTCTTCTTCAGACCCCGCTGCCGGCCGATGGTTGTATTCCCAGTTCGCCTGGGGCGGAAGACTCATCAGGATGGATTCAGTGCGTCCATCTGTTTCCAATCCGAACTTCGTGCCGCGATCCCACACGAGGTTGAACTCAACGTATCGACCGCGCCGCAAATATTGCCATTGCTTATGCCGTTCATCGAACGGTAGCGTGTGATTCTTCTTCATGAAGTATGTGTAAATATCCGCGAATGCGCTTCCGACGCTTTTTACAAATTCGAAGCGCGCGTCCTTCGTCAAAGCTCCCTCCGCTTTCAGATAATCAAAAAATATCCCGCCCACACCACGGGTCTCATTGCGATGCCGGATAAAAAAATAATCGTCCGCCCATTCCTTGAACTGCTTGTAGTAGGATGGATGGTGAGCGTCACAAACTTTTTTCAGTTGCTGATGAAAGTAACGCGCGTCACCTTCATCAACATAATGTGGAGTGAGGTCAATGCCGCCTCCGAACCACCATGTTCCTTTATCATTCTTGCTGAGAGGTAAGATCTCAAAGTAACGGACGTTCATGTGAATGATGGGTACCATCGGGTTGTGCGGATGCAATACAATTGATACGCCTGTTGCAAAGAAGTCCGGAGCAACGGCTCCCGCGCTGGAAAGCTTCAACAGCTTGACAGTAGCCTCCGGAGTTTTTCCCCAGACCGCAGAAAAATTCACGCCACCTTTTTCAATGACGTTTCCACCTGCGAGCACGCGCGATACGCCTCCGCCACCACCTGGCCGTTCCCATGCATCGCTGATAAACTTGCCACCGCCATCCGCTTGTTCCAGCTTCGCGCAGATCTGATTCTGCAGATCTTTAAACCAGTATCGTATCGCTTCCCGCGTTGGCATCGTTATTTATGTTTGCGACAACAAATATCATGTAAAGACGTCAACGTGCAAATTTTGCTAAGCCGTTTCTGGCCCCTTCATTCCCAAACAGTAGCTGCTAATTGATCACCGACCATCCCTTGGAAAAGTGGTATCTGGGGATTGAAATGTTTATCTTTAAACTGACACAAACCACACGCCATGGCAGTTGTACAGAAAGCAAAGTCGATAAAGAAAAAGATCAGGTCGGACGTTGCATCGGAGGTGCTGTTAAAAGCATATACGCTCATGTGCACTTCCAAGCGGATGGCCGAATTATACGACGAAAACCGCGAGGTGTGCCGGTATGTTCACAGCACATCACGTGGGCATGAAGCGATCCAACTCGCCGCCGGCATGCAGTTGACAGCCACAGATTACGCATCTCTTTATTATCGCGACGAATCAATGTTGCTTGGACTGGGCCTCGAGCCATATGAGCTCATGCTTCAGCTTATGGCGAGGCGCGACGACCCGTTCACCGGAGGAAGATCTTACTATGGGCATCCCTGCCTCAGACGCAACGGCTTGCCTACCATTCCTCATCAGAGCGCCGCGACGGGCATGCAGGCGATTCCTGCAACCGGAATGGCACAAGGTATCTCCTATCTCGAAGGACGCGGCTTGTTGAAAGAAACTGACGTCCTCCCGATTGTGCTTTGTTCAATGGGAGATGGCGCGGTTACTGAAGGAGAAGTTTCGGAGGCATTCCAGATGGCCGTCTTAAAAAAACTGCCGATCCTCTACCTCGTGCAGGACAATGACTGGGGTATCTCCGCGACGGGGAAAGAGATGCGCGCGATGGACGCATATGAGTATGCCGGTGGTTTTAAGGGCCTTGAACGGATGTCCGTGGACGGTTCCGATTTCGTTGACTCCTGGTTAGGAATGAAAAAAGCTCTTGAGTACGTGAGAAAAAAACGCAGTCCGATGCTGGTGCATGCGAAGTGTCCATTGCTTGGTCATCACACGTCGGGCGTCCGGCGCGAATGGTATAGGGAGGACCTTGAGCTTCACAGAAAATCGGATCCGGTTGTTAAGCTGCGTCAATATCTTCTGGAGATTGGAGAAAACGAGGATGACCTTCGGCAGATAGAAGCCGAGGCCCAGGCGAAAGCATGGGACGATTTTAAGCGCGCCGCCTCTGCCCCGGAGCCCGATCCCGAAAATTTTATCAGCCACGAATTTGCCGACACTCGTGTTAAAACGGAACAAGGTGAGCGCTCCCCCGATGGAGCTGAAAAGGTCATCATGGTTGACGCTGCGCTGCATGCGGTAGACGACATTCTTCGCTCGCATCCTGAGGCGATCTTTTACGGACAGGATGTTGGCAGAAGGTTAGGGGGTGTTTTCCGCGAGGCGGCAACGCTCGCGCAAAAATATGGAGATGACCGTGTGTTCAATACGCCTATCCAGGAAGCTTACATCGTAGGCTCCACGGTAGGGATGTCCGCAGTTGGTGTGAAACCCATTGTCGAGATCCAGTTTGCGGATTATCTCTGGCCCGCATTTAATCAACTGGTCGTGGAAGTGGCCAAAAGTTGTTTTCTGTCGGAGGGAAAATTTCCGGTACAATCTCTTATCCGCGTTCCCATCGGCGCATATGGAGGAGGTGGTCCTTATCATTCGGCGAGCATCGAGTCCACGCTTCTGACCGTGCGCGGCATCAAGGTGGTTTATCCGTCGAACGCTGCCGACATGAAAGGATTGCTCAAGGCGTCCTTCTATGATCCCAACCCGGTCGTGTTGCTCGAGCACAAAGGTTTGTACTGGTCAAAGGTGCCGGGAACCTCTGACGCAAAAACCATAGAGCCAGATCAGAACTATATCATTCCATTGGGGAAGGCGCATGTTGTTCAAAGTGCCTCAGAAGAGAGGATCGGTGCCGGTGAAAGCATCGTGATCATCACATACGGGATGGGCGTATACTGGGCGAAAGAAGCTTCATCATCTTTCCCCGGACAGGTCGAAATCATCGATCTTCGAACGCTCAATCCACTTGACTGGGATGCTGTTGAAAACGCGGTTAAGAGACACAGCCGTGTATTTGTTCTCACAGAGGAGCCGCTGCTGAATTCTTTTGCGGAGTCACTCGCCGGAAGGATCTCGAAACACTGCTTTGAATTTCTCGACGCACCAGTGTGGACATTCGGTGCTGACGACCTGCCAGCCGTTCCGTTGAATGTTGGACTCGAACATCGGATGCTGCCTGATGCGCAGAAAGTGGCACTTCAGATCGATCGCCTTCTGAAGTATTGAGAGCAGTCACTTACTAAAAAGGATACCCGATACCGATGTTGTAGATCACGGGCTCGCGATAATTCACATATCCTCCGTCAGGAGAAGGCGTGGCAAAGGGGCGGAAAAATCTTGCTTTATCAAGAACAAAGCGGTCACCGGCTTCCCGTCCCGGATCATAGACCTTTATCCCTACATCGAAACGCAGTACGAGGAAGGTAAAGTCGAAACGCAACCCGAAGCCTGTACCAACGCCGAGTTCCTTGTAAAAGCTACCAAGGTTGAATTTCGAATTGCCTGGAACGGGCTCCCTTTCTCCCGTCTCCAGATTTTCCTGCGTCTGCTGACTGAAGAGCCACACGTTACCGGCGTCCACGAATACAGCCCCGCCTACAAAGCCGAACAACTTGCTGCGAACCTCCATGCTCCCTTCAAAGAGGATTTCTCCGGGTTTCTCGAGCCGGTAGTTGAATAACCCATCGGCTACTGGATCTCCTTCTACTGATGGATCCGTACTGCGCGGCGGTGGTACCGAACCTAAACCGAGCCGCCGGGGACGCCAGGCACGAACGCTATTACTTCCACCGACGAAATAATACTTCTCATACGGCAGTGATCTGTCTGACCCATACGAATAAGCGACCCCGGCATTGATGCGGTAAGCAAAGGTCGCCCACGTACTTAGAATACGGATCTGTCGGAAATCAAAGTTCAGTCGTAAATACTTGAAGTACTGTAATCCCTGCCGGGTAATTATTTCAGGGTCGATGAAGTTAAGCGTCGTGCCCCCGGGTTCGACCTGTGCGCGGATAAAGACGGCATTCCGGTCAAACGTTCCGTAGTTCTTATTCCATGTGATGCTGAATATCATACTGCTCACAAAGGACGGTTGAAAAGATCTCGCGAGGTTGTAGTTACCGAGGCTGTCCAGGTTATTCAGAACTTTTTGGAATTCCGCTGACTTGATCTCCGAGTTGATAAGACTCAGATTGAACAGCGCGAGCGAGAATTGGGTTGTCCTCTGATTCTGCCATGTGTAGGTATTCGACAGTGTCGTGCTGTTCCTGCTGTACTCGGGCCGGTCCGTATAATTATAGCCCACCGCCAGTCTGGTTTTCGGATTGTATTTGCCCAACCTGATCTGAGTCGCGCTGCGGAAAGGCCAGAGAAATTGAGGAAACGTGATGGAGGCATTGATGCCAGCCTCGGTACTCTTGTAGACATTCAACTCCCGCGTAGCGGAAGCAACACCCTCAATCCCTATCCGACCGTTGAGTTCAAAATTCTCCAGGCCGCCGAACAAATTCCTTTTCTTGAAGTTGATATTGTAAAATGGCCCGGGATAACCTTCGGTGACATTAACGCCCACCTCGTTCGACCATTCATATCTGTCGAGAGCACTTGTGAAAATGTTCGCAAGGAACATGCCGGCGGATGTGTCATAGTTAATGTTTACAAACTTGAAAGCATCAAGATTGGCCAGCTGACGCTGTGTTTCGAAGGTCTTGCTTCTTGAGTAGAGATCACCTGGTGATAGAAAGACGCGTTGACTCAGTATCTTGAGATTGTAGTTGTCTTCGTAATATAGGTACTGCACGTCGCGATAAGTTCGCTCTTTGCGTGCCACTCCCGGAAGATTTACTCCTGCGTCGGTTGTGAATCGTACTGAGTCTATCACGAACTGCTTGTGAAATCCACGCTTCGCCGGATCCCGGATTGTCATAAGCACAGCAATTCTCTTGTGACCTATCGACGTCGTGTCAATATTAAAGTCAACGTACTGTCGACTGAAGTCATAGAATCCATGATCCTTGAGGTATAGATCTATGCGCTCCCTTTCGTGAGTGAAATTCTCTTCCCGATACCGCTCACCTTTTTTTATCAGACTGTTTTTTCCACTGCGCACAATGAGGTCATGAACGGTAGAATCGGAAATACGATAGAAGATGCTGTCAATTATATAGGGCTGGCCTACGGCAACCTCATAGTTGACGCGCATAAACTTCCCCAGCGTGGAGACGTTTGCTTGCACGTCGTTCTGGAAATATCCTTCGGAAAACAGATAATTTTTGAAGCGGTTGATGGTGATGTTTACAAGGGCACTGTCGTAGACGGCGATGGGTTCGCCCCATTGCATAAAGAGATTGCCCTTCTCAATGCGGGAGTTGTATTTATCTATCTTCTTTTGCTTGCGGAACTGCAGGTTGTTGATCTTCCGGTCCGATGTAGCCTTCGCAATCTTTTCGTCGAACTCCTTTTCCGCCTGCGCTTTCTTGCGGACAAAGTCCTCGCGGTCATAACGCTTTTCCCCGGCATAATAGATAGCTACCAAGTGATAAATGGGAAGAAAAAGAAATCTTCGGTTTGGCTTTTGCGAGTACAAAGCGCGTAACTCTTCCTCATTGATGTTAGGGGGAGCTTTTATGCTCTGCTGAAACAAGTGCTTTTCGTTTTCCTTCAGATGCTTGGTACCCAAACACCCCGAAAGGAGAATGGGCATCAGTATTAAAAGAAAATATCTAATTTTCAGGATCAAGCGTTCAGGATGCTATCAAAAGCCACAATAAAGTTCATCAAATCCCTGCAAGTAAAGAAATACCGAAAACAGGAGCAATGTTTTGCCATTGAAGGAGCCAAAAGTGTGCAGGAATTGCTGGCTTCGGATTTTGAGCTATTGAAGCTCGTCGCCACGGCAGATTTCCTTTCGGACATAACGGTACCCACCAACGCTGACGTTATCGAAGTCAACGAAGCCACTCTGGAAACGCTGGGCGAATTCCAGACGAATAAAAGTGCACTGGCTATCGCCCGAATGAAACCTAATTCGCGATTTGAAATAAATGCAGACGAGTACGGGCTTGTGCTCGATGATATCCGCGACCCTGGGAATCTTGGCACCATCATTCGAACAGCCGATTGGTATGGTATCAATAAGATTGTTGTCTCTCCTGAGACCGCGGACTTCTACAATCCGAAAGTTATCAGCGCCACAATGGGTTCCTTTACCAGAGTTCAAGTCTATTACTCGCCACTGAATTCCTACCTCGCAACCTGCAAAGTGCCTGTATACGGAGCGTTCCTCAAAGGGCGCAACGTGCATCAGCTTACTTTTGCGAAAGGTGGTATTGTGGTCATCGGCAGCGAGTCTCACGGCATCTCCACTGAACTCGAAGGTTTTATAACCGAACGGATCACCATCCCCCGGTATGGATCAGCGGAATCACTGAACGCAGCAATAGCTACAGGAGTGATCTGTGATAATTTGCGGCGCGCACTTTAAGGAGATGTCGCCTGTTACCCCGTCTCATATAATCTTAGAAGAATCCCTCACTGTCTTTCGCAGCCTGCTCTGACATGACATCCGCGTTGCGCTTTCCAAGATAATTATCGATGAGATAATGTCCGAGGTATATCACCGGGGTAAGGAGTATGGCCACGGAGAATTTGTATATGTAGTTTGTGATTCCGATGGCGACGATCTGGTCAGTTGCAAACACACCGTAGAAGGCGATGAACAGAACTACGAAGCTGTCGACGAGTTGTGAAACAACAGTCGAACCCGTTGCGCGCACCCACAACCACCGGTTGCCTGTTGCGCGCCGAAGCTTCTGAAAGATAAAGACGTCGACCAACTGGCCAAGCAGGAAGGCAGTAAGTGATCCCACAATAATCCGCTGACCCTGGCCCAGGATCCGGTTAAACGCAACATCCATGTTATACACTCCTCCCGACTCATCCTCCAGGTTAGCCCACCATCCCGCCGGAGGTAGTTCCATAGCCATAAAGATGATAAGGAATGCATACAGGATAAGCAGCGCGGTAAGGTAACTGATTCGCTTGACGCCCGGCTTGCCAAAATACTCATTAATAAGATCCGTCGTGAGGAACACGATGGGCCAGATAAGCGCCCCTGCCGTAAGGTTGAAGTCCATTACAAAACCAAGAATATTAAGCTGCGCAGGCTGCAATCCGAACGTTGACTCCGCCGAAAAGATCTTTACCCCGATGATCTCTGCAAGCAAGGCATTTGTGATAAAGATGCCTGCGAGAATCACAAACAGCCTGTTTCTTTTTTGCTCCAGGGTTAATTCCA
>Ga0307416_100001968_pt1 | contig 11513 bp, 13 predicted proteins | sample DK1Cmetagenome_2_FD_203821 | JGI IMG/M metagenome (GOLD analysis project Ga0307416, IMG submission 203821) | Maize rhizosphere microbial communities from greenhouse at UC Davis, California, United States - DK15-C-3 | ecosystem: Host-associated > Plants > Roots > Rhizosphere > Soil | place...
GGGCAGCCGCCGCCACTGACGTGCTCGTCGAACACGTCGCGGAAGAACTTCAGGGCGGAGACGATGGGGCTGGTCGCCCCGTCGCCGAGGGCGCAGAAGGAGCGCCCGAAGATCGAGTCGCAGATGTCCTTGAGGGTGTCCATGTCGTCGGGCTGGCCCTGGCCCGTCTCGAGGCGGCCGAGGATCTTGCGCATCCAGTCGGTGCCCTCCCGGCAGGGGGTGCACTTGCCGCAGGACTCATGGGCGTAGAACTCGGTGAAGTTCAGGCACGCCCTGACCATGCAGACGTCCTCGGAGAAGACCATCACCGCGGCCGTGCCGAGCAGGCTGCCGGCGCCGGAGATGCCCTCGAAGTCCATCGGGGTGTCCAGGTGGTCGCCGGTCAGCATCGGGGTGGAGCTCCCCCCTGGGGTCCAGGCCTTGAGGGTCTTGCCGTCGCGCATGCCGCCGGCCGCGCCCATGATGACCTCGCGGGCGGGCACGCCGAGGGGGAACTCGAAGTTCCCCGGGTTGACGACGTCGCCGGAGACGCTGAACAGCTTGGGGCCGGGCGACTTCTCCGAGCCCATGGAGCGGAACCAGTCGACGCCCTTGCGGACGATCCAGGGCACGGTGGCGATCGTCTCGACGTTGTTGACCGTGGTCGGGGCCCGGTACAGGCCCTCGACGGCCGGGAAGGGGGGGCGCAGCTTGGGCTGGCCGCGCTGGCCCTCGAGCGAGGACAGCAGGGCCGTCTCCTCGCCGCAGATGTAGGCCCCGGCGCCCCGGTGCAGGATCAGGTCAAGGTCGAAGCCGGAGCCCTTGATGTCGCGGCCGAGCAGGCCCTTGTCGTAGGCGGCGTCGATCGCCGCCTGGAGCCGGCGGCCTGGCCAGCCGCACTCGCCCCGCAGGTAGATGAAGGCGTTGCGGCAGCCGATGGCGTAGGAGGAGACGATCACGCCCTCGACCAGGGCGTGCGGGTCGCGCTCGAGCAGCTCCATGTCCTTGAAGGTGCCGGGCTCGCTCTCGTCGGCGTTGACCACCAGGTAGGTCGGCTTGCCGGTCCCCTTGGCCAGGAATCCCCACTTCATGCCGGTCGGGAACCCGGCCCCGCCCCGGCCCCGCAGCCCGGCGTCCTTGATCAGCTGGACCAGGTCCTCGGGGGACTTCTCGAAGGCGGCGTCCAGGCTGGCGTAGCCGTCCAGCTCGCCGAACCGGTCGATCTCATGCGCCCGGTTGTCCCCCCAGCGGGAGGTCAGCACCTTGACCTGGTCGGTCACGGGCGATCACCTTGCTCGGGGGCCGGCCCGGCGTCCCCGGGGGCCTCGTGGGCCGCCTCGGGATCCTGGGGCTCGGGCTCGGTCGGGGCCTCGGGGGCGGCCGCTCCGGCCCCCTCGGCGGGCTGGGGCTCCCCGGCCTCGCGCTGCTCGGTGGGCTCCGGTGGAGACGGCTCGCGGCCGACGCTCCGTTCGGCCGGCTGGCCGTTGGCGCTGGCCGCCGGCTCGGCCGATGCGGCCGCCGTGCCGCCGAAGGCGGCCGGGGGGTCGCCGAGGCCGGCCAGGCGCCAGTGGAGCGCGGCCGTGGACGGCTCGGTGACCGACCCGTCGGCCGCGAACGTCGGCGGCGGGACCTGGTCGCGGAGCAGGGCCTCCAGCAGCTCCAGGGCCTCCTCCTTGGACAGCCGCTCGTAGTTCTCGGTGTTCACCTGGACCACCGGGGCGCCGTCGCAGGCGGCCAGGCACTCCACCTCCTCGACCGTGACCATCCCGCGCTCGTCGGTGCCGCCGAGGGGGACGTCCAGCCGGCCGGCCATGGCCTCGGAGATGTCCCGCGACCCGCGCAGCTGGCAGGGCAGGGTCTTGCACACCGAGACCAGGTACTTCCCCACCGGGCGGCGCCGGAACATGGTGTAGAAGGTGGCCACCGCCCCGACCTCGGCCTTGGTCAGCCCCAGCAGCTGGGCCGCCTGGGCGACGCCGGCCGGCGACACGTAGCCGTCCTCAGCCTGGAGCAGGAACAGGATCGGCAGCAGGGCCGAGCGCGGCTGGGGATAGCGGGCGATCAGCTCCTCGGCCCGGGTCAGGGTCTGGTCGGACAGCGGCACGGCGGTGGGGGGCTCCTTAATGTGGGCGCTAGCGGTCGACGCCGCCGAGGACCGGGTCGATGGAGGACATGGCGGCGATGACGTCGGCGACCAGCAGCCCGATCGACATGGGCGTGCCGGTCTGGAGGTTGACGAACGACGGGTCGCGGACATGCACCCGGTAGGGCAGGTTGCCGCCGTCGGAGATCACGTGGTAGCCGAGCTCGCCCCTTGGCGACTCGATCGGCACGTAGACCTCGCCCCTCGGCACCTTGATGCCCTCGGTGACCTGCTTGAAGTGGTGGATGAGGGCTTCCATGGACTCGCCCATGATGTGCTGGACGTGGGCCGGGGAGTTGCCCAGCCCGTCGGGGCCGAGGGCGAGCTTGGCCGGCCAGCCGATCTTGGGGTCCTCGGACATGACCGGCCCGCCGGGCAGGGTGTCCAGGACCTGCTCGACGATCCGCAGGCTCTCGCGCATCTCGGCCAGCCGGACCTGGTAGCGGGCGTACACGTCCGACCCGGTGGCCGTGGGCACCGCGAACTCGTACTGCTCGTAGCCGCAGTAGGGCTCGGTCTTGCGGAGGTCATGGTCGAGCCCGGCGGCCCGCAGCATCGGCCCGGTGGTCGAGAGGCCGATCAGCTCGTCGAGGGTGAGGTGGCCGATGCCCTTGGTCCGCTCCAGCCAGATCGGGTTGTTGGTGAGCAGGGTCTCGTACTCGTCGGCCTTGCCGCGCATGTCGCGGGCGAAGGCCCGGATCTTCTCCTCGGTGCCGTCGGGCAGGTCCTGGGAGACCCCGGCCGGCCGCACCCAGGCGTGGTTCATGCGCAGCCCGGTGACGTCCTCCAGGATGTCGAGGATCTCCTCCCGCTCCCGGAACCCGTAGAGCATGATCGACAGGGCGCCCAGCTCCAGCCCGGTGGTGGCCAGCCAGACCAGGTGCGAGCTGATCCGGTTGAGCTCCATCATCAGCACCCGCAGGGCGGTGGCCCGGGGCGGCGGCTCGATCCCGAGGAGCTTCTCGACGGCCAGGCAGTAGGCGGTCTCGTTGAAGATCGGGGCCAGGTAGTCCATGCGGGTCACGAAGGTGACCCCCTGGACCCAGGTGCGGAACTCGGCCGACTTCTCGATCCCGGTGTGCAGGTAGCCGACCACCGGCTGGAGGTTGATGACCTCCTCGCCCTTGAGCTCCACGACCAGGCGCAGCACCCCGTGGGTCGAGGGGTGCTGGGGGCCCATGTTGATGATCATCACGTCGTCCTGGCCCTCGGCGGCGGCCCTGGCCGTGACCTCGGCCCAGTCGCCGCCGCCCATGGCCACCACCTGGTGGATGCGGCGCTCGTGCACCGAGACGTGCTCGGCGGCACTGGCCGGGGGCAGCTCGTGGGCCTCGCCGGGACGGACCACGACCTCGTCGACCAGCTCAGGCAGCTCGGAGCTCATGTGCTGGTCCAGCCTCCCTTGTACCGCCGGGTGTCCGGCGGGGGGATGTGGGCGCCGATGTACTCGACGTCGACCCCGCCGAGCGGGTAGTCCTTGCGCTGCGGGTAGCCCTTCCAGTCCTCGGGCATGGCGATGCGGACCAGGTTGGGGTGCCCGTCGAAGCGGATGCCGAAGAAGTCGTAGGCCTCCCGCTCGGGGAAGTTGGCGCCCGGCCAGACCCCGGTGACCGACGGGATGTGCGGGTCCTCCACGGTGACCCGGACCTTGAGCCGGATCCGGAAGTTGTGGTCGAAGGAGTAGAGGTTGTAGTCGGCGCAGAGCCGCTCGGGCCGGTCGTCGTACTTCAGGTAGTCGATGCCGGTGATGCTGGCCAGCATCCGGAAGCGGGCCGTCTCGTGGTCGCGCAGCCAGGTGCAGACCTCGACCAGCCGGTCGCGCTCCAGCTCGACCACGACCTCGCCCCGGTGCCCGCTGACCTCCCGGATGGCGTCCTCGAACCGCTCCCGCAGCCCGGTCAGGACCGGCTGGAGCCCCTCGGGTGGCTGGAAGTCGAGCGCAGGCGCCTCGGTGGTCACTTCGCGGCCTCTTCCAGGACCAGCTTGGAGCGGGGCTCGCCCTTCATGATCTTCTCGTGGAGCTTGATGATCCCGTCGATCAGCATCTCCGGCCGGGGCGGGCAGCCGGGCACGTACATGTCCACCGGCACGATCTGGTCGACGCCCTGGACGATCGCGTAGTTGTTGAACATGCCGCCGGAGGTGGCGCAGACGCCCATGGAGATGACCCACTTGGGCTCGGGCATCTGGTCGTAGATGGTCCGCAGCACCGGGGCCATCTTCTGCGACACCCGGCCGGACACGATCATCAGGTCGGCCTGGCGGGGCGAGGCCCGGAACACCTCCATGCCGAACCGGGCCAGGTCGTAGCGGCCGGCCCCGGCGGCCATCATCTCGATGGCGCAGCAGGCCAGCCCGAAGGTGGCCGGCCACAGCGAGCCCTTGCGGGCCCAGTTGGCCAGCTTCTCCACGGTCGTGACGAGGATGCCGCCTGGCAGCTTCTCCAGCCCGCTCCCGGTCTGCATGGTCAGTCCCACTCCAATCCGCCGCGCTTCCAGTCGTAGATGTAGGCGATCAGGATCAGCCCGACGAAGATGCCCATCTGGACCAGGCCGAAGACGCCGAGCTGGCGGAACACGACCGCCCACGGGTAGAGGAAGATCACCTCGACGTCGAAGACCACGAACAGCATGGCGGTCAGGTAGAACTTGACCGGGTAGCGCTCCCCCCTGGGCAGCCGGCCGGGCTCGATCCCGGACTCGTACGCCGAGTACTTGGCCCGCGTGGGCCGGTGGGGGGCGAGGAACGCCGACACCACGATCGAGAGGACCGCGAACGCGCCGGCCAGCACGAGCATGGCCAGGATCGGAGCGAAGGCACCGAGGTTCACGGGCAGCCTCCAACACACTTCGAGCGTGGGGCCGACGGCGGCGGGGCCAGCCTATGGCCGCCTCGGGAGACCACGCAAACTTGGGCGGGCACGTCCCTCACCTCGAAGGGGCCAGGCGGACCAAGGCCCGCACGATGCGGTCGGTGGTGTCGCCTCTGGCCGGCTCGTACAGGTTGGCCATCAGCTTGAGCACCAGCTTCATGAGGGTCGGGCGGGGCAGCCCGTAGCGGGCGCAGGCCTTCATCACCCGCGGGTCACCGATCGCCCGGACGAACACCCGGCCGAGGGTGAAGTAGGAGCCGAACCGGCGCTCCACCGCCGCCCGGTAGGCCGACAGGCGGGTGCGGTCGCCGCTCTCCAGCACACCCAGACCGACCTCGGCGGCCAGCTCGCCCGACTCCATGGCGTAGTCGATGCCCTCGCCGTTGAACGGGTTGACCAGCCCGGCGGCGTCGCCGACGAACAGCACCCCCCGGTGCAGGGGCGGGTGGCGGCTGGCCCCCATGGGCAGGGGGGCCGAGCGCGGCTTGGCCACCGGGTCGGCGGGGTCGAAGCCCCATTCGGCGGCCACGGTGGGCAGCCAGCCCTTGAGCAGGTCGCGGTAGTTGGTGTTGCGGAAGCCCTCGGAGGTGTTGAGGAGCCCGCAGCCGACGTTGACGGTCCCGTCGGCCAGGGGGAACACCCAGCCGTAGCCGGGCAGCAGGTGGTCGCCCTTCCACAGCTCCAGGTAGGAGTCGATCCAGGGATCGGTGTCGCGCTCGGAGCGGTAGTACTGGCGGATGGCCACCCCGATGGGCCGGTGGTCGTCCCGGACCAGACCGAGGCCCTGGGCGAAGCGGCTGGAGGCGCCGTCGGCGGCCACCACGATGTCGGCGCGGACGTCGACCGGGTCCTCGCCCTCGGGGCGGATGACCGCCCCGCGGACCAGGCCGTCGCTCACCAGGGGCTCGACCACGTCGGTGGCTTCGGACAGCTCGGCCCCGGCCTTGACCGCGGTCCGGGCCAGCAGCTGGTCGAGGCCGGCCCGGGGCCGGGCCAGGCCGAAGGACGGATAGTCCTCCAGCTCGGGCCAGGGCAGCTCGATCACATGGCCGCCGCCGTGGACCTTGAGCCCGGCGCTCCGCGCCCAGGACCGGTACTCCTCGCGCAGCCCCATGGCGTCCAGCGCCCGCACCGCCCGCGGGGTCAGCCCGTCGCCGCAGACCTTGTCGCGGGGGTAGCGCTGCTTCTCGCACAGCAGCACCCGGGCGCCGCCACTGGCCAGATGGAAGGCGGTGGCGGAGCCACCGGGGCCTCCGCCGATCACCAGCGCGTCGTAGGCGTCGCGCACCTCGCCTCCCAGCGGCACGTCCATTTGTGAATCGACGCACAAGTACGTCGACTGGAGTGTAGGTGCGGCAGTCTGTCACGGCAAACGGTTCGGGAACCATTTTTCCGCCGGGTCGGCCCGCGCTCAGCGCCCGAGCAGGTCCGGCAGGTCGGCGACGCTGTCGATGACCGCGTCGGGCTCGACGCCGCCACCGGCCGCGGGGTCGCCCTTGCCGGTGCGGACCAGCACCGTGGCCGCCCCGACGGCCGACCCGCCCCCGATGTCGGCCTCCAGGTCGTCCCCGACGACCAGCGCCGTGCCCGGCTCACGGCCGAGCGCCTCCAGGGGCGCGGTGAAGAACTCGGGCGACGGCTTGCCCAGCACCCGGGCCGTCGCCCCGGTGGCGTACTCCAGCAGGCGGACCCATCCCCCGGTGTCCAGGTGCTCCCCGTCGTCACGGACCGCGACCCGGTTGACCTGGGTCGCCAGCAGCTCCGCCCCACCCCGGACCGCCTGGAAGGCCGCGTCCAGGTCGTCGTAGGCGGCCCCCCAGCTCGGGTCGGCCACCAGCACATGGCTGACCCGCTCCCCCGCCCCGGCCAGCCGGTCCCCGAGCAGCTCGCGCACCCCCGCGGCGGCCACCGCCAGGACCCGCGCCCCGGGGTCCGACCCGAGCAGCCGGGCCGCGACCGCCACCGGGGTGACCAGCTCGTCCTCCTCCACCGGGAAGCCGCGCCCGCGGAGCCGGTCGGCCAGCTCGGACGGCGTGACCGAGTCGGTGTTGGTGCAGAACCGCACCGCCAGCCCCCGCTCGCGCAGCCACCGCACCGCCCCGGGGGCGCCGTCCACGACCTGGCTGCCCACATACAACGTCCCGTCCAGGTCCAGCAGCACGGTCTCGATGCCCTCCAGCCGCCCCACGGTCGAGTCGCCTATGCGACCCGCTGGAACGCGATGGTGAGCTCGAGGCCGAGTGCCTTGGCGACACGGTCAAGCGTCGCCAGGGTCGGCTCCGTCCCTCCAGCCTCCAGGCGGGCGATGACCGACTGGGTCATGCCCGCACGGTCGGCGAGCTGCTGTTGGGTGAGACCGGCCTCCTCACGCTGGCGACGGACCTCACGACCCACCTCGTAGGCCCGGCGGGCCTCCCCATAGCCGGCCCGCGCGTCCGGGTCGTCCCCACGCCGTGCTTTGAGCTCTTCCCACGAGCTGTGGCTCATTCCGCCTTCTCCCCTAGGTGCTCGCCCCAGCTCATAGCACGGACGCTATCAGCAGGGTACGACGACATTGAGGCGCCGGCCAGCTCGGGCTACATGCCGGCGACCCCGCGGTGGAGGGCGACGATGCCGCTGCTGAGGTTGCGCCAGGCGACGGCGGTGAAGCCGGCCTCCTGGAGCCAGCGGGCCAGGCCGGGCTGGTCGGGCCAGGCGCCGATGGAGCGGGCCAGGTACTGGTAGGCCTCGGGGTCGGAGGTGAGGCGGCGGGCGGCCACCGGCATCAGGCGGGTCAGGTAGCGGCGGTAGACCTCGCGGAACACCGGGACCACGGGCTGGGAGAACTCGCACACCACCAGCCGCCCGCCCGGGCGCAGGACCCGCCGGAACTCCAGCAGTCCCTGGCCGGGCTCGGGGAGGTTCCGGAGGCCGAAGGCGATGGTGACCACGTCCACGCTGGCGTCGGCCAGGGGCAGGGCGAGGGCGTCGGCGGCGGCCAGGCGGAGGCCCGGCTCGGCGCGGGCGAGCATCCCGTGGGAGAAGTCCATGCCCACGACCTGGGCTTCCGGGGCGAGCGCCTGGAGGTCGCGGGTGAGGGCGCCGGTGCCGCAGGCCACGTCCACGGCCACCTCACCGGCGCCGAGGCGGGTCGCCCCGGCGGCCGCCTGGCGCCAGCCCTTGTCCTGGCCCAGGGAGAAGACGGTGTTGGCGAGGTCGTAGCGGGGGGCGACCCGGTCGAACATGCGCTGCACGCCCGGGGCGGTCCGCTCGGCCGCCGGAGGGGTCCGGCCGGAGGGGTGCCCCGGTCGGTCGGGAGGGGGCTTGGGATCGGCCATCGGCTACACCGTCGGGGGGCGGCGGACCGGGGTGGCCAGGACCACCGCGGTGCGGGTGCGGGCGACCCCGTCGATGGCCTGGAGCCGCTGGAGGACGTCGGAGAGCTCGGCGATCGAGCGGGTGCGGACGACCAGCAGGTGGCTGTCCTCGCCGGCCACGCTCCAGGCGGTCTCGATCTCGGGGATCAGGGCCAGGGCGGCCTCGGTGGCCCCGGCGTCCATGGAGTCGCTGGGCAGGACGCTGACCAGCGACAGCACCCCGAGGCCGAGCAGCTCGGGGTCGACCTCGGCCGAGTAGCCGCGGATCACCCCGCGGGTCTCCAGCCGGTGGACCCGCTCGTGCACCGAGGCCGCCGACAGGCCGACCGCCTTGCCGATCTCGGTGTAGGTGGCCCGGGCGTTGGCCTGCAGGGCCCGGACGATGGCGAGGTCGGTGTCGTCGAGCGAGGCCCGCAGCGGCTCCGCCCCCTCGTGGATCGGTACCACTTTGTTAGGCAAATGTGCCGTTCCCTTCGAACGTTTGGGCTTGTCAGGCACTAGCCGACCCCGATCCATTAGGGTATACTGCCAATGTAACCAAATAGAACGCCGAAGCGGGCCCCGGGGATCGTACCCCGGCGGCGCGTTTCACGGTGCCCGAAGGAGGGTTGAGCATGGTCTCCATGACCTACCAGGTCGCGCGTGCGCGCCAGGCCGAGCTGCTCGCCCAGGCCGAAGCGGCCAGGGAGCAGCGGGTCGCCCGCCGCCTCCGCAAGCAGCGGCGCGACAGGCGATGAGCGCCTCAGATCGCGTCCACGGCTGACGCCCCCGATCCACCAAGGGTCGGGGGCGTTTTCCGTTCCCGGGTCAGGCGGCCGGGCGGACGGCGGCCCCCTCCACCCGATGCTTGATGCCCTTGAGCATGCGGCGCTCCATGATGAACGCCCCCGGGTCGCTGACCAGGACCCAGAACACGGTGGCCGGGGTCAGCGGCCAGCGGACCCGCCACCGGCTCACCAGCCGGGTCCCGCCGTCGCCGGGCCGCAGGGCCAGGCACCAGCTCCCGCCCTCCCGGTCCCCGGCGACCAGGTACCGGTTCGGCTCGGTGGCGCCCCAGCGCTGGTGCCAGGGCTGCACCCAGCGCCGGTAGGCGAACAGGACGGCCGCCGCCCCGAGCACCGAGGCGGACCGCGGGCCTACTGGCCGCCGTAGCTGTGGAGGCCGACGATGACGGTGTTGACCGCGTAGAAGTTGAACAGGAGGGTGGCCAGCCCGACGATCGACAGCCAGGCCGCGCGGCGGCCGCGCCAGCCGGCGGTGGCCCGGGCGTGGAGGTAGGCCGCGAACACCGTCCAGGAGATGAACGACCAGGTCTCCTTGGGGTCCCAGCCCCAGTAGCGTCCCCAGGCGGCCTGGGCCCAGATGGCCCCGGCGATGATCGCGAACGTCCAGATCGGGAACCCGAACGCGGTCGTCCGGTAGGCCAGGTGGTCGAGGGTGTCGGCCGACGGCAGCCGCGACCAGACGCTGCCGTGGCGGGCCACCGCCTGGTCGACCTCGACCCGGTCGGCGGTCCGGGCCGCCCCGGCGACCAGCGGCGGGGCGGGCGGGCGCTGGCGGCGCTCGAGCCGCTCCTTGACCAGGTACAGGATGCTGAACACGGCCGCCAGGCACAGCACCGAGGAGCCGGTGATGGCCGCGGCCACGTGGATCACGATCCAGCGGGAGTTCAGGGCCGGGACCAGGGGGCCGGCCGGGACCCGGAACACCAGGCCGCCCAGGGCCATGGCGAGCACGGCCGGGAGCAGCACGAACATCCCGAGGGGGCGGATCTCGGGCCGCCGGGTCAGCCAGACCAGGAAGCCGGTCACGGTGATGATCCCGACGATGATCGAGAACTCGTACATGTTGCCCCACGGCACCCGGTGGACGGCCAGGCCCCGGGTCACGGCCGCGCCGACGTTGGCGGCCAGCCCGGCCACGGTCACGGTCAGCCCGGCCACCCCGAACCAGCGGGTCCGGTAGGCGAACTCGAGCCCGAACAGCGTGGCCGCGACCACGTAGCTGACCACGGCCAGCCAGGTCAGGGTGTCCGAGGTGGTGGCCAAGGCGCCCGGGCTCATGGGCGGGTCTCCTCTGCTGCGGCGCGGTCCATGACGGCGTTCAGCGTACCTCGTTGCACCTGCTCGGCGAGCCGGGCCAGCTCGGCCTCGAAGGCGGGCTTGCCCTGGAGGGCGAGGCCGGCCAGCTCGACCCGGGTGCCGCCGGCCCCGTCGGGGGCGGCCCGGACCCAGACCCGGCGGCGGGTCACGTACAGCGACGGGATGAGCCCCAGCAGCAGCAGGCCGGCGGCCACGGCCACGACCGGCACCCCGGGGTCGCGGGCCAGGGTGAGCACGCTGTACTGCTTGAGGTCGGTGAACGACACCGTCATGCCGTTGGCCAGCTTCCTGGACTGGCCGGGGACGAGCAGCACCGGCCGGTCCCCGAGCGGCTCCAGCTTGGAGCGGTCGAGGGTGAACACGCTCTGGGCCCGGTTCGCCTGGAGGTCGCCCTGGTAGGCCAGCACCACCAGGACCGGCCGGATCAGCCGGGGGTCGTTGCAGAACGGCGCCCCGCCCGGGCAGTCGGGGGCCGTGACCAGCCCCGTGAACATGGTCAGCTCCAGCCCGACCTGGGGCGTGGCGTTGGTGACCTTGACCGCCCCGGTCGACCACTCCGAGGCGGGGTCGCGCAGGGTCAGGACCTCTTGGGGGGCGAGCAGCTCCTTCCCCTTGGCGTCGGTGACCCGGACCACCGGGACGTACCCGTAGTCGGACTGGAAGATCCGCACCCCGTCCACGGTCATGGGACGGTTGGGGGCGACCCGCTGGGCCTGGAGCCGGCGGCCGTCCAGGTCGAGGGCGGTCAGGCGGGAGGCGAACTCCCTGGGGGTGTTGTCGGGGTGGAAGGAGTTGGTGAAGTCGTCCAGCCGGAGCTGGAAGGGGGCCAGGTCGTCGGGCCCGAAGAAGCGGCCGGGGCTGAAGCTGTCGTACCCGACCCGGGCGTTCGCCCAGGTCTCCCCCTCCACGATGGCCGCCTGCCCCCGGTACCCGTAGCCCTTGCCGTAGGCCAGCCCGACCAGCAGGACCAGCAGCGACACGTGGAACAGCATGCTGGCCGCCTCACGCAGGAACCCCTTCTCCCCGGCCAGCTCGCCCCCGTCATGGTCGGCCAGGCGGTA
>Ga0307416_100001970_pt1 | contig 11513 bp, 10 predicted proteins | sample DK1Cmetagenome_2_FD_203821 | JGI IMG/M metagenome (GOLD analysis project Ga0307416, IMG submission 203821) | Maize rhizosphere microbial communities from greenhouse at UC Davis, California, United States - DK15-C-3 | ecosystem: Host-associated > Plants > Roots > Rhizosphere > Soil | place...
AAGCGACGGTGGTTCGCCCCGTCGATCACTTCAACGGCTTCCATACCTTCTTTGCGGAGCTGAGCTCGGGCGAGGGCTACGCGCCCTACAAGACGCTTGCCGACTATGAGAGCGGGTTGAAGCGGTTCGACGGATACGTGCGCGTTTCCGACGGTAACGTCGCGCGGATGGAGCAGGGCCTGAAGGCCGGCATCGTCCAGCCCAAGGTCGTCATGGCGAATGTGGTCGAGCAGCTGAACGCCATGCTGGCGGACAGCGTCGAAGGCAGCGCCTTTTACCGGCCCGTGACCAAGTTTCCCGAGGGCATTTCCGCAGCGGACCAGGCTCGCCTCAAGGCTGCCTATGCGCAGGCGATCTCATCCAAGGTGCGACCCGCGCTGACGCGCATGCGCGATTTCATCCGCGACCGCTACCTGCCCGCAGCGCGCGACAGCGTTGGCTTGCAGGACATGAAGGGCGGCCCCGCGCTCTACCGCTATCTCGTCAGGTCCAACACGACGACGGACCTCACGCCGGCTGCCATTCACCAGATCGGGCTCGACGAGGTCCAGCGCCTTCACCGCGAAATGGAGACGGTGAAAGAGCAGGTCGGATTCAAAGGCACGCTGAAGCAATTCTTCGAGCACATCCGCACCGATCCGAAGTTCAAGCCGGCATCCCGCGAAGCGCTGCAGCAGGGCTATGTCGCGATCGGCAAGCGGCTGGACGCGACGCTTCCGAAGCTCTTCTCGACGCTGCCCAAAGCGCCCCTCGACATCCGCCCTGTCCCTGCGTTGACTGAAAAGGGCGCCGCGCGCGGGTCGTACCAGCAGGGTACGCCCGACGGTTCCCGACCCGGCGTGTTCTTCTTCAACGCATACGACCTGCCGTCGCGCACGACGCCCGGCATGGAAACGCTTTACCTGCACGAAGGCGCGCCAGGGCATCACTTCCAGATCAGCCTGGCGCAGGAGAATGAGCGGCTGCCCGACTTCATGCGCTTCGGCGGCAACACCGCTTACGTCGAAGGCTGGGGGCTCTATGCGGAAACGCTTGGGCGCGAACTGGGCGTCTACACCGACCCATACCAATATTTCGGCTACCTGGACTCGCAGCTGTTCCGGGCAATCCGCTTGGTCGTCGATACCGGCATCCATTCGAAGGGTTGGACGCGCGACCAGACGATCCAGTACATCCTCGACAACAGCTCGCGCGGGCGCAGCAATGCCACTGCCGAGACGGAGCGATTCATCGCGATCCCGGGACAGGCGCTTGCCTACAAGATCGGTCAGCTCAAGATCAGCCAACTGCGGGCGAAGGCCGAGCGAGAGCTGGGTCCGAAGTTCGACATCCGCGAGTTCCACGCGCAGGTGCTGATGACCGGAGCGCTACCGCTGCAGATCCTGGAGCAGAAGATCGACCGCTGGATCGCTGCAAAGAAGGCTAGCTAGTCTCGCTCAGCTCGACGAACGGCGCGAACTTCACCTCGCGCTTTACGAAATGCGTTTCGTAGCGGCGCACGGTCGGCGACGACGTGAGTATCTCGTCGGCCGCATCGTTGAAGGCCGACATGCTTTCGCAGTCGAACAAAGCGACGATGTCGTGTGGTCCGGCAATTTCGTAGCAGAATTGAACCTGGGCCGAGGCCAGCAGCCGCTTCTCCAGCGCGTCCTTGCCCTTGAGATCGGCATGCTCGCTGAGCTGGATGAGGACGAGGGCGCGGAGGCGCTTTCCGGTCAGGCGCGGCGACAGCAGGGCAATCGTGCGGGCGATGGCGCCCTCGGAGCGCAGGCGACGCAGCCGGCGCGCGATCGCCGAAGGCGAAAGCGCCACCTTCTCCGCGAGCGCGTCCGCGGTCTGGCCGTCGTCGCGCTGGATCAGGTTCAGAAGCGAAATGTCGAAGCGATCGAGCATCGGCGCCAAGCTGCCAAATTCTGGCACGAAGGGAAGCGAAATTGCACGCAACGCGCAAGCTTCTCTGCGTACTGTGTTAGTGAAGTGACACAGTAGCGAGTATCTTCCGATGCATTTCAAGTTTCTGATCCTCGCCGGAGCAATGTGCATGCCGGCCGCCCTTGTTGCGCAGGCCGCGCCGACGCCGGATGCCTCGGCGCAGCCTGCTCGACCCGTCTTCGACAAGGCGGATGCCGAGCAAGCGGTGGTCGATCTCGCGACGGCTCTCGAAGAGAATTTCGTCTTCCCGGACAAGGGCAAGGCTTATGCGGCGATGCTGCGCGCGAACCTTGCGAAGGGCGCCTATGCGAGCTTCGCGGATGCTCCGGCCTTCGCCGAGAAAGTGACCGCCGATCTCCAGGCGGTGCACAAGGACGGTCATCTGCGGCTTCGCCTCGCTCCGACGGAGCAGCGCGGACAGGCGCAGGCGCCGAATGGCGGCCCTGCCGACGCGAACGACGTCGCAAAGGCCGGCTGGCTCGCGCCGGGCGTGGCCTACATCGACTTCAAGGGTTTCCCCGGCAGCGAAGCGACCCTTGCCGCGGTGCGGAAGTTCCTGGCGGAGCACAAGGAGGCGAAGACGCTGATCATCGATGCGCGGAAGAATGGCGGCGGCGGCCTAGCGGAAATGAACCTGATCTTCGCCGAGATCTTCGCCCAGCCGACCACTCTCGTCGGGATGGATATACGTCAGGCCGTCGAGGAGAAGCACGGTACGCCGTTCGACGCGAACGATCCGCTGATGCGTCGAGTGGAGGGTCCGGCGACCATCATCCGGCGTGAGCATCTCGCGGTTCCCGCCGCGCGGCAAAGCGGGCTCAAGGACGCGAAGATCTATCTCCTGACCTCGAAGAAGACCTTCTCCGCGGCGGAGCATCTCTCGCTTTCGCTGAAGCGGACGCATCGGGCGACCCTGGTCGGCGAGGCCACGGGAGGCGGCGCGCACTTCGGGGGGATGGCGCCGATGGGGAACGCCTATGCCGCCTTCATCCCGGTTGGACGCACCTTCGATCCGGACACCGGGGAGAGTTGGGAAGGCACAGGGGTCGCGCCGGACGTCGCCGTGCCGGCAGACAAGGCGCTCGACGAAGCGCTCAAGCTCGCCGGAGCGGGAGTCAGCGGGCAGGCCGCACTGGCTGCATTGAAGTGAGAGAATGGCCCGCCGTTTGCCGAATTCTGGCAGGTGGGCCGTCGATTTTGCACGAAATGCGAGCGTTCCCGGAGTTAAAAGGAACAGTCGAGGAGCATGACGATGCCTAAGCTATCGCGAAGACTGCTTCTTCTTACGGCCACCATCTGCTGGGTCGCACCATTGTCGGCGCAGCAGCAATCCGCTGCGTTCGGGCATGCCCAGCGTGAGCCGGACGGATGCCCGAACTCCAAGGAGATCAGCGGAATCGTTGTTTCGGGCGTTCCGTCGGTTGGGGAAGTCCCGGTCTCCGAGGCCGCTCGCTCGGCATTCATGCCCTAAGCGGCGATCGCGAGCGCTTCCGCTATCAGTTTCCGGCTATTGTCCACGCCATAAAGCGCGATGAAGCTGCCCATGCGCGGTCCTTGCGAGGAGCCGAGCAGGGTTTCGTACAGCGCCTGGAACCAGTGACGCAGGCTTTCGAACGCGTGGCGCTTGCCCACCTCGAACACGATGTGCTGGATCGCCTCGGCATCGGCGTCTCCGGGTAGGTTTGCCAGTTCGGCGTCGAGATCCTTCAGCGCAGCCGCTTCGACTTCGCTGGGCTGTCGCTTCTTCAGCGTGGGAACGACGAAGTCGCGCGCATAATTGACCGCGAGACCGATCAGCTCGTCCAGTTCGGCGTGGGTGTCGGCCGAGGTGTCTGGCGCGTAACGCTGAACGAAACGCCAGGCCGTTTCCTTGTCGTGAATGCCGGGCAGGCTGACGAGGTTCAGCAGCAGGCCGTAGGTCAGCGGCAGGCTTTGGGGCGCGGGCACCTTGCCGTTGTGGATATGGTGCACCGGGTTGCCGAGCCTCTGCTCGGTCGGCTGAGCTGCATAGTTGCCGCGGAACTGCCAATATTCGTCGACCGCGCGCGGGATGAGGCCGAGGTGAAGGCTCTTCGCCTTCCTCGGCTCGGGATAGATGTAGAAAGCGAGGCTCGGCTCGCTTCCGTAGCGCAGCCATTCCTCGAGGCTGAGGCCGTTGCCCTTCGACTTGGAGATCTTCTCGCCCTTTTCGTCGAGGAACATCTCATAGTTGAAGCCTTCGGGCGGGCGGCCGCCGAGGACGCGAGCGATCTTCGACGATTGCACGACGCTGTCGATCAGGTCCTTGCCCGCCATTTCATAGTCGACGCCGAGCGCGACCCAGCGAGCGGCCCAATCGACTTTCCACTGCAGCTTGGACTTGCCGCCGAGAGCGGACTGCTCGACGCGGCCCTCCTCATCATTGAACGCGATGATTCCGGCTTCCGCGTCGACCACTTCGACCGGCACCTGCAACACCCGGCCTGACGACGGCGAAAGGGGGAGGACAGGGGAATAGGTCTGCCGCCGCTCCTCGCGAAGGGTGGGCAGCATCACGTCCATCACCCCGTCCCAGTTGCGCAGGACCGAACGAAGGACTTCATCGAAGCGGCCGGTGGAATAGCAGTCCGTCGCCGAGAGAAACTCGTAATCGAAGCCGAAGCGGTCGAGGAAATGGCGCAGCATCGCATTATTGTGATGCGCGAAGCTCTCGTGGCTTCCGAAGGGATCGGGGATCTGGGTCAGGGGCTTGCCGAGATGCCCGGCGAGCATTTCCTGCTCGGGCACGTTGTCCGGCACCTTGCGCAGGCCGTCCATGTCATCGCTGAAAGCGATCAGCCGCGTCGGCGCCCCGCCGGTCAGCTCCTCGTAAGCCTGGCGGACGAACGTCGTGCGAAGCACTTCGTTGAACGTGCCGATGTGCGGCAGGCCCGACGGCCCATAGCCGGTCTCGAAGATCATCGGCTGACCATCGGGCTTTCCGTCGGGCCAGCGCTTCAGCAGCTTGCGCGCCTCTTCGTAAGGCCAGGCCTTCGAAACCATTGCGGCCTGGCGCATTGCGTCCATGTCGGTCATCGGGGCGCTCCTAGCGAAGCAATACCCCCGCTGCTACCTCTGCGGTGGTGCAGCCGGTTGCCGAATTCCGCGACATGGATCGAGAGCGCTTCGAGCGCGACGTCGTGCCGCGCGGGCGGCCCGCGGTCCTGCGCGAGCTGGTCGCGGGCTGGCCGGCGGTGGCTACGGTGAAGTCCGGCGATGAGGCTTTGGCGAGATTCCTCAGCGACGCTGCGAGCGATGTGCCATTCGAGGCGTGGTTCGGTGCTCCCGAGATCGGCGGCCGGTTCGGGTACAATGAGGACTTCGACGGCTTCAATCACGAGCGGCGGCTGGCCACGGTCGAACAGCTTCTGGACCTGCTGCTGAGGCAGCGCGGCCATGACGCGCCGTTCTCCATGTACGCGGGCGGAATCCCAATCTGGAAGCATCTTCCGGCACTTCTCCCCGCGATCCCTATGCCTCTGCTCGATGCGAAGCGTGAGATGCTGATCTCGCTCTGGCTCGGCAATCGGACGCGCACGGCGGCGCACTGGGACCTGCCGCAGAACCTCGCCTGCGTCGTCGCGGGCCGGCGCAAGTTCACGCTCTTCCCGACCGAACAGCTCAAGAACCTGTATGTGGGCCCGCTCGACTTCACCCTTGCCGGGCAGCCGACGAGCCTCGTCGATCTGGAGAAGCCCGATTTCGAGCGGCATCCACGCTTCCGCGAGGCGCTGGAGGCGGCTGAAACTGCGGAGCTTGGATCCGGCGATGCGCTCTATTTGCCAAGCCTCTGGTGGCACGGTGTTTCGTCGCTCGACGAGATCGGCGCGATGGTGAACTTCTGGTGGCGCGACGGACAGCCGCCGCACCTGACGCCGCTCAACGCACTTTATCATGCCGTGATCACGGTGAAGGACCTGCCGCCGAACGAGCGGAAGGCCTGGCGAGCCTTCTTCGATCATTACGTCTTCGGCGACGACGGCGATCCGGCGGAGCATCTGCCGGAAAATGCCAGGGGAATACTCGGCCGCCGCACGCCGGAGTTGGTCGGGCGGGTCAAGGCGTTGCTTGCGCGCGTTCTTTCGCGCTGACCAGGCCGTTCCACTTTCGTTCGCATTCCTTATAGTCCGTTCGAATGTCTCCGCTTCCTCTTCCCGCACTGCATGCGACGCACGCCGGCATCTGGATTGCCGGTCGCGGTGAGGACGCGCGTGAGGCGAGCCGCGGCGAAGCGATCGCGCGCGCCGCGGAGACGCCGCACATCATCCTCAACGCGCCGCTGGTCGGGCAGCGGCTGGGCTATCCCGAGCTGTCCGGCCTCGACCTGCTGGAGCTGTTCGCATTCATCCATCCGGCGCGGTTCGCCGTGCCGACCGTCCCGGGCATGTGCCGCGCAGTGGGCATCGCGCCGCCGGAAAGCGAGGCGGACGCCGCAGGCGCGCTCCAGGCCATCGCCGGCGTCCTGCTCGCCGTCCTCGAGCAGTCCGAATGGCAGGAGCGGGAGGGGGCCTGGACATCGTGCCAGTCCCTGGCGCGTATGGGTTGGGGCTGGGCTCCGCTGGTCAGCGGCCGGATCGAGCGGCCCGAGCGCGGCGAGCGCATGCTCTTTTCGCGCCTCAAACAATGGGAAGAGGCTGCGGATCGCCCGCCGCCGCGTACGGTCCTGGTCGATCGATCGGCCGCGCGGGACCGGCTGCGAAAGCTCACCGGCGCGCGGTCCGAGCTGCGCGCGGGACAGGCGGCAATGGCGGAGGAAGCGACGTCCGTCTTCGCTCCGCGCCGGCAGAAGGATGCGCCGAACATGCTGCTCGCGGAAGCGGGGACCGGCATCGGCAAGACCCTCGCCTATCTGTCCCCGGCGTCGCTTTGGTCGGAGGCTTCGGGCGGCACGGTGTGGGTCTCTACCTTCACCAAGGCGCTTCAGCGCCAGCTCGATGCGGAAGGCCCGCGGCTGTTCGCCGACCCGCAGGAACGCGCCCGGCGGATCGTTGTGCGCAAGGGCCGGGAGAACTATCTCTGCCTCTTGAACCTGGAGGATGCGCTGCAGGGCGCCTTCTCTGGGCGTGCCGCGATCCTAGCCCAGCTCGTGGGACGCTGGGCCGCCTATTCGAAGGACGGCGACATCGTCGGCGGCGACCTGCCGGGATGGCTTCCAAGCCTGTTCCGCCGCGCGGGCGCGACCGCGCTGACCGACCGCCGCGGGGAGTGCGTCTATGCCGGCTGCCCGCATTATCGTCGCTGCTTCATCGAGCGGGCGGAGCGGGCCGGGCGCGAGGCGGACATCGTCATCGCCAACCATGCGCTGGTGATGATCAATGCCGCGAGGGCGCGGGAGGACGCGCCGCAGCGGATCGTCTTCGACGAGGGCCATCATCTGTTCGACGCCGCGGACTCGACGTTCGGAGTCACGTTCGGCGGGCAGGACGCGATCGAGATGCGCCGCTGGATCGTCGGGCCCGAAGGCAAGTCGCGCGGGCGGCGGCGCGGCCTCGCGGCACGCCTGATGGATGTTGCATCCTTCGACGATGAAGGCGCGAAGGCGCTGGAAGCGGCGATCGATGCGGCACGGGCGCTTCCGTCGGATGGCTGGCTCCAACGGACCATCGAAGGATCGCCGTTCGGGCCGGTCGAGGCGCTGCTCGGGGAGGTGCGCGGCATGATCTACGCGCGGGCCAAGGCGCAGGACGCGGGCTACGGGCTGGAGACCGAACTGGCCGAGCCTGACGGTGCGCTGGTGGCTGCCGCGGCCAAGGCGCTCGAAGGGCTGGAGGCCCTGCAGAAACCGCTCGCCGCGCTGAGCCGCCGTTTGGAGGCAGTGCTCGAGGATGCGCCCGACTGGCTCGATTCGCAGGCGCGGGCTCGTGTCGACGGGGCAATCAACGGGCTCGCATGGCGTCGCGAGGTGCTTTCGGCCTGGATCGCGCTGCTGGGGCGCATCGGCGGGTCGGCCGATCCGGAGTTCGTCGACTGGTTGGCGATCGAGCGGGCCGAGGGCCGCGAATATGATGTGGCGATCCATCGCCGCTGGCTCGATCCGACCAAACCGCTCGCAAGCGCAGTGCTCGGTCCTGCGCAGGGCGTGCTGGTCACTTCGGCGACTTTGCGCGGCGGCGACGGTTCCTGGGCACGGGCCGAAGCGCGGACCGGGGCGGCGCATCTCGACTGCACAGTCGACCGGTTCGAGGCGGACAGCCCGTTCGATTATGCGTCCTGTTCCGAAGTGCTGATCGTCACGGACGTCAAGCCGGGGGACATGCCGGCCCTATCGGGTGCCTATGCGCGGCTGATCGAGGCTGCGGGTGGCGGAACGCTGGGGCTGTTCACGGCCATCCAGCGTCTGAAGACGGTGCATTCGCGCATTGCCGACCATCTCGCGCGCGCGGGCCTTCCTCTTCTGGCGCAGCACGTCGATCCGATCGATCCCGGGACGCTTGTCGATATCTTCCGCGACGATCCGCGCACGTCGCTGCTTGGCACGGATGCATTACGCGACGGAGTCGATGTGCCCGGCGAGTCGCTGCGTCTAGTTGTGGTGGAGCGCGTCCCCTGGCCGCGGCCGACCGTCCTTCATGCGGCCCGGCGGATGTCGGGTGGCGGGAGCGCCTATGACGGCGCGGTGGTCCGCGCGCGGCTCGCACAGGCGTTCGGGCGCCTGATCCGCCGGGAGGGCGACCGTGGGACGTTCGTCATATTGTCGGCCGCAATGCCGTCGCGACTGCTGTCGGCTTTCCCCGCCGGCGTGCCGATCCGGCGAGTGCCGCTCGACGAGGCTATTGCGCATGTGGCCGCTGCTGCCACTGTGTCTCCGCTTATCCAGCCGGAGACTGTCGAGTGCGAACGCTCTACGTTCTGAGGCATGCCAAATCGGACTGGGGCGATGCGTCGCTCCGGGACTTCGACCGGCCGTTGAACGGGCGCGGGTGGAAGGCGGCCAAGGCCATGGGCCAGGAGATGCGGGAGCGGGACCTCGCCCCGGATCTGGTGCTGTTAAGCCCTTCCGCGCGAACGACCGAAACGCTTGCGCGGGTCGAGGAAGGCTTCGGCGCCACCTTCGAGAAGGTGGAGGAGAAAGCCATCTATCTCGCGGAGACCGAGACGCTCGTCGAACTTGTCAGGAACGCCCCTGCAAAGTCGAAACACCTGATGGTCGTTGGTCATAATCCCGGAATGCACGAGCTTGTGCTGGTGTTGGCGAACGGACCGCAAGAACTGCGGGCGGAGGCCGCGACGAAATTCCCGACCGCAGCGCTGGCGGAAATCAGCTTCGATGTGAGCGACTGGTCCGACGTAGCGCCCGGATCGGGCTTCATCCGCAGCTTTGTGAAGCCGCGCGAACTCTAGTCGTCGATCAGCGACGCCAGATGACTCCGGACGGCCTTCAGCCGTTCGACATCGATGCCGTTACCGCCACGTGCAATCGCAGGCTGATCGACGGCAACCTGAGCGTCGCCGACCGGAATCGTATCCGCGGCAGGTTGCGCCGCATCCTTGCCGCGCAGGACCTTCTGCACGCCGCGGACCGTATAGCCTTCGCCATTGAGCAGGCGATGGATCGTCCGCGCGAGCTCGACGTCGGCAGGGCGATAGTAGCGGCGATTGCCGGCACGCTGCAGCGGCCGCAGCTGGGGAAACTTGGATTCCCAGTATCGCAGGATGTGCTGAGCAACGCCGAGCTCGGAGGAAAGCTCGCCGATGGTCTTGAAGGCGCCGGGAGCCTTTTCGCCGGTCGCCATCGGACTCCTTAGCTCGCGATCCTGTCGCGCATGATCTGACTTGCGCGGAACGTCATGACCCGGCGCGGCGCGATCGCGACCTCGATGCCGGTCTTTGGATTGCGGCCGACGCGCTCGCCCTTGTCACGCAGGATGAAGCTGCCGAAGCCGGAAATCTTCACGTTCTGACCCTGCGACAGCGCATGGCACATGTGGTGCAGGACGCGCTCGACCAGCTGAGCCGATTCGGCGCGCGACAGGCCAAGCCGATTGTGAACGACGTCCGCCAAGTCGGCACGGGTCAAGGTCCCGCCGAATCCAGTCTCCTTGCTCATCCGAGCGATGCCGAGGTCGGCCATTTCTATGCTTCTCCCGCAGAACGCCGCGTCCCCCAACGCGGCACATTACATTTGCGTAACGGAAATCAGTCAAGTCGGCAATGCGACATTTTCGACTAATTTCCATTAGTTTTCAATACCTGAGGACCGCAGCCCCCCATGTGAAGCCGCCTCCCATGGCTTCCAATACGATGATATCACCTCGCTTGATTCGTCCATCCTTCACGGCGGCGTCCAAAGCAAGGGGTACGGATGCAGCAGACGTGTTTGCGTGCCGGTCCACCGTCACTACAACCTTTTCGCTCGGAAGATTCAGCTTCTTCGCAGTCGCCTCGAGGATCCGGGCATTCGCCTGGTGAGGAACCACCCAGTCGACGTCGTCGGACTCAAGTTCGGCGGCGGAAAGCACTTCGCGCAACACGTCCGCCAGATTGACGACCGCATGGCGGAAGACCTCGCGGCCCTTCATTCGCAGCTTGCCGACGGTGCCCGTGGTCGACGGCCCACCATCGACGAAAAGCAAATCATTGTGGCGTCCGTCGGCGTGGAGCCTTGTCGCGAGGATGCCGCGCTCACCATCCTCCGCGCGAAGCACCAGCGCGCCGGCCCCGTCGCCAAATAAAACGCAGGTCGTCCGATCTTCCCAGTCGAGGATGCGGCTGAAGGTTTCGGCACCGATCACTAGCGCCGTCCGCCCGCTCCCGGCGCGGATCATCGCGTCGGCAACGGTCAGGGCATAGAGGAAGCCGGTGCACACCGCGTGCACGTCGAAGGCGACGCAATCGTTGATGCCTAGCGCTGCCTGCACTTTGGTCGCGGAGGACGGGAAAGTCTGGTCCGGCGTCGCGGTGGCAAGCACGATGAGATCGACCTCGCTCGCCGCGATACCGGCATCGGCCAGCGCGGCGCGTGCCGCATCTGTCGCGAGGCTTGCGGTCGTCTCACCCTCGGCGGCGATGTAGCGGCTGCGGATCCCGGTGCGGTCGACGATCCACTGGTCGGACGTGTCGACCTGTTTCGCCAGCTCCTCATTGTCCACGCGGCGCTTGGGGAGCGCCGATCCAACGCCGGCAATCACGGAACGAACGGTCACTGCGCAGCCTCGTTGAACGCATGGGCACGGAAGTTGTCGAGATCCTCGCCGATCTTTCGGGTGATGTCGTTGCGCACCATTTGCGCGGCGACATTGATGGCGTTGGCGACGCCTCTCGGATTCGCCCCGCCGTGGCTCTTCACCACCAGGCCATTGAGGCCGAGGAAGACGGCGCCGTTGTGGTTATTCGGATCGAGATGGACCTTGAGCAGGTTCAGCGCCGGCTTCGACAGAGCGAAACCCGCCTTCGAGCGGAGCGAGCTCTTGAACGCGCGGCGCAGCAAATCGGTGACGAAACGCGCCGTACCCTCGGCCGTCTTCAGAGCGATGTTGCCGGAGAAGCCGTCGGTCACGACGACGTCGACATTTCCGCGCGACAACTGGTCGCCCTCGGTGAAGCCGTCGAACCGCAGAGGCAAA
>Ga0307416_100001972_pt1 | contig 11504 bp, 10 predicted proteins | sample DK1Cmetagenome_2_FD_203821 | JGI IMG/M metagenome (GOLD analysis project Ga0307416, IMG submission 203821) | Maize rhizosphere microbial communities from greenhouse at UC Davis, California, United States - DK15-C-3 | ecosystem: Host-associated > Plants > Roots > Rhizosphere > Soil | place...
CTTCCCGCGAGCCGATCACCAGCGGGGTGCGCTGGTGCAAGCTTTGGGGGACAATGTCCAGGATGCGCTGCACTCCGTCGGTGGCGGAGCCCTCCGCCTGTTCAGCGAGGAAGGCCATGGGGCTGGCCTCATACAGCAACCGCAGCTTGCCCTTCGGGTTCCTGCTGTCGGCCGGATAGAGGAAGATTCCTCCGCTGATCAGATTCCGGTGGAAGTCGCCCACCAGCGAACCGATGTACCGGCTGTTCTTGGGGCTCACCCCATCGCTCAGGTCGCCCTTCAGGCCCCTGACCGCGGTCTGCATCCCCTTGTCCCAGCGGTGGAAGTTGCTCTCGTTGACACTGTAGTACCGGCCAATGCGGGGAGTGATGATGCGGGGATGGGAGAGAAGAAACTCACCGATCGTGGGATCCAGGGTGAATCCATGCGCCCCCTGGCCGGTGGTGTAGACCAGCATCGTGCTGGAGCCATACATGATGTATCCCGCGGCGACCTGCTTGCAGCCGGGCTGCAGCACATCACCGGCCGTCCCCCGCCCATGCAGGCTGATCCGGCGATAAATGCTGAAGATGGTCCCCACGGCGGAGTTCACATCGATGTTTGAGGAGCCGTCGAGCGGATCGAACAGAACCGCGTACTTCCCGGCTGCATACTCCGGCGGCACGGGAATGATGTCATCGTCTTCCTCCGAGCCCATGGCGCAGACCCGGCCAGTGTGCTTCAAGCAGTTCTTGATCGTTTCATTGGCGAAAACATCCAGCTTCTGCTGTTCCTCACCTTGAACGTTCTGGTTGCCGGCCGCTCCCAGAATGTTCACCAATCCGGCGCGACGAATGGCCGCGGCGATGATCTTGCTCGCCAGGGCTATGTCGTAGAGCAGGTTGGACAGTTCTCCCGTGGCCTCGGGATAGCGATCTTCCTGGTCCAGGATGAACCGCTCGATCGTGGTGACTGACGTCTGCACGCAACCTCCCAGAAAGCGTCAACGGTCAACAGTGAACTCCTGTCCTGAGTGTACCTCCTGTTTACCGTTTACGGTTCACCTTTCTCTCGAACATCGTAGGTCATTTCCCGTTTGCCTGATCGGACGGTCATATGCCGACCATCGGTGGTGACACTGATGGTTCCATCCTGGTCCGTTCTCCAGAGCGCGACTCCATGCTGCCGAAGCCGGGCCACCGTGGCCGGAGCAGGATGGCCGTAGTTATTGTGTCCGACGGAAATCACCGCCGCTTTGGCTCGCAGTGAATCCAGCCACTCATTGCCGGTGCTTCCCCGGCTTCCGTGATGGCCCACCTTCAGGAGGTCAACCATACGGGTCCGGGTGCGCATCTCCAGCTCGGCGGGAAATCCTGCGTCGCCCGCAAACAGCACCTGGAAGGCGCCATATTCGATCAACAGGACCAGGGAGTCTTCGTTGACGTCCTCGCCCCATCCTGCCCAGTGCCGATCCGGATGCAGGATGCTGAACCTGACGCTGTCGAGCGTGAAATGTTCGCCCCGAGTGCCGGCGTGCCAGGGAATGGCCTCGCTCGCAATCTCGTCGAGGAAGGCGTAGTACAGCGGGTCCGCCACCTGCTCACCCGGCTCGATCACGGCTCCGGCCCGAAATCGCTCCAGTACACTCACCACGCCACCGAGGTGGTCGGCGTGGGCATGGGACACGAATACCAGATCGAGCTCGCGGGCGCCATTCCGCAAGAGGAACGGGACCACCACACGCTGACCGGCATCCCTCTGGTCCGTCTTGGGGCCGGCGTCGATCAGGACCCAGCGGCCAGCCGGGGTCCGCAGCAATGCACCGTCTCCCTGACCGACATCAAGAAAATGTAACGCGAGTTTGGAACCGGTGTCAGCACCGCCGGAGCTCGACTGCCACACCAACACCATCCATAGCCCGGCTACGCCTGACCAGCTCCAGCGCCGCAGCGCTTCAGATAGGCTGTTGTGACGCCGCGTAGCCCAGAGGCTCAGCCCCAGTCCGAGCAGCCAAGGAAGAGCCGAGCGCAGCTCGGCAGGTTCCACGATGTGGCCGCCGGGAACTGCGGCTCCGGCACGAGCGAGCAGCTCCAGGAAATGCAGGCCCAATCCCGCTCCACCAGCGAGTGCACTGGCCAGACCGGGCCAGACAGGCCAGACCAGTAGGCTGGCGAATACGCCGGGCACGGTGAGCGCAGCGAGCGGAATAGCGCCGAAGTTGAGCAGGATGCCGATCAGGGCCACCGTGCCCAAAGCGGCGGCGGTCAGCGGAGCAGTGGCGAGCGTAGCGCCGAGCGAGGAACCCAGGGTCCTCCACCACATGCTGGTGCCCAAGGCGCGGTCCGTCCACCGGGTAAAGGTGGAAGCTCCCCAGAGTGCAGCCACCGATAGCCAGCCGCCCAGGTTCACCATCGCCCACGGATCGACCAGCAACACACAGAGACAGGTGGCCGAGAGCAAGGCACTGGCCTCTACCCGTCGCTGTCGAATCCGGCTCAGGGCCAGGAAAACAGCGAGGGCGGCGGCCCGAGTGGCGGGAGCGGGCCAGTCGAGGAACGCCACATATCCAACGCTGACCGCCGCGGCTAGAGCCAGGGCCCGAGTCCGGTTGAGGCGGACCATCCGGCCCAAGAGGAACACCCAGGCGGTGATGACGCCGACATGGAACCCTGAGATGGACAGGAGGTGTACCAGGCCGGACTGGGCGAAGCGGTCCTGCAGATCGCGATCGATGGTGCCGCGGCGGTCCAGGACTAACGCGTCCACCAGCGGAGCGCGAGAGCCGTAGAGTGAGCTGCTCGCCTGGCTCAGGCTGTTGCGCAGATGCGCCGCGCCGAGATCCTGCCCAGGCAGCCGGTCTATCGCCGTGAGCAGAAGAGTGCCTGAGGGACGTCCGGCGACAGCAGCGCGAGGTATCCACTTGCCGCTGACCTTGGCCTTTGAACCGGCTGGCATCTGGCGGTGCGCAGGCCAGCGCGCGGCGACCGAACCATGGCAGGCCGCTCCCAGCGGTTGCACCTCCACCCGCCCGCCGGAAGATCCAACCGGCTCGAGTAACTGCACGGCCACTCGGATGGCCCCGGCAGGAAGGCGGGTTGCACACGCACCGCTCTCCTGCATCCAGGCGATCTGTCCGCTGTAATGGCCGAGAAGCAGGGCCACACCAAGCATTCGCGCCAGCGGATGTTTGTTGGAGGCAATGATCGCCAGTGCCACCGCCATCACGCCGTAGGGGCTCATAAAACGCAAGAGGCCGGTCATCAGACCGGCCGCGTATGACGCCGTGAGCACAATCGGTGGCCGCACTTTCATTGCGGCGCTGCGCCTATCCCGGCATACTCGCTCTCTGGTTGCCGCACCGGGGCGCAACTGAGATTTTCCGCAGGGCTTCCATCACCACCACCTCGATGGCAGCCCGACTCTGTTCCTTTTCGAGATTGACCTCGGTGAGCACGGAACCTTCCCGGCGGGACACATACCGCGGGGGGATCCGGTTCAGGGCAAAGGTCAACACGTCTTCCCGGCACAGATCGCAACCGCAGAACGCGGGGAAGTGGGGCCGCAGCGTCTGATAGGCGGCCGTCACATGATCTTCTACCAGGTTCTTGATCACAGCAGCGCCAGTGCCGGGGTGACGACCGAGCCGGTGAAGGTGGAGCCGGTCGTCCCGGTGAGACGCACCCGGTGATACTCTCCGACAGAGCTCGGCGGCAGGTCGACCAGCACCAGGTGGTTGGTTCGGGTGCGGGCCAGCATGAGCTCTCCCCGCTTAGCCGGGCGCTCCACCAGTACCTCGTGGGTCTCACCAATCCGTCCCATGTTCTTGCGGCGGACGTTGGCGCGAACCGCCTCGACCAACCGTCCCAGCCGGGATGAAGCCACCTCATCGGCAATATGATCCCGGAGACGGACGGCCGGTGTTCCCTCCCGGACCGAGTACTTGAAGGTGTACGCATCATCGAAATCAGCTGCCCCAACAAGGCTCAGGGTCTCGGCAAAATCGGCCTCGGTCTCGCCGGGAAATCCAACGATGAGGTCGGTCGAGAAGGTGATGTTTGGGATGGCGCCCCGCAGCTCCCCGGCGACTTCCAGGTATCGTTCCCGGGTATACCGGCGCAGCATGCGCTTGAGAACAGCGTTCGACCCGCTCTGGACCGGGAGATGCACGTGCTCACAGACGGCGGGGGTCGAGGCCATGGCTTCGATGACCCGCGGAGTGAAGTCGGTAGGGTACGGACTGGTGAAACGCAGGCGTCGGAGGCCGTCGACAGACCCAACGGACCGAAGCAGGTCGGCGAAATCGTGCTCACCATCGTGATAGCTGTTGACCGTCTGGCCCAGAAGCGTGACCTCGGTGGTGCCCTGCTCCACCAGCCGTGAAATCTCGCGAACGACGTCGTTCAGTCTGCGGCTTCGTTCGGGGCCTCTGGTGTACGGGACGATACAGAAGGTGCAACGATAGTCGCAGCCTCGCTGTACCGTGACGAAAGCGGTTGGCACCGATTCCCGCACCGCGGGAACGTCCTCGTAGTGTTCCCAGGAACGGAACTCGGTGTCTGTCGCGCGTTGGCCATGCTGGGCCTGAATGAGCAGCTGCGGCAAGTTACGGTAGGCGTCCGGGCCCACCACCAGATCGACCCGCGGAACCTTGGCCAGTAGTGCGGGACCCAGCCGCTGTGCCATGCAGCCTACCACGCCGAGCACCCCGCCCTCACGCTTGTACCGCTGCAGCTCGCCCATCCGGCCGATGACCCGCTGCTCGGCATTGTCACGCACGGCGCAGGTATTCACCAGCATGACATCGGCGTCCGCGGGGCTTTCCGTGCTCACGTACCCGTCACGGCGGAGAACTCCGAGCATCAGCTCGGAGTCGGCCACATTCATTTGGCAGCCATAGGTCTCGATGTACACGCGTTTCATGCAGGCAATTATAGCAGCGTCAGCGATGGGGAGCCGCTCTAGGGCCGCACGGAAATTCCAAAGGTCAGGATGAAGCCACGCTCAGAATACGGTCCTTCTGACCTCCAAACGTGCTCGAGCGCGAGGTCGACGCCGCCGCGCTGCTGCGCAAACCGCATGCCGCTCCCGGCCGACACGGCGTACTCATGGGGCTGGGTGCCCGGCGTGAGCCGAAAGGGCAGTTGGCCATAGCGAGCTCCAATGCGAAGAGGGCGGCGAAACGGACGCTTGAGGTCGGGCGTATATTCCGCGCCGACGGCAACCTCCCAGGTGTTATCCGCGCCGAGCCCGCCTTGTGCCAGCAGATCGCTATTGGCGCCGGACCAGGTGCGCACGATTGCCTGGGTGGCGAGGTCCAGCTGAGGGACCGGCAGCCAGCGGATGCCGAGCCCGAAGGTATACGGCAGGTCCACCGTTCCCACCCGGGCAGAGTCGCGATCCACGTTCAGGTGTCCATCCCATCGGGCCAGCGCGGCCATGGCAAAGCGGGTTCCCATCTGACGGATCACTCCCCCGCTGACACCGACGCCGGTGTAGGACACTTCAGCCCGTTGGCGGCTGGGGAAATAACTGGAGTCGCTGAACGTCCGGCGGGACTCCAGCCGGTTGGAGCCGGTGATCACATGGAAGCCGACTCCGAAGGTCCACCGGTCGCGAATCCGGTAGGCTCCAGCGACTCGCAGGTCGCTCAACCCACCCCGGGAGGAAAACGAATCGACGACTCCCACAGGTATGCCGCGCAGGTCGATGGTGCTCGAGCTGGCGATCGTAAAATCACGATCGGTGTAGCCGGTGTAACTGAGGCCCAACGCCGCTCCCGTTTGCCGCACCGGACCCACGATCATGAGCTGAGGAAAACGGGTGTCCCGGGTCGACGCGGTTCCGGACGGGTTTTCGACTGAGCGGAAGGCCTGGCTCAGGGTAAATACGCTGGTCAGCGTTGCCGCTGCACTTAGCGCTGCGGGGTTGAGACTGGATTCCTGGTCGAAGAGTCCAAAGGCCCCTCCCGAACCGATGGCCCGCGTCGCCAGACCTCTTCCGGGAAAGCCCAGCCCCCGCACCCCAAACTGCGAGGACTGCGCGAGAGCCACCCCAGGCATCACGGCAAGGAGCAGGAGCGAGAGAAGGCCGTGCATCAGGGATTCTCGAAGGGAAACGACAGGAGATAGCTGATCCGAAGCCGGGGGCGGACCGCAGGATCCGGGGCACGGGTGGAGTAGAACACCGGACGGGCAAAGCTCCCCGCCTCGAGGTCCTGCGGGAGGGAAATCACCAGCGCCGTGGGACGCGATGTGCCGAGCCAGAGCTGCTGCATGAGTCGGACAATCTCGATGCCCACGGTGCCGCTGGTTCCGACAGGAATCGTATCCACACCCGCGACCCTGGACTCGACCGGCGACTTTGCGCCCAGATCGGCGAGCACCGCACGGGCGAGAAGCCGCGCCGGATCGCTGGGGAGGCCCGAGACCGGTGCCGCGGGAGTGAGCTCGAGCGTAGCGCGGATGACGGTGGCGGAATCCCGGATCCGGGGCGGAAGATCGAACCGGATCAGCGAGCGTGACGCCGGCGCTCCTCCTACCGTGAGCAGACTCGGGTCGACAACCTCGGGCACGGCGGGCAACGACGAGTTGAAGGTGGCAGTCAGAGGGAACGACCTCAGCCTGGCTGTTCCGGTGTCAGGAATGGCCAGGGTGGCGTAGGTCAGGAATACCCCACCACTGCCCGTCGCCGACGCGCCCAGGCGAATGCCAGTGACCTGGGGGGCATCGAGTCGAACCCCGAGGGAAAGAACCCCGGTATCGGCCGGAGACAGCGCGATGCGCGCCAGGTCAGTGCCCTGCACAACCGTCCGAAGCACACCGGTCCTGACGCTATCCGGGATCGGTACGGTCAGGACCAGGTTTTCGGGCGCAAAGGCCGGATCGAGTTGAGCGTAGGTGGTGGTAGTGTCGATGAACGGCGGAAGGCGGTAGACCAGAAGCTGAAGTCCACTGATGGCGGTATCCCGGGCCACGAGGTTGAACCCAAAAGCCACCGAGTCAACCGTGTAAGCTCGGGCGGTGTCCCGCACAGTGACCGAATCGCTCCGGGCGGGGAATCGCATGACAGCGCGTTCTTCGAACCCGCGCAATCCGTTCGACACCAGCAACGCCGGTGCGGCCTGTGGTTGAACGTAGCCCGTGAAGGTACTGTCAGCGCCCGCTATAGGGCTGAACACCTCATCGAATACTTGAGGTTGGCCTCCGGGGCACAGCGCGGGACACTCACCGGGCGACGTCAGTTTTTCCTGACAACCGACCAAGACAACGACGCTTCCGAGCGACAGGATCCATGACCTCACCTGAGCTGCTCGGGACCGAAAGCTGCGGGAAGCAACTCAGAGAGCTTCCAGGTGACCGCCCGCCTGATGCCGACGGCCTCTATGGGCAGGTCCAATCCGAACTCCGCTAGTACCTGACGGCAGGCACCACAGGGTGCTGCCGGCGGGTCGACATCCGAGACTACGACGGCCCGGCGAAACCGCAGGGCACCGGCGCTCACCGCGGCACACACCGCAGCCCGCTCGGCGCAAATCGTGAGACCGTAGGAGGCGTTTTCGACGTTGCAGCCCGAGAACACGCTCCCATCGACGGCTTCCAGCGCGGCCCCGACTCGAAAGTTCGAGTAGGGTGCGTAGGCCCTGGCCTGGGCGGAACGCGCCGCAGCAATCAGCGAATCAGTCACACCAAACCTCGGAAAGAAACGAGGTGCCGGACGCCAGAGCCGGCACATGAAAGAACTCGGCGACCGTCTGCCCGATATCAGCGAAGGTACGGCGCCGACCCAGATCCACCGGCCGCACTCTGGGCCCCAGCACGAGAAGCGGGACTACCTCGCGCGAGTGATCGGTCGAAGGGGTCGTAGGGTCGTTACCGTGATCGGCGGTAAAGATAATGAGGTCCTCTTGCCGCACCCCCTGAAGTACCTGCGGCAACGCACGATCCAACTCCTCCAGCCCTCGGTGGAACCCCGCGACATCGTTTCGGTGACCCCACGTCTGATCGAACTCGATCACGTTGGCCAGGAGCAGTCCGCTACCGAGGGTCTGCAGCGCGCCGTGAATGAGCCCATAGGCCTCACGGTTGTCAGCGGTGTGTACGCTCGTGATCCCGCGTGCCGCGAACAAGTCATCGACCTTCCCTACTCCGCTCCGCGGTATTCCAGCAACGGCCAGTTGATCAAGCAAGGTGAGACCCGGCGGAGCCAGGCTGAAGTCCCGCCGAGCGGCGGTCCTAGTCCATGCCCCCGGTTCACCGGTGAATGGTCGGGCGATTACCCGCGAGACGGCATGCTCGCCCTTCAGCATCTCGCGAGCCAGCTCACAGGCTCGATAGAGCTCGGCTAACGGGACCTTGGACTCGTGGGCCGCAACCTGAAAGACGCTGTCCGCCGAGGTATACACGATCCAGCTGCCGGTGCGGCAGTGCTCCTCCCCGTAACGATCGAGGATGGCGGTACCGGAGCTGGCCACGTTCCCGAGCACGCTGCGGCCGGTATTACGCCCAAACTCTTCGATGAGACCGCGGGGGAATCCGTCAGGATAAGTCGGGAACGGCCGCGGCAGGATGATACCGCACAGCTCCCAGTGTCCGGTTGTGCTGTCCTTTCCCGGACTCGCTGGCTCGCAGATCCCGAAGGCGCCGTCAGGCTCAGCGATCGGCAATATGCCGTCGATTGGGGCGCAGCGGCCCAGTCCCAGGCGTTCCAGTGTGGGGAGCTTCAGGCCGCCCACGGCCCGGGCCACGTTGCCGAGCGTATTGCTGCCGCCGTCCCCATACATCTCGGTGTCGTGGGCCGGTCCGACTCCGAGCCCGTCGAGAACAATGATGGCCGCCCGTCGCATTACGGCTTGGACTGGGTTTGCACGAAACGAAACCGGAGGGTGGTGACCGCCTGATCCAGCAGCTGTTTCTCATCGGGCTCCAGATGGCCCGACGTCTTCTCGGAGAGCATGCCGAGAGTGTCGATCAATGTTTGAGCTATGAGCCGCGCGTCACCCATCTGCTCCGCGCCGGGTGGCAGCTTGCCCGACAGGGCCGACTCGGCTTGTTGGGCCAGGCCCAGAACCAGGGAGGCAAAGTGAGGATTCATATCAGGTCAGGTAGCGTCGGGGAACTCGGGCTCCAATTCTGGTGAGCAATTCGTAGGGGATGGTGCCGGCACTCTCGGCCTGGCGTCCGATGGACACCAGACCGCCGTAGATGGTTCCGATATCTCCGATACTGACCGACGCATCTACCAGAACCATGCACATGTCCATCGTAACCCGCGCGACAAGCGGCACCACTCTCCCGTTCAGCTCAACTTCTCGGCCGCCGGGCTCAGCGCCTCTGGCTGACCGGGGAAATCCGTCGGCGTATCCCACGGCAAGTGTGGCAATGACGCAGGGGCGATTGGTGCGCCAGCTGCCGCCATATCCCACGGTATCGCCGGCCTCGAGCGAGCGAATCGCGACGACGCGACCCCGGAGGGCGGCCACCGGCCTGGGCGTCGCCGAGCCGGTCGCTCCTCCGTATAGAAAAATACCCGGACGAACCAGATCACCCGCGTAGCGGCTTCCCTGGAGCGCGGCCGCGCTGTTCGCCGCGTGCACCAACGCAGGCCGGCGGGGCAATGTCTCCAGCGTCTCCTGGAATCGGCGCCATTGCAGCTCCGTGGTCTGCGGGTCAGACTCCGCGTCGAGAAAATGGGTGAACACGCCTTCCCAACCGGGAGCGCGGGTGAGCCGGTCCCGAATGTGTTGCAGTCCTGCGCGATCGTTCCACCGCACACCGGCCCGACTCATTCCGGAATCGATCTCGAGGTGAAACGGCCGCTCGCTTCGGGCCGTCCACGCGTCCAGAGCGGTGGGATCGCCAATGGCGGGACGGAGATCGAGCTCGAGGTAGCGCGGGATCCACTGGGGAAGGAGAGGGGTCGCAACCAGGATGGGACGGGACACGCCAGCGGCTCGAAGGCTCTCCCCTTCCTCAATGGACGCCACGCCATAGCCCCATGGCTCCACGGAATCGAGAGCCCGTGCGACCTCCACCGCACCCAAACCGTAGCCGTTAGCTTTGATCATCGGCAGCAGGCGGCTACCACTGACCTCGGCGACCTTGCGTGCGTTGGCTACCAGCGCAGTCAGGTCGACGTCTACCCAGGCGCGCGTGGTTTCGGGAGAATAGGTCGTGGTCAAGGCGGCGGGTATGATATTCGGCGAGAGGGACACATGCAAGACAATTCTGCACTTGAACGCGCGATGGCGATGGTGAAAGATCTCCGGGCGCGATGCCCCTGGGACCGGGCGCAAACTCGGGAGACGCTGCGTCCCTACCTGGTCGAGGAGGCGCTGGAGCTGGACCAGGCGCTGGGCGAGGGAGACCACCGAATGATTCGGAGCGAGTTGAGCGATCTCCTCCTCCATATCGCCTTTCAGCTCGTCATTGGTCAGGAGCTTCAGCAGTTTGAGCCGGAGGATATCGCCGCGGAGCTGGAATCCAAGATGCGGCGCCGTCACCCTCACCTGTTCGATCTAGGCGCTCCCGAGCCATGGGAGGTCATCAAGCGCCGGGAGCGCCGGGGACAGGTGCTCGCGGGCATCGTACCCACGCTCCCCGCACTCCTCATGGCCTATCGGCTGCAGGAGCGGGCGGCGTCCGTCGGATTCGATTGGCCCGATGTCACCGGCCCAACGCAGAAGGTGCGAGAGGAGTTGGCCGAAGTCGAGCAGGAGCTCCTGGGCCATGATCGCGCGGGATCCACGGCAGACCCCGATCCCAACGACCCCGGCCGCCAGCCCAATGAAGCTCTCATGGATGAGGTCGGGGACTTACTCTTTGCTGTGGTGAATCTGGCACGGAAAGCCGGAGTGCAACCTGGACCGGCTCTGGACCAGGCCAACCGGAAGTTCCGGCGCCGGTTCGAGTCGATCGAGTGTCTCGCCAGCGAGCGCGAGATCGACCTCTCCTCTGCAGGACTGGAGGCCCTGGACCGCTTGTGGGATGAAGTAAAGGCTAGGGATAGAGCCGATGTATCTGCCGCGGAAACGCGATAGCCTCGCGGATGTGAGGAATGCCGCAGATCCAGGCAACCGTGCGTTCGATGCCCAGCCCAAAGCCGGAGTGCACGAAGGTGCCATACTTTCGCAGGTCCAGGTACCAACGGTAGGCGTCGGGATCCAGCCCCTGCTCCAGGATGCGAGCCAGGAGCTTGCCGTAACTATCCTCCCGTTGAGACCCCCCGATAATCTCACCGTAGCCTTCGGGTGCCAGGCAGTCGTTGTTCAGCACTGTTCGAGGGTCCTCCGGGTTTTCCTTCATGTAGAAGGCCTTGACCTGCTTGGGATAGTTGTACACGAAGACCGGACGGTCGTACTCGCGTGCGAGCAACGTTTCATCGTCGCCTCCCAAGTCGCTGCCCCAGGTTACATCCGAGCCCAGCGTGTTGAGTCGGGCGACCGCCTCGGTGTAGGAGATTCGGGGAAAGGGCGCCTGTACCCGTTCGAGGGGGGCGAGGTCTCGCTCGAGCTCCTTCAGTTGCTCCTG